>ERZ772952.373-NODE-373-length-10047-cov-8.58647_pt1 | contig 10047 bp, 7 predicted proteins | sample MGYA00580686_ERZ772952 | MGnify/ENA primary metagenome ERZ772952 (study PRJEB29015, sample SAMEA2738074) | human oral metagenome | biome: human oral; feature: human-associated habitat; material: saliva | place: China | collected 2213 ... | reverse complement strand
TGCGACTTAGAATTCCAAGCCGATGCCGACGCATGGATTGCCGCCGTCGTACCCAAAGTAGCCGAATTAACTGCCCAAGCAGCAAGCCCAAGTACAACCGCCACACCAAACGGCTTAGCAACACCAAGCAGCAACACTCTATACACCAAAGAAAACCCCTACACAGCCACCCTATCCGTACGCCAAAAAATCACCTCGCGTGATGCAGAAAAAGACGTCGAACACATCGAAATCGACCTCAGCGGCTCCGGTTTGTATTATCAGGCAGGCGACGCGCTCGGCGTATGGCCGCTTAATGCCAGCAACCTCGTTCAAGAAATCCTCGACCTTAACCAACTGAACGGCAACGAAACCGTCCAACTTTCAGACGGCCGCGAAACCGACATCCGCACAGCCCTAACTGAATCCGCAGACATTACCCAAAACACACCCGCCTTCGTCCAACAATACGCCGAATTAACAAACAACGAAGAACTCAAAACCATAGCCGCAGATAAAGTCCAACTGGACGCCTACCTCGCTGCCACTCCGCCCGTCGGCGTATTTGCCGTCCATCCACACCCAATAGACGCGCAAACCCTGTTCCAACTCTTCCGCCCACAAACCCCACGCCTTTACTCCATCGCCTCTGCACAAGGCGAAGTCGGCGAAGAAGTCCACCTTACCGTAGGCGTGGTCCGTTTCGACCACCACGACCACACCTACACCGGCGCAGCATCCGGCTACTTGGGCGAACGCCTCGAAGAAGGCAGCGAAATCCGCGTCTTTGTCGAACCTAACCCCAACTTCCGCCTGCCTCAAAACGGCGACACCCCCATCATCATGATCGGCGCAGGCACAGGTGTCGCCCCCTTCCGCTCCTTTATGCAACAACGTGCCGCCAATGGCGACAGCGGCAAAAACTGGCTCTTCTTCGGCAACCAACGCCTGGCCGACGACTTCCTCTACCAACTCGAATGGAGCGATTGGCGCAAAGACGGCCTCCTCACCCGCGCCGACCTCGCATGGAGCCGCCAAGGCGAACACAAAGTCTACGTCCAACACAAAATCGCCGAACGCGCCGCCGAAGTTTGGAACTGGCTGCAGCAAGGCGCACACATCTACGTCTGCGGCGACGCCGCACGCATGGCACGCGATGTCGAAAACACCCTGATCGAAGTCATCGAAACCCAAGGCAAACTCAGCCGCGACGAAGCCGAGGACTACCTCAACGACCTGCGCGAAGACAAACGCTACCAACGCGACGTTTATTGATTGGATAAACAAAAATAAAGGCCGTCTGAAAGCTAAATTTCAGACGGCCTTTTAATCTTTATCGTTTTCCAGAAAACATCTTAAATAAACCTGACAACATATTACCTTGTTTTAGTTCCAAATCTTGACTTCCGCATTTGCCACATCGTTCAGGCTTGGGCAACAACATATCCGATCCCTTAGAAGCCTCACGCTGCCAACCGCAAGACACACAAGTCCAATAAACATCTTGGCCGGGTTTAACTGTCATATCAATCTTCCTTTACAAACGGATAAAACGGCTTACCCCAATCTTTATCGGCATTTTTTTGAATAATCGACAGCATTACCGGCAGGACACTGCCCAAAATCTTACAGGCATCCTTTAATTGTTCGCGATTGGCGCTACTATTATAAGTCGCACCGCCATGCACCATCTGATTACGCAAAGTGTAAAGCCTGTCAAACAACACAAACAAGACCGTTGCCGTATCCTGCGCGGCCAAAGCCGCATTTACTTTACGCCGCTCTTTTTCAAAGCATTCCAAATAAGCGGCTTCAGAAATATAGCCGTTATGGAAATCCCAAAATTCCTGAAACACATAGCGATTACCCAATAAAGATCGAATCGCACCCGAAAACTCCTTCCACACCAAAGCATAAATCTGCTTATCCGTATCCAGCGCACAGACCTTATTTAAAAAAGTCTGAAATTTGTTTCGATCTGCAGGCATGGTTCGTCCGTCCAGCTCATAAGCATAAGCCGCATTAAACGCAATCCACATAGACTGGAAGGCAAAGTCCCAATCCTGTACCGACCATCTTTCCTCCGCCTTTTTCAGCCAGCTCAAAGAGCGGTGGATACGCAAGCGGAAGTGTTCCGAGTAAGTATTTTTATGGTCTTGATAATATGTCTTGATTCCAGATAAATTCATTGCCATTCCCTTTTAGCGTATCGATAAATTCACTTCATATGCACGAAATATCCTGCAATGGAATGAAGCAAATCATAATACACTCTTCATAATATTTTCTTAAAAATAATATATTACACTTACTGAGGCCGTCTGAATGTTCAGACGGCCCAGGCCATCAATTAAACAAATGAATAATAATCTTCATTTTCTTTCCGGATAACTCCTGCATTAATTAATCTCTCCAATGTCAAAACAGGAAAATCACCATTGTAATTTTTTGTCCAATCCTCAAAATCAAAATAGTGCTGTGATTCTATCAAAGCTTTTATTGCCTTAAGTTGTTCATCCGACAGATTAATATTATTGTGCCGTTGCAAAAACTGATTAAAAATTTCTTTATCCGGTAAAACAAATTGGTATGTTTTAATTGGATTACTTTCTACAAATAAACTATATAACATATTTCCAAAACCAAATTCATTTTTCTTGCTTCCATCATCAATACAACGGATTATTCCAGCTTCACAAAGTGCATTCAAAGCATCATCACAGCTGTAATTTTGATGAACATGTGTAAAGTAATTATTATAAACATCCTTCCATTCATCAAATGTAAAGGTTTCTTTATTATCAAACAAAAGCATACTTACGGTTAATTCTATTTTAGAATTACTACCTATTAGCCTATTTCTCCAATACCCCCAAAATCTAGCACTTAATGTTTCCTTCTCATTTGAAGGCTGCTCATCCATCAATTCATCAGGCATTTGCTCTTCTTGGGTTAACCGAACGAATTTTTCATCCAGCTCGATTTCGTCCTGCGTCCAATTCTTACGTTTAACCTTGCTTGGCTGACCAAATACCTGCTCAATTGCCGCCACAATCTTCATTGTGACTGTTTCCAATTGTTTCAGATGTTCTTCTTTTTGCTTGATGGTAAAGATAGAATTCATTTTGCTGAGTTTTTCATACAAATCCGAACTCAGGTCATCAAAGCCGTTTTCTAACAAATCCAACTTGAAGCCACTTAAAGTCGCATTGATTTGCTTGTTTTCTTTGATGGTACGCAAAATAGCACGTTGATATTTTTCATCTACGGCAAACAATCTTCGCATAAGCAAGGTTTGCTTTTCAGACGGCTGATCCAGGCTGGCAAGAAAAGCATGCAGCGACTGTTTGTGATACAAATACTCTTCTTTAGTAATAGAACTATATGCAGAAATACCGGCAATCTCGATATCGTAATCGTCCAAAGTATCGGCAATTTCTGCCATAATTTCTTCAAGCTGGTCATATGGGCGCAAATCTGCTTTATTTAGAACGATATAGAGCAGTTTTTGGCTATATTGTCCTGCATGATCTAAAAAGTCCAAATCGCTTTTTGAAATCGTACCGTTGGAATCCAAACCAATCAGCCACAACAAAGCCTCGGAATTTTGGACAAACTCTTGCGCCGTTTTTACATCTTCCGCGGTATGTCCGTCTGCCACATCAGACGGGTTGTATCCTGGCGTATCGATAAAGCACAAATGCTCAAACTTCATCGGTGTAGTCATAAACACAAAAGGCATGATGGTTTTAAGGTTGAAACCAAATGACCGGATAAAATTATGCGACAATTTTTGTTGAAAATCAGGATCAATCTTCAGCAAATCAATCACACCACCATTCTGACTGCAACCGATCACGCCGTTTTCCTGACCGTTTAAAGCATAAGTCGGAATGGCAGTAGTCGGTTCGATGCCGATAGGCAGTCGGATATTGGGATCCTCAAACAAACTGCTGATAAATTCGGATTTACCGGCGCTGAAACCTCCGGCAATGGCAATCGAGCGTTTTTTGTAAAATTCCGGGTAAGCGCCAATGACTTTTAATTCATCACCAATTGCCTGCAATTCTAAAAATGCCGCCGCTTCATCTTTCAAGGAATCTTCCTGATTGGCAAATTCTAAAAACTCTCCTCCCAAAAGCTGAAAATACTGTCGTACACCGGGATTCAGATTATTGGCCGATAGAAGGTCTGCAATCAAAGTCTGACGCAATTCGCTTTCCGACAAGTTTCTTTGTAATTGCTCTAATTTTTGTTGTGCTTGCTCAAGCTGTTTTTTCAATTCAGGCAGCTCTTGCTCTGCCTGATTCAATTGTTCTTGCATGATGTCTATGCTCTTAAGTTGCTGTTTGATTTGTTCAAGAATTTCCAAGGCTTGTTGTTTCTTACCAAACATCAAGCCCAAAGGAATGCTTGGACTGATCCATTCTTTCAATTGATCTACCGAATGATGAGGCATATTTATTCCTTGCAGGCCGTCTGAATTTTTCAGACGGCCTGATTGATTTTAATTAAGCGGCAGACTGCATCAAGTCTGCCAATTCTTTCTGAATACCTCGATAATTAAATAAGCTCGCTTCTTTATTTTCAATTTCACTCAGCAGTTGTTTCAGGTTATTTTCCAGATCTGCGGTCAACTCTTTCGCCAAGTCAATTTTTTTAAGGTTGCTTACCAAAGTTGTCATATAGGCAGAAATATCTTTATTAACCACATCTTTAAGATTGGAAATATAATCTTCTGCATCATCAATAAATGATTCTGCCTCATAACCTGTTAACTTACCTGTCTTTTTCAGGCTTTTAGGTATATCGTCTTCTAATTTAAATGAAGCCTCAGGAATACGCGCCAAAACATTTTTGACCGCACGGGCAATAATATTGACATCCAACTCTCCGTCACCCATTGCCTCCCTCAACGCACTGACGACTTGGCTGTAGATTTTCTTTTTCCAAGCCTGTGAATAGTTTTCGGACAAATGGCCCAATTCATCTTCCAAATTAGAACGGATTTCTTCAATTGCGCGACGAATCGGTTTGGCTTTTACCGTCGTGTAGGAATGAGAACGCGTTTTAGTGACAGTTTTTCCACCATCAAAAATATCTAAAAGAGTACCCAACCCACCACGCTTTTCTTTAACTTGATACTCTTCGTATTCGGTTTCCGACCCCTGAGCATCATCAGAAACACTGTCAAAACGGCGCATTTCACTTTTCAATTTGTCTTTTAATTGTTTGCTCAAATTCAGTTTGATATCCGAAATCAAATCATCATACACGCCGCCCACATTTGCATCGATTGTGGCTTGCTGCTTTTTGAGTTCGGCTTCTTGCTTACGCAATTCGTCCACATCGGCATGCTGAATCTGATGAATCTGCTCATTGATGCGCTCGGCCCATGCTTTTAAATAGCCTTGTAATGCGGTACGTTTGCCATTTTCAAAATCAATGCGCCGTTGCGCCAAAATTTGTTCTTTATTGGCAGTTACTTCACTCACTATTTGATGTATCTGATGAATATTGGCCAATTGGTTTAATGCATTTTTAGCCAATTCTTCATGACTGAAAACATCAGGGAATTTTTGATTCAAATTGCGCCATACGTGTTGCAAATTGGCATCCCAAGTATGTTGTTCATCAAAACGCTGCTGCAGTGAAAACGCCACGCTTGAAGAGCAAATAACGTTGTTTTTGCTCAACTTGTCCGTAGCCACTTTCATTGACGGATATTCTTGGACTTGTTTGGCCAAAACATTACGCGCATGCTTGGTCAAATTGTCAGAAATACGTTCTAAAACATGAATAGGATCGCTCAAGCCTTGACTTTCACTGCCAAACAATTGGTTATCCACCTGGCTGGCGATAAGATAAGCTTGCTGCGTCCCCTCTTTGGTCGTTACCTGATGCATCAAATCGGTATCCTCACTGCTGAGGAATTGTCCAGAAGGAGAAACAATCAATACGACATCGCAGTGTTGCAACAATTGGTTGGTGCGTTCACCACGAGATGTCACAGGGTCATTAATTCCCGGGGTATCAATGATTTGCAGGCCCTGTAAACCTTTTTCCGGAATATGTAATGTAACGGACTTGGTAAACGGCATGAATGCACCGCTTGACCCAACAAATTGGTTCAATACTCCATTCATCAGCTCTTCCACACTACCCGCTGAAATCGTACGGTATTGCTCCAAATCACTTAATGATTTGCCTGATTCTTTAATACGGCAATATTGATCATATGAAGCAAAAGACGGATCGTCCTTCATCTCCCGCTCGGCTTGAGATTTGGCTTTATTGCGGCATTCTTGCTGCTCTTCCGCCGATAAAGAATTAACACCTTTTTTTCTCTTAATTCTCTCAGCATTTTCCAGCTCTTTTTCTTTAACTTTGCTATCTAACGCTTTTTGGAATAAATCATATTTGACTTTAATTTCATCAATGTCTTGTTGGGTAAAAAAGTCTACTTCTGCGCTGACATTTTCACTGTATTCCATAATGGTCAGCGCGGCTGTCATTGGTGTGGCGGCTTTAGGCAAAATATCGTTACCATTGAAAAGTAAGGCATTGAGCATGGAGCTTTTCCCTGCCTTCACACGCCCGATAATACCGATACGCAACACACGGCCTTGTTCTGCAAAACTATCTAAAACCCTCTGCCACTCTTCGCTTTTCTGAATTGCATGCTCCTGCTTCAATGCTAAGGCATCATGACTGAAATTATTTTTATTTACGAATTCTTCAATTTGGTTGTTTAACTGGATGATATCCATGAATAGATCCTTAATATTTTTGGAAATATCTATTTTTTCAGACGGCCTTCGATACCATTGAGGCCGTCTGAAAATGATTAGGCAAACAAATAACGGTTTGCCGCTGTAGTCAGCTGTTGCTTGCTGCTTTCCAACTCATTAATCGTGCTTTCCAACTCGGCGGCTTTTGCTGCTTTTTCTGCCTCTGCTACTTCAATCTCATTACGTTTTTGTTGCAGCTGCTCCTCAAACTGTTCGCTGACTTGATTAATCAGGGCTGTAATATTCTGATTCATTAAATCAGGCAGTACGCTATTAAGCTGCTGTTGAATTTGTGGAATGACATTATTGATAATTGCCTGTTCTACTTGTTCACGCTGTCTGCGCTCCCTCTCTCCTTTTGTAAATAAAGAAATAATTTCAGGCAGGAAGAGCAATACGGCACCTACAATACCAAATACACTGCCAAGCAATGCTTTCAATGTTGTCGAAGTCACATTAACCATAATTGCTTTAGATATTGATTTTAATGCTGTATTAGCTACTTTTCCGAAAGCGTCTGCCCCGCTATTGGCCAATACATCCATTGCAATGCCACCCAAACCGCCATCCGGCAAAGTAGCTAATTGTGCATTGATACCATTGCCCATTTCTTCTATCAAATCTTGGCTAATGGCTCGGAAGCGGGTCTGAACGGCGGAAAGCAGTGCATTTTTTGTAATGTCGTTCAACTCGCGCTCAAATGCACCTTGGTTATTGATTGCCAAATCAACCAGTCGCATTTTTTGCTGCAAAATCGCAGATGTGACAGCCTGATTGATGACCGATACGCTATCTCGTGAGTAACGCTGTTCGACACCATTGATTGCAGATTGTTTTTTGGCCTCAATACCTTGCAGGCTGTTTTGCAGGGCAGATAAAGTTTCTTCGATTTCTTTTCTATCTGATTTAAATGTAGAAATTTTGACGTTGATGCTTTGTATTAATCCTGTATAGTTTTCACGCAATTCATCAATAAACAAAAGTTTGAACAATTCATCAGGATTGACTGTAGTCAAAATATTTTTAAGGTTATTGCCGCCATCCATATCTAAAAGGGCAATTTGTCCCGTATAGTCAAAATCATCTTCCAGTTGCTCGGCAATTTTTTGTTGTACTGCTTTAACATCATCAGGTGCGCGCAAATTGGTTTTGCTGATACAGAATGCAAATCCTTTTCCAATTTGTTGGAGATTGTCAATTTCACGCTTCATGCTCAATGTAATGTTTCCGTCTTCAATACTGGTTAGGAATACAAAGAAAACGCCACGCTCCAGGTAATTCAAAATAGCTTGGTTATGGTTTTCAATCGGCGCATCAAATCCTGGCATATCAACCAATACCAAAGGTTGAATGGCTTTTAAATTTTCATTATTTAAATAAACACGCAGATTTTTGAAGTTTTGTGCATTGTCTTTTAAACGTGCAAAATCAGCCAATTGATGACGCTCAACCGCACCCGAAGCCGTTACTGCTTCAATATAGTTGCTATCGCTATAACGCAATTCTGTTGCTAATGCAGTTTCCGGAGTCACGGCAGTCGGCAAAATTTCATTGCCTAAAAAAGAATTGAGCAATGTACTTTTTCCCGCGCTAAATCCGCCAACCACCGGCACAATCAGCTCTGCATCCGTAATATTCCTTTGAATTTCCGATAATTTGTTATCTGAAATTTCCAAAGTGGAAATGATGTTCTTAACTTCACCGATATAATCTAAAAATTGCTTTTTGCTGTTCATAAAATAAATTTCTCCTGAATAAAAATTAAATGGAAATGACTACTTTCTGCTATTTGTGCCGATTAGTCCTTACTGAACGAACTCATTAGCAGACAAAAACCCATTAGACCAAAAATAAAACAAGAAATAAGTTCCAAGTTCCCCCTGTACGTTACGTTCCAATCAAGCCAAGATGTACTATTCATATAGATTAGCCCTATAATTGCCCTAAATACGCCTCTTTGCATAAACGCACCAGGCAACATGATGAATCCAAGTATGATTTGCCACATGTCATTAGCCCTCCATATGGTTATTGATATAGTTTTTTAATTTGCCAATTATCGTTTCCTGCAACTCTTGCGGACTGACAATTCTTAAATGCGGTATCCAATATTGGACGATGGGGATAACTTCAATTTCGTTAACATTTTTGCAGGCAATCAACAGGCCGCCGTTATCGAGGCGGCGAATAACCTCCTGATTGGGTAACAGCTTGCGCCGCAAAAAGTAATGCGCAGCCTGTGGGCTGATTTGAATAATGATTTCACTGACTTGATTACCGTATGAGATGCTGTCGGTATTTTGAATTTTTTCTACAAATCCTACATCTGGAACATATGTCTTTGATGTCGTTTGCAACTGGGATGTTTGAGTAAAGCAATAGGTCTTTTCTCGACCATTTTCGAGTCCGATAAGATACCAAATACCGCTTTTATTAATGAGCCGGTAAGGATCTAAAGTACGATGGCTTTTGCTGCCATCGGCTTTGGTGTAATTAAAGCTAATGGTTTGCTTTGCTTCTATAGAATGTGTTACAAAATCAAAATCTGATTGGCGATGACGAATATTTTCGTATTGATGGCCTTTGATGATAATGCTTTGACGCAGACTTTCTTGAAAAAAGCGGCGGTCTGCTTCAGGGAAAAGGTCTTGTAAGCCTGCAAAATGACAAATACGGCGGATTTCGTCTTTATTCAGACGGCCATACTGGTTTTGATCCAGACGGTAATAACGTGTACCTGTAGTTTGCAATAAAGGGGCAAGACGATTGAGATCACGTTGGGCTGTACGCAATGAAATGCCATAGCGTTCGGGCAAACTTTGAATATCAATCGTTTCCCCTTGATTTAGACGTGTCAGAATATCTGCCAAACGGATGCCTAGTGCTTCCTGTACTTTAGTACGCTGGCTCATAGTAGATAAATTTTCGTTTTCGTATGTAATGGCGGAATTTTATGTTGCAGTCACGACAGGTACTGTCGCTCTTTTTTACTTTGCGTATTTTTATAATTCATTAATAAACTTTGGCAATTCTACCTTATTATTCGATATAGTAATTATTTAATTTACATTAAATTTACACTTTCTGTTTTAATGATGCAGTTATATCCTTTTTTTAATTTGCTGTTTCGTTGAGCAAATGCGATGGCCCAAGGCCGTCTGAAAGCTGAATTTCAGACGACCTTTTTAAAGAGCCAGCTCGGATTGTTATCAATTCACCCGATTTTGCATTATAATTGTGCAAATTTGACTCACTCGAAAGAAAATAAATTGGAAGG
>ERZ772952.371-NODE-371-length-10078-cov-6.19814_pt1 | contig 10078 bp, 13 predicted proteins | sample MGYA00580686_ERZ772952 | MGnify/ENA primary metagenome ERZ772952 (study PRJEB29015, sample SAMEA2738074) | human oral metagenome | biome: human oral; feature: human-associated habitat; material: saliva | place: China | collected 2213 ... | reverse complement strand
CAAGACTTGACGCGCTAGTTCCGTCGTTAGAAGAAAGCGTACCCCCGTTGCTAGCTTTTGCAGTCCAGCTACCATCTGCATTCACAGTCATATTACCGCTGGGCATAACAATAGTCCATGAACCATCAGCATTGACCGTAATCTCCTGAGAACTTGATTTCATGTTCCATGAGCCATCTTTGTTCACCACAATGTTCTCTTTGCCAGACTTAGCAGTCCATGAACCGTCAGGATTCACCTTCATGCCAGCTTCGGTGCTCGAGTCTGAGCCGCTCTCTGCTGAAGCTGAAGAGTCAGCTGCACCGCTGCTGGAGTCTGAGCCGCTGGAGCTATCGGCGGTTGATTCGGTGCTGTCACTGTCTGCAGACGCGCTGGAATCAGCTGCCTTGGAGGAGCTTGCGCTGCTGCTTGAGCTGGCGCTGCTTGACGCGGAGGACGATGCAGAAGCACTGGAACTCGCGCTTGAAGATGCGGAGGAGCTTGCGCTGCTGCTGCTCGAGTTGTCGGAGGCAGACCCTCCACCGCAGGCGCTCAGTGCGAGCACACCAGCGAAGGCGAGGGAAAGTAGGGCTGGTGCTTTTTTGTATTTCATCGAGAGACCTTTCGGTAGTGTATATCGGTGTGTGTCCCCGCCCCAGACACTTATCCCAACATATGTTGAGCCAGCATAAAGGCAGGGCGTGTCACTAGCGGCTACTTTCACTGGTGCGGAACAGGTTTCACCCCTAGCAGGCCGTTAAAGCACTGATATTCAGTCTACCTGAAAAGAACCGCTGACAACGTGGCGACACATTACACTTTCTAGAAGCACTATCCTGACACCCTCACGACGAGAAAATACAGACTGCTTACGTCGCTGTATTTTTACGAAATCTCAACGTTGCCATACCTTTTCCCAGTCACCAGTCAGGCATCCTGAGGATGAAACATTACACTTACCTCAATCATTCTCCGATTATTATTCAAAGTGGTCGGTGCCACCTCCATGCGGTAACCGCTGGGGCATTCTATTCATGTGCAGTTAGCAGCAGGTTACTTACTTGGAGAGATAGGGGTTCGTGGGTCTTTGACGTCAGTGTTCGGCTTAGCAGGTACCTGGGGAGCAACTACTGTACCGTCCTTTGGTGAAGGGGTGCCGTCATACTCAGCAGCGGTGACTTTGCCGCTGAGGTCTTTTATGGTCCACGTCCACGTAACCCGCCATAGAAGATATCCAGCTTTGCGTTGGAAGAGTCGCTATCGGCAGCGGCGGAAGACTCTCCAGCTTCACCATTGGCACCTGCAGAGCTGGACGAAGAATCAGCTTTGACCGTCTCCCCCGAAGACGCCGAGGCAGACACGTTCACATCCGCCGAGTTACCGTTGCCGTCATTACCGGAAATCTTCACATTCCCGTCAGGATCAACCGACACATTCGCACCAGCAGAGGCTGACGCAGACGAAGAAGCTGATGAAGAGGAAGAAGAATCAGACGACGGCCCTGAAGAGTTCACTGAGACACACCCACTCAGCGCGAGCATGCCAGCCACAGCAAGAGACACAAAAACAGGAGCTTTTTGGACGGAAATATTCACCGTATTTTCTCTTTTCTTATTCGACAGCTAATCGGCTCATCAGAGTTGGGAGTAAAAGCACCCAACGGCCACATACGCAACCGCTAAAAGATGCGTTAAGAAGCTCACCCACGCCTTCAGGTTTCAGTACCTTATTAGCGTGGGTGAGATCCTTAAGCCTATTGTTTGGGCTGAACAGGGGCTTTAGGGGTAGTTGCTTTATCGTTCGGTTTAGCAGGTACCTGCGGAGCGGTGGGGGTACCGTTCTCAGATTCGAACGTCCCATTAGCGCTCACAATGGCGGTGGTGTTACCGCTGGCATCGGTTGTGGACCAAGCCCTATTCGCACTAACAGTAATCTCGGACCCGTCGGGCTTTTTCATAGTCCACGCACCGCTGGCTGAGACCACGATGTGGGTTCCGTCGGGTTTCTTCAGTTCCCATGCACCACTGTTCGCAACGGCCAGTTCCCCCTCAGACGATGAGGTGGAAGATTCGGAAGAACTGCTGTCAGAGTCCGACTCTCCAGCTTTACCATTGGCACTCGAAGAGCTGGACGAAGAATCAGCTTTGACCGTCTCCCCCGAGGACGCCGAGGCAGACACGTTCACATCCCCGCCCTTACCAACATTCACATCAGGACCAACCGACACATTAGCACCAGCAGAGGCCGACGCAGACGAAGAAGCCGAAGAACTAGCCGACGATGAAGCCGATGAAGAGGAAGAAGAATCAGACGACGATCCTGAAGAGTTCACTGAGACACACCCACTCAGCGCGAGCATGCCAGCCACAGCAAAGGACACAAAAACAGGAGCTTTTTTGGAGGTGATATTCATCGGAAGTTCTTTCTTATGTGATTGTTAGTATGCGGTTATGCTATGCCCCAACGATTCGGGGCACCATCAGTCGCCTGTGTGCCTCCATTTGGCCTGTGTAGGCGGGGTTTTCCGCATCAGTTGAGACCTTTTAATTTTACTGTCGTTTTCTATGCCCCTGCTATGAAAAGCTATGTTTTAACTGTGAAAAGTACCCCATAATATGTGGGGAGCCTCCATATGTACGGCAACTGGGTGCCGTACCCGCAGCGGGTACAGCACCCAGTCTCAGTAAGGTCCGTGTTTTTGAACCGTTGAACGAGCCGGAGTCCCTAACCTAGTTTCTTAGTGGGCTGGACGGGGCTGACAGGGTTGGCGGCCTCAGCATTCGGTTTTGCGGGCACGTCCGGGGTGTCTGGCTTATCTGCTTTACCGTCGTGCTCAACCTGATTGTACGAGCCGTCAGGTTTTACCGTCACACTGTCGCCGTCGTGTTCGGTTTTAGTCCACGAGCCGTCAGGCTGCACCGATACGGTGTCACCGTCACGTTCGGTCTTGGTCCATGAGCCATCTGCTGCGACTGTGATCGTGTCGCCGTCAGCCTCTGTGAGGGTCCAAGCGCCGCCTTCACCCATGGTCACGTTGCCGTTTGCCCCACTGGATGCTGCACCCGAAGCTGCACCAGCCGCGCCACTACTTGCGGCACCGGAGGCACCACCAGAAGCACTAGCAGATGCGCTACCAGTTGCCGCACTGGATGCGGTACCGTCCTGAGTCGCAGCCGCAGAAGAGCTGGCTGCTGATGAAGCGCTTGATGAGCTGGAGCTCGAAGAACTATTGGAAGATGATGCGTTATTAGAACCACCGCAAGCGCTCAGTGCGAGCGCACCGGCGACCGCAATGGTCAGGAATGCGGAAGTTTTCTTGACAGATGCGTTCATTGTCTTGTCCCTTCAAGGGTGGTCGGTTGGCTACCACCGGGTGGATGCACAACCACAGCACATTATAGGATCAGGTGTGTGCGTCCCGTATGGGGAGGGAAATTGATTCTCGGCGCTGGTTCGGGTTCGTGGGGAACTGTCGCCAAATGCGAAGAATCTGCTGGACCTGATGTGATTGTATGTTGTCATCCTGTGGTGATATCCCCAGCTTATCAAGGTTTTCTATGTTTTCTCCCAGAAAACCTGTGCTTTAGCTGTGATAGTTAAATCTTAATATTCTGACTTAAGGATTTCGTTGCTGATATGAAAGGTGTTTGCTGTGCCGCACCAGCATCGTTACCCCGCTATTACTGTCTGCACCCGCCGGGGGCGATGCGTCCTGTTGGTGAGAACCGGGTGCCGCATCGGCGTTAACGCGGCACCCGGGGATGGGGGTGTCAGGTGGGAACGACGCTGTTCCCGTATGTTGTGGGAGATTCCCGCACAAGCGGGCTAGCTGTTGTCTGTTATGGATTTTGTGGGTTGTACGGGAGTGACAGGGGTAACTGCCGAGTTATCGGGTTTTTCGGGAGCTTTTGGAAGTTTCGGGGGCTCGTTGGATACTGCGCCCTCTTTAAGCACGCGGAAAGTGCCGTCGGCATCCACCCTCGCCGCTTCCTTTATCGGTTGTCCTTTTCCGAGCGCATCAGAACTGTTGTTTCCCTTCGGTTGGTTGCGGATCGCTGCCTCTCTCGGAGGTACCCGCTGTACGGGTTACGGCGTTAGCTCTACCCTATTCACCGCTGCTGTATGGCCGCTCTAAAAAAACCGGCTCTCAGCTGTGAAACCCCTAGGGTGCACCCGATAGAAACCTCAACTTTGACTTTATATTTTATGATTGTGTGTCAACGTAAGCGTTCTTGACGCACAAGGCACCCCCTGCAGGATGCCGAGGCTAAAATACCCGCAGCACCACCAGCAGAGGGCGCATACCGTTCACAAATATGATGTTGTACCGTTCGTTGGCGACGTCATTCTCTGGTGAGGCTGACCGTACCCGCTCTCAGGGTGCATAGGGCACAGGTGCGGCTATTTCACCACTGCCTTAGCCCGCCCCAGAGCTACCCGGGGAGATGGGCTGTGCCGGGTCTTTGGCCTTCGAGTTATCGGGTTTTGCGGGAGTACCAGGCTTGGCAGGGCCCTTAAAATCGTCTTTCTTCCCGGTACTATCGTACGACCCGTCAGCAGCGACGGATATATTGCCGTTCTCACCGGGTAGCTCCCAGGAGCGGTCTTTATTCACAGTGATGGAGCCATCCGGGCCATCAGCCCACGACCAGGAGCCGTCTGATTTCACGTCCAGCACCTTCGTATTCTGTGAATTGCGCACCTCCCAGGCCCCCGATGATTGCACTTTAAGAGTCATCCCCTGACCGTTATGTGTCTGCTAGGCACCGCTATCTTCAACTGTGGCGTCTTTGGTGTTAAAACCTAAATCCCGTATGCGTTCGGTTGCCTGCGCTGTCCCGGAGCTGGAGGAGCTTACTTCCGTGCCTTTAATAGTTTCACCGCCGCTGCAGGCGCTCAGTACGAGCGTTCCGGCAAGCACAATGGTGGCGCAGGTAGCGATTTTACGGGTGTTCGTGGAGGTGGTATTCATAGTCGCATCCCTCAGGTAGATGTTTCAATGAGCTTCTTTAACCATCAAGTTATTCAAGCATTCATTTCACCTGTAAAGTGATGCGTGCACCTGGGAATATGCTGAATTTTACATATGCACTGTTTTTACTTCAGCTGTTTCGGGGTCGCTGGAACAGCAGGGGCCGCTGCCTTTGCGTTCGATGGTTTACCAATAGCAGCGGGTTTTGCCGGAGTCTGCGGCTTACCTCCACTGGTCGCGCTATACGAGCCGTCAACCTTCATCTCAGCGATACCGTACGGCCCGCCCGTCCAGGTCCACGAACCGTTGCGCTCAACGGTCACCATACCTCCGGATGGGTGGCTCGTCCAGGTCCATGAACCGTCGCTGTCCACCGCGAGGATGCCCTTCGTGCCGTTCACATACCATGAACCATCGTCATCAACTTGCACTGTGGTGCCCTGGGCACTGCGCGCTTCCCAGGCACCATCGTTCTCAATAGTGGTGACTTCCTGAATCGTGCCGAACCCCAGATCGATGGTGCCCGTTTCGCTTTGTTGCGGAGATGCCGTTGATGCTTTGGTGCTGGGGGTCGCGCCAGCTGCGGCCTCACTGGCAGCAGCCGGGGAGCTGCTTGGTGTCTGCGTTGCTGATGCTGTCTTTTCAGGCTCTACAGGCTGGGCGTGGCCAGATGGGGTGTGGTCAGATGAGCTGGGGGAAATGCCCAATGCAGCACTGGTGCTAGGCGATGCACTGGAGGCAGATTCCGAAGACGCTTTCGCTTTAGAGATTTCAGCCTGCGCCGAAGCCACCGCGTCTGAAGCCTGCCGGGTCTCATTCGAGGTACCGCCGCAGGCGCTCAATAAGCAGACACCCGCTACGGTACAAGAAAGCAGCACATACAGTTTTCGTGCGGAACTCTTCATCAGGGGGCTCTTTCCTCACGTGGTTGGTATGCCGCCCCAGCTAAGCGGCACAATGATTGTACCGGAAAATAGGTACCTCATGCCTTGTGAGTCAGCGCCTCGGCATACTGTAGTGTGCCATTATTAGCGAGGCTGCACCGGTGTTTTCGGTGTGGTCGCGTTCTGGTTCGGCTTCGCGGGGAGATCAGGAACGTCTGGCCGGTCATGTGAGGGAGCCCCGTCCTCAATCATCACAAACGAGCCGTCGGAGTTGACGGTGACGGTGTCCCCGTCATTCTCACGTTTCGTCCATGAGCCATCAGAATTCACGGTCACCACCTCGCCATCAGGCTCGGTTTTCACCCACGAGCCGTCCGGGTTTACCGAGACAACATCGCCGTCAGATTCGGTAGTGCTCCACCCGCCGCCAGCGGCAACTGCTTGAGTGTTACCCCCCGAGATATTGACGGAAGAACCGCCACCGTTCTGGGAGCCTTGCCCCTGTGTCGCTCCGCCCTGTGGCTGCTGTTCACCACCGTGCGGGGCAGCGGCGGAGGGGCTGGATCCGTTCTGGGCCGCAGGTGCAGGTGCAGCGGTACCGCCAGCACGTGCACTTGGTGCTGCGGCGGCCTCAGTATCCCCCCCGTTTCCCCCGTTTGTCGTCTCATGAACAGTATGCGCTGCCGTGCTCTCATGCACCGGTGCGGCGGTGGGTGCCTCAGAGCGGTGAGACCCACCGCTGTGGGAGCTGGCGGATGCTGAAGCGGACGGGGAAGCAGAAGCTGATTCTGATGCCCGTTTCGCCATCTCGGCCTGGGCTGAGGCCACCGCGTCCGAGGCCTGGCGGGTCTCATGGGATTTTCCGCAGGCGCCCAACACCAAAACACCCGCAAGAGCTAGGGGTACCACCGCATAGTATGTTTTCTGTCGGGGTGTCATAGGGAAAGTCCTTCTCTTGTCCTGCGTGTGAACCGCTGGGCGTTCCCGAAAGACGGAATAAACGCCGTATCTCGTAGCCCAGACGGACCCTGAACTGCGTGCCCCAGCGTACGGGGTGGAGGCTTCTACCGGCGTGGCGCGGGGGCCGCTGGCCGGATAGCTACCATGCGCCGCCCCATCATTACCCATATCATAGCAACGTCCACTATGCCCCAGCTAAGAAAACCTGTGTTTTCCCTGAGAAAACCATGAACGCCCGGCGTGTCACACGTTATAAACCCTGTTTTCGGCGGGTGACCCACCCGAAACCGCCTACAATATTCGCCACACGTCTATCCCACAGCCCCGCACAAAGCTACCCAGCACCTGTGGCTTTCACATCCTTTTATCTGCGGTATAGGCTGACTTTCTGCTTCGTATGCGAACCGGCCGCACACAAACAGAGCCGCCTCCCCACCAGTACGGCGGGGAGGCGGCTCTTCACAGTTTAGAGTCTCAAGAATTACTTCTTCTTGGTGGTCTTGGCGGCCTTCTTCTTGGTGGCGACTGCTGCCTTCAGCTTGGAGCCTGCGGTCAGCTTCACGCCGTGACCAGCGGGAATCTGGATGGTTTCGCCGGTCTGCGGGTTACGGCCGGTACGAGCAGCACGGTCGGTGCGCTCAATTGCCAGCCACCCGGGGATAGTGATCTTCTCGCCCTTGGAGACGGAAGTCTCGAAGACCTGGAACACTGCGTCGAGGACTGCATTAACGGTTGCCTGGCTCTTGCCAGACTTCTCTGCTACCTCTGCAACGAGTTCGGTACGGTTCTTAGCCATTAGGGTGCCCCTTCCTGAGACTTTAGATTTGCGACTAAGTCAAAGCTTTTTCCGGTGAGAAATAACTTTGCCTAGGTACAAAATACCAGAAATTACCAGCTCGACTTAGTAATGCCGGGCAGTTCGCCACGATGAGCCATCTCGCGGAAACGCACACGGGAGATACCAAACTTCTGGAAGGTACCGCGCGGGCGGCCGTCAATCTGGTCACGGTTGCGAACGCGAACGGGGGAAGCGTTACGCGGCAGCTTCTGCAGCGCCACGCGTGCTGCCTCACGCTCTTCGGGAGTAGCGTTCTCGTCGATCAGCGTCTTCTTCAGGGCAAGACGCTTCTCGTTGTAACGAGCCACAATGACCTTGCGCTGCTCATTGCGAGCAATCTTTGACTTCTTGGCCATTATTTAGCGCTCCTCTCGGAAATCAACGTGCTTACGTACGACGGGATCGTACTTCTTCAGCACCATGCGGTCGGGGTTGTTGCGGCGGTTCTTACGGGTCACGTAGGTGTAACCGGTGCCAGCAGTGGACTTGAGCTTGATGATAGGACGGAGGTCCTTAGCCTTGGATGCCATTTACTAGATCTTCTCCCCGCGTGCGATGATTTCTGCAACAACGGCATCGATGCCACGAGCATCGATAACCTTGATGCCCTTAGCGGACACGTTCAGGGTTACCTTACGACGCAGCGAAGGAACCCAGTAGGTCTTCTTCTGAACGTTCGGGTCGAATCGACGCTTGTTGCGGCGATGCGAGTGCGAAATGCTGTGTCCAAAGCCGGGAACAGCTCCGGTCACCTGGCAGACTGCTGCCATGTTTCACTCCTTATGGTTGATTTTTATGACGGGTACGCAGTCGATGTTACTCGTAAGCGTCCCGTCACCAATGTAGAAGCACCGGGTTATTCGCCGGGCTAGAGTGTCCAAGACCGCCACCCGGGTGAGAGTCCGAGCAACAGCCCCCGCCGCGGGAAAAACGGTGAAGCTTAAAATTAGTGTCGAGAGGCGTTTTCACCACTACGAACAGCCTTAAATTCTAGGTAACTCAAGGCACTCTCGCAAGCCTAGACGCCGGTAATCCCCATAAATTTTGCGGATTTCTCGCTAAAACCTTAGGGTGCGCACCCCGTGGGGTACCCCGGAAACCACCCAGCATCAGGCCAGAGAGCCACCAGAATATTCTATCACTGTCCCGTATTGGCGCAAGTCAGAGCCCCTATTCACCCCGGTAGCAGATAGTTTTAGTAAGTGTTAGCGCGCTCCAAAACCTGAGTAAATAACACGGCTGAAATTCGCTGTGTGAGATTAATAGCTTAAAGCACCGATTAAGACATTAAACCGCAAAAGCACAGGCCGCAGCCTTCCACACCAGCGGTGTTCCCTGCGACCCGGAAACTACACCGCGTTCGCCGCATGTTTGCCGGCGGGCACACCCACACCGCTGCCAAGCTCCCGGGCAGAAGGCTCAAACAACGCTGGACGAAACGCCGCATACTTAGGCTGCAGCCCATCCCCAGAGCTGGTTCCCCGGATCCTACGCCCCACCCACGGCAGGGCGTGCTCCCGCACCCAGCGCGCGCTCTGCTCCAGCTCTTCACGGCGGCTCAGCTCAACCGCTGGCGGCAGCTGCGGCTCCGGCACAGCGCCTTCAAGACCCAATAAAGACAGCACCCGAGCCGCAAACTTCTGGTGCCCATACTCGTTCATATGCAGCTTATCGGGAGCCCACAGCCGCCAATCCACAAAATCACGCATCCGCCAATAATCGACAATGTGCACTCCCCTGTTCTCAGCCACCTCACGGATCAGCTCGTTATACAAGGCCGTGCGCGGACGGGTGCGGGCAAATGGGCCTTCCCCCAAACTGTCCAGACCAGTCATGGTGAACACCTCAATGCCCTCGGCACGCAAAAGAGCAAACGCATCATCCATGCGCTGCACCAACGCATCAATATCCACGTTGGGGCGTATGATGTCATTACCCCCGCCGTAAATACTCACCAGGTTCGGCTTCAGCTCAAGAGCCGGTGCCAGCTGCTCATCCATGATCTGATCCATTAAATACCCGCGGATCGCCAAGTTCGCGTACTGCGCCTGCGCATCCCGGGCCCCTATCGCATCAGCCACCCTATCGGCCCAGCCACGCACCTGATTCGGGCGGGACTCATCAATATCGCCGACCCCCTCAGTAAACGAATCACCCAAGGCCACATAGCGTACCGGCTCACCGTTCAGGCGAGCATTCTCATCAAGGTGAAGCACCGTTCCCCTCCCCTAGCTCACAGTTTTGCCTACACGCCAGTATCCTATAAACGACACCTGCTCCTTTGGGGTTCCTGCCTCCTGCACGCTCACCCAGCGAAGGTGTTTACCCATCGCGCCCCCCCCCACACAACGAACATGTCGTGCGGGTCATTGGCGACACGGCGGGTATAACGTTGCAGCGGGTGATATTGTTGAGGTTTTGCCGAGCACCTTGAGTTTATTGTCA
>ERZ772952.370-NODE-370-length-10107-cov-3.87684_pt1 | contig 10107 bp, 7 predicted proteins | sample MGYA00580686_ERZ772952 | MGnify/ENA primary metagenome ERZ772952 (study PRJEB29015, sample SAMEA2738074) | human oral metagenome | biome: human oral; feature: human-associated habitat; material: saliva | place: China | collected 2213 ... | reverse complement strand
CGTCGTGATGGTCGCGAGGACATCACCGAACACAGAATCGGGAACACCGCGCAGTGTCGCAACTCGCTCACGCAGCGACTCAGCGAAATCGAGTTCGCCATTCATCGCTCGAGACGTAATCTCAGCGACCCGCTCCCGTGTGCCCGCGACCTCGGCCAGCTCTTCGATGACCTCTTGGGCGATCAGCGTCGAATCAACGTCAGTAACCCGGATCATCGAGATAGTGAGTCATGCTCACTTGGTGACGACCGTCCCCTTGGGGACGACCGTGATACCGGACTCGGTGACCGTGTAGCCGCGCTCGATGTCGCGGGCGAGATCCACGCCGACTTCGGCACCTTCCTCAACGACGACATTCTTGTCCAGAATCGTCTTGACGACCTTCGAGTGGCGACCGATGCGCGTGCCGTGCATGACGACCGAGTCCTCAACCTGAGCCCACGAATGAACGTAGGTGTGAGGGGAGACGATCGAGCGCACGATCTCGCCACCGGAAACAATGACGCCGGGGGAAACGAACGAGTCGATCGCATGACCCAGGCGATCCTCATCACCATAGACGAACTTTGCGGGTGGCAGGGAACCGTCGATCATCGTCATCGTCGGCCAGTCGCGGTTGTACAGGTTGAACACCGGGTGCACCGAGATCAGGTCCATGTTCGCCTCGTAGTAGGCGTCCAGCGTACCGACGTCACGCCAGTAGTCGCGGTCACGGTCGGTCGACCCCGGCACGTCGTTGTCCTGGAAGTCGTAGACGCCGCACTCGCCACGCGCGACGAACCACGGGATGATGTTGCCGCCCATGTCGTGCTTCGAATTGGGGTCGTCCGCATCCTCACGCAGAGCGTTCACCAGATCCTTCGTGGTGAAGACGTAGTTGCCCATGGAGGCGAGAACCTTGGTCGGATCGTCGGGCAGGCCCACCGCGTTCTTCGGCTTCTCGAGGAAGTTCTTGACGACCCCGTTCTCGCCGTCGATGACGCCGAGCGCCGACGCCAGCTCGATCGGCTGACGGATGCCGGCGACCGTGGCGGGCAGGCCCGAATCGATGTGGTGCTGGACCATCTGCGAGAAGTCCATGCGGTAGATGTTGTCCGCACCGATGATGACGATGTACTCCGGCTGCTCGTCGTCGACGATGTTGAGCGACTGGTAGATGGCATCCGCGCTACCCAGGTACCAGTGCGGGCCGCGACGCTGCTGAGCCGGCACAGGGGCAATGAAGTTGCCGAGTAGGGGAGACGTGTACCAGGTCTTTGTGACGTGGCGGTCGAGCGAATGGGACTTGTACTGCGTCAAGACAACAATCTTGAGGTATCCGGAATTCACGATGTTCGACAGCGCGAAATCGATCAGGCGGAAGTGGCCACCGAAGGGAACTGCCGGCTTTGCGCGGTCATCCGTCAGAGGCATCAGTCGCTTACCCTCACCGCCCGCGAGAACGATTGCCAGAACGTGGTTCTTTGCCATGTGGCACCTCTTCGTTGGTCGAGTGGACCCGCATCGGTGCGAATCCGTGTGAGTGGTCACACTGTATTACAAATGTCTATCGATTGCTACACCGTCTCGTTTTCGACCAGCGGCGACGTGAGATCGGATACGATGTGTCTCACACGTCGCTCCCGTCGGAAGGACCCCACCATGCGCGTTGATCTCCTTACCCGTGAATACCCACCTCACGTCTACGGGGGAGCCGGTGTCCACGTACTCGAACTGGCCAAGGTCCTGCGCGGCCTCATTGAGGACCTGCGCGTCCAGGCGTTTGACGGTCCGCGCGAACCGGGCACCGACGGAGCCGACCCGGGCGTGACCGGACACGCTGATCTGCCTCAGCTTGCCGGAGCGAACGCCGCTCTGCGCACGCTCGGTGTTGACCTCGAGATCGCCGCCGCGTGCGAGGGGTCTGACCTGGTCCATTCCCACACCTGGTACGCGAACTTTGCTGGACACGTTGCGTCGCTTCTCGGCGACATCCCGCACGTGATCTCTGCGCACTCGCTCGAACCGCTGCGCCCGTGGAAGGCTGAGCAGCTCGGCGGCGGCTACCGCCTGTCCTCCTACGTGGAGAAGACCGCCTACGAGGCTGCGAGCGCGATCGTCGCCGTCTCGAACGGTATGCGTGACGACATCCTGCGCTGCTACCCGGCCGTCGATCCCGAGCGCGTGCACGTCATCCACAACGGCATCGACCTGAACAAGTGGCACGCTCCTGAGGGGGAGGCAGGCGAGGAGCTGCGCGCACGCGTACTCGCCGAGCACGGTATTGACCCGTCGCGTCGCACGGTCGTGTTTGTCGGTCGTATTACACGCCAGAAGGGCCTTCCCTACTTCCTGCGTGCGGCTCAGCTCCTGCCCGATGACGTTCAGCTCGTGCTGTGTGCCGGTGCTCCCGACACCCCCGAGATCGCGGCCGAGGTCGAGGGCCTCGTCGCCGATCTGCGTGCTCGCCGCTCGGGTGTTGTTCTCATCTCCGAGATGCTCCCGCAGCCTGAGGTGGCAGCGATCCTGTCCTCGGCGCAGGTCTTTATTACGCCGTCGGTGTACGAACCCCTCGGCATCGTGAACCTCGAGGCTATGGCCCTGGGCCTGCCCGTCGTCGGCACCGCGACCGGCGGCATCCCCGACGTCATCGTCGATGGGGAGACCGGGTACCTCGTCCCGATCGAGCAGATGCAGGACGGCACGGGAACGCCGCTTGATCCTCGCGCCTTCGAGGAAGCGATGGCGGATCGTCTGGTGCGTATCCTCGACGATCCTGAGCTGGGACGTCGTATGGGCGAGGCCGGCCTCGCTCGCGCCCGCGATCACTTCTCCTGGGAAGCGATCGGCGTGAAGACCGCCGAGCTGTACCGTTCGCTCGTTTAGGGCGCACGTCACCCGACAGACGACTAGGCTGGATACATGACTTACGTCCTGAATCTTTCTCACGTGTCTCTCCAACGCGGGGACACGCAGGTCCTGTCCGACGTCTCGTGGTCGACGCGTCCGCGCCAGCACTGGGTCATCGTCGGCCCGAACGGCGCGGGAAAGACCACGCTGGCGCGCGTGGCCTCGGGCCGTATCGCTCCCGATAGCGGTGAGGTCACCGTTTCGGAGACGGATCTGTCGCAGGCCGATCCGGCAGAGGTGGCCACGCGCGTCGGGCTTGCCTCGGCTGCGGTGGGCGCCAAGATCGTGCCGACCCAGACGGTTCTCGACACGGTGCGCAGCGCCGCCTGGGGCCTTGCGGTCGCCCACGACGAGGAGTACGAGCAGGTCGACGACGAGCGTGCCCATGCGCTCATGGACATCTTTGGCGTCTCGCACCTAGCCGAGCGCGAGTTTTCGACGCTCTCCGAGGGTGAGGCTCAGCGCGTGCTGCTGGCGCGCGCTCTCATGACCGATCCGGAGGTGCTCATCCTCGATGAGCCGACGTCGGGCCTCGACCTGGGTGCGCGTGAGCTGCTGATCGCCGCTCTGTCGGAGATCATGGCGGGTTCGAAGTCCCCGCAGGTCATCCTGGTCACGCACCAGATCGAAGAGATCCCCGCGGGCGTGACGCACTGCGCGATCATGTCGAACGGTGCGATCACGCATCAGGGGCCGATCGAGGATGTCCTGACCGGTGTTAACCTGTCCGAGGTGTACGGCATGCCTCTGCTTGCCGGCAACACCGATGGACGCTGGTGGGCGCGCGGCGTGACCGACTGAAAGGGAATGTGCGATGAGTACCTGGTGGCTGTGGATTCTCGGAGCCCTCGTCTGTGGAATCGTCGAGGTCATGAGCGTGAGCTTCGTGTTCCTCATGTTTGCGATCGGTGCGCTGGCCGCGGGCATTGCGGGCGCGTGCGGCGCAAACCTGACGGTTCAGGTCATTGTCTTCATTGTCGTCTCGATCGCTCTTTTGGTCATCCTGCGTCCCTTCCTGAAGGGGCGCATCGACCGGTCCAGCGCTTACGTTCCGAGCAACACTGACGCTCTGATTGGCAAGACCGGTTACGTGACCGAGGCTGTGGGAGAGCGCCACGGGCGTATCCAGTTCTCAGGCGGAGAGTGGAGCGCCGCACAGAAGGGCCCGAACTTCCAGTCGGCGCTGAGGTGCGCGTCGACCGTATCGACGGTGCAACCGCCGTTGTGAGCGCCCTCAACCCGGCCTCTGCGGCCCCGACGCATCCGTACGGGGACTCGGCTTCCTGATCCCGCACATCTTGTAGTTTTCATTGACGTAAGAAAGGAAAGACGCTGTGAATTCAGGTGACATCATTGGCAACATCGCGGTGATCGTGGTGCTTGCTGTCGTCATTTTTGTCGTGGTCTCGATCGCTCGCGCAGTGCGGATCGTCCCGCAGTCGCAGGCCTACGTTGTCGAGCGCCTTGGCCGTTTCCAGGCGGTCATGCAGGGCGGTTTCCACCTGTTGGTGCCCTTTGTGGACCGCGTCGCAGCTCGTATCGATCTGCGTGAGCAGGTTGCGAACTTCCCGCCTCAGCCCGTCATCACCGCCGACCAGGCGATGGTTTCGATCGACTCCGTCATCTATTTCCAGATCACGGATCCGCGCGCCGCGACCTACGAGGTCGCTAACTTCCTGCAGGCGATCGAGCAGCTGACCGCGACGACGCTGCGTAACCTGATCGGTTCGCTGGACCTGGAGCAGACGCAGACCTCGCGTGAGTCGATCAACAAGCAGCTGCGTGGCGTCCTGGACGAGGCCACGGGCCCGTGGGGCATCCGCGTGACCCGCGTGGAGCTCAAGTCCATCGAGCCGCCGCCGCGAGTCCTGGCTGCCATGGAGCAGCAGATCACGGCGGAGCGCACGAAGCGCGCCACGATTCTGACGGCCGAGGCCGAGCGTGAGGCCCAGATCAAGAAGGCCGAGGGCGCCAAGCAGGCTGCCGTTCTGGCCGCCTCCGCCCAGCAGGAGGCCCAGGTTCTGCAGGCCAAGGGTCAGAAGGAAGCCCTGATCCTCCAGGCCGAGGGTGCCCGTCAGGCGCAGATCCTGCGTGCACAGGGCGAGTCCGAGGCCATCCAGACCGTCTTCGCGGCGATCAACGCTGGCAAGGCCACGCCCGAGCTCCTGTCCTACAAGTACCTCGAAATGCTGCCGAAGATTGCTGACGGTCAGGCGTCCAAGCTGTGGATGCTTCCCTCCGATCTTACCGGCGCACTGGAATCCATCTCGAAGGGTTTCAACCTGGGCAAGTAGACTGAAGCCATGCCGGGCCGACCGCAGTCCCTGCGGTCGGCCCGTTCTTTTCTCAACGGGAGGATACCGGTGGATTCGCATCAGGAATACGTGCTGCGCGAGGTCGCGCAGAAGAACATTCGTTTCATCCGTTTGTGGTTCACGGATGTTGCGGGCGTGTTGAAGTCGATCTCGATCGACCCCGGTGAGCTCGAGGAGGCATTCAGCGAGGGAATCGGCTTCGACGGCTCAGCCGTCGAAGGCCTGACGCGCGTCTACGAGTCGGACATGCTGCTTAAGCCTGATGCGTCGACGTTCCAGCTGCTCCCGTGGCGTTCCAACGAGGACCCGGTTGCCCGCATGTTCTGCGACGTCCTCATGCCCGATGGTCGCCCGGCTCCCTCCGATCCTCGCGGCGTCCTCGAGCGCGCGGTGGAGCGCGCCGCCGATGCTGGCTTCCGTGTCATGATCCACCCGGAGATTGAGTTTTACCTGCTGCGTCAGCCCGTGACTCCCGATCGCATGATCCCCGTCGATCAGGCCGGATACTTCGATCACGTCGCACGCGGGGACTCGAACGACTTCCGACGCCGGGCGGTGCGCATGCTCGAGGACATGGCAATCCCGGTCGAGTTCTCGCACCACGAGGGCGGACCGGGGCAAAACGAGATCGACCTGCGCGCCGTTGATCCCGTGCGCGCCGCGGATAACATCATGACCGCGCGCACCCTCATCGAGGAGGTTGCGCTGCGCGAGGAGCTCGTCGCGACGTTCATGCCGAAGCCCTTTATCGAGCACCCAGGTTCGGGCATGCACACGCACCTGTCGCTGTTCGAGGGCGAAGAAAATGCATTCTTCTCCCCGGCGGGTCAGTATCGCCTGTCCACGACGGGGCGCCAGTTCATTGCGGGCCTCCTCGCACATTCCGAGGAGATCGCGGCCATCACCAATCAGCACGTCAACTCCTACAAGCGCCTGTGGGGCGGGGGAGAGGCACCCTCCTACGTGTGCTGGGGTCACCTGAATCGCTCGGCCCTCGTGCGCGTTCCCCTCTACAAGCCGAAGAAGGCGGCCGCCGCGCGCATCGAATACCGCGCGCCCGACCCGAGCGCGAACCCCTATCTGGCGTTCGCCGTTCTCATTGCTGCGGGGCTCGACGGCATCGAGAAGAAGATGGAACTCATGCCCGAGGCCGAGGACAACGTGTGGGACCTGTCGGATCGTGAGCGTCAGGTCATGGGTATTCACGCCCTGCCGGCCTCGTTGGCGGACGCCGTGCGGGCTATGAAGAGCTCCGACTTGGTGGCGTCCACCCTCGGCGAGCAGGTGTTCGACTACGTTATCCGCAACAAGCGCAAGGAATGGACGGAATATCGCCAGCAGATCACTCGTCAGGAGCTCGAGCAATTCCTGAAGGTCGTTCCCCGGTGAGCGGTGATGCGCTCCGGATCGCCGGTTTCTTAGATCCACGCCGTGCCCTCTCCTTCTTGGAGGAGCTGCCGGGCGGCTCTGAGGTGTGGGCGGCGGACCTGGGGGCGAGTGCCGACCCTGATCAGGCGCTGCTGGCGGCGATCCGTCTGCACGAGGCCGACCCCGGCCTCGTCCGTTTACTCGTCGATGATGCGCGTGCGCGTGCTCGCCTGTGCGCCGTCCTGGGTGGTAGCCAGTGGCTGGGTGACTACGTGATCGCCGACCCCGCCCGTGCGCGGGCGATCTGGGAGGATCCTGGCGAGGCCGCACGGGTCATGCTGGCGTCCGTTGGGGCGACGCGGGTCGAGCGCGGTGCGTTCGTCGCCTCTGAGGATGCTCGGGTGGACGATCTGCGTGGCGCGTATCGCCGGGTCCTGCTATACCTCGCCGCCGATGACCTGACGAGTGACGATCCCGAAGGGTTCATGCCCGAGGTCGGTCGGCGCATCGCCGACCTGGTCGACGCGACCCTTGAGGCCGGCCTGGCCCTGGCGAGGCGGGACATCGACCCGCGCGGACTCGTCCCCTTTGCCATCATCGCGATGGGTAAGACTGGAGCGCGCGAACTCAACTACATCTCCGACGTCGATGTCGTCTACGTGGCCGAGGCCGGGGCGGATGGAGATGAGCGCGTAGCCCTCGAGGTTGCGACACGCCTTGCGGCGGCCACCGCCTCCGCATGCTCGGGTCCCGGCACCGAAGCCCCGCTGTGGACGGTGGATGCGAACCTACGTCCCGAGGGGCGCAACGGAGCGCTCGTGCGCACCGTCGAGTCCTACCGCCAGTACTGGGACAAATGGGCGCAAACCTGGGAGTTCCAGGCGCTGCTGAAGGCTCGCGCCTGCGCGGGAGACGAGGCCGTCGGGCGTGCCTTCGAGGAGGCCGCGCAGCCCTACGTCTGGAGCGCTGCGACGCGCGAAGGATTCGTCGAGGCTGCGCGCGCGATGCGCCGTCGCGTCGAAGACAACATCTCGCGATCGCACGCGTCCCGAGAGCTCAAGCTCGGGCGCGGCGGCCTGCGGGACGTCGAGTTCACCGTCCAGCTGCTTCAGCTTGTTCACGGTCGCACCGACGCCTTCCTGCGCGTGAGGTCGACCCTGGAGGCGATTGAGGCGCTGCGCGAGGGCGGCTACATTGCGCGCAGCGACGCGCATCAGCTTGCCTTGTGCTACCGGTTCCTGCGCGCCGTCGAACACCGCACTCAGCTGCCTCGAATGCGCCGCACGCACCTGATTCCGGACAAGGAACGGGAGCTGCGTGTCCTCGGGCGTGCGATGGGGCCCGCTCGCTTCCCCGACGCGGCGTCGATCAGCGCTGCCATCGACGAGGTTCGCACTCGCGTGCGCGCTCTGCACGAGGACGTCTTCTACCGCCCGATCATCGCCGCGACCGCGTCGCTGAGCGAAGACGAGGTGTCGTTGCATGCGGATGGCGCGCGCGACCGCCTGGCCGCAATTGGCTACCGGGATCCGGCGGGAGCGCTGACGCACATCAGCGCCCTCACCCAGGGGACGAGCAGGCGCGCGGCGATTCAGCGCCACCTGCTCCCGGTGTTTATCTCGTGGCTGGCTGGCGGGGCGGACCCCGACATGGGCCTCCTCAACTTCCGCATCCTGTCCGAGGACATCGGCGATTCGCACTGGTACCTCGCGCTTTTGCGCGATTCGGGCGTGGCCGCCCACAGGCTCACGACCATGCTCCCGAACTCTCGCTGGATTGCCGAGGCCCTCGCCAAGCGTCCCGAGGCCGTGGCATGGCTCGACGATGATGCTGAGCTGGCCCCGCGAGAGCCGCACCGGCTGGCCCGAGAAGTCGCCGCCCTGATCGACCGTCATGACGACGCGACGGAGGCCGCTGCTCGGGTCCGCGCCGTTCGCACCCGTGAGTTGACGCGTTGCGCGATGAGCGATCTGCTGGGCGGTGTCGATCCTCGCGGAAACGCGATCGCTGACGCCACGGATGCCGCAATCCTCGGAGCCCTCGCCATCGCGCAGCGGGAGGAAGCCGAGCGGTGGGGTGAGGAACGGGCCTCTGTCGTGTTCGTCGCGATGGGTCGCTACGGCGGACGCGAGTGCTCGTACGCGTCGGATGCAGACGTGATCGCCCTGCACGAGGCGGTCGGCGGTGCCACCGAAGCGGAAGCGGCTGCCAGCGCTACGGCGATCGTCAACCGCGTGAAGAAGCTTCTCGGCTCGGCGACCAATCAGCTGGGCATCGTCGTCGACCTCGACCTGCGGCCCGAGGGCAAGAACGGCCCGATGAGCCGTACGATCGAGTCGCATCGTGAGTATGCGCAGCGGTGGGCCTCGACCTGGGAGAGGCAGGCGGCGGTGCGTGCGCGCCCGATCGGAGAGGGTGGTCTTGTCGATCAGGCTCGAGAACTTTTCGCGGATCTTGCGTACGGGGGAGTGAGCGAGGCGGACGTGCGTGATATTCGCTTGCTCAAAGCCCGCATGGAAAACGAGCGCCTGCCCCGCGGTATCGAGCCCGCTCGTCACGTGAAGCTCGGGCCCGGTGGCCTCACCGACGTGGAGTGGACGATCCAGCTCATTCAGATGCGTGCCGGAACGAACAACCCCGCACTGCGTACCCCCTCGACGACGCAGGCGATTCTCAGCGCCAGGGATCACGAGCTGATCAGCGCTCAAGACGCGCAGACTCTTCTCGATGCCTGGGACATGGCCACCCGCATTCGGGCGGCTAACACGCTGGCGAGCGGTCGCATGAGCGGTGTGAAGCTCGACGTCTTGCCCCGTGACAGCGCGGAGCTGCGTGCCCTCGCGGCGATCCTCGGGTACGGTAGCGGCGGGCTGAACGCCCTCGAAGACGACTGGCTGCGCGTTGGACGCAAGGCGCGCGCCGTCATGGAACGACTTTTCTGGGAGCAGCAGTGAAGATTGTGCTGGTACGGCACGGACAGACCCCCGCGAATCGCCTCGGCGCGCTTGACACCGTGCGCCCGGGCCTCGGGCTGACCCCCGAAGGGCTCCTGCAGGCCCAGCGCCTCGCGGATCGGTGGGAGTCCGAGGTTGCGCCTCCTCCCACCGTCATTGCGCTATCTGGCCTGTACCGCACGCGCCTGACTGCGGCACCGCTGGCGAGCAGGTACGACCTGACCCCGCAGGTGCACCCCGGCATCCGTGAGCTGCGTTCCGGTGACCTTGAAATGGCTGCAGACCCGGCTTCCCAGTCCCTCTACGTGCGCACAACCCTGTCGTGGTGTGCGGGTGAGCTGGATAACCGTATGCCCGGCGGCGAAAACGGGCGCGAGGCACTGGCGCGCTCGCTCGAGACCGTACGTCGCGTGGGCCTGGAAGCGCGTGAGCAGGCGGGGGACGAGGCCGTCGCGGTCTTCGTCATCCACGGTGCGCTCACGCGCCTGCTGGCCACGTGGCTGTCCCAAGAGATCGACGAGGAGCTCGTCTCCCAGCACTTCATGTCGAACACGGGCACCTCCGCCTTCGAGTGGGCGCCC
>ERZ772952.368-NODE-368-length-10138-cov-3.85163_pt1 | contig 10138 bp, 8 predicted proteins | sample MGYA00580686_ERZ772952 | MGnify/ENA primary metagenome ERZ772952 (study PRJEB29015, sample SAMEA2738074) | human oral metagenome | biome: human oral; feature: human-associated habitat; material: saliva | place: China | collected 2213 ... | reverse complement strand
GCCGCCGCGAAGGCCGCCGGCAAGGTCCGCATGGAAGGCAAGGACTACGTGATGGAAGACGGAGACGTCGTGGAGTTCAGGTTTAATGTCTGAGGTGAAGAAGTGAGCGAGCAGGCCGCAGTGACAGTCCCCAGCGACGACGAAGCGCCGGACGGCAAAGTCGTCGACTATATTTCCGGCATCCAGGTGCCTGCCAAGCCTGAAGAGCTGCTCGCGGTCCAGCCGTTCGCCCGCCAACTCGTCGAGGACTACGGTTACCCCAAGGGGCACATCCGCACAAGGCCCCAGTGGCACGTGAAAGCGCGCCCGTCGGACCGGGCGAAGACTTATCCGGTCGACATCGCCGTCTTTAATGGCGACCAGCATCGCGACGAAGACTTGTTCCTCGTGGTCGAGTGCAAGAAGCCGGACCGTCGCGATGGCCGGGACCAGTTGGAGGACTACCTCCGCCTCTCCCGCGCTTACCTCGGTGTCTGGACCAATGGGGACGAGCGCCTCTTCCTACGAAAGCGTGAGGCCAACGGTAAGGTCACCTTCGACGAGATCCCTAACATCCCGCGCTACGGGCAGCGCGTCGAGGACATCGGCCTGTTCAAGCGCGAGGATCTACGACCGACCCATAACCTCAAGGCCGTCTTCCGCTCGATCCGTAACTACCTGGCGGCGAACGCCGTCGGCATGACGCGCGACGAGCCCCTAGCTCAGCAGATCATGAACCTCATCTTCTGCAAGATCTACGATGAGCGATTCACGCGACGCGACGCTGTCGTCACTTTCCGGGCGGGTGTGGACGAACCCGTTGCCGACGTGGCGGCGCGTGTGAAGGAGTCCTTCGCTCACGTGGTCAAGCAGTACAGCGATGTCTTCGACGACACGGACAAGATCGAACTCGACGACCGCTCTATTGCCTACGTTGTAGGCGAGCTCCAGCAGTACTGCCTGATCGAGTGTGAACGCGACGTCGTCGGCGACGCCTTCGAGACGTTCATCGGACCCTCCCTCAAGGGCGGCCAGGGACAGTTCTTCACGCCGCGCAATGTCACGCACCTGGTGCGGGCACTTGTGCGCCCGAAAATCGAGGACATGGTGCTCGACCCAGCCTGCGGCTCGGGCGGCTTCCTCGTCGAGGCCCTGCGTGGCCTGTGGGACCTTGTCGATGACCGTGCCGACGAGCTCCAGTGGCCCGACAGCGAGCGCGAGAGCGAGAAGCAGAAGGTCGCAATCCGCCAGCTGCGGGGGATCGACAAGGATGAGTTCCTCAGCAAGGTGGCCAAGGCCTACATGGCGCTACTCGGTGATGGTCGCGGTGGGATCTTCTGCGAGAACTCGCTGGTGCCGATGAGGGACTGGGGGCTCAAGGCTCGCCAGGAAGTCTCCGTCGGTGAGTTCGACGTCATCATGACTAACCCGCCGTTCGGTCAGAAACTCAAGGTTACCGAACGCACGACCCTGGTCCAGTACGACCTCGGCTCCAAGTGGCGTAAGGCCAAGGGTTGTGTCGGCTACGAGAAGACAGATAAGGTCGCGGACTCACAGACCCCGCAGATCCTCTTCATTGAGCGCTGTCTTGACCTGCTTAAGGATGGCGGCCGCATGGGCATCGTTCTGCCGGAGTCGATGCTGTGCAATCCGTCGCACCGCTACATCATGCAGTACGTGCTGAGCCGGGCGACGATCCACGCGGTCATTTCCGTGCACGAGAACCTCTTCCAGCCGCACACCCACGCTAAGACCGCCGTCGTGCTCTTGGAGAAAGGTGCTGAGCCCGCTGGCGAGTCGCACGACGTATTCATGGCCGTCGCCCGCTGGTGCGGGCACGATTCACGAGGCCACTCAATCCCGTTTGACGACCTGCCCAAGATCGTCGAACGCTGGGAGAAGTATGTGGACGGTGAGGCGCTGGACTTCGACCACCTCGGCTTCGTCGTTGACTCCGCGCAGATCACGGACATGATCTACCTCCCCAAGTACTACAACCCCGAGGTCCGCGAGTCGGTCGAGCGCCTATCGAAGACCCATGACCTCGTGCGCCTGGGTGATCTGGTTACCCAAGGCGTGCTGTCAGTCTCGACCGGCGACGAGGTGGGCAAGCTGGCCTACGGCACGGGCTCGATCCCGTTCATCCGCACCAGCGACATTGCAAACTGGCAAATCAAGGGGGACCCCAAGCACGGCCTCAGTGAAGCTCTATACGAGTCGCTGGCAGATAAACAAAATGTCGCCCCTGGCGATATCCTCATGGTCCGGGACGGCACCTACCTCGTCGGCACCTGTGCCATCGTGACTGACCTGGACTGGAAGATTGTCTACCAGAGCCACATCCTCAAGTTCAAGGTCCTCGACGAGAGCAGGATGGACCCCCATATGCTGCTCGCTCTGCTGTCATCACCTGTGGTCAAGTCTCAGATCTTCGCCAAACGCTTCACGCAGGACATCATAGATACCCTGGGTGGTCGCTGGGCTGAGCTGGTCCTGCCGGTGCCTAAGGACTCCAAGCGGTGCAAGGAGATCACCGACTCAGTGAAGAGGGCTATCCTGTTGCGGCGCGAGGCCTCCGAGCTTTCGTGGCAGGCCGTCCAGAAGGTCGCGCCGAAGGAGGAAGGGGACGTCGAGCTGCTCGACGACGAGGCGGGGTACGGCTTCGGTATCCTGAACCAGTAGTTCAGATATCGCCTGAATTCGGTGGAGTTTAGGTTTAAGGTGTGAGGGTAAGAAGTAGAACCTGATTGTGGCTGACAGTCAGATGGCTTTGATTCCCTATGAAAATGAGCTTGTCTGCGGGTACATACCCATGCCTAACGGCATCATTTACTGTGTGGCCCGCGGTGTTTTCCGCCATACCCGGTAATCTAATGAATTGGGGAGATTGTCTTTCACGACCCCATCGTCGCTCCTGAGTACGAGAGGATGAGCAGTCATGCGATTATCGCGAGTGAAAGTCACCAATCACAGTCGGATTCAGGACCTGACTCTTGAGTTACGCCGGCATGCTGTGATTGTCGGCGCAAATGATGTCGGCAAGTCGTCGATCCTCCGAATGCTCAACTTGCTCTTGGGGTCGAGTGTTGCTGGTCTATATCAGACGTTGACCCCTGGAGACCTTAGGGACTGTACTCAGCCGCTCGTCGTCAATGCTATGTGGACAGACTTCACGGATGAGAACAGGCGGGTTTTCCCCGATGAGATCTCCATCACCGAGGACCGTGCCAGTGAATACCTCTGGGTCCAGATGATCGTGGAGGTGGATCCAGACGACGACGAGACTGTAACGGTACGTCGTTGGTTTCCGGAGAGCGGCCATCGGCGAGCGCCGAGCCGAGAGCAGCTCGAGGCATTTGGGTGGCGCTTCCTCAAGGCAACGCGCGGCTCATCGATGATCGAGGGGGTGCATAGTCCAGTCCGGACTTTACTGGCCGCTGCTGACCTCGGAACCAACGAGCGCGAACTGAGGACTATTCTGGAGCAGTTCAACGAGGAGCTGGCTGGAAACGAGTCGCTCGGGGAACTCCTTAACAAAGTGGCTGCCCACCTTAGCCGCGCGATGCCGCGTTTGATCACGAGGCGTGACTTCACGGTCCGCAGTGTCACAGACCCATCCTCCGACGTGCTTCAAGACGTGACGATCTTCCTTAACCGGGGGGACGATCAGATATCGCTGATGGAACAGTCTGACGGTGTTCGTCAGCTCATGTCGATGACGCTCTTTGATTTGGCTGAGGGGACTGCGAACGTCCTTGCGATCGATGAGCCAGAACTCCACCTACATCCGACCAGTCAGCGGACGGTTGCAGACTTACTGAGCGGTGACGGTAACCAGAAGATCATCGCCACTCATTCACCATATATTCTCCATCGGTTCGAACCCTCGGAGGTAATTGCTATAGACCGGCATGGACAATGCCGACAGATTGGCGACGAGAGGCTGACCAATATTGAGAAAGTGCGGGCTCACTGGTGGTCGCCGCGCCTGCTCGAAGCACTGACAGCGAGGTTCGTCATCCTCGTGGAGGGCGATGCAGACCGAGTGATCGTTGAGGCAGTCGCGACGAAACTTGCTATCGACCTTGATCGGCTTGGAGCAGTGGTTATCGAGCTGGATGGAGCCGATAAGTTCACGAACGTCTTTCCCCTCCTGGGCCCTCGCGGATTTGGGCCGACCCTGCTCGGTCTTGTGGATAGGGCGGAGAGCGGTAAGTGGTTGGGTGCTTTTGGTAGTAAACCAGGGGATGTTGTCGACAAGATGGTTTTCATCTCTGATAGTGATCTTGAAGACGAATACACGCGCGCTCTTGGTGGTTCGGTCGCCGCGCAGGCGCTCATCGACGGTGGGTTCTGTCGAGAGGAAGGGATCCTCCAGGCATCCGGTGTTAAAGCGCTTGAAGATATTGCCGAGCATGAGGTAGCGAAGTTCTGTCGCAAGAAAGGCAAGGTAGAAGCGGCAACCTGCATCGCGGAAGTGCTGGACACATGCACTGCTGAGAAAATCGGTAGTGTGGCCAGGCTAGTCCGTAAGCTTGATGAACTGAGTCGGCAGTGAGTATGTTTGCACTTAGTGAGGAACAATACGCTGCAGCTACCTCGGAGAAGGAACACCTGCTGATCGTCGCGCCGCCGGGGTGTGGGAAGACTGAGGTGCTGGCGCACAGGGCCGCTCACCAGATTGACTTGCTGAAGCCGAACCAGAGAGTTCTTGCCCTCACCTTCACCAAGCGTGCCCGCGCGAACCTTGAGGAGCGTCTGCTTTCGGTGCTAGGACAGACGCAAGCGCGCCGACAGGTCGTCGTGCGCAACTTCCATGGCTTCGCCACTCAGGTCGTTCTTGCGCATGGTAGGACCATTGGCTTGCGTATGGACGATCTGGGCATGCCGACGACCAGTACCATGCGTCGTGCGATGGAAGCTGCTGGTGGCGGTGATGCGATGTACGACGCAGAGCGGCTCCTTGCCGAGATAAAAAGGGCACCACTTTCCGACGCTCAGGTGCTCGAGGAAATCAAGCAGAGGCAATGGAGTCAGTCGGTCCTCCTGGCAGAAGAGGTCGAGCGATCGCGCCAGGAGGCTAACCAGCTGCACTACGATGACCTCCTTCGGCACGCGCAGCGACTTCTCCGTATTCCAGAGGTTGCAAGGCTCTATCAGGAGCATTTTGGAGCTGTCCTGGTCGACGAGTTTCAGGATCTCTCGTTACAACAGTTTGACATTTCGATTCGCAGCTGCATCGATCGGCGCACTTTTGCTGGAGACCCGCACCAGGGCATTTTCTCGTGGGCAGGTGCTGAGCCTGCCGAGGTTGAGGCTGAGGTCAGGCGCATATGCGAAGCGCCGATCATACTGCGCGAGTGCTACCGCTCGTCGCCCATGGTCCTTGAGGCAGTCAACTCGATTAGCGAACAGATCTCCCCAGGGGCATGTCTTGTTTCCGCGAAGCCGGTAGAGTGGGCTGACGGGGGCTGTTCGGCTGCGCTAGTTCTCCATGACCAGGCAGACGAGGCGGCGCTCGTGGTGCGGTTGGCCACGTCGATTCACAATGTGGCACCCGAAGCATCCATCGGGATCATTGCCAGGGCGGGGTGGCGAAGGAATCACATTGATCAGGCCTTTGACAAACAGGTGGAAGTTCCAGTAAGGAGGTGGGACCTCGCCATTGAAGACCCAGCGACTGTGGCTCTGATTCGGGAGATAGTCTCGGGGCTTCCGAGGGGGGCCACGGTCAGCGATGCGAGGCTTGCTGTCCTTCATGCCCTCGATCCCGCAGATGTCGATGCTAGGGAGCTTATCGACGACGCATTCAAAGCCCTCGAGCAGAGCGGGGCTACCACTGCCCGAGCTGCCATCAGCTCCATCAGGCAAACCGATCCTAAGCAGGCGGTCGGTCCAGGAGTGCACCTGCTCAACGCCCACACCGGCAAGGGGCAGCAGTTTGACTGGACGTTCGTGATTGGCCTTGAGGAAGGGCATTTGCCGGGGAGACGGAACAGCTGCGGTAACGCGTTGGATGAGGAACAGCGAGTACTGCTGGTGATGCTCTCACGAGCGCGCCACGGACTGATCGTAACCAGAAGGCGCGAGAGCGATAGTCAGTTCGGTAGGAGGCCCGTCGATGAGAGCCGCTGGTGGTCAACGATCAAAGTTCGATACTCCTCTGAGTCGGAGATTCAGGCGCACATTGAGCGGCTCCGGAGTGCACCCTCAGCGGCTCTGTAGTGTTCTGAGTGAAGGCTGCAGATGTGCGTATTGGGTCGTGGCGGCGAAAATGAATACAGCTTCACTATGTGAGTAGCCGTCATGGGAGAACGATGGGCAGCGATCCTCTGAATCTCGACAAGGCTGCTGAATGGGCCGGACTCTGGTGGCTTCCTGAAGCACCTGACGAGCGACTGCCTGGTGTCTTGCGGTATGAGGGAAAGGGCGGGCTCTCCCTCTCGCTGATCGGAGCCTTCGAGGAATGTATCTTCTGGCAGCTGGCCCCTGGGGTTAAGGATGAGCTTGAGGGCCTCAGAGTGTGGGACGTGATTTATAGTGTGGTTCAACAACGCGAGATCACACTCCTCGGCTGCATTCCCATCAGGAGTAGGCTGAGTATAGGCGCGCGGGTCGAAAGTCCGGATACGCGGACGGTGAGCGCGACGACAGCGATAATCGGAGCGCATGTTAGCGGCCGAGAGGACGCGGCTTTTGAAGCGGCGGAGATATCTGTCGAAGATTTGATGCTCTGGGCTGCATCGTCTGTATTTTCGGCTTACCGCGGTACTCGTAATGGTATGCCTGATGGAACTGGGACAATCTCGGTGAAATCGGTCGCAGCGCAAACGGTGACGGTCAACGATACTGAGTATCGTCTTGAACATACTCATATACTGCCATTTTTGAGTGGTGCAAGGGAGATGCGGCCGCACGCATGCGTGATACGGTTTCTATTCGTGTGTGCCGTAGTGAGCCGTTTTCTCTCACAGCTGCGCTGGAGGAAGCAAGTCTGGTACCGGATCTGATAGCGCTGGCAACTCACCGTGCTGCTGGCGTCATTTGGCTCCAGTTGGAGCTTGTAGGGACTAGGGCATTCCTCCCAGATGGCGGATGCTACCACCTCGGCGCGCCAACATGCTCTACGCTCCTGCAGCGTCCGGCAAGCACGATGAGAAGGGGGTTGGCCCTAATCAGGTGTTCTTCACCTGTGAGGAGCTCCCGTTCAAGGAAGTCATGCCGAGCTGGTGCGAGGTGCGAGGAGGATTGCAGGCGGCTATCAATATGATCCTGGGCCTGCGCTACGCTCCTGCGCGTTTCGCTGAGAATAATCTTCTAATGGCAGTGGGTGCTGCGGAGGCTCTCCATCGAGGCCTTGACAGTGAGGAAAAGTCAATCTCCGAGACAGAGTTCAAGAAGATTCGTAAAGCCATGCTTGGACAGGTGCCTGAAGAGTATCGTGGCAGGTTTAAACAAGCGATTAGGAACTCGCTGACGCTTCGGGACAGGCTTCTCGCTCTAGCTGCTCGACCTGATCAGCAAGCTATCGGGCAGCTTGTCCCAGACGTTGAGCATTGGGCGAAGCGAACGACGCGAGCTCGCAATGACTTCGCGCATGAGGGAAAGACTCCAGACCATTCCATCGATGAACTGATTGCCATTGTTGATACCGCGAGCGCTGTCGTGATTCTCAATGTTCTTCATGAGCTTGGGTTACCAGTGGAACGACAACGTGAACTCGTGCAAGATCATCCGCGCTTACGGATGATCTGCAGGAAAGCAAGGGAATGGCTCATGCCACAAGATGGTGGCTCCTGAACGAGGCAGTGGCCGGGTCGCGCGAGGGCGTGGCCATGCTTTGGCGTTGGATAAGTGTGAGCGTGGACAGGTTCTGGTCGGCACATCGCCTGATTGTGAAGATCGGCCCTATCCTGGTGCTGGAGGGTTCTATGCGATTGACAATTGACGTTGACGACGAGTCGCTTACGCGCGCTGCTGCCCTCACTGGCATCAATGACCATGCAGCGCTGATTCGGCGCGCTCTCGAGCTTCTGGTACGCATTGAAAGCGGGCGGCAGCTGTGTGCTCTTGGTGGAAGTGACCGAGATGCTGTGCCTGCTCCGCGGCAGCGTGTGTGATGCTTGTGGGCGTGAGTCTGGCTGGATTCCTGAGATCTACGCTTGGGGGCGTATAGGCTTGCTGTAGGAACGGGAGGGAACCGATGTCTGTTGTAAAAAATGCTCCGATTCACCCGGGCGAAGTCCTTATGGAAGACTTCATCGAGGGCTTCGGAATTACGCAGCACAAGCTTGCCGTCGCGATCGGTGTTCCGCCCCGGCGTATCAATGAGATCGTCCATGGGAAGCGGGGAATCACGGCCGACACTGCTATGCGTCTCTCCCGCTACTTCGGCACCACCCCAGGATTCTGGATGAACCTGCAGATGCGTTACGAGCTTGATCGCGCCGAAGATGCGCTGGGTGATACGTTGAGTGGAATCGTTCCCCTTGCGACGGTGGAGGTTGCCTAAACCGCCTCGACCTTACGAGGCATTGGCCGGGTCGCGGGCGGGTGAATCGTGTCGTCAATCACCTGAGTGGTAGGGTGTGGCCATGACGACGGATAGCCAGTACTCATGGCTGTGCTTCTCAAGGAGGCAATGATGCAGACGACCGCTCTTGGCGATGATGGTGTGCAGACCACTCGCTACTGGCTCTATGCCCCCGGCGAGGATGCATGTATGTGGGAACAGTTCTACGAGTGTGGCGTTATGGGGCTCGGATGGCGTCAACTCGGTGATTTGTCCGTATGCGTGAGTAAAAAAGATGTGAAAAAACGGATGCTCGAGACCTACCCTGAATACGGGAGACAGACGAACGACATTCATGCCGCCTGGCAGTTTGCGAAGGAGATGAAGCCGGGCGATGTTATCTTCGCTAAGAAGGGACGTTCCGAGATCATTGGGCGTGGTGTGGTCACGGGTGAGTATGTCTATGACGAAGAATGGACGCTATTTCCCCACATTCGCAAGGTTGACTGGACTCACACTGGGCAGTGGTCTATTGATGAGCACTTACCGATGAAGACGCTCACTGATGTCACCTACAAACAGGTCTTCGTTACGCTGATGGAGTCTTCTTTTTTCGACAGCGAAGAAGCTGCCGCTATAGAGGAACTGACGGCGGTATTCCCCGAGTATTCCGCTGAGGAGTTCTTAAAGGCTGTCTACATGGACCGCGATCAATACAACGCGATCGTGGGCCTGCTCAAAACAAAGAAGAACATCATCCTGCAGGGTGCGCCCGGTGTTGGTAAGACATTCGTCGCCAAACGCCTCGCATACTCGATGATGGGCGTCAAGGACGTTTCGCGCGTCAAGCTTGTTCAGTTCCACCAGAGCTACTCTTACGAGGATTTCATTGAGGGGTATCGTCCCTCCGGCGCGGGTTTTGAGCTGGTGAGGGGTGCGTTCTATTCCTTCTGCAAGAAGGCAGCTGACGATGAGGAGAACGACTACTTTTTCATCATCGATGAGATTAACCGCGGCAACCTCTCCAAGATCTTTGGCGAGCTGTTCATGCTCATTGAGAACGATAAACGCGGAAATGAACTCCAGCTCCTCTACTCTCGCGAACTGTTCAGCGTTCCCGCTAACGTCCACATCATCGGCATGATGAACACGGCTGACCGCAGCCTCGCCATGCTGGATTACGCGCTGCGCCGCCGCTTCGCGTTCGTGGAGCTGTGTCCCGCCTTCGAGTCTGACGGCTTCAGTGAGTACTGCGACAGCCTCGGCAATGAGGGGTTCGAGGCCCTGGTAGGCGAGGTGAAATCCCTCAACCGTGCGATCGCCGAGGACGAATCGCTCGGCGAAGGCTTCTGCATCGGACACAGCTACTTCTGCAACATGAAACCTGAGACCTGTACCGACGCAGCCCTGGACTCGATCGTGGAGTACGAGCTCATTCCGATGCTCAAGGAATACTGGTTCGACGAGTCAAAGAAGGTCCAGGATTGGGAACGTAGACTGCGCAAGGCGCTGCATTGAATCGAATCCGCAACCTTTACTACATGCTCGCTTATGCCTTCTCGGTGCTGAACAAGTCTGAATACCGTGCCCTCGCCACGGAGGACTTCGACAACGCGGCCGAGCTGTGCGCCGCCATCCTCGAGCGAG
>ERZ772952.364-NODE-364-length-10178-cov-3.86042_pt1 | contig 10178 bp, 9 predicted proteins | sample MGYA00580686_ERZ772952 | MGnify/ENA primary metagenome ERZ772952 (study PRJEB29015, sample SAMEA2738074) | human oral metagenome | biome: human oral; feature: human-associated habitat; material: saliva | place: China | collected 2213 ... | reverse complement strand
TTACCGCGTGAGTCTAGGACTTCGCGAGCGTAAACATCAGTAATAATTGACATTTCTTACTCTCCTTATTGAGTTATATTTTTTACTCCTCTATCATATCGTAATTAGGCTATTTTTTCAAGAAAAAACAAGGAAATCTACGAAAATTGAGAAGTTTTTAACAAGAAAACGGTTCCACTTTCTTTTTTTCTTCCATTTCCATCCTTATTTAATTTTTTCGCATTCTTCTATTCTTCTGCTACGCTTTATGCTATACTAAGCTTATGACAGATATTAATAAAACAATTTTAGAAAAAGCTGCTGGTCCTACTCGATTCAATCCGGATGAGCAGCGTCGATTTTTGGAGACTTATGAGGAGCGGGTGATTGCTTCATGCACCTTGGAGGAGGCAAGGGACAAGATGTACCTGGAGCAGTATTCGATAATCCTCACTGATATTTCAGATCACTTTCATCCTGTTTTGGTCAAGATCTCCCCAGCTTTAGATGAAAGCAGCCAGCTACAATATTTGAAAAAAACCAAGGATCTTGGACTTGTGGCAAGCATCGTTTCGGATGACTGTCGCCATTCTCCCTTTGGTCTCATCATCCATACTGACCACCCATCTGGAATTTCACCAACAGACATGAATCTCCAGTATCCTAATTTATTTGAAAAGAAAGAAGAGACTGCCAGTCCAGAAAAGAAATCATTTTGGAAACGTCTCTTTAGCTAAAGAAAAACCAATGGAAGGGAACATCCCTTTTCCATTGGTTTTTTAGTTTGCTTTTATTTTTAAAAGGTTCCCAATATTTCGAGCACAGGAAATCAGATTCCTTTCAGAATGAGCGAGTGCATCTGCTACCTCACAAGGACCAGGTACGATAGAGAAGGCAGCATCAATGTGATGACTAGGAAAAGCAGGCAAATCCTCCGCTAAGCTACCACAAATAGCTATCACTGGGATCTTCTCTAGTGTTCGTTTGGCCACCCCGACAGGTGCCTTCCCAGAAAGGGATTGGAGATCCATCCTACCTTCCCCGACCACGACCAGATCAGCTTTTTGTACTTTGTGATCAAAGTCAATCAAATCGAGACTTTTCTCAATTCCAGATGAAATCTGACCTCCCGCAAAAGCGACCAAGCCAGCAGCCATCCCACCTCCAGCTCCGGCGCCAGCCATGGACAAAATTCGTGCATCAGCTAGCTGGTAAAAATCCTGCATAGCCTGATCAACAGCTGGAAACAGAAGGGGATTCAATCCCTTTTGCCCACCAAAGATATAGGTCGCTCCTTGACTGCTACAGAGAGGATTGGTTACATCCGTTAAGACTTGGAGATCGATGTCTTCTAAAGCTTTTGGAACCGCACTGGTATCTATTCTAGCCACACGACCGAGCGAAGCACCGACAGGACGAAGCAGATGGCCTTGTTCATCATAGAAGGCTACCCCAAGTCCAGCAGCCATCCCAATCCCACCATCATTTGTTGCAGAGCCACCAATTCCCACACAAATCGTTTTAACCCCTTGGTCAACCAATTGCAAAATAAGTTCACCAATTCCTCGTGTTTCCAGTTCAAGAGGATTTCGTTTTTCAGCTGGAATGGAGCCTAAACCGACAAGTGAAGCCATCTCAAAAAAAGCCATCTCATCTTTTTGATAGTAAGCCATTGAAACAGGCTGGCCAAATGGTCCGGTTACTTGCGTTTGGTACTCAGTTACATCTAGAACTCCAGCTAGGGTTTCCATGGTGCCTTCGCCACCATCCCCTATAGGAAGGAGGTCAAAAGTTGCATCTGGTAGAGCCTCTTGAAATCCTTTTTTCAAGGCTTCTGCTACTTTTTTGGCGGATAAGGATTCTTTAAACGAATCCGGGGCTAGTAGGATATGCATGCTGTTTCCTTTCTATGCTGGTCTAGAATTCCAAGAACTAGGCTTAAATCCCTCTTCTCGATACGATATGGGGCTCGTTCAGCAACGATTGGCTTGGCCATAAAGGCAATCCCGATACCAGCTGTTTCAATCATCGGAAGGTCATTGGCACCATCACCCATCGCAATTGTCTGACTTTGTGAGACATGATTTTCTTTCGCCCAGGTTAAAAGTGCCTCTTTTTTCCTTTCAGGAGTGATTATCCCACCAAGGACTTTCCCTGTCAAATAGCCATAAGAAACCTTTAAACGGTTGGCTCGGACCAGATCAATTCCTAAAGACCTCGCGATGGGGTCGATGACTTCATGAAATCCCCCGGAAACAAGGCCAACCTTGTAACCTCTTTGATGCAGTTCCGTGATTAAGCTTTCAGCACCCGGTGTGACTTCAATCTGCTCCAAAATTTTCGGAAAGATAGAGGTCTTTAATCCCTTCAATAAAGCAACACGCGCCTCTAAAGATGCTGCAAAATCCAGCTCCCCATTCATTGCTTGGGCTGTAATCTCTGCCACTTTTTCTCCCACTCCAGCTTCTTGAGCTAGTAGATCAATCCCTTCCTGTCTTATCAAGGTTCCATCCACATCCATAACGAGGAGACCTGTTACTTTTTTCATCGCTTTCCTTTCTTATTTCTCCCTTACTATACAAAAATAGGGTTTAAATTTCAAGTTTCAATGATGATTTGAAGATAAAAAAATGACCTCCTAAAAGGTCATTTTTCTGTTATTAGAAGCGAATTTGCTCGCGGGTTTTTTCATAGGAAGTAACAAAGCGATCGGTTACGCCAGCTTCTACCATTTCCAAAGCATCTGAGATGACTTTGAAGGAAGCCGCATAGTCATATTCTCTTTCGAAAATATAAAGGGACTCATCAAAGGCTGCCTGTACATGATCGTCAAATGAACGGTAACGGTTCGAGTATTGCAACAATTGTTCTGTCAATGTCGCATTTTGAACAATCCGATACGCCGCTTCTTCCAATTCATTCATATCATTGGTCAAGATTTCCAACAAACGATTGGTTGATTCGATGTTGATTTTATCCCCTTCCAACTCATCCATCAAAGCTTCTGTATTGTTACTTGCAGTGAAGAAAATTTCTAAGAATTCTTGAGGAATTCCTGGCAAGTTCCGTTTGTCCATATAGCGTTTAATGGCATGCAAACGGTTGGCATAGATATTGACTTTTTGGCGAGCATTGGCGTCGTCTTTTTCAATTTTTGAAAGAGAATCACTTAAGCCAATTTGCTCATCTTCGATTTCTTTCAAGCGAGCTTGAATAGCTTCTAACTCTTCTTCTACGATAGAGTAGGCCTTTTGTGTTTCAGATGAATCTTTCAAGGCATCTTCTACCACATTTTCTTGTGAAGACAGCTCAGCTTCCAACTCTTTTAACTGTTGGCTGAAGCTTTCATTCAAGACGAATGTTTTACCGAGACGTTCCACTTCTGCCGCAAGCTTGCTATTGTTATCTTTGGCATGTTTCAAATAGCCAGGCAGTTGTTTCACTAACTTCTTCACAACTTTTTGTGATTCAATTTCACGGGTAAAGATGTGATACAAAGCATCGATTTCTTCTTGAATTTGTTCATTTTCGTAAATGGCATTGTCCAATTCAAGGGCAGATACATTTGCCATATTGTTCTTCAAGGAAGCATGCAACTGTTGGAAACGAGATTCAATATCTGTTTCAGTGAAGTGGTATCCAGATTCCAAAAGCTTGCGGTAGCCACTTTCCAAATCCTCTAATTGATCAGGAAGCTTTGCTTGAAGAGCAGTGACAATTTCTGGCACACGCTCAACAATTTGTTTTAAGGCTACAATATGATTTTCAGCTGTATCAAGGATTTCAGCCGCTTCAACAGGGTCACCTGAAGAATTCAAGGTTACAAATTGTGAAAACTCAGATTGAATATTTCCAATTTGTTTTTCAATTTCAGGAAGCGCACTGCCATAACGATCTGGGTCTGAAGTGACTTCTTTTTGAAGTTCCTCAAACATATCCAAGGCATGAACCACACGACCGCTATTCTTTTGTTCCTGCTCTTCCAGATCAGAAAGGGCTTTGCGAATCGCCTTGATATCTTCGTCGATCAATTGGATCTGACTTTCGATATTATCAATGGCTTGTTTAGCCTTCATGAAACGGAAAGAATTGTTATAGCCTTCCGCTTCAAACAGATTGTTTTCAATATCAGCAAATGAATTTAAGGATAAATCTACCCATTTTTGATTCCATTCACGAAATGCAATTTGACTTTGACCAATCAAATGCATGTTTTTTACGGCCTCTACTTCATCGTTGACCGGAAGGTTGTATAACTTTTCTTTTCGTTCTTCCAGTGCTGCCAGTAAGGCTTCATTTCGTTTTCTCAAAATGACTGCAACCACATATCCTACAATCAAGATAAGGGCGACAATAAAGATGAGAACAATTAGTCCACTAGACATATAAAAACTCCTTCATCGTATTACTTGAACGTAATCCTAGTAATTATACCATAAAATATCCATTAATGGGAAGCGTTCGGTGAATTTTATACATCGAGTGTACTATATTCAGCGTTTTCTTCGATAAATTCACGACGTGGTTCCACGCGGTCCCCCATCAACATATCAAAGATCTTATCTGCTTCCGCAGCATCGTCTACTGATACTCGTGCCATCAAGCGGTGTTCTGGATTCATGGTTGTTTCCCATAATTGGTGATCATCCATTTCTCCAAGACCTTTATAGCGTTGGATGGTTGGTTTTGAGCGACCTTCTGAATAACGTTCCAAAGCTGCAGCTAATTCGGCTTCTTGGTTGGCACCAGGTTGGATATATTCTTTGATTTCACTACCGACTTTGACCCCATAGATTGGTGGTTGCGCAATATAAACATATCCCGCTTCCAAGACTGGTTTCATATAGCGATAGATCAAGGTCAACAGAAGGGTTCGGATATGAGCGCCATCGACATCGGCATCGGTCATGATGACTAATTTTTGATAACGCGCTTTTGTAACATCAAATTCTGCACCAAATCCAGTTCCCATAGCAGTAAATAAACTACGGATCTCTTCATTGGCTAGAATTTTGTCCATACTTGCTTTTTCAACGTTCAAGATCTTACCACGGATTGGTAAAATCGCTTGGAATTCCCGATTTCGACCAGATTTTGCAGATCCACCGGCTGAATCCCCTTCGACGATAAAGAGTTCTGTTTCTTGTGGATTATTTGAAGAACAATCTGCCAATTTACCAGGTAGGTTGGAAATCTCAAGCCCTGATTTCTTACGGGTCACCTCACGCGCTCGCTTAGCAGCCACGCGAGCTTTCGCTGCTAAAATCCCTTTTTCGACGATTTTCTTAGCAATTTGCGGATTTTCCAAAAGGAAATCAGAAAAGGCATCACTAAAGAGTCGATTGGTAATCTTAACAACCTCTGAATTTCCAAGTTTGGTCTTGGTTTGTCCTTCAAACTGTGGATTTGGATGTTTAACCGAGATCACTGCTGTTAAGCCTTCTCGAACATCTTCCCCAGTTAGATTGTCTTCGTTTTCTTTTAAGAGTTTATTTTTCTTAGCATAATCATTGATCACACGAGTGAGAGCTGTACGGAAGCCCTGTTCATGCGTTCCACCTTCATGGGTATGAATGTTATTCGCAAAACTCATGACCGTCTCATGGTAGCCTGTGGTATATTGCATAGCTACTTCAACTGTAATATCATCCATTTCACCATCTGTGTAGATGGGTTTTTCAAAGATAACATCTTTGTTTTCATTGATGTATTCGACGTAACTAGAGATCCCACCTTCGTAGTGGTAATGCTTTTCTTGCTCCAGGCCTTCTCGCTTATCCGTCAAAGAAATACGCAAGCCACGATTCAAAAAGGCTAATTCTTGAATCCGTTTATTTAATTTTTCAAAATCATACTCGGTGGTTTCCGTGAAGATTTCTGGGTCTGGAATAAAGTGGACGGTTGTTCCTGTGCGGTCTGTTTCTCCAATGACTTTCAAATCATCTACAACATGTCCGCGTCGATATTCTTGGTAATGGATACTGCCATTTTTATAGACACGAACATCGAGGGATGTGGAGAGGGCATTTACTACGGAAGATCCTACCCCGTGAAGACCACCAGAAACCTTGTAGCCACCTCCGCCGAATTTTCCGCCGGCGTGAAGCACGGTAAAGACAGTTTCAACGGCAGGTCGACCTGTCTTTTCTTGGATATCCACTGGGATCCCACGACCATCATCGACAACCGTGATCGAATTATCTGCTTCAATGAAAACTTCAATATGGCTAGCAAAACCAGCTAAAGCTTCGTCGATCGAGTTATCAACGATTTCCCAGACCAGGTGATGAAGACCTTCTTTTGAGGTAGATCCAATATACATCCCCGGACGCATCCGAACGGCCTCTAGTCCTTCCAAGACCTGAATCTGACTGGCATCATATTCTTGCGCTTGAATTTCTTGCTGTTTATCCTCTGTCATAATTTCCCTTTTCTATTCAAATATAAACTGGTGTAAGTGTGGCATAGAATCAAATAAATAGGTCGAAAGCCCTGCAGCCTTTCCAGCTTCTATATCGATCGGACGATCTCCGATGACCAGACCGTCTTGAATGCCATATTTTTCCTTCAAATAAAGCATAGAGGCTGGGTCTGGTTTTCGAGGAAAGCCCTCGTCTGCCATTACAATCTCCGTAAAGTAGGGTGCAATGCCTGTCTGTTCAATAAGGGTTAAAACTTGGCGATCCCGATGAGATACCAAAAAATGGCGTCCTCCATGTGCTTGGATCTCTTCTAGTAACTCTTTTGCCCCCTCAAATAAGACCGGCTCTTGCAAGCCCAAGGCTTCTTTTTTCTTGTATTCCGTACGAAAATTTGAAATATGTGGTGCAAAGGTTTGAATTGCATCCTGTGTTGAGATTTTTAATGCTGCATAAACAGAATCATGATCGGCTTGGATGTGAAAGTCCTTCAATGTCGCTACAAAGGCATTTGTGGATGTTTCGTAATTATCCAATAGCGTCCCACCAAGATCCCATATAAAATCATGATAATTCATAGTCAATATTATACCACAAATGGACAAAAAAAATAAGCTAAAACCCTCATTTAGGGGGGATTTTAGCCATTTTTTACAGTCATTTCATTTTAAATCATAGAGAAGTCATTTCCCGTCATAGAATGTGATCTTTCAGCAGAAAAAATGGTGTCAAAAAGAGCTCTTTTAAGCATCTCCAAAGACATCTTGATAGAGCATTCCTTGACGAAGGCTTTGGGCATCTCCTCCAAATTGCTCTACCAAGGTATAGGCTAAGGCAAGCGCAGTTGAAGGACCACGACTGGTCAAGAGATTCCCGTCTTTCACCACTGTTTCTTTCTGATAGTGCCCATCTTGAATCTCCTCTTCAAAACCATCGTAACACGTATAGTGTTTATTTTTTAAGAGGCCGGCACGTGCCAAGACAATTGGTGCTGCACAAATCGCAGAAATGATTTTTCCTTTTCTACTTTCTTCTTGGAGAGCTGCAATCAATTCCGGATTATCCCGCAAATTCGCAGCTCCTGGCATCCCACCTGGTAAGAAGATTCCATCATAATCTGAAAGATCTCCATTCCAGAGGTGGTCTACTTCCACTGTGATCTGGTGAGAACCTGTGACCGTTTCTTCCATCCCAACGAGGTCACAGTCGATCCCAGCCCGTCTCAAAACATCGACAATGGTCAAGGCTTCAATTTCTTCAAAACCGTTTGCTAAAATCGTTGCTACTTTTTTCATTTTCATTCCTTCTTTCTATCTATTGCGCCTTTTTAAGAACTACTTTTTTACGGATTGGAGGCACTTCTTCTGGCTCTTTCTTTTTGCTACTATGATTATATATTGAGAGGACCAGACCAATACCAATCAGATTACTAATAATAGAGGACCCACCTTGTGAGATAAAGGGGAGGGGAATCCCCGTCAAAGGGAGAAGACCCGTTACTGCTCCGATATTTTCAAAAATGTGAAAAACCAGCATCATAATAAATCCAATGGAAATATAGGTGTAAAATTGGTTATTTGACTGGAGGGTGATTTTTAAAATGCGGTAAATCAGGGTCACATATAAAATCAACAGCACAAGAGCTCCAACGAAACCAAAATCTTCTGCTATTACTGTAAAGATCATATCACTTTCTCGCACAGGAACCAGTAAATTGGATACATTGAATCCTAGGCCTAAAAGTCCCCCACTCGCTATTGCTAACTGTCCTTGTGCCTGCTGGTAGGTGGTTGTTTGTGCGTAATCAAAAGGATTTAACCAGGCTAAAATCCGATTGATTTGATAGGTTGGCATTCCTAGTTGCTGGTGCAGAAAAGCCCGACCGCCTTCAGATAGAAAAAGGAAGAGAAAGCCTGCTAACCCACCTGCTAGAACTATAATGACCGGCAAGATAATTTTCCAGGAAACCCCCGAAACAAGCACTAAGCCCGCAAAGATGGCAAAGAATACTAAGGCTGTTCCCAAGTCCTGCTGGAGGGCCAATAAGGCAAAGACCGGGATGGTATAGATGGTCAACTCTAAAATCAAAAACCAATCTTGTCGTAACAATCGCTCACGTCCCTTATTTCTTTGTAAAAATCGGACAATGGAGCGTGACAGCATCAGAATGAAGGAAATCTTCATAAATTCTGAGGGCTGAAATAAGGTGATGTTCCCATAAGCCACCCAGTTTTTAGCTCCTGTTGAAGCTACCAAGTTGGGATTATAAAAAACAAGGGGAAGAACCATCAAGGCCAGGCCAAGCAGGTAAAGAAAGGGAGTGATTTTCCAAAGAAATTTCGTGCTAAAAATCGTCACAATCAGGCAAATGACACATCCCACACCAATCCAGGCTAATTGCTGCCCTAAAAAAGGCCACATCATTTGGGGATAGTCATGAGAAACTGCTACATAAACAGATAAAATCCCAATCATGAGAAGGGCGAAGACAATCCCAATGATCGAATAATCCAGGTGAATCGTCCAAAAATGATGTTTCTTCATTCACGTTCCTTTCTGTGAGAATCATCAAATCAATTAATAGAACAACATTTGTAGAATCAAGCTAGATCCTGCTACACAAAACCAAGCAATCAAACCTACTAGAAGGGGGGCTGCTCCTGCTGCACGGAACTGTTTCCAAGAAACCTTGCTTCCGATTCCGACCAAGGCCATGGCCATAAAGAGGTGAGAAAGGTCCTTTAGGTAAGGAAGAACCACTTTAGGTACCAAACCGATAGATGAAAGAATAGAAGCCACAATAAACCAGATGATGAACCAAGGAATAATTTTCTTTAACATTCCTTTGTTTCTTCCTTGTTGCTTGTTCCGATACCATTTTAAACCGATCAAGCCCACACAAACTGGTACAATCATCAGGGCGCGTGTCAACTTAACAATGGTCGCCATTTCACCCGCCGCCTTACTATAAGAAAACGCTGCTGCTACAACTGATGACGTATCGTTAATAGCTGTTCCTGACCAGAGGCCAAATTGAAAATTAGACATATGCCATACATGCCCTAATACTGGAAAGATAAAGACAGCCAGAATGTTGAAGAAGAAGATAGTTGACATAGATAAGGCAATTTCCTCTTCGTCTGCTTCAATGATCGGAGCAGCTGCTGCGATAGCTGATCCACCACAAATAGCCGTTCCAAATCCAATTAAGGTCCGTAGGTGAGATTTCAGATGGAAGACTTTCCCAAAGATCATCGCTACAAGAAAGGCAACTGTTATCGTTGGCAGACTAATCTTCAAAGAAGACAAGCCTGTAGAGGCAACCGTCGCAATCGGCAAGCTAAATCCCATGAAGATAATCGAATACTGCAATAATTTCTTACCGGACCAGTTCAGTCCTGGTCGTGAATTCTCCGGCAAATCTACTAATTCATTGAGGACAATTCCTAAAATCAAAGCAAAGACACTGGAGCCAATGATGGGAAAGAAAGTTCCCAAAAACATGGCGCAAAGAGCCAGTACAAATGCAATTGCAAGTCCAAATCCTTTATTTTTCATTCTCTCAATTCCTTTCAAAAAAGGCAGCTGCTTGCTCAACAAGCCACTCTCTCACTGTCGTGTGAAGGGGCAACACTTGCTGCAAACCATCTAAAATTTGTTTTCCATATCGTTTGGTCACCACCCGCTGATCCAATAAGAGGACCAACGATTCCTGGTCTTGAAAACGGCTGGTTCTCCCAATAGCCTGTTTGAGCCTTAAAATTGCGACTGGAAGGCTAT
>ERZ772952.360-NODE-360-length-10214-cov-11.7233_pt1 | contig 10214 bp, 17 predicted proteins | sample MGYA00580686_ERZ772952 | MGnify/ENA primary metagenome ERZ772952 (study PRJEB29015, sample SAMEA2738074) | human oral metagenome | biome: human oral; feature: human-associated habitat; material: saliva | place: China | collected 2213 ... | reverse complement strand
ATCCTGCAAAAGAGGATAGCGCCAACGTTTATAGAGGCGATAACCACCATAGCCTAGCAGTACACAAGCCGCAAGCGGAAGAGCATATTGGACCAAAAGGCCCAGTAAGAACAAGAAGCCCCAAAAATAGAGACAGCCTTTCCAAAAACCATTACCTGATTTCATAAACATTCCTTATTTTCAATTTATAAGTCTATTTTAGCACAAAAGACAAAAATGAGGGCGGAAATCCCCTAGAAAAGAGTTGATTTCTTTGCTGTAGAATGGAACTTGGTAGCGCGTGGGCTAATTTCAGTAAAGCGGACTCAAACCACAAACACACTCTGAGGAATATCAAAACAAAGGCTTGAAATATCGAAAGGGTTGTGTTAGAATGAACTTACAATGTGAGTAAAGTTACAGCATATGTAACTAAAAAAGCCCCACCGTGCCACCGATGGGGTTTTTTGCTACCCTCTAAAAGGGTGCTACGTCTCTTTATCCATAGCTTGAAAAGCTCAGATAGTACGTTAACAAGTAACGGAGCTAGAAACACTGTGAGTAAAGTTTCTAACATATGTAACACCTCCCTTCCTTAAAGTGAGGAGGCTAAAATATTATATCATACCAGATTTATATCATCAACATCGCGTCATTCTTGGAATAGATAGACTTAGATACACAAATAACCTTACTAGCAAATCTCTATACAAATCCAGAAATCAACGTTTTAAGACAAAGCAAAAAGCCCACTGTTGTAGGCTTTCTGTAAGATATATCTTAAAATTAAAGCATTTTGTTATCTTGCAATGATTAGGTACAGAAAAACAGGCCTAAGCCTGCTCTAAATCTAACTTGATTTTCTCAAAAACTATTAAATTTAAATAAGCTGAGAAAACATAAAGGGGAACAAAAAGGGGACTTAAATTGATGAGTTCAGTAAGCAAGTAAATTGCACCTGTCAAAGGTGCTTTTTATTTAATAATACTGCACTTCAATTCCATCCATAATATTTATTAAAGTATTATCGCCAATTTTTAAAGAAATCAGTTCATTGAATGACGATACCTGGTATTCCTTATCTCCAATTACTACCCTAATGTCATGAACAGAATTAGGAAAAATCCCACATTCTTGACCAGTATAATCAAAAGAGGCGTCCCAACCGTTATCATATAACGCTTGTAAATCATCTAATATTGCCATATAAATCCAAATTCTTTTTCATAGTGATTTTTTCAGGAAAAAGCACCTAGATCATACTAAGCGCTAAGTTTTACTAACTGTTTCACCTGTTCATAGTATGGCGTTAAGAAATCGATAAAACCTTGTTTATCACTTGGGTCATGTTCCTCTAAGAACATCATCAGCTCAAAGTCATTGAGAGCGTCAAACATTTCAGGGTTTTCATTGTCCCAAGCCTCGGCAAAGTCTTCATCTTCTCCGAAAAGGGCGTTAAACTTGAAGGAGAAATCCCAAAAATTATCAATCTGACCATTGACAGCTTGCTCTAGCATTTCTAATACTTGTTGACTGTATTTCATCGCCCACTCCTCCGGATAAATAAATTATAGCATACCTTACTTGCAAAAGTACAACAAGCACTCTATTAGACTAACCTGCTACTTTGCTTTTTTGTTGAAAAAAAGTGCATTGTGAGTTATAATTTAGTTAGTAAATAGAGGTTTTCCATTTCCCCTTGAAACAGATCTTTCTGCGGTAGGAAGTGGGACGTCTCTATTTGTTTTTTAAGTCAAAATGAGTTATAATTGAATTAATAAAGGAACTGGTTTGGCACCCAATGACCTATTTTAGGTCGGCGCCTAAGTCAGTTCCTTTTACTGTTTCGACTACCCAAAAGGGTATACCCTTAATTCTTGCGTCAGATAGTTTTTTAGGTTATAATCTAAGTAATGAGAGTTACTACCTCCTACATTAAAGGCTTCGGCTGTGGGGGGTGTGTGCTCTCTTTTTTATAATTTCTAACCTCGGATTATACTTGTACTAGAAATTTTTTTGAGTTATAATTAAGTTAAGGTAAGGGTGGTCTAACGCCCATGAAGCAGCTTGCTGTGGAGGCGGTGGGTCACCTTTATTTGATTTTAAAATCAAGAAGATGTATAATTAAGTCAAGAAAGAAGCATGGTTTTCCCGCCCAAAAGCTCTATAGCTGTGGGAGAGTCATGCTTCTTTTTTATCTCACAAAAGCCCCTAGAATCGTTTCTAAGGGCTTTTAGTTTATCCGTGGTGTTTTAGTCATCCAGTACGAAACAAAGCGAAATAGGGGGGCAAATAGGAAGCCTAGGGTACCCTATACGCACTAGTCTCTGTGGTAAGGTTAAATCAATCCCCATTTACCATACCTGCCAAGTGTTCTATAGCTTCCTGCCTTACACGATATATCGAAGATTTAGATTTCCCTATTTGCTCAGCAACCTCCCAAGCGTCGAGATTATTCAAGTAAAAAAGCCTTAGAACAGAACGCTCAAACGGATTGGCCAGCTTATCGATCAGCCTAGATATTTCCATTCTCTCTTCAGTAAGTCGCTCAATTCTCTGTAAAGTGTCCTCTTTTAGCTTCAGAACACTTATAAGATTATTCTCTGCTGTATTTACCCTGCTTGTTTGTACTCTGGTAGTGCTCAGTTCTTGCTTTTTGATGATACCACTTTCCAGGGCTTCCAATTCCAAATATAAGCCCTCTATTTCTTTATTGATCCACTTGACGCCCTCTAGTTTTTCTTTTACCTGCTCTGGTGTCATACCTTAGCCTCCTTTATGATACAATAGTTTTAAGGAATAATTCATAAAGGAGTCAGCTTTGTGCTGGCTTTTTTTGCGTTTTCTCTAGGTTCGCTCTAGCTTCAAGCCTATTCTCCATACCATTTGATAAGCAATTAAGGAAAGTTTTTATCTCCCTTATTTCCTTGTCATTTCTCAGGGAGTTAAGGAGAGTTATTATTGCTCTTATCTGCTTGATAAATGATAGGGGGATATATCCACTTTCTCGGCGTTCGCTCGGAGTTCAACGGCTTATTAGCCCCTTATTTTTAAAGCATTTTTTTGGCCACTACCTCACCAAAACCTCACCATTGGAAAACTTCGATACCTTACCAAAATCTTACCGTTCTATGGTTCTAAAAAGTCCTGTACCTTTGTAAAACCTTAGTATTTTTAAATATTCAACCTTAGCCTAATCTTAGCCTATTTTTAAATACGCAACCTTGACAAAACCTTTACATTTTTCTGCTCTTACCTCACCCTTACCTCACCCTTTTTTGGAACGCTCGAACCAGTCAAAATCCTTGATATAGCTGATTTATTTCAAAGGTCAAACCGTCAGATATGTGGTATTTGTTTGTTTTGTAAATTGCACCCTACTACAAATTATCTGAGTGATCCTAAGCCATTAACTTAATTAACAAAAGGGGATTGCTCCCCTCTGCACACTCGATTAAAGTATTGCGTCCATGTTGTCGTCTAGGTAATCAGATTCTAAGAAAGTTATAGCTCCCTCAACTCTCTGCATTACAAATCCATGATCAGACATCAATCTCTCATAATTCAGCTCATCGACTGCTCTAGCAAACTTATTCAACAAGTCTTTTGTCCGATTGCTATTGTCCGCTGGGATATACTGCGCTAACTCTGCACTGTTTGGGTTGCCATTACCAAAAATACCTCCTAAAGCATTTCTGAAAAGTTCTAAAGTTGTGCGATCGTCTTTGTAATGGTCTATTAGTGCTTTTCCAGTGGATACGGCCAAAGCACCACTTTCAAAAAGTTTTACGGCATTTTGCACTGCTACTTGGTAACCAGAATCAGTCAACGCTTTTACTTCCGCTTCGGCTCTCTTAGCCTCTTTATCTGGTAGTAGGTTGTCTGCAATTTTCTTCAGATCGTCATAATAACTAGCATACCAAGCTTCGTATTTGAATTTAAGGGTTTCAAGTTCATTTTCTTTACCCTCAGCGCTTAAAAATTGATTATTCTGTATTTCTTCGATTTTTCCATATAAGTTAGAAATAGCACCCTTCAATGCTACCATCTTAGTAATAATTGTTTTCTTGTTCATTCTTTTTCCTCTTTCTAATTCTTTCAATCGTTTACAAGTATCGTCCTGCTAAGGTATCCCATTTTTAAAACTGTTTTTTCTGCTCGTATCAATCCATAAGGATTTTTGTATCATATCCACTCCTAACACCAAAACAAAAAGGACACCGAAAAAGCTAAATAGCTTAATCAGCGCCCCCGGTTGTTCCGATAGACTCTATTTTTTTGTTTCACTTCGTTGCAAGTATGAAAATCTTCCATCTTGAAAATGCAAGGCCACACTCCCAAAGGTTGGGGGAGCCTCTGCCTCTATTTTACCATTTTTTGAGAATAATACAAAGCCTCTATCAAGCAAATCTTTAAGCTGTTCTGTCTTTTGTATCATACTAAGCCTCCTCTCCCTCTGTATCCTGTTCATAGTAATTAGCAAAACCTAAACAGATACGTTTCAGGGCTTCCCCCATTGCTGTTCTACCTTGATAATCTACTGTGATAGTCCCATCTCCACTAATAGTTGTTTCTGTTACTGGACTTTCTCCAGTACCCATGAAATAACCATGAATGGCAATACTTGCCACATCAGCTATTTTGTTTGCCTTTGCATGTTCAGTATTTTCAAATTTATAACTGAAACGGTGTTTTTCTTTGTAGTTTGTCATTTTGATTACTCCTTTACTTGAAATATATGATTAAGTTGTAGTACTTGTAGCCCTAAAGCGTTGATATTAGCGATATTTTCAACTATTCCAATGCTTTTTACTACCCTTTTTAGTGTACTTTAGCCTTTAAGCTACTGATTGAGTATCGTTTATCCTTGATAGTAAATGACTTGAAAAAGTTACCCTCTAGGCCTGTTCTAACACGGCTGGCCACTCGTTCACTATACAAGCTAGCAATCTCTGAGCTGCTTAGATTTGTAGTAATAATGGTTTTATCTCGATTTCTGAGAATATCAAAAATGAACTCTTCTTCCCAGACTGATTTACCTTTACTACTAGCGTTGTCCGATTTTATACCTAAATCATCAAGCACCAGGTAATCAACCTCTTTCAGCATTCTTGAGTAGTACCCCTCTTTGCTAGTAGAGTTAAAGCTCTCTCGAACTCGTCTAAGGATTTCGGTTAGATTGACAAATAGCACGCTCTTAGGCTCTCCTTTGGCCTTGTAGCCCTCGTTTATAGCCTTAGCAATAGCTACGCTTAAATGACTCTTTCCAATCCCTGTAGAGCCTGTAAACAAGGTATTCCCTGTCATACCGTCCAGGTATTTCTCTACTTGCCCTCTAGCAAACTCCAGTAGTTGCTTTTCCTCGGCTGTCTCAGCTATGAAATTCTCAAAGCTAGCCTCTTTTAACTCTCTAGGGATCGTACTGTCTCGCATAAGTACATTATAGGTTTTTAGGTAAATCTCAGCGTTTAGGCTGTTATTAACTCCCTCCCTATCCTGCCTCTCTATTAGTTCCTTTGTGCATTCAGGACAAAACTCTTGTATACTTCGTTCCTTACTGCCCCTTTTAGGTGTTGAAATTTGCCAATAATTGACCTTATGAACCTCGCATATCTTTTCACTAATTTTTCTGTTATTATATTGCTCAAATTTATTTTCCATTGCTCACCCTCCTAAAATGGGTTTTCTTCTGTTCGTGTTTTCAGCCATTCTTCACGGCTAATAGGTTCTGCTTGCTTAGGTGACTGTTTCAGCTTTTGACGTTGCTCCTCATGCTGCTTAACTTGCTCAACTGTTCTAAGTCCTAACCCTTGCCAGTTTGAAAGAATTGACCTGGTATATCTAATTGACTTACCAGCGTTTAGGATAGTTACCTCAAGAGCATAGATAACTAACTCTTTGCCATGGATTTCTAACAAGTCCCTCACTTCTTCCATCATTGTTCCATTAACTGACATTTGGCCAAAAGCTGACTTTAATTTTTCAAAGATTAGATTTTCATGCTCGTCCTCGTCATTCTGACCTGACCAAGATTGACTTAGATTATCTTGACTTGACTTATATTGACTTATATTGGGGAGCCCAATGGGTTCCGTTTGGTTTCCACTTTGGAACCCATTGGGCTCCACTTCATAAAAACCCTGGCTTTTAAGGGTTTCTAGTAACTCATGATAGACACTTTTTTTATATCTATCTTTCTTGATAGTATTCTGCTCATGAAAATCCACAATAAAATAAACCATTTCATCATTAAGCGGCCTGATAAAATCCTTGACTATCAAAAGTCCTAGGCTATCCTCACTAACCCCTATCATTCTAACAACAGGGAAAGCTTCTACTACTCCATCATCATCTGAGTTTTGAATTAAATGAAAATATAGAGCCTGTGCCTCTAACGGTAACCTCAAAAATCTCTGAGTTTGGGTTACTGTTTTGCTTATCATTCTACGATTTCCCATTTTTCTTCTGTTGCACCTCCTTGTTAATTCCCCTGATGATGTCATAATAAGAGTGACCAGCAGGAATGACATAGCCCTCTGTTTCAAATTCCACCCATTGCTCCACACCGTCCACAATTACCTTGCGTAGATTTCTTATGGCGGGTGTCCATTGTTCTTTTTTCTTTGTCATTATTCCCCCTAATCTACTGCAAGAAAGTTGTATATATCAGTCTTGCGGTAATAAATCTTCTTACTGTTCTCAAAAGGCGACTGATAAGGCTTTAAACCGTGCTTTTCCCAGTTATTTAACGTAGTTCCACTGATCCCTAACTTTTCTAGTAGATCAGCTCTAGTAATTAAATCCCAGCCGTCGTTATGCTGTTTTTCAAGCTCAAGCCTTTTCTCTAAGTGATCGCCCACTTTCTCCAGTAGCTCAAGTTCTGCCTCTCTTGATAATAGTTGCATATTACACCCCTTTTCTAATTGTTCCGCTTGCCTGCTAGTTGAATATAACGTCCGTAGCAAGGATTTAAAACCTCGCTAGGTGTTTTTTCTATCGCCCGTCTGCTTTCTCTCTCCATTTGAGCGCTTTTTTGGCGGTCTCGATGGTTTGAATAAAGCAGCAAGCCAATTAGTACTACGGAAAAGATAAGCGCTTGTGTGTTGGTTAAATCTAGTTCATTCATGCCACTACCTCCAATCTATGCTCTATCTTGGTAACAGATTTCTAATATTTTCTCGCTCTCTACGCTCTACCCCTTGGGCTGGTAAACCGTTGACTGCTCTAGAGATGATGTTATTAGCAATAAGAATACCTAGGCCATCACAAGCCTCCTCATAGGTATCTGCAAACCTATTAAAAGTATTCTTATAAGTAGCCATGATATTAAAAACAATTACGGCTGCTACACGTCTCCCATAGAGTTGAGAAAGTTGAGCCTCTGCTCGCTCCTCGCTATCTCTTAGCTTTTGCATTCTTTCCCACTGTTCAGGGGTGTAGTCTGACTTATTAACCGTAAAAATACTATTTTCTATTATAATTGCACTCATGTTCTTACCTCAATTATGTTTTATTTGTATAGTTGCTTCAGGACTTTCTCCTAGAATTGGGAAAAAGTCCTAGCGCCTTTTCAATGCCTTTCCTGTCACTCTTATCCATGCTCAGAGTCGCCAAATTGAAAGCATGAATAAGAACCAGTTTAAAGAGTTAGTGCTCTCTCGTTTGGACACAAATCACTATTTTGTGATATAATTAAATAAATACCTAACTAAATCCCATACTTGCTATTTGTGGTTTTAGTTGTTTGTGTGAAAAGCCTTGTGAGTTTGCCGACTGCTAAGGCTTTTTTTGTTGATCAGATTTCTTTTATTGAAAGGTAGCAAGAAATCTTATAAATCTTCTACTAGCCAGTTCATAACTGCCTCATAGATACGCTTGGGAGCATTGTAGTTCCCGCTCTCAACTTTGCTTAATGTTGTTCTAGCAATTCCAAGCGCTAAAGCTGTCTGACTTTTGGTTAAATCCCGTTTTCCTCTTTTTGCTCGTACTTTTTCAGCTATTTCTACACTGATTAGCATAGGTTACCTCCTTAATTTTTTACTATCAATCTGATAGTAAATTTAGTTTATACTATCTTTTTGACAATGTCAAGCGTTTTTATTGTCAATTTGATAATTTTTTTTGCTTATTGCTATCGTTTTGTGTTATAATCGTTTTTGAAAGGTAGTTAGAGTATGAAAAACAGATTAAAACAACTGCGAAAACAAAGCGGAATATCACTAAAAAAATTAAGTCAAAAACTCAACGAACTATATGGGATAACAATAAGTGACAGCCAACTTTCTTATTATGAAAATGGGAAACGATCTCCTAGAGATATAAGCGTTTGGAATTATATTGCAAAATTTTTTGATGTCCCTGTAGGTTACCTATTAGGATATCAAGATGATATTGAACTCATTCTGACTGGAACGGATGAAGAAAAAAAAGTATTTGACTCGAGGAGCTCCCCATATTTACCAAAAAACCTTAATTTTTTGAAAGATATTGAAGAAGTCAAAAAAATAAAAACCGATACACTAATAGCTATTGAATTTGTAGAAAATATTTTTAGCCGACTATCCCAATATGGTCGGGTTAAACCTGGCTCATATGCCTCTGAAATGAACCATATCTCTCTTGCTCTCCTTGACTTTTTGGACGATCTAGAGCGCGTTGAAAACTCTTTAACAAAATAACCCCTAAAATCCCCTCTAAGCGATTTTATAGCTCAGCTATACAAATTACCATCACACCTAAAACAAACGAAAATAAGGCTATTCTCGTAGCTCTCAGAGCCATATAAAAACAATATTCATAAATACCTAACTAAATCCCATACTTGCTTACTGATGTTAGAAAGGTATGACTATGAATATTACAGAATACAAAAAGAAAAACGGTGCTACAGTTTACCGTGCAAGTGTTTATTTAGGCGTTGATAAACTTACAGGGAAAAAGGCTAGGACAACAGTCACGGCCAACACTAAAAAAGGAGTTAAAATCAAAGCCAGGGAGGCCGTCAATGCTTTTGCAGCTAACGGATATAGCGTAAAGGAAAAACCAACCATTACAACCTATAGGGAGTTAGTCGCCCTATGGTGGGAGAGTTACAAGAATACAATCAAACCAAATTCCCAGCAATCCATGGAGGGGATCGTAAGGCTTCATATTTTGCCTGTATTCGGCGATTACAAGCTAGACAAGCTCACTACTCCTATCATTCAGCAGCAAGTCAACAAGTGGGCTGACAAGGCCAATAAGGGCGAAAAAGGGGCGTATGCAAACTATAGCTTTCTAAACAATATAAACCGCCGTATTCTCCAGTATGGAGTAACTATGCAAGTGATCCAGCATAACCCAGCTAGGGATGTCATTATCCCACGTAAGCAACAAAATAAAGAGCATAAGGTAAAGTTCTTCAGCAATCAGGAACTAAAACAGTTTTTAGACTACCTGGAAGATTTGGATCAGTCTAGTTATGAAAATCTCTTTGACTACGTGCTTTATAAAACATTGCTGGCTACTGGTTGCCGTATAGGAGAGGCATTAGCTCTTGAGTGGTCTGATATTGACCTTAAAAAAGGCATTATCAGCATTTCTAAGACTCTTAATAGATACCAGGAAACAAATACACCTAAGTCTAAAGCTGGTCTAAGAGAAATTGACATTGATAAAGCTACGGTTTCCCTACTCAAGCAATATAAAAAACGCCAACAAGTCCAGTCATGGCAACTAGGACGGTCTGAGGGGATTGTCTTTACTCCTTTTACCACAAAATACGCCTACGCTTGCTTACTTAGAAAGAGGCTACAAGGTCACTTTAAAGCTGCTGGCGTTCCTGATATTAGTTTCCATGGTTTCAGACATACTCACGCTACAATCATGCTATACGCTGGCATAGAGGCGAAAGATTTACAGTATAGGCTAGGCCACTCTAATATCTCAATGACTTTAAATACTTATGTCCATGCTACCAAAGAGGGTGCAAAAAAAGCCGTCTCAATCTTTGAGGCAGCCATCAGCAATCTATAAATAATAAGTGTGTCCCATTTTGGGGCTACCCTCTTACTATACCTAAAATGAGTTAAGGGTAACTAAAAGGGTAGTAAAAACAAAAAAAGCACTAAGGGAGAGAGTCCCAAAGTGCTTAATATCAAGGCTCTAAAGCCTATCTTATCCAATAAAATATTACAACATTTTGTTGTAGAATTCAACGACAAGTGCTTCGTTGATTTCTGGGTTGATTTCGTCGC
>ERZ772952.359-NODE-359-length-10221-cov-4.53266_pt1 | contig 10221 bp, 4 predicted proteins | sample MGYA00580686_ERZ772952 | MGnify/ENA primary metagenome ERZ772952 (study PRJEB29015, sample SAMEA2738074) | human oral metagenome | biome: human oral; feature: human-associated habitat; material: saliva | place: China | collected 2213 ... | reverse complement strand
TTTTTCGAGATGCAGTATTGGGGCAGACTGTCGCGGAGCTCCGAAGCCTTGCAACCCAACTTGGCCAGATGCGTCAAAATGAGCGCAATACCGACCAAAGCGTCACGACCGGAGTGGGCAGCGGGATAGATTACACCACCATTGCCTTCGCCGCCGATCACGGCACCGGTTTCTTTCATTTTCGTCACAACGTTCACCTCGCCCACGGCGGCGGGAGCGTAGTTGCAACCGTGCTTTTCGGTGACGTCGCGCAGTCCACGCGAAGAGGAGAGGTTGCTCACGGTGTTGCCGGGCGTGTGTTGCAGCACGTAGTCAGCCACGGCCACGAGGGTGTTTTCTTCGCCGAACATGGTGCCGTCTTCGCAGACCAAGGCGAGGCGGTCGGCATCGGGGTCGACGACGAAACCAATGTCGTGACGACCTTTGCGCATGAGGTTGCGGATCTCGCTGAGGTTCTCCTTGAGGGGTTCAGGATTGTGGGAGAAATCGCCGGTAGGTTCGCAGTTGAGCAGCGTCACCTGCGTAACACCGAGCTGACCGAGGAGCTTGGGGATGATAATACCTCCCACGGAATTCACGGCGTCGAGTGCCACGGTGAAGTGGGCGCGACGAATGGCATCAACATCCACGAGTTCGAGTTGCTTGATCACTTCGATGTGACGCTGATCGTAGCTGTAGTTTTGGATGAGACAGCCGAGATTGTCGACATCGGCAAACTCGTAAGCTTCGGCATTGGCGGCACGAACGACTTCGCTCGCCTCAGTGGGGGGAAGGAATTCGCCTTTTTCGTTGAGAAATTTGAGGGCATTCCACTGACGGGGGTTGTGACTGGCGGTGATGATCACGCCGCCGCAGGCACTTTCCATCGATACGGCCAATTCTGTGGTGGGAGTGGAGGCAAGTCCGATGTTGATCACGTCGAAACCCATGCTCATCAGCGTGCCGCAGACGACCTGGCTGACCATCTCGCCGGAGATGCGCGCATCGCGACCGACTACGATCTTGCGACGATACTTGCGACTCACGACCTTTTCGCGCAAGCTGGCGAAAGCAGCCACAGATTTTGCAATATCCACGGGGTTGAGTGTGTCCCCGCTGCGGCCACCGATCGTGCCGCGGAATCCCGAGATAGACTTGATTAGGGTCATATTGTTGTATATTTTGCTGATTGCACTGAGGCGAACCCTTCTGCTAAAACGAGTTAGCAGAATCGTCCGTGTTTGACTCTACAAAGATACATACTTCTTATTATTCGCCTGCAAAACCGAGTGGCTTTTTTCCGTCTCCGAAACGGCAAATCGAAAATAGGCCGGACAAAAACGGATTTCGCAGAGGCGCTTGTATAAAAGGAGGGGGTATGTGTATAAAAAATTGTGTCCCGACGACCGATTGACGACGGGACACATAATAATATAAGAAGTGGCGTGTTCATCGTCCCAACGACGATATCACCACCCTATTTATTTCTTATTTCTTGAACTGCTTGTTCTTCGCATCTTGCGGTTGCGCTTGTTGCTGTTGCGCTTGGAGGCGGGCGATCTCAGCCTTTCCGGTGGGCGTTGCAGCATAAGCCTGATAGAAGGCATCGCGATAGTAGATCATCATGTTGAGCGAACGGGGCACCACATCGCCGAGTTCGAAGTTGTCGGAGAGGAGCATTTCCACGCCGGCCCAAACGGCATTTTCGAAACGCACTGCGCCTTTGGCCACCTTCACGTCAGCGTTGGCTTTGTTGAGGGCCGCATAAACGTCCACACGGTTTTCTTCCGTCACTTCGAAGATCTGGGGGAAGAAAAGGTTGAGGAAGTTCTCATCCTGATCGTCGCGGAAGTGGATGAAGTCGAGGGTTTCGTACTTGAACTGGAGACCGAAATCAGTCTTTTCGGGGCAGAAGCCCTCTTTCTTGAGGTATTCTTCGAGTTTTTCGCAAAATGCCATATTCTGTTGTTGTTTTGAGTATTAATGCCCGCCACACAGCACGAATCGGTCGGTTGCGCGGCAATAGGCACGACTTAGATAATGCAAATATAGGTTTTCCGACTCGTTCTGCCAAACAAATCTTACATTTTTCGCCGTCACCTCACTAAAAGTGCGTTTGGGCACTCTGCAAAAATGGCAATCCAACCACTAATAATCAGCGAGTTAACTGACATTTTTACAGCTTATGCGGATAATTCGTCAGTTTTTTCCGTTCGGCAAAGCCCTTGCACAAGAACAAAGCGTCGACGCAACGAGTCGAAAGGGTGAAACGCCCCGCAGAAGCTCGTCGAGCCGCGGTTCGTTCGCACAATGCGAGAGCAGACACGCGATGCACAATGTGAACGTGCAAGAGGCGCAGCGCCGACCACGATCATTCATTCACACAACGCAAATAACACAATAAATATATGAACTTCGACAATTTCACCATCAAAGCCCAAGAGGCTGTGCAACACGCCGTACAAACGGCACAGCGCACACACCGACAGGCCATCACCGCCGCCCATCTTTTGCAGGGGGTCATTGCCGTGGGAGAGAACGTCACGCAGTTTCTCTTCGGCAAAACCGGGGTGAACGCCGAACTCCTTTCTCGTGCACTCGACAGCGAACTCCAAAGCCTGCCCCGTGTTGACGGCGGCGAACCTTATTTGGATCGCGAAGCCAACGCGGCGCTCACCACAGCGCAAGACATTGCGCGCCGCGACGGCGACCAGTTTGTCGGACTCGAACCGCTCCTGCTTGCCCTCCTCACTACCGAGAGCACCGCATCGCGCCTGCTGAAAGACGCCGGCATGACCGCCGACGCACTCACCGCGGCCATCAAGGAACTCCGCGGCGGACGCAAGGCCGACTCCGCTTCGAGCGAAGACACCTACCAGTCCTTGCAAAAATACGCCCGCGACCTCGTGGCCGAAGCCCGCGACGGCAAATTGGATCCCGTGATCGGACGTGACGAAGAGATTCGTCGGGTGCTGCAGATCCTTTCGCGCCGCACCAAGAACAACCCGATTCTCATCGGCGAACCGGGTACCGGTAAAACCGCCATTGTGGAAGGTTTGGCGCAACGCATCGCTCGCGGCGACGTGCCGGAGAACCTGCGCGACAAGCGCGTCTTCTCGCTCGACATGGGTGCGCTCGTGGCCGGTGCCAAATACAAAGGCGAATTTGAAGAGCGCCTCAAGAGCGTGGTCAACGAAGTGACCGCAGCCCAAGGTGGCATCATCCTCTTCATCGACGAAATCCACACCCTCGTGGGGGCCGGTAAGGGCGAAGGCGCCATGGACGCGGCCAACATTCTCAAACCGGCTTTGGCACGTGGCGAACTTCGCAGCATCGGTGCCACCACGCTGGAGGAATACCAGAAGTATTTCGAAAAGGACAAGGCCCTCGAACGCCGCTTCCAGACCGTCATGGTCGACGAACCGACTCCCGAAGACGCCATCTCCATCCTGCGCGGACTGAAAGAGCGCTACGAGAACCACCATCACGTGCGCATTCAGGACGATGCCCTCATCACCGCCGTCACCCTCTCCCATCGCTACATCTCCGACCGCTTCCTCCCCGACAAGGCCATCGACCTCATGGACGAAGCCGCTGCCAAGCTCCGCATGGAACGCGATTCGCAGCCCGAACAGCTCGATGAGATCTCGCGCCGCTTGCGCCAACTCGAAATCGAGCGCGAAGCCATCCGCCACGAGGCCGACGCCGCAGCCGACGGTTCGCACGACGCCAAACTCACCGCGCTCAACAAAGAGATCCAGACGCTCCAAGAGGAAGAACACGACCTCAAGGGCAAATGGGAAGGCGAACGTGAGATCCTGGCCCAGATCCAGCAACACAAGCAAGAGATCGAGCAACTCAAGTTCGAGGCCGATCGTGCCGAACGCGAAGGCGACTACGGCAAGGTGGCCGAAATTCGCTACGGCCGCCTGAAGGAACTCGAGAGCAAGATCGCCGAGCTCCACAACACCCTGCTCAAGCGCCAAGGTGCCGAGGCCATGGTGAAAGAAGAGGTCACGGCCGACGACATTGCCGACGTGGTGAGCCGCTGGACCGGCATTCCCGTCACGCGCATGCTCCAAAGCGAACGCGAGAAGCTCCTGCATCTCGAAGACGAGCTCCACGCCCGTGTTATCGGTCAGGACGAGGCCATCAAAGCCGTATCTGACGCTGTGCGCCGCAGCCGTGCCGGGCTGCAAGACCCGAAACGCCCCATCGGTTCGTTCATCTTCCTCGGATCGACGGGTGTCGGTAAGACCGAACTGGCCAAGGCACTGGCCGAATGTCTCTTCGACGACGAAAACATGATGACGCGCATCGACATGAGCGAATATCAAGAGAAGTTCTCGGCCACTCGCCTCATCGGTGCCCCTCCGGGATACGTCGGTTACGACGAAGGCGGACAACTCACCGAGGCCGTACGTCGCAAACCCTACTCTGTTGTGCTCTTCGACGAGATCGAGAAGGCACACCCCGATGTGTTCAACATCCTCTTGCAGGTGCTCGACGACGGGCGACTCACCGACAACAAGGGTCGGACGGTGAACTTCAAGAACACCATCATTATCATGACCTCCAACCTCCTCACGGCCAAAGACACGCCTGAAGCCGACGGGGACAAGGAGAGCACGCGCGAACAACTGGTGGCTGCACTCACTGCTCCGCGCATCTCGCCTTCGGGCACGCCGCTACCCGGCTTGCGGCCTGAGTTCGTCAACCGCATCGACGACATCATCATGTTCCACTCGCTCACCCGCAGCGAAATCGAACAGATCGTGCGCATCCACATCGCCACTGTGGCACGCCGTCTCGAGGCTCAGGGCATCACGCTCCGCGTGAACGACGACGCCGTGTCGTTCCTCGCCGACGAAGGTTACGATCCCGACTATGGTGCTCGTCCCGTGAAACGCGCCTTGCAAAACTTCTTGCTCAACGATCTCTCGAAAGCTATCTTGAGCGGCAAGGTCGACAACACGCATCCCATCCTCGTCAAAAAGTCGGGCGACGGACTGATCTTCGAAAACGACAAAGCATAACGTTCCTCGTTATTCTTTTCCCTATCTTCCCTACGGGCGCTCCCCATCTCGGGAGCGCCCGTTTTTCGTTTTGGTACGTCGTCCGTTTTTCCGCCATCGAGCGCCTGTTCTCGCGCGTGCGCGCGTCAGGCACTTTTCGTTTTTTGCCTTCACCCTTCACCCACCCTACACATTCCATTGTGGTTCAACACAATAAGGGTGAAGGCTTTGCTCAAAAAGCCTTCACCTTCCGAGGTGTCGGCGACGGCCTAACCGATCGGGGCATTGTGTCAACAAAAAACCGGTGAAAATGGACAATCGGCGGTAACCGGGCACGGATCATGGAAAGGTGAAGGGTGAAGCACAAAAGCCTTCACCCTTATTTCCCTGAATTACAACAAGATATGCACACCCGGTGAAGGTGTGAAGGCAAAAATCGAAAACCACCTGAGAAGAAAGGAAGAAAACAAGGGAGGATTTGAAAGGAAGCCCACTACTTTGATTCAGAAGTCGTACAAGAAAAAACAATTACCATTCAAAGGAAAATAACTACATTTGCAACAGAAAAAATTGGTAACACTATATTTCGACAAACGACCTTATGTTCAAACAAGAAAATTCTACTCAAGAGTACAAATGCATACAAAGTGTAGGCGAATACATAAACGCCATACAAGAAATCATCAAAAAAGAAAGAGAGAAGGATTCTGATTTTGACAAAAAATACGAGGTGTATTTTAGAGGTCATATAGACAAGGACTTCTTCTTGATTCCCAGCTTACTCCGAAATAAGCATGGTAACAAAGACTTGGTAGGTCAAGCTTGTAAAGAAATCGTCGACAACGAGCATATAGCATTTAGAAGCCTTGTTGCAAAGCACCCTTCTGAATTCGCGGAATGTACATCTGCAATTGAGTATCTCGTCAAAATGCAACATTACAAATTAAAGACAAGACTCTTAGACATTACATCAAACGCACTGGTTGCGCTCTACTTCGCTTGCACTACAGAATCTGGAGATGTCAATGAAAAATTGGGAGAAGTCATCATATTCAAACTCCCTAAAAGGATAATCAAACACTATGACAGTGACACCATCTCTGCAGTAGCAAACATCGCAAGATGCAAACCTACTGATTTTATTTTTTCTTTGCGCGGAAAGAAAAACCAGCTATCAGATTTCGTAAATGGCTTAATTGACCCCAGCTGCAAAAGAAACAAACCAACATATAACAATTACCAATCAGCACTATTAAGCAACAGCAACGATTCAAATAACACCAAAAAACAAGGAAACATCTCTTACAACTCGCATGGAATACTGAAGAAAGATTCATTAGCTTGGACTTCCCTAAGTAGAATATCACATACAAATATACAAGATGTCACCAACCTTTACAGAGTGCAAATTCAAAAGGTAGACACCAGTGAGGTGACATTTGTTTCCAACCAATACAAAGCATGGTTCAACAAACAACTCTGCTATTTGCACCACCAAATAAAAGCTGAAAAGTCATACTATAATCCACTGATAGAACCCTACGATTTGGGAAAGATTTGGGCAGTCAACACAAAACTCGAAAATCCCAGAATCATCAATCAAAGTGGTTCCTTTCTTCTCTTTGGACTTGGCATCAGCGAGAAAGTAATAAATAAACAAACTCTACTTACCTATACGAAAGAGTTTCATCCTCAAATTCCCACTACATGGATTGCTGGACGCATAGGTATTGGCAGTAACAAAGCCCCAATAGAAGCAGATAGAAACAAAAACAACGAGAAGAAAAATAGAAAAACAAGAGATGAGATTAGAAAGAAAAAAAGACAGATAAGGAAAGAAGAGGTTGAGACTAAAAAGAGAAAAGGAAATATCGTCCAACAATTATCCATACTTGGGATTGATCATTCTTTTATTTTCCCAGACTTAGAAACAGCTGCAAAAGAAATCAATAAACAACTACTATCTTAACCTAAAGAGGAGACGCAAACTCTGTAGCAACTCAACAAGAAACGCCCTCTTGTAATCTTTCTCAGACAAATGAGATTAGAGATCAACCATCCTGTGCTATTATACATACTCCCCTCCGCAACTCGATTGCAGAGGGGAGTATTGCATAAGAACACGCACACGACGCGGCATCAGAACGAACGAATGGGCAAATCATAGAGCGGCCAATCAGTTGAAAATGTCGGCTTGCTTACGAGGCGGGCGAACGGCTTGGCGGTAGTTGTCGCGGGCAAAACGGGTGAGGATGTCGCAGTGGGTCACAAAAGCCGAAGCTTGTCCCGTGGCACGCCAACGGGCCAAATCCATATAGGCCTTGAACTGACGCGACTGCTTGCGATAGACACGGCGAAACGTGTCGTTTTCAAACACCTCTTTGTAGGCTGGATCCATCGGCAGCCAAGCCATGGCGTAGAGTGCACGCTCGCGCAGATCGCGATCGGACGAGGCAAGAGCGAGGTTGAGATAGCGCAGACTGAGTTGCTGGAGCGGATCGCCGACGAAACGGTCATCGGGCATGTCGCGGTCTTCCCAAGTCCATAGGCTCGACCCAACGCCATAGCGGGAGAGGAACCAGCAGTCGCCGGCAGCCGAGGCTTGCGCGAGATAGGTGGCCAGTCGGTAAGCGATGCGCTGGCGTTTGGCAGCATCGGAGGTGGAGTTGAACTGCGATTGCAAAGAGAGGATGTTCTGACAGAACTTTAATTTCACATCTTCCCGGAACGCGTATTCGGCTTCGGAATCTCCATCTTCGTCCACCGGTTGGTGCTTGAGCCAGCGCTCCACTTTGTAGTCGCGGGCGGCAACGTAGGGCGCGATGTTTTGCGACGAAATGAAATCGAGCGATGTTTGTTTGAAATAGGGTATGGCTTCTTCAAATCGGCATTCGCTGAGCAGCTTCGTCCCCATCACATCGTTGTAGAATTCCTTATCGAAGTGGGTTGTGGGCTTCCACAATCGCTGCCACTCATGTTGTGCCGGAGCGTGCAGATAGTTGTAGTAGGCCTTCATGGAATCGGCCGAAAGGGCATAAAGCGTATCGAAATAGTCGGAGCCGTAGATTTCATTGGCATCGTACGGGCTCCCTTCATCCATGTTGACGAAGGTGCTGTCGTAGAAATCGGCGCGCAGCAACAATAGTTCGTCGAAACGGCGGTGGGCTTTGGAGAAGACGGGAAGCAGATCTTGTTTGATCAACCGCGTGAGGAGTCGGTTAGAGTGCCCCTCTTTGCCGTCTTGATTCCAGCGGCGCAGATCGGGCACGACGGCGTCGAGGGTGGCATCGGTGATGCCGCGCTGAGCCAAGTAGGTGAAGACGCGCACGTCGCGGGCGTTGGTGCGCATGAGCGGAGTACCGGAAAGGCTGAGGGCGGCTTCGGCGGCGCGGTCGGCCTCAGCGTGACGGCCGGCGTAATAGTGGAGCATGGCGATGGCCGATTGCCACATGGCGAGCGAGTGCGAACGCTTTTCGGACACGACCTTTTGCGCGAAGGCAATGAAGTCGCGCTGCTCGCGCTCCACCACGCCTGCACGGTCGATTATTTTCAGATAGGTATTGTCGTCAGTATTGTCGTAGGTCTCTTGCACGTTCGTCACCAGGTCTTCGACGAGATAGGGCAAGAGGGGAGAATTGGGATCGGCAGCATATTCGGCACGAATGCCGGCCAGGTTGCGCAACTGGTAGACGAGGTAGCGAAGGCTCTGGACGTCGCCCTGATCGGCATAGATGCGCACCGCTTCGTCTCGGCGTCCCAAACGGACGAGGGCACCGGCATAGAGGTTGCGAAAGATGGGCGACCACGAGGCGGTGGCGTCCTTCGTGCTCGATTCCCACAACTGCGCCACTTCAGCATACCGGTCGAGGGCAAAGGCGCAGCGGGCACGCAACAGGCGGTATTCGCCGCTCCACTTGCCGGATTTGAGCGGCAGCGCACTCAGTCTCTGCAAAATCTTACGAGCGGACGCTACGTCCTGCTTGGTGGGATAGTCCCACTCATGGGGATGCAACATTCTGGAAGCGTAGAGATAATCGACGAGATCGCGCAAATAGGCGATGGTCGGAACGTCTCCACGCTGACGCGCGGTGTGAATGATGATGTTTTTCGACGGGGCGAAGTCTTCGGGCGACAACAAGGAGAGTTCGGCCAGCGCGGCATCGGCGTCTTCGAGCGAGATGCCTCCACAGTAGTCGGCCCATTTGCGGATGCTGCCTTCGTAGAGCGAAGGACCCGACGCGGCGTCGTCGGCCGGGACGACCTTATAAATATAGTAGTTGGTGACGGGATAAAAAACGCAGGACCACCCTACCCCAAAGGAGAGTATCAAGAGCAGGCTAAGGACGATAGATTTCTTCATAACGTGAGGAGGTATGACGTTGAATATTTTTGGCATCGAGGGGATAGAGGATGACTTGTCGGTGCAGATCGGGACGTCGGCGCGAGAGTTCGGTGCGGACGGCGCGGATCTCGTCGAGGCGGCTGTCGTGGACGAAGACAGAATCGCCGGGTACGAGCAGCACATCCGACTCGCGGCTTCCGCCCACCACGGGACTCACATAGCGCGAGGAGATGACGACGTAAGCATCGGGGCGCACGCGCCGATAGACGGTGGAGTCGTCGAGCCGTTCGGCGTAGAGCAATCCTTTGTAGCGACCACCGCCGACCAGGCGCTGCCAATGGTAGTCGGGATAGGCGGCACAGAGCGGGAGGGGATAGTCGGCGATGCCACTAACGAAGGGCTTGACATCGCGCAGGCGGAGAATGGGGTTGGGATTGTGCACATCGCGCGGGTCGCCGGTGTTGTAGAGCATCAAGACGCCGTAATCCACCGGGGGCGCGGCTTGGCTGAGTTGGTGAAGACGAATGGTGGCGGAGAGGCCGAGGCCGTGCGCGGTCAAGGTGCTACGCAGGCGGCGCAGGAAGGCGAAATAGGCCGAGGCCGTTTGGGCAGTCCAGTCGCAGTCGATCTGCACTTCGCGCACTCGGCTGTCGCAATCGTTGGTGGTGCTCATTTGCTCGACGCGGCGCGCGATGCGGTCGGCCAGGGTGTCGAGCGAGGCCGGAGCGGCGTCGAGACAGGAGTTGACGATGAAGACCACGGGGACGATTTCGATGCCACCGGGAACGGAATCGCGCCACTGCAAGGTGGCGACGGGCACGGGCTCATCGGTGATTTGATCGGGGGCGACGTCGAAATAGCGCAGATAGACTTTGCCGATGTGGT
>ERZ772952.356-NODE-356-length-10255-cov-9.61108_pt1 | contig 10255 bp, 14 predicted proteins | sample MGYA00580686_ERZ772952 | MGnify/ENA primary metagenome ERZ772952 (study PRJEB29015, sample SAMEA2738074) | human oral metagenome | biome: human oral; feature: human-associated habitat; material: saliva | place: China | collected 2213 ... | reverse complement strand
TTTGATTTGGTTTGTTATAGAGTTCGACCTTGCTGCTATTGGTTTAGCATTACCATTTCTAACAATTTTAGGGCTTTTTGCTATTGGTTGTATTCTTTTAGCCTTAATTTATTGGATGTTAAGGATAGAACTTAAAGATTTGAAAAATCTAATGTATGGAGAAGTTAAGTCACCTACCTTACTCGATAAAATTGCTAAAGACCTTGCTATTTATGGAGCAGGTCTATTGGGATTAGCTGTGATTGTTAATTATATTTTCAAAGCCTTCTCTATTAATTTTTCACATTCCGTAACTCTTTTAGGTCTCTTCATATGTTGGATTTTGTTAAACATTGGTTTAATTGCAATGCTTATTTTTATGGAATTTCCTTATTTCCTTTATGCTTACTATAAATGGAAATACCCTGAAGAATACCGCGAGTGGGAAGGGAAAACAGTAGAAGAATGGTATGGAAAAAAATATTTAAAAAAACACAAGGAGTTATTAAAATAGGATTTGGGTGAAAATCATGAAGAAAAGATCTATTTTTAGCGCAAGTTTTGAAGAAAGTCTTAATCTAGAAGATGATGGTTTTTTACAGTATCAAAAAGGAAATGTTTTCTCTAAGTTAGAAACATATTATAGGGAAGGAAAGTCTAAACTAGTTCTTCATATTCAGAATATTGTTTTCACTCTTATCGGTCCTGTCATTATAAACTTTATGATTCTTGTTTTCTCGCTGTCCTTGCACGACTCTGATCCTAAAGATTTAAGATTGCCTATCTATCAACATCCATTACTAACAGCTGAGGTATATCTAGTCTGTTTCTTAATTTGGGTATTTATCATATTGATTGGTAAAGTTTTTAGAAAAGCTTTTATACTGCCTTATCGTAATCATTTTCATGTCATCACATTTCTAATTTGGCTTAGTCTTGAATTTAATCTGTTAGCGATTGATATGTCATTACCAACTTTATCTATTTGGATGGTTGCTGCTATTTTTGTTTTTATTACTATATTAGCCTATTTTATGTTTAGCCTTGAAATTGAAAGTCTTAAAAAACTGATGTATGGTAATGGAAGTGGCTCTTCTCTTCGCAACAAAATTGCCAATAAGATAGCGATTTATGGAATGAGTTTTTTGGGAATTGGAGTCATTATAAACTTTATTATAAAAAGTTTTTCCATAAAATTTTCAACTTCATTGGAAGGATTAGGTCTTTTGATAACATGGATTATCCTAAATATTGCTGTGATTGCTATGCTAATTTACATCGAATTTCCTAGTTATTTACAAGCATTCTACAAATGGAAATACCCTGAAGAATACCGCGAGTGGGAAGGCAAATCAGTGGAAGAGTGGTATGGAAAAAAATATTTTAAAAAACACAAGGAGTTATTAAAATAGGATTTGGGTGAAAAGTATGAGGAAGAAATCAATTTTTAAAGCAAGTTTTGAAGAGAGTTTGAATTTGGAAGATGATGGTTTTTTACAGTATCAGAAAAAAGATTATTATAATAAACTTGGGAAAGCCTTTAAGAAAGGGAGACCCTCTTTTTGGTTTGGTATTAAAACTTTTATTCTTAGTCTGTTGTTTCCGATAGGTATAAATTTCATGCTATTCGTTTTGGCGATGTCCTTACATGATTCTGATCCTAAAGATTTAAGATTACCGATTTCTCAGTATCCTTTGCTAACAGTCGAGCTTTATTTAATTTGCTTGTTAATTTGGTTGTTATTGGTATTAATGGGTAAATTCTTTAAACGGACGTTTATTCTTCCTTATCGTTATCGCTTTCATATTGTAACCGTTATGATATGGTTTATGTTTGAATTTAATTTGCTGGCCATAACAATTACGTTGCCTATATTAACAACATGGGGGATCTTGGTATTTTTTGGACTTCTAGCATTCTTGGCTTATGTAATGTTAAGAACGGAGCTTAGAAGTTTGAAAAAACGAATGTATGGAGAAATAAAGTCACCTACCTTACAAGATAAAATTGCTAAAGGCCTTGCTATTTATGGAGCAGGTGTATTGGGCTTAGCCGTGATTATTAATTATATATTAAAAGGCTTTTCTATTAATTTTTCATCTTCCATAACTGGTTTTGGTCTCTTTATATGTTGGGTTCTGTTAAATATTGCTTTAATTGCCATGATTGTATTCATGGAGTTTCCTTTCTTTTTAGAAGGCTATTACAAGTGGAAATACCCTGAAGAATACCGCGAGTGGGAAGGGAAAACAGTAGAAGAATGGTATGGAAAAAAATATTTAAAAAAACACAAGGAGTTATTAAAAAATGAATAATAAAAATAAAGAATTATTACCGTTAGGTAGTATTGTCTATCTTCAAGAAGGAACGCAGAAATTAATGATTATTGGTCGTGGAGTTATCTTTGACGACGAGGAAACTGGAGAAAAAGCATTCGCTGATTATATGGGTATTTTATACCCAATGGGCTTTCAAACAGAATCAACTCTTTTCTTTCAACATGAAAATATTGACAAAGTCGTTTTTGTAGGCTATTCAGATGAGGAAGAGGAACGTTTTTCAGAAATTTATAGAGAATGGACGAAAACACTCACGGTTCCTAGGAAAGAGATAAAATAGAATTACAATGGAGTAACTATCATAGTTCATCTATATTGAATGTAGTAATGCTAATTCTGTCTTTTTGCTGAAAGCTTTAAAACCATTAAAAGTGTAACAAAATTCGAATAAGCTATATTTTTAGAGATTGTTGAAGCAATCACTATACTTTAAATAAAAATCAAAAACGAGGAGCTGCTTTGACATTAAAGAAACTCCTCGTTTTTTGTCTGTTCCATTTAGTAAGATGAATTAGCGTAGTCATAAGCCTAAATTCATGATACAAATATGGGACGAGGGCTGTTTTGATATTGTGGTATAATAGAACAAGAGCATTTTCTTTCTAGTACCTTGAAAAGTCTATATTTTCGCTTATTTATCTGCTATGCTATTTACAAAAAAATATCCTGTCTCTTGCTGTCAACTTCAACCCACATGATGTGACTTTCTTGTTGATTGACTACAAGGGTTGGAGAAAGCATTGAGAAAATTGGAGATTGTGTAATAATGTTATACAGTGGCGAAGATGTTGGAGATGCAGCAATTAAGACAGGTGGGCATCTCCTGATTCAATTAGCTTTAGGTGTTGTAGGTGGTCCGATTGGTTTCTTTGCTGGTGTAGGATTGTCAATGGTATTTGATTATCTATATGATAAATATGGGGATAAAGTCGTGGAATTTGCTGGTGATGTTTGGGATGGTACAAAGAAAGTAGTAGGTGATACGATGAAATCTGTTGGTGATACAGCTGAGAAAATATGGGATAGTGCGGGAGATGCAGTTAATGGATTTTTCTCGGGATTAGGTAGTGTATTTAATTAAAAGGATTTACATATGGAAACAATTATTAATTTAGGGATATGGGAGAGCAAAAATTATCATTTTGATTGGGAGAATAAGGTATTGCTAGAGGAAACATCTTCTCCTAATTACTGGTCTTATATTCTACTGCCTGTTACGCTGTACATTATAAATAAAATTTCTGATATATTGGCTGAAGCAGGAATATTTAATAATCAGTTAGTCCGAGTTGGGACGGTTACGATCTTAGGCGTTTTATCTTATTTTTTGGCCGCTTTGATTATCAGATTTTACCACGGAACTTTAAAATTAAAAAAATCAGAGTTGGATGGGGAACAGAGTAAGAAGTTTGTCAGATCTTTGAAGAGAAGAAGAGGGTACTTTAAATGTCTTCTTAATCTTTTTAGAGTCCTAACTGTAATCGCTACTCTTTTGTTTGTCTTTGGAAATGAAACCATTGCCGTACTCTTTTTGGCGGTTAGTTTTTTAGTGATATTTATGTTCAAATTTGATTACCAACTTAATAGATGGTTAAAAATCATTAAAATAGTAGAAAAAGGAGAGAAAAATGTCTAATTTATTACCTATTGGTACTGTTGTTCGCCTTCATAATGGAACGATTGATGTGATGATTATAGGTAGATTTCCATTGTACAATCAAGAGGGTACAATTGGCTATTTTGATTATGTAGCATGCCTATATCCAACAGGGGCAGCAAATGAATAACTTTTATATTTTAATCAAGAGAATATTGAAAAGGTGATATTCGAAGGATATCATTCGGAAAAAGAGGATGAGTTACAAGAATTATTCAAGAAACAAAAGGATAGTATTAAATATCCAAAATTGAAGGTATAATTTAATTTATAGGTTTATTTTCAAAACAATAAACTTACTAACTTTCATTCGTGGGGGATCTATATTAAAATTGTAAAACTATTTGTTTCTTGGCCCTTTATCAACTGTAGTGTGTTGATGAAAAGTGAGCATTGAGAGAGGACGGGATTCGTTCTCTCTCTTTTTATACTATCAACTCTCTATTTAGTGGCTAACTTGAACTTGAAAGTAAATAAAGCTTTAAAACCATTAAAAGTGTAACAAAATTCGAATAAGCTATATTTTTAGAGATTGTTGAAGCAATCACTATACTTTAAATAAAAATCAAAAACGAGGAGCTGCTTTGACATTAAAGCAACTTCTCGTTTTTTGTCTGTTCCATTTCGTAAGATGAATTAGCGTGGTCATAAGCCTAAATTCATGATACAAAAATATAGCTTTGTTCCTATGGGACGAGGGCTGTTTTGATATTGTGGTATAATAGAACAAGAACATTTTTCCTTTGTTTTTCTGTTTGGCAATAATTCCAAGACTACCGTAGGGAAAATCGGGAAGTCTGTGATCGGTGGTACCATTGATACCATATCTAATGTTGATTCTTTAGATGGTATGTGGCTTGGAGTTAAGGCAGGAGCACTAGGAGGACATCCGGTAGAAGGAGCTCTCATTTGTCTTACTGTAGGAACGCTTAATCTTATCGGTTCTGCAGTTGCACCAGAATTTAAAAAGTCTGTTTATGACGGAGCTAAAAATTTTGCTTATGGTGCTGTAGACGTGGTAGAATCAGGAGTGGAATCTATCGGAAAAGGAATCCACTGTTATTACGAACCAAAGTATTTCTCGTAATATAGAGGCTCCGTTGCGCCTAGCAAAAGGTTTCAAACAAGCTTTGATTAGCATGAGGCTCAATGACCAAAACGTTGTACCCGTCGCAAAGAAACCTCTAAGAGAGACTATGTTAGAAAATCAAGTTCATTATTTTGTTTGTGAGAGTACATACATTAAAATCAAGGCTTTGATGCGCTAAACGCTTGATTAAAGGGGCAATCACGAATCAATAGTGAACATTATAATCGCGGAGTAAAGAAAGATGAAAAAAATAAAAATAATTTTATGGTTAATGATAGGAGGAGTTATACTTATGACAGCATCGGTATTGAATGGATGTAGTTTGGGTGGTGAAACCATTCCAAAAAACAGGACAAAAGAACAGTACGAATTTGAAAAAAACTTTGAGCCCATGTTTAAATTTTTAGAACAAGACAAGAAGGACTTTACGGGATTAAAAGCTTATATTTGTGATGTTTATATAAAAGTCGGAGATCAGGTGAAGGATTATGAGATTGATTTAGATATCACTCAAGCTGATATTAAAGGTGATTATACAATAACACTTGGCGAGGATAACGAAACTGTTCCAGTTACTTACTCTAATGGGAAGTTAAATTATGGATCGGAGGTAACTCCTTTATATGATGAAGAAATTCTAAATTTAATGGTTTCAAGAGATTATTTCGCTTCCTTAGAGGTGGAAAAAACATTTAAGAGCGCAGAAACTGAATTGAGTGATATTATTTACCAACCAGAAAATCAATCAGAGTTATATAAAAAAATAGTGGAAAAGTATAACCTTCCATCTGACACAAAACTTTCAGTTAGTCTTGGATATGCATACTACGACAGATACGATATACTACTAAGTTTAGAATCTAAAGAAAAATTGGTTCAAATTAGTGCTGCAATTTATTTAGTGAAAGGAAAGTGAATTTATGAATTCAATCGAGAAAAGTAATAGGCGATTTGAAATGTCAGCTGTTTTATCGGATGCAGTATATGAAAACGAAGTATCAAATAGTATTCAAACTAGCAAGGTCACAACGTCAGTTAAAACTGTATAAACTTCTGCCTATTCTTTTCGTTATGGTTATAGGATGTTTGGGGTTTTATATATATACTGATAATGGGACAGAGGCCTCTATCCTTATCATTAACAGTATTTTATTTTTGGGTTTCTTTACGGTAATTTTAGGTATGTTGCCACTCCGAGAAAGTTACGAAAAGCAAGAGATTATTTTCGAAAAAATAGAAAAGTTGTAAGTTGATTTGTTTAGCTTATAAGCACAACTTTTTGGGGATTAAAACCATAGCAAACGAGATGGGTGACAATCTTAATAAAAGTATATCAGATGTCGGCAAAGCCTTTGATTCAGGTATTAAATCAATTCAGAAAGTGTTTGGGTGGTAAATGTGAAAATTAATTTTAGAGGATTGGATGTTGCTTATTTTGATGTGTTAGAGATGGGAGAGAAAAAGTACGTTCTCGATTCCAACTCCACGACACCAAAGAGTTATTACTGGGGATTTTCCCCTGAAAATCTTGAAGTTGATTTGATAGAACTTGATAGTAAGAATAAAAATTTTGATAAAAAAATTAAGATGGGGCCCTCAGGAATGCGTATGGTATCTATTGGTTTTGGTCTTCTTTCGTATAAAGTAGTAACATCAATTTTTAGATATTATGATATTAGTCATTATCTGTATTTAAAAGTATCTTTATTTCTCATATCTATTTTGGTAGCCTATATTGTCTATCAAGGTATTTTAATCAAATCAAGAAAGGAGATTTCAAGTCGTTTATCACAGGAAAAGAAGAGGTTTAAAATAGTCTTTCAGAATAATAAGAAAAAAAGACAATTCCATGCTTATCTATTTCCCATTTTACATACAATTGCTTTCTCTATTTATATGGGACAAGATAATGGAACAGAAGCTGCAATTCTAGTGTTGAATGGTTTGTTGGCCTATCTATTTATTTGGATTGAATCTGGCGTTATTCCATTGACTTATGCTTATCAACAGAAATACCTAGAATTTAAAGAACTGAAAAAGCTATAATGTAACTGATAACGAAATTCAGAAAGTGTTTGGATGGTAAATGATTAATTTGAAGTTCAAGAATGCTAATACGATGGCGTATAGTATTGTAGAAATAGAAAATAAAAAGTATATTATGGACTTAGGTTCAATGAAAGGGAAACGCTATTTTCTCGGATTGATGCCTAACTTAATCACTCTTGATATGATTGAGTTAACTCCCTCTGATGATAGTTTTGAAATTAAGTCTAAAACAAAGATAGGAACAACTACTATATCTATTATGGTACAACCATTTGTAGCTCTACTATATAGAGCTATGGAATCAGCTTTTATTAGTATGGGATTGAGTCAACAGATATTTACGAAGAGTATACTATTTGTCTTGTCTATGCTCCTTGCATACTTAGGAGCTGTTTATTATGAAAAAAATTCTCGACGTAACGCATTATCAAAAATACCAGAGAAAAGCAAACGTTATAGAGTCAAGTTTAAACCAAATGGTAAAAGAAATCCTGTATTATTGTTCGGCTTTTTATTGAATATTATTTGTTTTGGATTTTTTATGGGTATTAATGATGGTGCTGAAGGAGCAGTTTTAGTTATAAATGGATTGATATCAACATTTTTCTTTTTTATAGCTAGAATGCCGACAATTAGTTCTTCATGTAAGAACAAGGAATTAATACCAGTTGAAATAGAGGAAATATAAGTTCTCAGTTCCAGCAGAAACTATACGTTTTTTAGCGTTACATTCTTCTAAGTTATCTAAGTATATTCTGGTATATGCACCAAATCTAGAAGGTGAGCGAGAAAACAGAGTTGAGTTTAAATGAAATTATAAGAAAATTAAAATTAGAATGATGAGAAACTGGATTGGGGCAGATGTAACGTGAATTAGATCCTATAAAAACGGTATCCTGGTAAAGAGTTGCCAGGGAATGTTAAAGATGCTGTACGAAAATATGTCGAGAGTAAATTTAGTAAAAATGTTGACCTAAGCGTGCTAGGGGAGTTTCTTGAAAATATCCGAAATACGTCTCTGGAAGAAATTGCTAAAGACACAATTTCTAAGTTAAGCTCAACGGATCCTAAGCTGTCAGAATACTTTAAGTATTTTATTACTACTGATAAGTTTGGTAATATAAACATTACCTACTCTGCAGATAGCAAAGGGTTTTCGGATGCTTTATTCAAAGCAAATGCTGCGAACCTACTTAAGAAATTCACGATTTCAGAAATTAATATCCCTATACCAGGAACCAACTCATCTGTTGGAATTTCAGGGATTAGTTCAGTATTTATGGGGATGGACTTTTTGAACAACCTACAAAATGAGAATGCCGGGCGTGCCTTTACACATACTGTTGCAACTACTGCAATCGCTACATTAGCAGTAGATGCAGCTGCAACAACACTTGCGGCGGCATATTATGCAACCGGTTCAGGTTATGCTTTAACTGCAGCCGCATATGCAGCTACAGGTCCGATTGGTTGGGCTATTGGTGCTGGGATTGCGGCAGCAACACTTGCTACTTTGGCATATAATTATAATTTTCTAGGAATCAAAGATATAGCAAACGAGATGGGTGACAATCTTAATAAAAGTATATCAGATGTCGGCAAAGCCTTTGATTCAGGTATTAAATCAATTCAGAAAGTGTTTGGGTGGTAATTTTGGAAATTAATTATAGAGAAACGAAGTATTTTTGTCATCAACTTGTAGAACTAAATGGGAAAAAATATATATTAGATGCAAGTTCAATGACTCCCAAGTTCTACTATTGGGGTGTTCCAACGGACGAATTAACGGTTGAGATGACAGAACTTAACAGAGAGGATATCAATTTTAGTACCCCGATTAATAAGTTTAAAGCTTCATATGTGGCAATCATGGTCCAACCTCTTGTAGTCATTGTTTATTCTTTATTGAAAACTTTTTTTAAAGAGTACAATATTAGTCAACAGATAATTTTAAAATTAGTAGTATTTTGCGCATCTATACTATTCTCCTACTTCATTTTTTATTTTACAAGAGAGAAAGAACGTAAAAATGTTAAAGCTTTACTGCCTTCTTCTAGCAGAAGATATGAGATGATTTTTAAACCAGTATCTGCAAGAAAGCAAGTTTTTGATGCCTATATTTTTAGTGTCCCTATAATAGCTTGTTTGGCACTTTATTTGTCTATTAATGATGGAGGAGAAGGACTTGTTCTTGTTATCAATAGCATTATCTCATTTTTTCTTCTATCATTTTTATTTGGAAAGATTCCCATTCTTTCCGCTTATAAGATTAGAAACGTCACATTTGAAGGAATTAGAGAAAGTAAATAAAGCCTTTGATTCAAGTATTAAATAGATTCAGAAAGTGTTTGGGTGGTAAATGTGGAATTAAAATTTAAATATTCGAATATAGCAGTTTTTAGACTCGTAGAGTTTAAAAATAAAAGTTATATCTTAGATCCTACTACTATAAAAGGCAAATCCTATTTCTTCGGTTCGCTTCCGAAAGAGGTTACTGCTGAAATGGTTGAGTTATCTCCATCTAATGATAGTTTTAGAATAAAATCGAAAACACCAATAGGCGCATCTACTGCTCTAGTTATCATGATTCAGCCACTTGTGGGCTTCTCTCATACGCTGATGAAAGATGCCTTTATTAGCTGGGGAATCAATCAGCAAATTTTAATGAAAGTAGCGTTATTTGCTTTCTCTGTATTTTTGTCATATCTTATGGCTGTCTTTTATGAAAAAAGTGAGGTAGGGAAGTTTGAATCAAGAGTACCCAAAAACAGTAAACGTTGTCGACTTGTTTTGGAACCCAAAGGTAAACGAATGATTGATTGGTGGTATATTACTCTTGGAATTAATGCTGTTTGTTTAGCATTTTTTATAGGACTTGACAGTGGTTATGAAAGTGCTATATTGGTTATAAATGGCATAATTTCGTGGTGGTTTTTTGTAATACTGAGAATGCCACAAATCCCAGAGTATTATAAGACACTAACATTAACTGAAATTGAAGAGCTATAAATACAGAACGTTGAGAAGTTAGAAATGACTTTGATTCCGGTATTAAATCAATTCAGAAAGTGTTTGGGTGGTGAACGTGGAATTAAAATTTAAAGAAACAAATAAAACTTTTCATAAAATTGTAGAATTTA
>ERZ772952.351-NODE-351-length-10365-cov-29.0161_pt1 | contig 10365 bp, 4 predicted proteins | sample MGYA00580686_ERZ772952 | MGnify/ENA primary metagenome ERZ772952 (study PRJEB29015, sample SAMEA2738074) | human oral metagenome | biome: human oral; feature: human-associated habitat; material: saliva | place: China | collected 2213 ... | reverse complement strand
AGCCCGGCGAATTCCTCACCATTGACGAGAACGGTCTGCGTTCCCAGCGCTTCGCAGAGGCTAAGCCCGCAGGTTGCGTCTTTGAGTACGTCTACCTCGCTCGCCCGGACACCACCATCTCCGGCCGTAGCGTCTACGAATCCCGCGTAGAGATGGGCCGTCAGCTTGCCCGCGAACACGCTGTTGAAGCTGACCTGGTCATGCCCACTCCCGAATCCGGTGTTCCGGCTGCTATTGGTTACGCCGAAGAGTCCGGCATTCCCTACGGTAACGGTCTGGTCAAGAACGCCTACGTGGGTCGAACCTTCATTCAGCCCTCGCAGACTATCCGCCAGCTCGGTATTCGACTCAAGCTGAACCCGCTCAAGTCTGTGGTTGCAGGTAAGCGCCTCGTCGTCATTGACGACTCCATCGTTCGCGGTAACACCCAGCGTGCCCTCGTGCGTATGCTCCGCGAAGCTGGCGCGAAGGAAGTGCACGTGCGCATCTCCTCCCCGCCCGTGAAGTGGCCTTGCTTCTACGGTATTGACTTCGCTTCCCGCGCGGAGCTGATCGCTAACGGCCTGTCCGTGGACGAAATCGCTTCCTCCCTGGGTGCCGATTCGCTCGGCTTCATCTCTCAGGACGGCATGATGGCAGCCACCGAGCAGCCCGCCGAAAACATGTGCACCGCATGCTTCACCGGCAAATACCCGATTGAGTTGCCGAGTGAGGAACGACGCGGCAAGTCCCTCTTCGACTCCGCGGAGAAGGGCAAGGGCGGACCCCTCGCCGGCAAGGCAGCTGAGGTAACCGTGGAGCGCCCCGTCCCCTCCAAGCCTGAGCATGCTGAGGCAGTCTCCATCGATACCCGCGAAGGCACCGACACTCTCGAAACGAAGTTCGACCCCTCCGCAGTACAGGTTGCCGCAGACGACGCCGGCATGGGCATGTGTAACCCCGGCCCCGACGCCGACCTCGAGGCGCTGCTCACCGAGCAGGACCGCATCCCCGCGAACTCCTCCGCTACCACTACCCCGAAGGAATCCTAATGAGCGAGAACACCACTACCGTAACCTACGCGAGCGCAGGTGTTGACGTAGAGGCTGGCGATCGCGCCGTTGAGCTGATGAAGGGCGCTATCAAGGCGACCCACAACTCCTCCGTCGTTGGTGGCGTGGGCGGCTTCGCGGGCCTGTACGACGTCTCCGAGCTCGTCAAGTACCGCAAGCCCTACCTGGCTACCTCCACCGACGGTGTGGGCACCAAGGTCGCTATCGCGCAGGCACTGGATATTCACGACACCATCGGCTACGACCTGGTCGGCATGGTCGTGGACGACATCGTCGTGTGCGGTGCGAAGCCGCTGTTCATGACCGACTACATTGCCACCGGCAAGGTCGTTCCCGAACGTATCGCTGACATTGTGCGCGGTATCGCTGGCGCATGTGCACAGGCTGGTACCGCCCTGGTTGGCGGCGAAACCGCTGAGCACCCCGGCCTGCTCGCAGAGGACGAGTACGACGTTGCGGGCGCAGCAACCGGTCTGGTCGAGGCAGACGAACTGCTCGGCCCCGAGCGCGTGCGTGAGGGTGACGTGCTGATTGCTATGGCGTCCTCCGGTATTCACTCCAACGGCTACTCCCTGGTCCGCAAGGTCCTGAACGTTGCCGGTTGGGGTCTGGAGCGCCAGGTAGACGAGCTGGGCCGCACCATCGGTGAAGAGCTGCTCGAACCCACCCGCGTGTACGCGGCAGACTGCCTGGACCTGGCGGCAGCATTCCCCGTCAACGGTGAGGACGGCACCACCGGCAGCGGTGTGCGCGGCTTCTCCCACGTGACCGGCGGCGGCCTGGCTGCTAACCTGGCTCGCGTTCTGCCCCAGGGCCTGGAGGGTCGAGTGGACCGCTCCACCTGGCAGATTCCCGCAATCTTCTCCCTGATCGGTTCGCTGGGCAACGTGCCCCTTGCCGACCTGGAGCGCACCCTGAACCTGGGCGTGGGCATGATCGCTATCGTTGATCCCTCCGTGGCTGAGGCTGCTACCAAGCGCCTGAACGACCGCGGCATCCCCTCCTGGATTATGGGTGACGTTGTTGCCGCCAGCGAGCCCGAGGCTAACAACCCCGATTACGTTCAGGGCGCTAAGGGCGTGGACGGCGGCGCGGTTCGCCTGCTGGGCTCCTACGCTTCCTAAGGACGCTTTCTCCAGTAGACAGCGAGCACCAGTTTGCTGGTGCTGATGAGTCTATAGGCCGGGGCGGTCACCATGCGTGGCCGCCCCGGTCTTTTGTGTGCCTGCCGGTAGAGTGTGCCTGCAGGCAGGGTGTGCTGTCAGCACTGCCAGCTATGAGTGCCACCAGGTTTTTATTTATTTTCACGCGCATTTCGGTTGGTTTTTATCTTTTAATATCAACCACATTTTTAATGCATTTCAGTGCTTACACCACAGTGTTAAAACATCTACTTATCACCCCACTTTCCAAGGGCACCACGTAGCTCACCTCGCATACCTAAACATTCAAGTTTCACTTACATAAACCCTTAATGATTAGGCACTATTCAGCCTGTATGGGTTGATTTTTCGCATATTAACCCAAGAAAACTGCTTTAAAAATCCCTAAAGCTCACCCTGAAGTGATACCTTAGAAATGTACGTTGCACACCGTCCAAAATGAGTTCTTCCGGGACGAAAAAGGGTCAAATAAACGCTATTCCCTCACCCCATTCATTACTTCAGCGCGCCCAAAAACAGGCCCCTTTTGCCGCCCAGTAAAAACTCCATACGCACCTTGTGCACCTGCAGACGGAGACAGCAGTACACATCACGCAGTCCGCATACCACCTACATCAGGAGAACCAGATGAGGCTTCCATACATCGGCGCATGCCGCGCTGAAACACCTCCTCGCCACTACCCCGATAACCGCCGCCGCAAGCGCCCCGCACACGCAGCCATGAGCCTGCTCGCCGCCGGCGCACTCCTCTTCGGAGGCGACTTGCCCGCAGTCCTCGCGCAGGCCCCCAGCGACGAAGCCATCCTGGCAGCAGCCCAGGCGGCACCCCAGATCGAAGGGCCCGTCAGCCCCCTCAATCTGATGCGCAATGGCGCAGCACGCCCTAACACCCCCACCGCGCCTGCTCCAGGTACGCTCCCCCAGCAGAAGTTCGACCGATTCATCGTCACCTACACCGACGAAGCCAAGCAGCATAAGCAGCAGAACGAAGGCAATCGGGATGCAATCCAAGACATTGCTAATGACGTTAAAGACACCGTTGATATTGCCAGTGAATCTCTGAACATCGATACCCAAACCCTGCGCAGTACCTCCACCAATGACGCCGTCATCCAGACCTCCAAAACCCTCAACAAAAATGAGGCAAAGGAGTTCATGGCGAAGGTCGCCTCCGACCCGGACGTAGCTTCCGTCGAACCCGACTACATCAACTACCCCGCCGCAGAAGGCGACATCACCTTCCAGTACAACGACCCGCAGTACAGCAAGCAGTGGAACCTCACCAACCCCACCACCGGCGTTCAGAACACCGGTAACGCACGCCTGCGCCGCGGTGCAACCGTGAAAGTCGCCGTACTCGACACCGGCTACGTACCGCACCCCGACCTGGTCACCGGCATGGCGAACGGCTACGACTTCGTCAGCGACCCGCTCAGCGCCCGCGACGGCGACGGCCGCGACCCCAACCCCAAGGATGAAGGCGACTACGCGCCCTACAACCTCTGCAAGGACCAGGCGAACGCCCACATCTCCACCTGGCACGGCACCAGCGTTGCCGGCATTATCGGCGCCCGCGGCAACAACGGCATGGGCATGGTTGGTGCCGCCGACCTCGCCCGCGTGCAGCCCGTGCGCGTGCTGGGCCGATGCGGTGGCCGCACCTCCGACATTGCCGACGCCATCATCTGGGCTGCCGGCGGACACGTTGACGGCGTACCGGATAACACCTACCCCGCCAAGATCATCAACATGTCTATCGGCACTGTGACCCACTGCCCCGCCGCTTACCAGCGCGCGATCGACATCGCACGCTCCAAGGGCGCACTCGTGGTCGCCGCGGCTGGTAACGGCAACACGGAAGCCTCCAAGTACGCGCCCGCCAACTGCAGGGGCGTCATCACGGTTGGCGCAACCACCAAGGCTGGCACGCGAGCGTCATTCTCGAACTACGGCACGAGGGTTAACATCTCGGCGCCGGGTGAGAACATCCTCACCCTGTCCATGAAGAGCCTTAACCGCCCGGATTACACCAAGTTCAGCTACGACTACGAGAGCGGCACCTCCATGGCGGCACCGCACGTCTCCGCTCTGCTGGCGCAGCAGCTGGTCAACGGCACTTCCATAACCACCAAGCAGGTCGAGGAGGCGTTCACCCTCGCGGGGGGAAACCGCATCAAGTGCGATAAGTATTTCTGCAGCCGAGGCATTATCAACAGCTTCAACCTGGCTAAAAAGGCTGGAAACCTGGACGCGAACGGCAAGGTGACCTTCCTGCGACCGCGCAAGATCATTTCTAAGGGTCTGAGCGCCGGAGCGTCTCACACCAAGATTGCGGACGACACCGGGGCCGTAGCCACCACCGAGGAAAACCGCACCGATGCCCACAGCCAGATTCCTGACGACCGGATTCCCGGCGCCCCCGCGATGGAAATCCCCGAAGATGCCCAGGTCTACGACCTGAACGGTGACGCCGAACCCATCACCCAGGACGAGCCGCTGGTCACCAACCCCGCGCAGAAGCCCCGCGAGGTCAATGAACAATAAGCTATCCGCTACGGACGCCGTACCAGGCCCAGCCGACAGCGCATAGCGAAGCCCCCAATGAGAGAAATCATCGGGGGCTTTTCACGTCTATAACGAGTTTCGACTAGCGGAGATGGCTAGCGGTGGTTACCGGTCGCAAAACCCAGGTAGCCGCTGTTTGGGTAGCCACTGCTCGGGTAGGTGTTCGCAGAAGCACCGTACCAGGAGCGGTAACGCGGAGTGTGACCGTGACGCGGACGCGACGGGTAGGAGGGGCGAGTCACCGGGCGGGACGGGCGAGTGACCGGTCGGCTAGCCTTAGGAGCCGGGGTTACCTTAGGCGCCGGGGCCTTAGGCGCGGGGGCCTGCTGACGCTTGGCGTCCTCTTCAGCCTTCTTGCGAGCTGCCTCTTCAGCCGCCTTCTTACGTGCGGCCTCCTCCTCAGCCTTCTTGCGTGCCGCCTCAGCCGCGGCAGCATCGGCAGCCTCACGGTCGGAGCGGACCTGCTGAACCGCACGCGCCGCATTCACAATGCCGGAACCGCACGCGGACTGGTCGCACTCAACACCCTGAGAGGTGGACTGCAGAGCCTTCTTCGCCTGAGCGTAGGTCAGCTTCGGGTCGACCGCCTTCATGAGCGCCACAATACCGGCAACATGCGGTGCCGCCATGGAAGTGCCCTGGTACTCGGCGTAGTCAGCCTTACCGGGAGCGGTCTTGCCGGCGTTCAGGGTGGAGAGAATACCGCCACCCCAGTAGCGGCGGTCGCCACCGGGTGCGCTCACATCCACGCGGGAGCCGTAGTTGGAGAAGTAAGAGCGCTTGCCGTTCTTATCGGTCGCACCAACGTTGATGACGTCCTCACAGTTGCCGGGGCTAGACTTCGAGGCATCAAAGTTGTTGTTACCCGCTGCGACAACCACGATGGAGCCGCGCTTATTCGCCTGAGCAATCGCCTGGCGGTACGGGGTGGTGCAGGTGCCCTCGCTACCGATGGACATATTAATGACCTGGGCGGGGTTCTGGTTCGCCGGAACGCCGCGCACGCTACCACCAGCAGCCCAAATAATGCCGTCGGTAATGTCCGAGTCGAAGCCGCCGCAGGCGCCCAGAACGCGCACGGGCACGATCTTCGCCTCGGGTGCCACACCGGCAATGCCCTCGTTGTTGTTTGCGATAGCGGCGATAGTGCCCGCCACGTGGGTGCCGTGCCAGTCGGAGGCGGTCGCCTTCGAACCGGTGAAGCACTGGTTGTCTACGGTCCAGTTGCCGGCGTCGGTCGGGTCGGAGTCGCGGCCGTCGCCGTCGTTGGAGAACGCCGACTCAGCGATGAAGTCGTAGCCGGGCAGCACGTTAGCGTCCAGGTCCGGGTGGGCGGTAATGCCGGAGTCCAGCACCGCCACGGTCACACCCTTGCCGCGGGTGGTGCCCCACGCCTCCAGCGCGGAGACGCCCTTCTCGCCGGTGAGGGACCACATGCGGTTCATCTTCGGGTCGTTGATCTTGACGGGCTCCGAGGTGCTATCCACGGTGGCGTAGCGGCGCATATCGGGCGACACGGAGGCGACCTTGGAGTTTGCGCTTAGGGCGTCCATGTACTGCTGCGCCTGCGCGGGGGTGAGCTCCGCGGAGGTGGTGACCACGCTGGCATCCAGCGCGGTGGAGCGAACGTAGCTGGTCTTAATGTTCAGCAGCTCGTCAATGCTCTGCACCTCGGAGGTGATGCCCGCGTAGAGTGCGTCGGCCCAGGTTGCCTGCTGGGTACCGGCGGCTGCGGACCAGTCAATCTGGTCTGCGGTGGCGTCAGTGGAGGCGGCGTTCTTCGCCTCATCGGTGTAGGTGATGATGAAGCGGTTGTATGCCATGGGTGCAGCCTGCGCGGTCTGCGCGGTATTGGAGATCTGGGCGGTGTTAGAAGCCTGTGCCGCCGCAGATGCCTTGGGCTGGGTGGCCTGCGCGGTGGGTGCCGCCACGGCGGGGATCACACTTGCCGAGAGCAGGCAGGTTGCGGTGACGAAGCTCAGCAGGGAACGCTGTGAGGAGCGTGCCTGCGAGGGGCGAGCAATGCGAAGCATGGACGTCCTTGAGGTGAGTGGTACCGGGTGCGCACGATGTGGCGTAGCGTTGCCGATTCGCGTTGAGGGCGTGCGCTCGGTACGAGTGAATACGGAAGAGTGAGGTGTTGGTGCATTGTGTGGGCTGTGATTTGGTTTCACAATGTGCATGCACGGGTACGCACCGTGAGATACTCTAGCACCCTTTTTGGGTTACTTTATGAATAAAATAACCTTTGTGATGCAGATCATTTTATGCAAAGATGAGCAAAATTTAAATCTTCACTTTAAGGCGCCAGAATACCTCGACTAGGCATTTCTTTATCTGCATTTACATGAAGGAAAAATCTCATTATTTACGCCACACTATCGAGCTTTAGCCGCTATATACCTGGAAAAAGGTGCTAGGATAGCGATATCTCACCACATAAACTACTTCCGAAGAACTCCCGCACGGGGGTTTTAGAGAAAAATACACATCAATGCAGTGATGTGCATTTTCTTTTTCTATTCGCTCCTCACAAGCAAATACACAAAAGAATGCAGATATTTTCTCGAAGGTGCATTTATGTGGGTGAATAACCAACCCACTTGCCGCTTCCGGCACTCACATACGCAAAGGACCCCGATGTCTTTTACCACTCACCCCTCAGCACGCGGCATCGCACGCACCGCACTGAGCCTGGGTACTGCAGCAACACTCGTCGCAACCCTGGGCGCACCCGCATCCTTCGCGGCACCCGCAAAGGCTAACAGCGCCGAACGTGCCAAGGCGCACACCACCATCTCCTCCCTCAGCTCCAAGCAGCAGAAGGCAGGCTTCAACCGCTTCGTTATCACCTACACCGATAGCGCACTAAACGCGGGCGGCGTCAACTGGGCAAGCCCCGCAGGCACCCAGGTCGCCACCTGGAGCGACTCCCTCTACCAGGGCCTCACCTCCGAGGTGAAGAGCGTCGACGACCTCTTCAAAATCAAGACCAACTACGTGCGCACCACCGCCCAGAAGGCAACCGTGGTGACCGTCTCCTCCAAGCTCACCGCAGAGCAGGCGGAGAAGTACATGGCAACCCTGAGCTCCAACCCCTCCGTCGCATCGGTTGAGCCCGACCTGCTGCGCCGCTCCACCGCGCGCACTCGTACCGCCACCACCTCCAAGGTGGCTCAGGTAGCTCAGGCCGCTCAGGCGTCGAACCAGGTTGTAGCACCGAACGACACCCTCTACCCGCAGCAGTGGAACCTGCACGGTACCAAGGGCCTGGCCGCACCCGAGGCGTGGAAGACCACCCAGGGCGCTGGCGTGACCGTTGCTGTGATTGACTCCGGCATCGTCAAGCACCCCGACCTGGACGCGAACGTTCTGCCCGGCTACGACTTCATCACCGAGCCCTCCATCGCCCGTGACGGCAACGGCCGCGACTCCGACCCGACCGACCAGGGCAACTGGGAAGAAGCGGGCGTCTGCGGTGCTGACTCCGAGGCAAGCGAGTCGAACTGGCACGGCACCCACGTTGCCGGCTCTATCGCCGCAATCATGAACAATAAGCGCGGTATCGTCGGCGTGGCACCCTCCACCAAGATCCTGCCCGTGCGTGCTCTGGGCATGTGCGGCGGCTACGACTCCGACATTGCGGATGCAATGGTCTGGGCAGCTGGCGGCACCGTTGAGGGTGTTCCCGCGAACTCCAACCCCGCCAAGATCATTAACCTCTCCCTCGGCGGCGAGGGCACCTGCCCCGCAACCTACTCCAAGGCTATTGCTGAGGTGAACAAGCGCGGCGCGATTCTCGTCGTTGCAGCTGGTAACGACGGTCAGGACACCTCCAAGGTCGCTCCGGCTAACTGCGGCGGCTCGATCGTGGTGGGCGCTACCGACCAGGAGGGTAAGCGTAGCGACTTCTCCAACTACGGCAAGCTCGTTGATGTGAGCGCCCCCGGTAGCGGCATCATGTCCACCGTGGACCTGGGTACCACCGTGTCCACCGGCGCAGGCTACACCGAGTACGACGGCACCTCCATGGCGGCACCCCAGGTTGCTGGCGTGATTGCGCTGATGAAGTCCGTGGATCCCTCGCTGACCGCTGAGCGCGCAAAGCAGATTCTGAAGCAGAGCTCCAAGCCGCTTACCTGCGATGTGAACGCGTGCGGCTCCGGCATTGTGAACGCGGCGAGCGCACTGGCTATGGTGCAGGGCAAGAAGGACCCGAACCCTGCTGCGAAGCCCTGGCCGAAGCGTGCCCCCAAGCACCCGACCCGTGCGGCTCGCGTTGGTTACGTGACCAACCCGGCTGTTAACCACAACCCGCCGTTCCTGATTACTCCCGGCGGTCTGATTCCCGGTCAGTAATCGGTATGTTGCCAGCTCGGAAGCCGGTGAGCCAATAAGGCTTCTAAAGGCCAACATATACCAAAAGCCCCCGCTGAGTTTTCTCAGCGGGGGCTTTTCGTGAACAGAACGCTGCGGCTTTTGGCACTGCAGCTTGTTTCCCCCACCCACCCTCACGACTGACGGGTGGGAGAAATCTTGGGGTACGCCCCCAGCGAGCTGGACGCTCGGGTAGACGAGCTAGGGGCGTACCTGGGAGGCGCGCACACCGGTACGGATACCGGCAGCCTCCATGCGAGTGGACTCGTAGCTCACCGCGCGCAAGCCGGAAGAGGCGGCGATTGCCTGAGTCTTTTCTCGCGTATTTTCCTGACGCTGGGTGGGTAGAAAAACCCAGCGGCGCTGGACCGCGAAGCTGATCGGGATCAGAATCAGTTCGGTCAGGATCTTGGCGACCAGCAGGGATACGCCCAGGCCGGTCAGGGTTTCCATCAGAGCCGCGTTGGCTGCGAGGATGCCCACCGCCAGCACGGTGTACCGTACCAGCGAGGAGGATGCCGAGGGTCGTGCGCCTCCGTCGTGCATGAGCATTCGGTTGACGGTGAAGTTCGTCAGCGCCGAGATGACACGCGCACCGACCACGGCTGCCAGTAGCGGAGCGCCCATGCCCACCAGGACGAAGAGGGCGATAGCATCCACGAGGAAGCCGGTCAGGAAAGACGATGCCAAGAAGGCAAGCAGCGGTGCGTAAATGAGCGCCGAATCCTGCAGAGGCCTAAAGTGGCTGGTCGGGTTGCCGGGCTCGTAGACCTTCACGATGGGCACCTGCACCAGTTCCACGTCTGCGCGGGTTGCGCGTAGCAGCATGGAGAACTCGTACTCGTACTTATCGCCGGGAATCTGCAACAGCCAGTCCAGGATCTGCGGGGTGAAGCCGCGCAGACCGGTCTGGGTGTCTGCCACGCGAGCGCCGGTCGCCAGGGCGAAGAAGCCTACGGTTGTGCTGTTGCCAATCTTGGAGCGCAGCGGCACCTTCGTGCCTTCTTCGCCGGCGTTTGGGTCGGGCTTGGTACGCACGCCAAGGATGATGCTCCGCTGACCTGCCACCGCGGCGGTTTCGGTGCGCACGCCCACACGGAAGATATCCTGGGGGAGGTGCTGGCCGTCCGCGTCGGCGGTGACGATGACCTCGCCGGGGCGGTTTGCTTTCGCCCAGGCGATGCCGGTGCGCAGTGCCGCACCCTTGC
>ERZ772952.350-NODE-350-length-10375-cov-5.13614_pt1 | contig 10375 bp, 7 predicted proteins | sample MGYA00580686_ERZ772952 | MGnify/ENA primary metagenome ERZ772952 (study PRJEB29015, sample SAMEA2738074) | human oral metagenome | biome: human oral; feature: human-associated habitat; material: saliva | place: China | collected 2213 ... | reverse complement strand
TTTCTTTAATAATGCTCAGGCGAATATCTGCCTCAGATTTGAACTCTGCTTTATCTATATAGAAATCTTGTTCTCTATTTTTGTAAAGACCTTCAGCTGTTGGGCTTTCCTGAGTCAGCTCATCGTAGTGAAAGGCGAGAGCGAAGGAGGAACGGATATAGGCACAGAGGCTATTGATAATAACCTGTCCTTCTCTGACTTTTTCTGTGTAATCCAGGTTTTCGTCTAGTAGCCACTCATCCACGAGCCCAACAAGCGTGTATACGCCACCTATACGGACAGGGGCTTCTTTGCTTCCGAGTTGTTCCACCGCTTTGGTGTACCGTTCCCAGCGTTCTACATTATGTTTTTCTGGCATTGCTTATCGGGTCCTCTGTGCTGTGGTGACTTTTTCACGCCATTCATTGAATTCTTTGTCAAGAGGTTGCCGCTTTTCTATGAGTCCTTTTTTCTCTTCATCATTTTTCACGGCAAGGATTTCATCGCTGATTTCTTCCAACCTGCGGAGAATACTCTTCAGGTATTCCCCCTGATCGGGTGCCAGGAAAGCACAGTTGAGGGGTAATCCCTCAGGCGTAAGGTAAATGGGGTGGCCCCTACCGTTTTCGACCGTGAAATTATTGTTATGCGAACCAAAAAGAGTATTTTGGTGGTTTGTCTCGTTGTAGAACGTAGGGGCGCACTGCGTGAAACGGGAGGAGAAGCTGCCGTCTATGTCTTCACTAAAATAGATTTTGTCGTCAAAAATAGACCCGTTAAAGGCTGCTACACCCTCATAAGTGGATCCGCTGAGATTAACCCAGCCCTGGTGCATAGACTCGCTGTAGTCAACATTTCCCTGGTAGGTGGACTTACTGAAATCAGCCCAGCTCCCATAGATGGAGTTATCAAAGTTAACCCACCTCTGGTAGATGGATCCGCTGAAGGTGGCCCACTTCCGATAATCTGAGCCGCAGAAGTCAGCCCCAGCCCGGTAGGCTGATCTGCGGAAGTCAGCTGCACCCCGGTAAGTGGAGTAGCTGAAATCAGCCAGGGCTTGGTAAGCGGAGCCACTGAAAACAGCCTCTTGGTAGGTGGAGAAGTAGAAGTGAGCCTCATCCTGGTACCTGGAGCCGCCGAAATTAGCCTTACCCTGGTAGGCGGCGCGGCTGAAGATAGCCCGGCCCTTATAGACGGAATCACTGAAATCAACTGTACCCGTGTAGCTGGAACCACGATGATACGCCTCACCGGCGTAGGTGGAGGCGCGGAAATCAGCCCTACCCTGATAGGTGGAATAGCTGAAATCGGTATCATCCCCATAGTCTGAGTTGCTGAAATCAGCGTCACTTTTGTATGTGGAGGGAGAAATGAAATCGCTAAAAACAGCTTTTTGTTTGTAGGTGGAGCGGCTAAAGTCAGCCCGACCCTGGTAGACGGACTCCCGGAAGTCAGCTTCACCCTGATACGTGGAATAGCTGAAATCGGTATCACCCCCGTAGTCTGAGTAGCTGAAATCAGCGTCACCGCAATAGTGGGAGCCGGTAAAACTAGCCTCATCCTGATAGGTAGAATCGTAGAAATCAGCCCAGCTTCGATAAGCAGACTCGCTGAAGTTGGCATCACCCCAATAGGTGGATTCGTGGAAGTCTGCCCAGTCTTGATAAACAGACTTGCTGAGGTCAACCTCAGCCTGGTAGATGGACTCGTGGAAATCGGCCCCGCCCCGATAGATGGAGCCGCTAAAATCAGCCCGGCCCCGGTAAGTAGAGTCGCTGAAACCAACCCAGTCCCGGTAAGTAGATCCACTGAAATTAGCCGAACTCCAGTAAACGGATTCACTGAAATGAACGGGTTTCGTGTAGTAAGAGTGTGTGAGGTCTACGGGGTAGAAGAAGGTGCTTCCCGAGAAGTCGTATTCAAAATCAGACCACGCCCCCGGGGTATTTTCATTTGGGCCCTGTAGGCGGGCGTGAATCGCTTTCATAATGCTCAGGCGCACATCTGCTTCTGCTTGAAGTTCAGCCTTATGAATATAGAACTCTTGTTCTCTATTTTTGTAGAGACCTTCAGCTACTGGGCTGTCCTGAGTCAGTTCATCATACTCAGAGGCGAGGGTGAAAGGGGAGCAGATATAGGCGCAGAGCTTATTAATAATCAACTGCCCCTCTTTAATTTTTTCGTCTTCAGATAGGTTTTCTTCGTGAAGCCACTCATCCACAAGCACAACAAGTGCGTGTACGCCGCTCACGCGCACAGAGGCGTCCTTGCTGCGAAGCTGTTTTACCGCTTGAAGATACCGTTCCCAACGCTCTGCCTTATGTTTCTCAAACGTGGTTTGGTGAGATACCTCTGAATTGTTCTCTACATTTTCGGGTGTATGCGGCATTGCTTTTAACGGTTCCTCACAGGTGAGTGGAGCGGCGTTTATTTCCTCCCCATCCTACAGCAGATACCCCGTGTATGTAGGGGAAAGCGTCATTTGCTAGTTGCCGCCAGGCAGAGCAGTAGCTTCTTTCCTCCACGCTTGTATATCTTGGCTTAGGCTCTCCAATTTCTCCCGAAGGGCTTGCCGTTCCTGCGGCACCTGCGAGTCACGAAGATGGGTCCGCGTCTCGTGCATCTTTCGGAACTTTGCCGCAAGATAGTCTGCCTGTTCTGTAGACAAAAAGCCGCATCCTAAAGGGAGGCCGTTAGCGCCGAGAGCTATAGAGTAGCTGCTGTTCTCAACCACAAAATTATTGCTGGATGAGCCAAATAACGCCGCCTGTGCATTCTTCTCAGCAACAAAACAGGGTGCGCTCTGAACAAACCGCGAAGGATACGGGTCCCCGAAAAAGTCGGTACCAAAATTCAGGGCACCGCAGAAAACAGACCCATACAGGGAAACCGCGCCCTCAAAGACAGAATCACTCACAAAAACTGAGCCTCGGTACAGCGAACCGTCGAACCCAGCCTCGCCCCGATAAGTAGAGCTATAGAATAAAGCTTCATCGTAGTAGAGAGACTGGTCGAAAAAGACCGATCCACCGTGAACAGAATCGTGGAAGGAAACCTCACCATAGTAAACAGACCAGCTGAAACGCGCCGAATCATGGTACGTAGATCCGCTCCACTGGGCTTCACCACAATAGGTTGAGTTGTTGAAGAAAACCCAATCGTAGTACGTGGAATCGCAAAAATAGACGCTCCGTCCATAGGTGGAACCGCTGAACTCGGCGCTGGCGTAGTACGTGCATCCGCTGAAATCAACGGAATTCTGATACCAGGAATCCTTCATATCAACCGGGTAGAAGAAAACACTATTCGAGAAATCGTACTCAAACCCAGACCACGAGCCTTCTACATAATTCCTTCTGTCACCCTGAGGAAAATGGCGCAACCGGCGGTGAATTTCCTGCAAAGCCTGCTGACGAACCTTCGCTTCTGCCAGAAGCTCCGCTTTGTGTACGGAAAACTCTTGGCGGTTCTCTCGATAGCTGCCGTGAGAGCTGGGCTTATCTTGCGAGAGCTCATCGTACCGAAATGCCAGCTCAAAAGGGGAGCGGATGTAGGCGCAGAGAATATCAGCGATGCGCTGGCCCTCCGTGTGCTTTTCTTCCGCTTGTAACGCTTGGTCGGCGAGGTATTCATCCGCTAACGCCACGAGGGCATGCACCGCGCCCAGCCGTGTGTACGAGTGGGCAGAGTCAAGCAGCTCGACGGCTTTTAGGTAACGCTCCTGCCGTGAAGCGTTTAATGTGTTTTTGTCGCTGGCGGTCATGCGGGTGGCTCCTTGCGTGGTGGTTGGAGGCGTGCCCCTTCACCCTACCGCAGCCGATCAGCAATACCAGGGATTTCTTGGTGCAGAATGTGAAAACTAGGTGTGTACCCGTGAACATGGTTGAGCACCCGGCGGAACCAACAAACACCGGGTGCTCAACTTTTCTCTATGGGATTATGGAGGACTCTACCCAATCCTCCGTGCGGTGTACACGTAGTATCCAATGCACGCCGCGAATTCCAGGGGAACACCAATCAGCGCCCACAACGCATCCGGTGAATTAGCCCCTGACATTATCAAGTTCACCCACAGGGGAGAGACCGCCACACACAGCACCGCGCCCACACCATTTACGGTGCGAACCAGGGCGCCGCCGCGGCGGAAGTTGAAACAAATATTGGCGGTCACATGCGCCAGTGCATACGCCAGCATGAACTGCCCAATCGGGTGGAACATCACGTGTGCCCACTGCGAATAAAGGTCTCCACCCAGCACCGCTGCAAACGTAAATACGTACGGTAACGCCAACCCAATCACGCGCGCCGTGTACAGGACTGACAGTATCTTGGGGGAGGTGGTACGGTGACCCGCCGAAACCTTGGAAGCGCTGAACGAGGCTCGCAGGTTCGCCGGGCCGTCGCTGATACGGCCACCACCGATCTGGGCTGTTCTTACCTGTGTTGCGCTATTGCTCATTGCGTGCTTCCTCAGTTAGTCGAATTTCCAGCATACTCTAAGGTTTTTTGAAAACTGTCATACTTTCGGATGATTTATCAAATCTTTATATTGCTATGACGCGGAACAACACGAAAAAGCGAATAGGTTGCTGTGTGGGACAAGCCAAAAATGGGCCTTCTTTTTCTACCCGGTAAGCGCCAAGAAGCCCCAACTGTCTAATAATGACGCCAAAAACTGGGGGTTAACCCTCAAAACTTTGAACGTGTTTTGATGGGAAGCCCCTCCAAGAGGGCAGAAAGAGGTGTCCAATATGTGAACAATATGCTGGGTTATATGACGGTATGTTACAAACCAAACCTTCACGGGTGCGTTACATCAAAGAAGGCGGAATCTGCGCCAGTGAACCCTGTGGGTGGGTTGGCTGCCTGGCAGAACTCCGCCTCCTGCGATGGGTGCAGAACGACCCTACTCTTCCTCTTCGTCCTGCCAGAACTGTGTGTGCTCCGGGGCTGCGGCTGTCTTTGGAAAATTCTTAAACGTCAAATAGAACAGGAACCCGCTGGTAATCAGCTCGGCAAACGGCACGGTAATCGTCCACCACCCCACGAAGGTTTCCCGCAGGTTCTGCGACCACGGCATGAACTGAAGCACAATGCTCATAAACACCACGGAGAGCACAACACCAGCCAGGTAGCGGCCCAACAGGGCAATAAATGCTGGCTGCTTTCCGCTGTTAAACCACAGCACACTCAGTATCTCAAACAGCACATACAGGAGAAGGAAAAGCCCCACCGGGGAGAGCAGATCGGGGAACGCGTCAATAGTGATAGCACGGCGCTCAACCAATAAAAAGAAAAGCGCCAAAGGAATAACCGTGTAGAGAGTTCTGCCCACCGCCAGGTATTTCACCAGGTTTTGGGTTTTACGTTTTTTAGCTGCTGCTTTTTCCGCCGCCGTTTGAACGCCCGGCACCCTCACAATCGGAATCATATTAGTGGGTGCGGGCAGGGTTGACGGTGTGCTCTCGCTTGGATTTTGCGGCTCCATCGCAACTGGCCTCTCTACTTGTCGGGTATAAGTAAGTATACCGTTGCCAATGGGGGAAAAGCGCTAGCTGAAGGAACGCTGAGGTTTATCCGCAGCTTGCCCAATGCTGCATCCCAAGGAATATGCGAGCGCACATAAAACCGAAGTAAAGATTTTCTATGCAGATAAAACTTTATTTTATGGGGGTTTATGTGGGTATATATAGAATTTTTATGCTTCAAATATTTATGAGATGGGCAGAATAAAACCGGTCATTCGTCACTGTTTTTATCCGATAACACATACTCACAGGGCATTAGAAATGGCTGCACCGTCACCCCGTGGCACCATCAGGGCCGCCCCAACCGTCAGGGCATGATCGGCTCAATAGGCGCAGAAACCTAACCATGCGTCCTATTAAGGACAGCCAGCCAAACCGGTACCGTACCCAGGAACGGCTGGTACCCTGGGACACACCCGAATCCGCTTCCACATAATAGGGAAAGCCATGAACGTAGAGTACCCGAGTGAAAACGACTGCTTACGGCTACTGACTGCCGCTGCACGCGCACGGCTGCAGCTGCAGCATATGGCGGAATCACCCCTGCAATCTGCCATTATTGAGAGTTTTTTCCCCGAGGTTATGGAGCACACACAGATTAAACGGGTAGTAGCCAGCGGATATATAGACTACTATCGCATTTTTGTAGACCGTCCTGTTTTCTCTGATCCCCCCAGCCTGCTAGATGCCATGAGAAAAGTGGCCCACTGCCTGGGGTCCGCCCTGACAGTCTTAGACGGTATGCGCGCTGTCCCTCCGTTTGGTGGGTCATCCCAGCGGGACAGTATTGCGCGGGCATGCGAGAAACAAACACACCGTGCGCAGCAGCTAACAGAGGACGCGCGGGCGCTTCAGCATCGAGTGGCGGGGGCGAGAACCACCGCAGCTGCCCTCGGGCGCGCAGGCACCCCGACTGCTACAGTGCCGCCGACATTCATTACGTACGCTGCGGCAGCCCAAGAGCTCGCCCACCGCGCCCTCACCCTCAGCGAGTGGGCAGACAGAAGGCTGGATGAAAGCAAATACGGCAATGATGCACCCGGCCAGACGGAGCAGCTGTGGCACCTTTGTCTTCAAGCTGATATGTACTCCGATGCCGCCGCACACCTTATAAAACCAGCGCTACAGTACATAGAGGAGATGGAAAAACATCTGACTGCAGAAACATATTTCAGCTGGTATGAGTATGCGCAAAAGGTGGTACGGACAATACGCACAAACCTGACGCACCGTAACGTTCCGATCATGGACAGGGTGTTAGAAAAACTCAATGCATTAGAGGCATCCTTATCTTTGAAAGGTGCCAATGCGGTGCCCGCAGCCGTACTTGTTCAGGAAGCAACTCTCCTAAGCGACGATGTATGCTACTGCATACTTCCCGATGACTCATCCGATGCCCTCATTGACTATATATTGGATTCTTGCGCTGAGGACGATTCTGACTCTTTACAAGTCAAAGAGCGAATCACCTACAGGGCGAACGATTGGTTGCCCCTGCCGCCACGATATCAAGGGCGTTTAGAGTGGCTTCATTTAACCGCCTTTGACCGGCCTGTACTGCCTATTCTATTTCAAAATGTTTGTGAATACCGGCTAGCGGACCAACAGATACGTGAAAGCCTTCACGCTGCCTACCCACAGATACACGCCAACGGCCCAGACTCCCCGCAGGCCGTGCAGGCCCTCACCGAGGCAATACAAGCCCATATTTTCTGTCCGCTAGAGGCCCTCCGCCATGAGCACCTCCGGTTTATGCGCAAGTACAGCTAATCCTCACCAATAAGCTCACGCGCCCAGCGGGCGAACTCTTCCACCGCCTCCTCAGAGACCCGGTGCGGCAGGTGTGCATACTCCGCAGCCGGGCTGGGGCTGGCCGGGGCCACAAAAGCCGTGGGGTGAAGCGCCTGCCGGTGCTCCTGAAGCTCATCAAGTTCATCAAACTCCAGCGCGCGGGCACCCAGCGGAAGTTTCCCACTGAACCGCACAGGAGACTGGGCAGCACCCCGGTTAGTAAAAACATTCCGGGACGACGGGTTAAAGACGCAGCCCGTAAAAGAGACAGAAGCATTCCCCCAGCCAACACTGGTGAAGAGCACACCATCGAAAAAACCCGAGGCATCAAAAATAACGGAGCCGGTGCTCTCGCCATACATTGAGTTACTAAAAGACACCTCTGCCGCATATATGGAGCCAGAATAATTGACCGTCCCGCCAGTAAAAGAACAGCCCGAAAAATGAGCGGCACCGTAATATTCACACCCGCTGAAACTGGTTCCCTGAGCAAAAACGGAGCCTGAAAAATCCGCATCAGCCCAGCAGACAGAATAGCTGAAATCGGCTGCAGCCGCATAGGAGCACCCATCGTGACGAACCGTATCAGCGTACCGGCCAAACCTAAAATATGCGGCGCCCTCAAAAACGGACCCGCTGAATATGGCAGGGCAGTCATACCCGGCACCGCCGAACTCGGCACCCGCACAGTACACACTATTACTGAAATCAGCCACCGTACCGCAGTAGGTGGACTCATCATACAGGGCCAGCCCCTTATAGGTGCACCCCCTGAACGAGGTATCGCCGCCGTAGTAGGTGTCTGTAAACTCAGCCAGCGCCCCGAACGTGCACCGGTCAAACCGCGCCCCGCCCTTAAACGACGAAAAACCAAAAGAGGCGTCACCATAATATGCTGCACCAGAAAAATCGGTGCACTGAGCAAAATACGCATGGCTAAAGCAGGCTTCTTCCAGGAAAATACAGTCCCTAAAAGCCATTTCTCCCGTGCAATATGACGCCTTCAACAGCACCGGGTAGAAAAATACGGCACCCGAAAAATCATAATCCAGCCCCGACCACCGGTTGCCCTCCGCCTCCTGCTGATCGGGAAGGCCCCCGGAGCACGGGGGAATGCCGTAGTCTGACTCCTGCACGAATCGGTCATGGATAGCCTCAAGAATGCACCCGCGTACCAGCGCCTCAACCGTCAGGGCGGATTTCTCCGCCTGAAACTGCTCACGCTGCGTGCGGGACAGGCCCTCCGGGGCGTCACCGAACAGACGCATATAGTACTGCGCCAACTCCGTGCGGCTAGAGGCGCTACCCGCCAGGAAGGGGGAGCGGATATAGGCGCAGAGCTCATGAATAATTGCTTGCGCCTCACGGGTAGGTTGATCTGCGGTGAGGCTGTCTGCTGCGGCTGGGCTGGCGAGCCATTCATCAGCCAGCTCTATGAGAGCCAGCGCCCCAGCCAGCCGAGTATCGGCATCAGCATCAGATAGCTGGGATGCGGCCTGCGCAAACCTGATCTGCCGTTCAGCGGGTATGTGCTCCTGATGCTGCCTCACAATATTTCCTCCATAACAGCCTTAGTTCCTGTCATCTGCCCGGTAGCCCCGCCTCAGCTGGTTTCGTCCGCCCACACAGACCCCGAAAAATTGGCAGAACCGCCGTACGTACTATGCGAAGCCGCCACCGTAGAGCGATAAACACACGCCTGAAAATCAGCGTCCCGATCATACAGACACCTCTCACGCCGAACAGGCCCCTCATAGAGGCTATGGCTGAAAATCGCCGGGCCTCGGTAAACGCAGCGGCTAAAATCCACACGGTTGTAGTACACAGAATCCCCAAAGTGCGCATCTGCCAGATAGGTGCTGCCGCTAAAATCAGCTGGCCCCACATACGTGCTGGTGAGAAAATTCGCGGCACCACGGTAGAGACACCGGCTAAAGTCCGCAGCAACATGGCAGGTAATACCGTCAAAATCAGCCTGCGCATCGTACCTGGCGCCGGTGAAAACCGCGTGACCATAGAAATCACAGTAGCTAAAAACCGCCGCACCGGAGCAGTGAATATCCCTAAAATCGGCCGAGGAATGGTACTCGTAGGCGCTAAAATCTGCGTCTTGGGCGAAAACAGAGCCGCTAACATCAACCTCTTCACAGAATGAGCATTCGCTAAAATTGAGTGGTTGCGCCCAATAACACCCCGCCAAACGAACCGGGTAGAAAAATACGGCACCCGAAAAATCAAAAACTAGCCAGGACCACGGCCCGGAGGCAGGCCCATCTCCGGCGGCACCCAGGCGGGATACCCGGGCAGACACCTCAGCAAGAATACGTTCACGAACCCGAGCCTCAGGCGATAGCTCATCCCGTATCTGCTGCATTTTTAGGTGCGCTTGTGGGTCGGTGTGGGCAGAACCAGCAAGCCGCCGGTACTCACTCACTGGTGGAAAGGGGGAGCGGATATAGGCGCAGAGCTCATGAATAATTGCTTGCGCCTCACGGGTAGGTTGATCTGCGGTGAGGCTGTCTGCTGCGGCTGGGCTGGCGAGCCATTCATCAGCCAGCTCTATGAGAGCCAGCGCCCCAGCCAGCCGAGTATCGGCATCAACGCTACTGAGCTGGCTGGTCGCCGCGATGCGCCTCTGCCCGCGCCCCACACCCACGCTCTGCGTGCCCGAGGGCTGGGCTGATTCGGGATACTGGGCTGATTCGGGATACTGGGCTGCGGGTCTCATACGGTGCCTCTCTCAACAGGTCGGGCAACCCGGCAACGGGGAGCAAACATTTAGCATATGCGTGCACAAACAGCAGGCGCTCGCCCATCACCGGCACAACAGACACACACCCACATATTCACATGCGGGCGCATGCACGCGGTGCACCTGAGGCTACACCGCTACCGGCTGCGCCTCTTCCTTCGGGGAGTTAAGGCCGCGCACCCACCGCGTGAACCCTTTATCCTCCGGGCCCACATTCGCTAGATGCTCCAGCTCAGAGACAGTCAGCGCCCGCGCATTCTCGGGGTAGCCGTCCACCAGTTTAATGCTGTACTCGCTCTCGTCAGCGGTCGTAAAATCATTCGCC
>ERZ772952.349-NODE-349-length-10409-cov-27.1497_pt1 | contig 10409 bp, 4 predicted proteins | sample MGYA00580686_ERZ772952 | MGnify/ENA primary metagenome ERZ772952 (study PRJEB29015, sample SAMEA2738074) | human oral metagenome | biome: human oral; feature: human-associated habitat; material: saliva | place: China | collected 2213 ... | reverse complement strand
AGCCCGGCGAATTCCTCACCATTGACGAGAACGGTCTGCGTTCCCAGCGCTTCGCTGAGGCTAAGCCCGCAGGTTGCGTCTTCGAGTACGTTTACCTCGCTCGCCCGGACACCACTATCTCCGGCCGTAGCGTCTACGAATCCCGCGTAGAAATGGGCCGTCAGCTCGCTCGTGAGCACGCCGTCGAAGCTGACCTGGTCATGCCCACCCCCGAATCCGGTGTTCCCGCCGCAATCGGTTACGCCGAAGAGTCCGGCATTCCCTACGGTAACGGCCTGGTCAAGAACGCCTACGTGGGTCGAACCTTCATTCAGCCCTCGCAGACGATTCGCCAGCTCGGTATCCGTCTGAAGCTGAACCCGCTCAAGTCCGTGGTTGCGGGCAAGCGCCTCGTCGTTATTGACGACTCCATCGTTCGCGGTAACACCCAGCGCGCCCTCGTGCGTATGCTCCGCGAAGCCGGCGCGAAGGAAGTGCACGTGCGCATCTCCTCCCCGCCCGTGAAGTGGCCCTGCTTCTACGGTATTGACTTCGCCTCCCGCGCGGAGCTGATCGCTAACGGCCTGTCCGTGGACGAAATCGCCTCCTCCCTGGGGGCCGACTCGCTCGGCTTCATCTCCCAGGACGGCATGATGGCAGCCACCGAGCAGCCCGCCGAAAACATGTGTACCGCATGCTTCACCGGCGAATACCCGATTGAGCTGCCCAGCGAGGAACGACGCGGCAAGTCCCTCTTCGACTCCGAGGAGAAGGGCAAGGGCGGCCCCCTCGCCGGTAAGGCGGCTGAGGTGACCGTAGAACGCCCCGTTCCTTCCAAGCCCGAGCACGCCGAGGCTGTCTCCATTGAAACCCGCGAAGGAACCGAAACTCTCGAAACGAAGTTCGACCCCTCCGCAGTACAGATTGCCGAAGACGATGCCGGTATGGGCATGTGCAACCCCGGCCCCGACGCCGACCTCGAGGCACTACTCACCGAGCAGGACCGCACCCCCGCAAACTCCTCCGCTACCACTACCCCGAAGGAATCCTAATGAGCGAGAACACCACCACCGTAACCTACGCAAGCGCAGGTGTTGACGTAGAGGCTGGCGATCGCGCCGTTGAGCTGATGAAGGGCGCTATCAAGGCGACCCACAACTCCTCCGTCGTTGGTGGCGTGGGCGGCTTCGCGGGCCTGTACGACGTCTCCGAGCTCGTCAAGTACCGCAAGCCCTACCTGGCTACCTCCACCGACGGTGTGGGCACCAAGGTCGCTATCGCGCAGGCACTGGATATTCACGACACCATCGGCTACGACCTGGTCGGCATGGTCGTGGACGACATCGTCGTGTGCGGTGCGAAGCCGCTGTTCATGACCGACTACATTGCCACCGGCAAGGTCGTTCCCGAACGTATCGCTGACATTGTGCGCGGTATCGCTGGCGCATGTGCACAGGCTGGTACCGCCCTGGTTGGCGGCGAAACCGCTGAGCACCCCGGCCTGCTCGCAGAGGACGAGTACGACGTTGCGGGCGCAGCAACCGGTCTGGTCGAGGCAGACGAACTGCTCGGCCCCGAGCGCGTGCGTGAGGGTGACGTGCTGATTGCTATGGCGTCCTCCGGTATTCACTCCAACGGCTACTCCCTGGTCCGCAAGGTCCTGAACGTTGCCGGTTGGGGTCTGGAGCGCCAGGTAGACGAGCTGGGCCGCACCATCGGTGAAGAGCTGCTCGAACCCACCCGCGTGTACGCGGCAGACTGCCTGGACCTGGCGGCAGCATTCCCCGTCAACGGTGAGGACGGCACCACCGGCAGCGGTGTGCGCGGCTTCTCCCACGTGACCGGCGGCGGCCTGGCTGCTAACCTGGCTCGCGTTCTGCCCCAGGGCCTGGAGGGTCGAGTGGACCGCTCCACCTGGCAGATTCCCGCAATCTTCTCCCTGATCGGTTCGCTGGGCAACGTGCCCCTTGCCGACCTGGAGCGCACCCTGAACCTGGGCGTGGGCATGATCGCTATCGTTGATCCCTCCGTGGCTGAGGCTGCTACCAAGCGCCTGAACGACCGCGGCATCCCCTCCTGGATTATGGGTGACGTTGTTGCCGCCAGCGAGCCCGAGGCTAACAACCCCGATTACGTTCAGGGCGCTAAGGGCGTGGACGGCGGCGCGGTTCGCCTGCTGGGCTCCTACGCTTCCTAAGGAGGCTTTCTCCAGTAGACAGCGAGCGCTAGTTTGCTGGTGCTGATGAGTCTATAGGCCGGGGCGGTCACCATGCGGTGGCCGCCCCGGTCTTTTGTGTGTCTGCCGGCAGGGTGTGCCGTCAGCGCTGCCAGCTATGAGCGCCACCAGCTTTTTATTTAATTTCACGCGCATTTCGGTTGGTTTTTATCTTTTAATATCAACCACATTTTTAATGCATTTCAGTGCTTACACCACAGTGTTAAAACATCTACTTATCACCCCACTTTCCAAGGGCACCACGTAGCTCACCTCGCATACCTAAACATTCAAGTTTCACTTACATAAACCCTTAATGATTAGGCACTATTCAGCCTGTATGGGTTGATTTTTCGCATATTAACCCAAGAAAACTGCTTTAAAAATCCCTAAAGCTCACCCTGAAGTGATACCTTAGAAATGTACGTTGCACGCCGTCCAAAATGAGTTCTTCCGGGACGAAAAAGGGTCAAAGAAATACTATTCCCTCACCCCATTCATTACTTCAGCGCGCCCAAAAACAGACCCCTTTGCTGCCCCGTAACAACAAACCAAACATGGATGGAACCGCACCCGTACACTTCACACAGTCCACACCAACACACCTACATCAGGAGAACCAGATGAGGCTTCCATACTTCGGCGCGCAACGCACCGAAACACCTCCTCGCCGCTGCCCCGATAACCGCCGCACCGATAACCCCGGCGCCGATAACCGCCGCCGCAAGCGCCCCGCACACGCGGCCATAAGCCTGCTCGCCGCCGGTGCGCTCCTCTTCGGAGGCGACCTGCCCGCAGTCCTCGCGCAGGCACCCAGCGACGAAGCCATCGTGGCAGCAGCCCAGGCGGCACCCCAGATCGAAGGGCCCACCAGCCCCATCAACCTCATGCGCAACGGCGCGGCACGCCCTAACACCCCCGCTGCGGCAGCCCCCGGCACGCTCCCTCAGCAGGCGTTCGACCGCTTCATCGTCACCTACACCAACGAAGCCAAGCAGCGTAAGCTGCAGCGCGACGGCGACTGGGACGCTATCCGCGGCATCGTTGACGACATCATGGACACCGTCGGAATCGTCAGCGAAGAGCTGAACGTCGACGTTAAATTCTTGCGCAACACCTCCACCGATGACGCCGTCATTCAGACCTCCAAGAGCCTGAACAAGTACCAGGCGAAGGAGTTCATGGAGAAGGTCGCCTCCGACCCGGATGTAGCCTCCGTAGAACCCGACTACATCAACCACCCCGCCTATCTCCAGGACGTCACCTTCACGTACAACGACCCGCAGTACAGCAAGCAGTGGAACCTCACCAACCCCACCACCGGCGTTCAGAACACCGGTAACGCACGCCTGCGCCGCGGTGCAACCGTGAAAGTCGCCGTACTCGACACCGGCTACGTACCGCACCCCGACCTGGTCACCGGCATGGCGAACGGCTACGACTTCGTCAGCGACCCGCTCAGCGCCCGCGACGGCGACGGCCGCGACCCCAACCCCAAGGATGAAGGCGACTACGCGCCCTACAACCTCTGCAAGGACCAGGCGAACGCCCACATCTCCACCTGGCACGGCACCAGCGTTGCCGGCATTATCGGCGCCCGCGGCAACAACGGCATGGGCATGGTTGGTGCCGCCGACCTCGCCCGCGTGCAGCCCGTGCGCGTGCTGGGCCGATGCGGTGGCCGCACCTCCGACATTGCCGACGCCATCATCTGGGCTGCCGGCGGACACGTTGACGGAGTACCGGATAACACCTACCCCGCCAAGATCATCAACATGTCTCTGGGCACTGTAAGCCGCTGCCCCGCCGCGTACCAGCGCGCCATCGACATTGCCCGTTCCAAGGGCGCAATCGTGGTCGCTGCGGCTGGTAACGGCAACACGGAGGCCTCCAAATACGCACCCGCCAACTGCAGGGGCGTCATCACGGTTGGCGCAACCACTAAGGCTGGCACGCGAGCATCGTTCTCGAACTACGGCACGAGGGTTAACATCTCGGCACCGGGTGAGGACATTCTCACCCTGTCCATGAATAGCCTCGACCGCCCGGATAACACCAAGTTCAGCTACGACTACGAGAGCGGCACTTCCATGGCCGCACCGCACGTCTCCGCTCTGCTGGCACAGCAGCTGGTCAACGGCACTTCCATAACCACCAAGCAGGTTGAGGAGGCGTTCACCCTCGCGGGGGGAAACCGCATCAAGTGCGATAAGTATTTCTGCAGCCGAGGCATTATCAACAGCTTCAACCTGGCTAAAAAGGCGGGAAACCTGGACGCCAACGGCAAACTTGCCTTCCAGCGCCCGCCGCGCAAGGTCATCATCAAGGGTTTGAGCGCTGGCGCTTCTAAGGAAAAGGTTGCCGACGGTGCAGGCGAGGCTGAGGCGACCGCTGCAGCATCCGCGCAGGCGGCTGGCACCCATGAGCAGAACCTCGCCGACGGCTACAGCCAGATTCCTGACGACCGGATTCCCGGCGCCCCGGCGATGGAAATCCCTGAGGATGCCCAGGTCTACGACCTGAACGGTGACGCTGAGCCCATCGCCCAGGACGAGCCGCTGGTCACCAACCCGGCGCAGAAGCCTCGCGAGGCCGAAGAAAAGTACTAACCGCGCATGCCGGGGTGAATCTTTGTAGATTCGCCCTGCAGGTATAGCAAAGCCCCCGATGAGGGAACTCATCGGGGGCTTTTCGTATCTAAACTCTAACTCGACTAGTGGAGATAACTAGCGGTGGTTACTGGTCACGAAACCCAAGTAGCCACTGCTCGGGTAACCGCTGCTCGGGTAGGTGTTCGCGGAAGCACCGTACCAGGAGCGGTAACGCGGAGTGTGACCGTAACGCGGACGCGACGGGTAGGAGGGGCGAGTCACCGGGCGGGACGGGCGAGTGACCGGTCGGCTAGCCTTAGGCGCGGGGGTTACCTTAGGCGCGGGGGCCTGCTGACGCTTGGCGTCCTCTTCAGCCTTCTTGCGGGCTGCCTCTTCGGCCGCCTTCTTACGTGCGGCCTCCTCCTCAGCCTTCTTGCGTGCCGCCTCAGCCGCGGCAGCATCGGCAGCCTCACGGTCGGAGCGGACCTGCTGAACCGCACGCGCCGCATTCACAATGCCGGAACCGCACGCGGACTGGTCGCACTCAACACCCTGAGAGGTGGACTGCAGAGCCTTCTTCGCCTGAGCGTAGGTCAGCTTCGGGTCGACCGCCTTCATGAGCGCCACAATACCGGCAACATGCGGTGCCGCCATGGAAGTGCCCTGGTACTCGGCGTAGTCAGCCTTACCGGGAGCGGTCTTGCCGGCGTTCAGGGTGGAGAGAATACCGCCACCCCAGTAGCGGCGGTCGCCACCGGGTGCGCTCACATCCACGCGGGAGCCGTAGTTGGAGAAGTAAGAGCGCTTGCCGTTCTTATCGGTCGCACCAACGTTGATGACGTCCTCACAGTTGCCGGGGCTAGACTTCGAGGCATCAAAGTTGTTGTTACCCGCTGCGACAACCACGATGGAGCCGCGCTTATTCGCCTGAGCAATCGCCTGGCGGTACGGGGTGGTGCAGGTGCCCTCGCTACCGATGGACATATTAATGACCTGGGCGGGGTTCTGGTTCGCCGGAACGCCGCGCACGCTACCACCAGCAGCCCAAATAATGCCGTCGGTAATGTCCGAGTCGAAGCCGCCGCAGGCGCCCAGAACGCGCACGGGCACGATCTTCGCCTCGGGTGCCACACCGGCAATGCCCTCGTTGTTGTTTGCGATAGCGGCGATAGTGCCCGCCACGTGGGTGCCGTGCCAGTCGGAGGCGGTCGCCTTCGAACCGGTGAAGCACTGGTTGTCTACGGTCCAGTTGCCGGCGTCGGTCGGGTCGGAGTCGCGGCCGTCGCCGTCGTTGGAGAACGCCGACTCAGCGATGAAGTCGTAGCCGGGCAGCACGTTAGCGTCCAGGTCCGGGTGGGCGGTAATGCCGGAGTCCAGCACCGCCACGGTCACACCCTTGCCGCGGGTGGTGCCCCACGCCTCCAGCGCGGAGACGCCCTTCTCGCCGGTGAGGGACCACATGCGGTTCATCTTCGGGTCGTTGATCTTGACGGGCTCCGAGGTGCTATCCACGGTGGCGTAGCGGCGCATATCGGGCGACACGGAGGCGACCTTGGAGTTTGCGCTTAGGGCGTCCATGTACTGCTGCGCCTGCGCGGGGGTGAGCTCCGCGGAGGTGGTGACCACGCTGGCATCCAGCGCGGTGGAGCGAACGTAGCTGGTCTTAATGTTCAGCAGCTCGTCAATGCTCTGCACCTCGGAGGTGATGCCCGCGTAGAGTGCGTCGGCCCAGGTTGCCTGCTGGGTACCGGCGGCTGCGGACCAGTCAATCTGGTCTGCGGTGGCGTCAGTGGAGGCGGCGTTCTTCGCCTCATCGGTGTAGGTGATGATGAAGCGGTTGTATGCCATGGGTGCAGCCTGCGCGGTCTGCGCGGTATTGGAGATCTGGGCGGTGTTAGAAGCCTGTGCCGCCGCAGATGCCTTGGGCTGGGTGGCCTGCGCGGTGGGTGCCGCCACGGCGGGGATCACACTTGCCGAGAGCAGGCAGGTTGCGGTGACGAAGCTCAGCAGGGAACGCTGTGAGGAGCGTGCCTGCGAGGGGCGAGCAATGCGAAGCATGGACGTCCTTGAGGTGAGTGGTACCGGGTGCGCACGGTGCGGCGTAGCGTTGCCGACTCGCGTTGAGGGCGTGCGCTCGGTACGAGTGAATACGGAAGAGTGAGGTGTGGTGCATTGTGTGGGCGGTGAAGTGGCTTCACAATGTGCATGCACGGGTACGCACCGTGAGATACTCTAGCACCCTTTTCGGGTTACTTTATGAATAAAATAATCTTTGTGATGCAGGTCATTTTATATAAAGGTGAGTAAAACTTAAATCTTTACTTTAAGTCCACGAGAATAGTTTGACTAGGCATTTCTTTATCTGCATTTACATGAAAGAAAAATCCCATTATTTACGCCACACTATCGAGTTTTAGCCGCTTCACACATAGGAAAAGGTGCTAGGATAGCGATATCTCACCACATAAACTACTTCCGAAGAACTCCCGCACGGGGGTTTTAGAGAAAAATACACATCAATGCAGTGATGTGCATTTTCTTTTTCTATTCGCTCCTCACAAGCAAATACACAAAAGAATGCAGATATTTTCTCGAAGGTGCATTTATGTGGGTGAATAACCAACCCACTTGCCGCTTCCGGCACTCACATACGCAAAGGACCCCGATGTCTTTTACCACTCACCCCTCAGCACGCGGCATCGCACGCACCGCACTGAGCCTGGGTACTGCAGCAACACTCGTCGCAACCCTGGGCGCACCCGCATCCTTCGCGGCACCCGCAAAGGCTAACAGCGCCGAACGTGCCAAGGCGCACACCACCATCTCCTCCCTCAGCTCCAAGCAGCAGAAGGCAGGCTTCAACCGCTTCGTTATCACCTACACCGATAGCGCACTAAACGCGGGCGGCGTCAACTGGGCAAGCCCCGCAGGCACCCAGGTCGCCACCTGGAGCGACTCCCTCTACCAGGGCCTCACCTCCGAGGTGAAGAGCGTCGACGACCTCTTCAAAATCAAGACCAACTACGTGCGCACCACCGCCCAGAAGGCAACCGTGGTGACCGTCTCCTCCAAGCTCACCGCAGAGCAGGCGGAGAAGTACATGGCAACCCTGAGCTCCAACCCCTCCGTCGCATCGGTTGAGCCCGACCTGCTGCGCCGCTCCACCGCGCGCACTCGTACCGCCACCACCTCCAAGGTGGCTCAGGTAGCTCAGGCCGCTCAGGCGTCGAACCAGGTTGTAGCACCGAACGACACCCTCTACCCGCAGCAGTGGAACCTGCACGGTACCAAGGGCCTGGCCGCACCCGAGGCGTGGAAGACCACCCAGGGCGCTGGCGTGACCGTTGCTGTGATTGACTCCGGCATCGTCAAGCACCCCGACCTGGACGCGAACGTTCTGCCCGGCTACGACTTCATCACCGAGCCCTCCATCGCCCGTGACGGCAACGGCCGCGACTCCGACCCGACCGACCAGGGCAACTGGGAAGAAGCGGGCGTCTGCGGTGCTGACTCCGAGGCAAGCGAGTCGAACTGGCACGGCACCCACGTTGCCGGCTCTATCGCCGCAATCATGAACAATAAGCGCGGTATCGTCGGCGTGGCACCCTCCACCAAGATCCTGCCCGTGCGTGCTCTGGGCATGTGCGGCGGCTACGACTCCGACATTGCGGATGCAATGGTCTGGGCAGCTGGCGGCACCGTTGAGGGTGTTCCCGCGAACTCCAACCCCGCCAAGATCATTAACCTCTCCCTCGGCGGCGAGGGCACCTGCCCCGCAACCTACTCCAAGGCTATTGCTGAGGTGAACAAGCGCGGCGCGATTCTCGTCGTTGCAGCTGGTAACGACGGTCAGGACACCTCCAAGGTCGCTCCGGCTAACTGCGGCGGCTCGATCGTGGTGGGCGCTACCGACCAGGAGGGTAAGCGTAGCGACTTCTCCAACTACGGCAAGCTCGTTGATGTGAGCGCCCCCGGTAGCGGCATCATGTCCACCGTGGACCTGGGTACCACCGTGTCCACCGGCGCAGGCTACACCGAGTACGACGGCACCTCCATGGCGGCACCCCAGGTTGCTGGCGTGATTGCGCTGATGAAGTCCGTGGATCCCTCGCTGACCGCTGAGCGCGCAAAGCAGATTCTGAAGCAGAGCTCCAAGCCGCTTACCTGCGATGTGAACGCGTGCGGCTCCGGCATTGTGAACGCGGCGAGCGCACTGGCTATGGTGCAGGGCAAGAAGGACCCGAACCCTGCTGCGAAGCCCTGGCCGAAGCGTGCCCCCAAGCACCCGACCCGTGCGGCACGTGTTGGTTACGTGACCAACCCGGCTGTTAACCACAACCCGCCGTTCCTGATTACTGCTCACGGCCTGATTCCCGGCCAGTAATCGGCGCGTTATCCTTTGGGAGCCGGTGAGCCAATAGGTTTCTGAAGGATGCCACATACAAAAAGCCCCCGTTGAGTTTTTCTCAGCGGGGGCTTTTCGTGAACAGAATGCTACCGCTTGTGGGGCGACAGCTTGCATCTCCCACCCACCCTCACGACTGACGGGTGGGAGAAGTTTTGTAGGTAGCCCCTAACAAACTAACCACTAGTGAACTAGCCGCTAGGGTAGGCGAGCTAGGGGCGTACCTGGGAGGCGCGCACGCCGGTACGGATACCGGCAGCCTCCATGCGAGCGGACTCGTAGCTCACCGCACGCAAACCCGAGGGTGCGTGAGTTGCCACTGCCTTCTCTCGCGTATTTTCCTGCCACCGAGTGGGTAGAAAGACCCAGCGGCGCTGGACCGCGAAGCTGATCGGGATCAGGAACAGTTCGGTCAGGATCTTGGCGACCAGCAGGGATGCGCCCAGGCCGGTCAGAGCTTCCATCAGAGCCGCATTGGCTGCGAGGATACCCACCGCCAGCACGGCGTAACGTACCAGCGAGGAGGATGCCGAGGGGCGTGCACCTCCGTCGTGCATGAGCATTCGGTTGACGGTGAAGTTCGTCAGCGCCGAGATGACGCGGGCACCGATTACGGCCGCCAGTAGCGGAACGCCCATGCCCACCAGGGCGAACAGGGCGATAGCATCCACGAGGAATCCGGTCAGGAAAGAGGAAGCCAGGAAGGCAAGCAGGGGCGCGTAGATGAGCGCCGAGTCCTGCAGGGGCCTAAAGTGGCTGGTCGGGTTGCCCGGCTCGTAGACCTTCACGATGGGCACCTGCACCAGGTCCACATCCGCGCGGGTTGCGCGCAGCAGCATGGAGAACTCGTACTCGTACTTATCGCCGGGAATCTGCAGCAGCCAGTCCAGGATCTGCGGGGTGAAGCCGCGCAGACCGGTCTGGGTATCTGCCACGCGGGCACCGGTCGCCAGGGCGAAGAAGCCTACGGTTGCGCTGTTACCGATTTTGGAGCGCAGCGGCACCTTGGTGCCTTCTTCGCCGGCGTTCGGGTCGGGCTTGGTGCGCACACCGAGGATAATACTCTTCTGCCCTGCTGCTGCCGCGGTTTCGGTGCGCACACCCACACGGAAGATATCCTGGGGCAGGTGCTGGCCGTCCGCGTCGGCGGTGACGATGACCTCACCGGGGCGGTTTGCTTTCGCCCAGGCGATGCCGGTGCGCAGTGCCGCACCCTTGC
>ERZ772952.346-NODE-346-length-10443-cov-24.9632_pt1 | contig 10443 bp, 8 predicted proteins | sample MGYA00580686_ERZ772952 | MGnify/ENA primary metagenome ERZ772952 (study PRJEB29015, sample SAMEA2738074) | human oral metagenome | biome: human oral; feature: human-associated habitat; material: saliva | place: China | collected 2213 ... | reverse complement strand
TGCGCCCGGTTGCCGGCACGGTGGCTGATTTGGGTTGCGGTATCGCCTCGGATTCCGCCGTGTATGCGGCCAATCGCGGTGCCGTGGTTTCGGTGGAGCTGGATCCACTGACGGCTTCTTTTGCGGCGAAGAACCTTGAGTTTTGCCCGCAGGCGCGCGTGTATTCGGGGGATGTGACCAATTACGTGCACGGTGAACTTCTGGACACTGCCGGTGAACCGGTGGGCATTGTGTGGATGGACCCGGCACGCCGCGAGTTGCGGGGTGCAAAGAAGGCTCAGACGGAGCGCCTTTTCGATCCGGAGGCATTCTCTCCCCCGTTCTCGTTCGTACTGAATCTGGCTCGTACGGGCGTGCCGATGGGCGTGAAGCTGGGTCCCGGTTTTCCGCATGAGGGCATCCCCTCACCCGAAGATATTGCGTCGGAGGCGAACCCCAACCCGCGCGTTGAGGCGGAGTGGATTCAGTCGGAGGGTTCCCTCGCCGAGTTGGTGCTCTGGTTTAACACACTGGCTCAGGAGGGGGTGGCTCGCACGGCAACCTCTGTGCGCGAGCTACCTACGGAAGAGGCTACCCCTAACGAAGGTTCCGACGAAGGCTCGGCCGGAGGCTCCACCGAAACCAGTGCCCAGCTGCCGCCGTATGAAGCGGTCAGCTTCCGTAGCCCCTTGACGGCGGAAGAGGCGGAGCAGAGCGTTGACGTTCCGGTGTCCCTGCCGCAGCCCGGTGATTATCTGTTGGAGCCTGCCCCGGCGATTGTGCGCTCGCATCTGGTCGCTGAGTTTGCGCAGAGTATTGGCGCGTTTCTATTGGATGAGCACCTGGCGTACCTGTGTTCTGCCGAGCCGGTGGAGCATCCGCTGGTTGCTTGCTACGAGGTGCTGGAGGAGATTCCCCTGCAGGAAAAGCAGCTGAAGCGCTGGGTGCGTGAGCAGGGCTTTACGGCACTGACGATTAAGAAGCGTGGCGTGGATATTGTTCCGGAGCAATTGCGTGCGCGTCTACTAGGTTCTGCGGGTTCTAAGCCGTCCAAGAAAAAACAGAAAAAGAACGCTAATTCTTCTTCGGATGCGCAGGAGGGCACACAGAACTCCTCGTACCGTCCGGCAACGCTGGTCTTTACCCGCATCGGTTCGGGTAGGGATTCACGCCGCGTCGGCTGGCATGTGCGCCCGCTCTAACCTCGCCAGCCCTATCTACCCAACCCCGGCCACTCAACCCCGACTGCCCAGCCCCGGGCTACCCAGACCCGAGGACGGGTTACCGTTCATGACGATTCGTGACGTTTCCCGTTCCGGATTCTGCACTCGACAGGGCGTGTATCTTCCTCAGACCGTACACTAGATACAGTGCCTACTAGAGGTGCTTCTGTACTGGCCGGGCAGGCCATCAGCTGAGCTGGCGCCTACTCGGGGTAGAGCCCACCGATAATAACTTCCACAGTCGGCACCATGCACGACCCTATTTCCAGACGCAGGAAAGGCCATATGATCGACTTTGCTTCCTCCCCGCAGTCCACTCTCGGCGTGGAATGGGAGATTGCACTTATCGACCGTGAAAGCGGCGAACTGACCCAGCGTGCCAGCGAGGTGCTGTCCATCCTGCGCGAGCGCCGCCCCGAGCTGCTCAAGCCCGCCTCCGACCGGGCGCACGTGACCGGCGAATTCCTGGAGAACACCATCGAGGTGGTAACCGGCATCTGCCATACCGTCGCTGAGGCGTGCCGTCAGCTGCAGGATTTGACGGATACCCTGCGTGAAATTACCGATGAGCTCGGCATTGAGTTCTACCCCGCCGGCACTCACCCCTTCTCCCATTGGGCTGACCAGCCGGTCGTGGCGAAGGAACGCTACCAGCGTGTGGTCGAGCGCGCCCAGTATTGGGGCCGCCACATGGTCATTTACGGCGTGCACGTGCACGTAGGCATTGACTCCCGCGATAAGGTGCTGCCGCTCATTGACGCGCTGACCAACTACGGTCCGCATCTGCTGGCGCTTTCGTGCTCTTCCCCCTATTGGGACGGGATCGATACCGGTTACGCTTCGCACCGCACCCAGCTTTACCAGCAGCTTCCGACGAACGGTCTGCCCTTCCACTTTGATACCTGGGAGCAGTACAGCGATTACCTGGAGTCGCTCGTGGCGACCGACGTGATTAACGACCCGAGCGAGGACCGTTGGGATGTTCGCCCGGTTCCGCGTTACGGCACCATTGAGATGCGCTATTGCGATGGCCTCGCCTCCCTGCCGGATATTGCGGCGCTGGTGGCGTTCACGCAGTGCCTGGTGGAGTACTTCTCCCGCCGCATTGAGGCGGGTGAAAGCATTGAGGTGCTCGCCCCCTGGCACGCACAGGAGAATAAGTGGCGCGTTGCCCGCTACGGCCTGGAGGCTAAGATCGTGGTCTCTAACGAGCCGGTGCAGCGTACCCTGCGTGAAGATTTTGAGCTGCTTCTGCCCAAGCTGGAGCCGGTGGCACGCGACCTTGACTGCGAGGTAGAGCTGGCGCAGGTACGCCGCATCCTTGCCGAGGGTACGGGTGCGGATCGTCAGCGTGCGGTCTTTGAGAAGACCGGCTCTCTGCGTGAGGTGGCGCTAGATGTTGCCGCGCAGTCCCGTGCACGAGCGCTGCGTTAGAACCGCCCCCCCCCGCAGCTCAAGTTTGAATACAGAAAATGCCTCGGCGCAGTCCTTTAGGAGAGTCCTTTTGGGAAACTGCGCCGAGGCATTTCTATGAGCATTTTCGAGGCGAGCCGCATCAACGCGCTCGCATTGCCGTTTAGAAACAAACGGTGGTCACGGGCAGCGAGGAGTCCGTCGTGAAGTCCACGCCCGAGGGCTCACGGCCGGCAGCAACCAGACGAGCACCCAGCGCCGCAACCATCGCGCCGTTATCGGTGCACAGGGTGAACTTCGGGATAATCAGGCGCACCCCCTCGGAGGCGCATCGGGCGGCAAGCAGCTCACGCAGGCGCGAGTTAGCCGCCACGCCACCGCCGAGCAACAGCGTCTTCATGCCCTGCTCGCGGCAGGCAAGCATCGCCTTCTTGGTGATGACGTCCACGACCGCCTCCTGGAAGGACGCGGCAATATCGGCAACCGGGACCTCTTCACCGGCTGCTTCAAAGCTTTCAATCACGCGCGCCACGGCGGTCTTCAGACCGGAGAAGGAGAAATCGTAGCGGTGCGTGCCGGGCTCCTCGGCGGTGCCCATAAACTTGCGGTTCGACAGGCCGCGCGGGAACACGAAGGCGTTGCGGTTGCCATCAGCGGCAGCGCGGTCAATCGCGGGGCCGCCCGGGTAGTCCAGGCCGAGCAGTCGAGCAACCTTATCGTAGGCCTCGCCTGCGGCATCATCGAGGGTCGCGCCGAGCAGACGCACATCGGAGGTAATGTCGCGAACCTGCAGGATTTCGGTATGACCGCCAGAAACCAGCAGCGCGCCCAGGCCACCGGAACCGGCATTCGCCAGCAGGTCAGAGCCGTCTTCGGTGCCGTTATCTTCGAGCAGGCCAACGCCAACGTGGGCGACCAGATGGTTAATGCCGTAGAGGGGCTTATCAGTGGCAATAGCGAGCGCCTTCGCCGCGGAGACACCCACCATAAGTGCGCCAGCCAGGCCGGGGCCCGCGGTGACGGCGATAGCGTCCACCTCATCGAGGGTGATGTCCGCTTCGGCGAGCGCCGCCTTGAGGGCGGGAATTATGGCGTCCAGGTGGGCGCGGGAGGCGATTTCTGGGATCACGCCGCCAAAGCGCACGTGCTCTTCCATGGAGGAGGAGATGGTGTTGCTGAGCAGCTGTGCACCGCGCACAATGCCGATACCGGTCTCATCACAGGAGGATTCGATGCCCAGAACGAGGGGTTCGCGAGTGCTCATAGTCTATCTTTCTGTTGCGCTATCTGCGCGTAGTGCTTCTAGTTGCAGTGGTGTAGGGATGCTGTGATGTAGGGATACTGCGATGTAGAGGGCGGCGGATGCTCGCCCCTACCGCGGGGATTGCCGTTTAGCCCAACGGCATATTTAGAACGCGCATTCCATAATGATGGCGTCGGTTCCGTCATCGTAGTAGCCGCGGCGTACGTGAATCGCACGGTAGCCGTTGCGTTCGTAGAGGCGCTGGGCGCGCGGGTTGTCGGCACGCACCTCCAGCAGGATGCGCTCGGCACCCTGCTCGCGGGCACGCTCGTGCATCTGCTCAAGCATGGCGCGGCCGAAGCCGTGGCCCTCGTACTCGGGGAGCACTCCGATGGTTTGAACGTCGGCAGTGTCAGCTACGACCATGGTTCCGCAGTAACCGATAGCGCGCCAGCCGCCCTCGTTATCTTCGGAATCTTCCGCAGGCAATTCGAGCATGTAGTAGGTGCGGGTCGGGTGGGTCAGCTCTTCGAGGAACATGTCGATGTGCCAGGCGTCGGCGGGAAACAGGGTGGTTTCCATGCGGTGCATGGCCTGCACGTCGGCAAGTTCGGCAACGCGCAGGCGGGCGCCCATAGCCAGGTTACTCAGTGCCAGGTTATTCAGTGCCAGGTCGTCTCGCACGATATTGTCGGTAGCGCTCATTTAGCTCTCCTTCTGCGCGGCAGTCTGTGCGGCGGAACCCTGAGTAGCTGCCTGTTTCTGCTGGCGGGCGAGCATTGCGGCGGGGACCTTTGCATCCGAGTCGCGCAGGTACTGGGCGGAGGTGTCCTCGCTCAGGTTCTCTACACCCAGGCGTGCCGCGGCGGCAACCAGGTACTCGGCGTGGGGGTGAACCTCGCGGGCAGATTCGACGATGGTCCAGCCATGCTCTTCAAGGGTTTCGGAGTACAGGCCGGCGCCGTAGCCGTAGGCATAGGAGGGAGCCCCGCCGGGCAGAATTTCGGAGGCGGGGCATACGTTCGGGCCGTCCACCAGGCTGTAGCCTTCGGCGTTCACGCGGTAGCGGGCGGAGTAGACTTCGCGGCGGCGCGCGTCGGAGAGTACAAGCAGCTCAGCGTCTTCTACAAGCTCAGCACTTTCAGCAGAGGCGAACGCTCGTTCTACGTTCTCTTCACCGGCAACCACGCCAAACACTGCACGCTCAGCCAGGGCGGTCAGGCTCATCATGCCGTACACCGGCACCGACCAGGCAAAACCCAGAGCGCGCGCAGTAACGATACCGGCACGCAGACCCGTAAAAGGTCCCGGGCCGGTACCGGTCAGAATCGCATCCAAATCTTCGCCGCGCACGCCAGCATCCTGCAACGCAGCCTGCGCGTAGGGGCCCATCACCTCAGCGTGGGAGCGGGTATCTTCGCTCTCGTAGCGGGCGAGGATTTCGAAGGACGCACCGGCTTCGGAGCCGTGCACACGGGCGAGCGCCACAGATGCGGTGGCGGATGAATCAAGGGCAAGTACTAGCACCCTATCATTCTAACGCGCGGGCTCTAGGCGCTCTGCAGGGCCTCTTTCAGAGCGTCGAAAGCATGCTCCCAGCGGGGGCCGAAGGCGCGCACCCGCAGCAGGCGAGGTTCTGGGGTGTCCGCATCCTCGTCACTTTCGTCTTCATCTTCGTCGTCCCAGCTGAACTCTTCGGCACCCGAGTAGGCGAAGCGCGCATCCGCGCCGGTCAGTCGGGTGAAGTCCAGCTCCAGGCGAGAATCACTCAGGTGCTCAGCCTTATCGCGGCCCCACTCAATGACGGTCACAGAACGCGGCAGGGAGAACTCCAGATCCAGGTCGTCGAGCTCTTCAGCGCTAGAGAGGCGGTAGGCGTCCACGTGCACCAGGTCGGGGCCGCCGGGGCGGGGGCCGTCCGGCAGGTTCGGGTGCACGCGCGAGAGCACGAAAGTCGGCGAGATAACGCCCTCGCGCACGCCCAGGCCTTCACCCAGGGAGCGGGTGAACGTGGTCTTGCCCGCGCCGAGCTCGCCCGAGAGTAGGAGCACGTCCCCGGCGTTCAGATGCTGCGCCAGGGTGAGCGCCAGGCGGCGGGTATGGTCGGGGCCGGTCACATCCAGGTCGAGTGCGGCAGAAATGTACTCAGCGCTCATTAGCCCTCCTGCTCCCAACCGGTGCCCCACAGCTCGTTCAGTTCAGCTTCAACCCAGGAGCCGCCGACGTAGAGGCGCTCCACGCGGGGCGAAATGCGGGTCACGATTTCATAGTTAATGGTCTGCGCGGCGTCCGCCCACTCTTCCACGGGCGGGTTCTCACCGGCACCAAAAAGGATGGCGGGGGCGCCCAGGTAACCCAGGGCGGGATCGCTCAGGCCGGGTTCGCCCAGGTCAACGACCATCTGGTCCATGGCGATGCGACCGACCACGCGGTAGGTCTTACCCTCCGCATTATTGGGCACGGAGCCGTTCTGTGCGTCCTGCGCGTTCTGTGCGTTCTGCGCGCCCGGGTAGATGCGCACCGGCGCGTTCTCCGCAATGCGCGGCACACCGTCAGCGTAGCCGAGCGGCACCAGCGCCAGGGTGGTCGGCTTTTCGGTATGGTAGCGCAGACCGTAGGAAACACCCTGACCTGCAGGAACTTCCTTCACGGCGGCAATGTAGCTACCCACCGTCATGACGGGCTTGAGACCCAGGTCCTCAGCGGTGACCTCCGGCAGCGGGGAAAGACCGTAGAGTGCAAGGCCGCAACGCACACCATCGCCAAGCAGACGCTCCTCCGCATCCCAGCCCTCCAGCGAGGCGGTCAGGGTCGCCGGAGAGTTCGCCAGATGCACCATCTTCGGGTCCAGGCCAGCCTCACGAGCCTGAGCCACAAAAGTATCCAGGGCATCGAGCTGCTGAGCAGTCTCGGCGCGGGTCGGCTCATCCGCAACCGCCAGGTGGCTAAAAATACCCTCAACCGTAATCAGCCCAGACTCCTCCAGGGAAGCGGCGCGAGCCACCAGCGCAGGCCAATCCGCAGCGGTAGCACCGTTACGCCCCAGACCGGTATCAGCCTTCAGATGCACGATAGCGCGCTCGCCGGTGCGTTCAGCTGCGGCGGCTACCGCCTCCAGGTCCCAACCGGAAACCCCCAGACGGATCTTCTCCTGCAGCGCTGCCTCAAAATCGGTGGAGGGGGTGTTCAGCCACGCCATGAGCGGCGCATCAATACCGTCAGCGCGCAGTTCCAGCGCCTCGTTCACGTGCACCAGGCCCAGCAGGTCAGCACCGGCGGCAATAGCCGAACGAGCCACCGGGTACGCGCCGTGACCGTACGCATCTGCCTTAATCACTGCAATGAGCGCGCGGTCGCCAATCAGTTCCTTGAGTCGGCGCACATTATGTTCCAGCGCATCAAGGTCAATCGTGGCGCTTCGCTCCGCCTCTGCCGGGGTGCAGGGCGGGCAGTAGAGCGGTTCGGCAGGCTGCTGAGGGTGAGTCATGGTCCTTCACGGTCCTTCTGACGGGCGGGTACTACAGGCTGCGCCAGGGCAGCCTCTCTTCTACTAAATTCTAGACCTCCCGGTGCGCGAAAGTCCTATCGCGCTACACTAGGTCAGGTACACCTTTGAGAGAGGAAAGCATCGATGAGCACTCTGCCACCGGTTCGGACGGTTCACGTGTATTCCATGCACACCGACCCCTTTGCGCAGCCCGGTAGCGGAGATGCAGGCGGCATGAACGTCTATATTGCTCGGTCGGTGCACGCCATGCTGGAGCTGGATCCCGAGCTGCGAGTTGAGGTTTTCACGCTGGACCGCGGTGAGGCGCTCCCCACCGATTCGCCGTTCCGTCAGCCTCCTCAGCCCGGCGAGCGCATTGTGCGCCACAGCCTTGATCTTCCGTCCGCTCGTGGTCTTTCGAAGAACGAGTTGGCTACGGTCACCGATGATTTTGCGCAGGCGTGCGTCGAGCAGGCACTGTACACCCCGGATATTATTCACGCCCACTATTGGCTGTCGGGTCAGGCTGCGGCTCGTGCATCCCAGCTGTGGTCGGCTCAAGGCGTTGGCTTCCCGGTTCCTGTTCTTTTTACTCCGCATACGACGGCTGCCGCTAAAGATGCGCGCCGCGGCGAAGGTGAGGCGCCCGAACCCGAGGAGCGCTATGCCGCCGAGCGCCTGATGAGTAGCTCCGCGAGCCGGGTGATTGTGAATACTCCCCTGGAGGCGCAGCAGATGAGCGAGTATTACGGTACGGACGCGCAGAAGCTTGCCATTATCCCGCCGGGTGTTGACACCTCGATTTTCCATACGATTCCTGGCGTGCATCCGCTCAATGACACCTCGGAGACTCGTTGCCGCGTTGTGTTTGCCGGTAGGCCTCAGCCGTTGAAGGGCCCGCATCTGCTGGTGGAGGCGCTCGCACTGCTCCCCTCCGACCTGCAGGTGGACGTGGATATTATTGGTCGTTCCGATTCGGATTATGAGCGCCGCCTATTGCAGCGTGCAGCTGAGCTGGGTGTGGCAGATCGGGTGCATTTGAAGGCCCCGGTTCCGGCGTCTAAGTTGGCGAATATTTTCCGTGCCGCCGATATTGTGGCGTCCCCGTCCTCATCTGAGACGTTCGGGTTGGTGGCTCTGGAGGCGCAGGCATGCGGCGCGGCGGTGCTCGCTACGGATGCTGACGGTCTGCGCTATGCGGTGGAAAACCACCGTACGGGCCTACTGGTGGCGCCTCGTACTCCGCAGCGTTGGGCTGCGGCTATTGAGCGTCTGGTGCGTGCCCCGTACCTACGTCATTCGTTGGGGGCGAACGCCGCGGCGCGTGCCCGCACGATGGGTTGGGATCAGACGGCGCGCCGAACCCTTGAAGCTTATGCCGAGGTACGTCAGGGTATCTCGCAGTAATGTATTTTTCACGTTGTGAGGAGTTTTAATGTCTTTCTCCATGAGCCGCGATGAGTTCGCCGCGTACCTGGATTCTGTGCGTATTACCGGTGAGGTGGCGACCCCCCGCGAGAATAACCTGGACCATATTCAGGGTTTCCTGGACGGTAATGAGCACCTTGAGTTTGGTGTGCAGTGGACCCGCGAGTGGGATTACGATTCGGTGTTTGAGGTGATGGTCCGCCGCGCGGGTCTGAACCCGGACCGTTCGCATACCCACGGTCAGGACACTATTGGTGCCGAGCAGTGCATCAGCGCGTTGGAGGAGTACGCCCGGATCTTTGGCGAGGCGGTGCGTGTGGGTTCTCGTATTCTGTTTGCGACCGGTCACCCGGCGGGCCTGTTCCCCATGTATGCGGTGATGGCTGCGGCGGCGAAGGCTGCTGGCGCTGAGGTTCTTCAGATTGAGGAGGGCGAGCGTTTCCTGGACGGTGACGTCCGCCAGATTATGGATGTCGTGATGTTTGAGCAGTACGGCAACCTGCAACATACGCATTTCCCTGGCCCGATGCGCATCGCACTGGATCAGTTGAAGGCGCGCGGTGTGACTCCGGATCTGGTGGTTTCGGATCACGGTATGGCTGGCTATGCTTCCTCGACCTGTAAGTTGCTGACGATTGGTATTGCGGATTGTAATGATCCGGGTCTGTTTGTGGCGGCTGAGCAGGGGGATCTGCCGGTGTGCGTGCCGATGGACGATAACGTTCCGCCGCGTCGTTATGAGCCGATGATTGATTTCATTTTGGATCGTGCGGGGCTTGAGCGTCCTTAATGTCCCTTCTGCACCCTGTGTTTAGGGTTTGGGGTCTTCGGGGTTTATCTTTTATCTGTCGGTTATTGTTTTCCTGCAAGTGCGTGAAACATGCTGATGGTTTTGGGGTTTCTTAGCTCCACTAGGCATTCTTCCCGAAGGCCCTTTTTTCTTCTTTTTCTGTGATTGATTTCATCACACCGGAGCGACTTTGCGTCTTCATTCTTCGAGACTGAAGACCCCCCGACCCCGTAGAATAGTTTACGGAACACGTTTATGCGCTCTTTGGCTTCATATAGCGTTCCACTAGGCGCCTTACCAGCGCCTTTACCGTAATCTCTGCCACTATTCACTCAGCAAGATTATTGGTTCACTCATTCATTCATAACAATGACTAGGACACGATTCCCTATTCACCGATAATTAGGGGTAAATGTGCCTATTCGCCGCTCTCAGTCCACGACACAGGACAAATTTCCGGGGAAGATTACACCGTTGAAAGTACAAGATCGTCTTAAAAAAATGTGGGGTTCAGACTTCGTTATCAAGCGAAGCTGGCACCCCAAGGTTCAGCGTGCCCTTTACCTTGGCGACCTTTTCGCCATTGCTGTTGCGGTTATCGCTGCGCATCTGATTCGTTTCGGGTGGGAGAATGCTGACCTGCCCTACGTGAACGTTTGGCCTATTAACGTCCTCGATGGCCGCGTGCCCGCGATAGATTACATCTTCTTGGGTATTGGCCTGACCGTTGGTTGGTGGTTTATCCTCCAGGTCAACGGCTCCCGTAGCCTGCGCATCATGGGTTTCGGTACTGAGGAGTACCGCCTCATTACTCGCGGCAGCACTTATTTCTTCTGCCTGCTGATTATTGTGGCGTTCTTCCTCAAGGTTGACGTCACCC
>ERZ772952.339-NODE-339-length-10533-cov-4.16368_pt1 | contig 10533 bp, 8 predicted proteins | sample MGYA00580686_ERZ772952 | MGnify/ENA primary metagenome ERZ772952 (study PRJEB29015, sample SAMEA2738074) | human oral metagenome | biome: human oral; feature: human-associated habitat; material: saliva | place: China | collected 2213 ... | reverse complement strand
GGGCGCATACGAACGGCGAGGGGCGCGCCCGCGTTGAAAGCAGGCACGCCCGACTCGTCGACAGATTCAGAATCAAACAGATCCATGAAACCTAGCTTAGGACAGAGTGACTCCACTCGAGGAAGAGCCGATCTTAGGACCGGAGAGAACCTGGACGACCACGAGGCCGCCGAGGATCAGCATGCAGGCACCGGCACCGAGCAGGTATCCGTTGAGTCCCTCGGACTCATCGCCAGCGAGCGAGGAAGACAGCATCTCCGCGTGAAGCTTCACCGCACCCGATGCGTCGACCGACGAACCGTTCGCGGCAGCACCGACAGCGGAAGCGACCTTGAATTCGGCCCATCCGACAAGCTCGTGCGAGCGGTTAGCAACAACCACCTTGTACTCGCCGGTCGGCAAACCCGTGAGGTCCATGGTGACCTTGTTGGAGTCCTCAACCTGCAGCCAACGGGCCTCACCGGTCTGCATGATGTTGGCACTCACCCAGTCGCCGACGGCTGCCTTATCCGACGGCACGTTGATGGTCAGCTGGCCAGCCGTGAAGGCGGCGCTCACGCCACCCTTGTTCGAGTCGGTCAGCTGAGACTCGTCAGTGATGGGCGACACGGGGGTCTCGGACGGCTGCGAAGCTGTCGCAGACGCGGACGGGCTGGGCGCGGGAGACGCACTCTCAGAAGGGGTCGGTGTCGGGCGCACGACCGGCAGCTGCGGATCGTCGGGCACCGGCGCAGGGGCGGCAGAAGGCTCCGTCGTAGGCTCGACCACCGGGTCCGGAGCGGGTGCCGGAGCAGGATCAACGGTCGGCTCGGTCGTCGGAGCGGGCTCGGGGTCCGTCCTGGGAGCAGGCTCAGCGGTCGGCTCGTCCGTGCGAGCGGGTGTTGCCGTCGGATCGTCGGTGGGTGCAGCGGTCGGGTCCGCGGTGGGAGCGGGTGTCGGATCGTCGATATTGTCGGTGTACGGCGTGTAGATGCTCACCGTGCCATACATGGGGTTGGGTTCGACGCCCGAAGAATCACTGCGGTACAGCACGAAGGTAATTGTGTGCGTCTCCCCCGGCAGCCACTTCACGCCCTCGACATTGTTCGTGCCGTCGGGCACATCTGCGGTGATATACAAATCCTCCAACGACTGAGCGGCCCACAGATCAGGGTCCGAAGGCGTCACCGTCTCGCCGCCGCGCTTGAAAGTCGGGCGCGTGAGCGGAGTGACACCCCCATGATCGAGGATGAGGCCCCAGTGGCCGGTTGCAGCGAACTTGTCCGCAAAATCGGCATTGTTCGCGATATTGACCTTGAGCTTGTCCCCCGCCCGAAGGGCGTAGTGCGGGACTGCATCATCGGCACGCGCGGCAAAACCGGGGATCGCGAGACCGATGCCCGCAAACAGGAACAGCGCCATGAGCAGGCTCATGGTTCGACTGCGCCCGACGAACCTCCGAGCGGCAACGGCAGACGATGCGCGTCCATGCTGCATACCGTTCTCCTTAGTGAGTTAATCCGCAGAAACTATCGTATCGGATCAAGAGTAACAGGCGTAACGCACGAATGCTAAATCCCAAGACACACCATTTGGTTAATGCACAAATTCTCAGCGCATCGCCGCAGGTGTGCGAGATTTAGCGCAGCAGCCCGTGCGAGCGGCGAACAATGCTGACCGTGACGATCGCGCCGAGAAGCGCGAGAAGACCGCCGCCTGCGAGGATCCATCCATTGAGGCGAGACTCCTGCTCACGAACCGCCTGGTTCGTGGCCTGCTGCTCCGAATGAGCCTTGGGGCCAATCTGCGAAGCAGACACGCTTTCCTGCTCCGCGGACGGCGAGGGAGACGGGGCATCAGCGTTCGAGCCGACACCGCCACCGGCAGCAGAAGACGAACCATTACCCCCGGAGGAAGAAGCAGACGAGGCCGAAGCGGAGGGCACCGGGGCTGCCGACGAACGCGAGGTATCCGAGGCATCAGCCGACGGGGTGGTACCGAGAGACGGCGTCGCCGTCACATTGGAGGGAGCACTGGCCGAGGCGTCGCCGGGAGCATCATCCGTTAGACCAACAACTGGCTTAGCAGCATTATCAGCCGGAGACTCCGTAGGCCCATCGGTGACAACGTCGGAAGACGCTCGGCCATCAGGCTCCGTCGACGGCTCGTCAGTGGGCTCAACCGAAGAATCGTCGGTCGGCGTCAGCGAGCACGCGGGTACCTGCGCATTGGCTTCTGCAACCGTCACAGACACCTGCACGTAGGTGCCGGTCACGCCATCGCCGATCATGATCGAATGCTCGGAACCAACCGTCCACGTCGACGGCAGCTCAATGTCGGTGCTAAAAGAGCCGGTGGTCGACACTTCGGCGACGCTCCAAGCAGCCTTATTGCGGAGGACAGACGCGGGAACCCAGGCGGGAAGGGTGACGCCATCGGGGCGAACTTCCTGCCCATCGTCGAGCGTGACAACGACAAAGCCGCGCGAGCTCTCAGAACTAGGGCCCCAGCCGGAACCCTCCACATGCAGCGGAGAACCGACAGGGACGACCGACGAAACGACGATAGACGCACCCTCGTCAGTGACGGTGTGACACTGTCCGGTCACGCCGGCAACTCCGTCAACACTGTATGCGGGTTGAGCGGCAACGAAGATCCCACCGACGATCGAAGCAGACGCGGTCAGAGCCAGCAGAGGCATGCGCAGCCCCCCACCGTACGATCGCATCTGTTTCGTCATCTGTATCCTTCTCTATCTTGACGGGATGTCGTATGCTAATCGGCTTCACCAGGCCCAGAATCAATATGTCAGTGTCCGAGTAACCACTAGCTACAGAAACCATATTATTGCCTGATGCCCATTCCGCAATTGCGAACAACAAGCAAATTACCGGAACATGCAGTCAAAACACGTTTTTATCAGGAGATTTCAGCCTTCTAGCAACTTCCTGTGAAGTATATTATCCAACAATCATGGAGCTGCGTGACCCGACGGTCAAGTTTTGAGATTTTGGGGATCACAACGCCCGGCTCATCGCATCGGAATCACCAGTGGTGTTTCGGTTTCAGGGTCGTCGATGATCCTGCAGGGCACACTGAAGACGCGTTCGATCAGCTGCGCCGTCACAACGTCGCGAGGTGCCCCCTGGGCCACAACCTCGCCGTCCTTCATGAACACAAGGTGCGTCGCGTAGCGGAATGCCAGATGAAGGTCATGCAGTACCGCAACGACCGTCACACCGTCCCTGTGGAGCCGCTGCGCCAAGCGCAGGACCTCCAGCTGGTGATTGAGGTCGAGATACGTCGTTGGCTCATCAAGGAGCAGAATGTCCGTCGCCTGGGCAAGCGACATCGCGATCCACACGCGTTGACGCTGTCCGCCCGACAGCTCGCCGACTCGACGCCCCACCAGATCCGCAACCCCCGCATCCTTCATCGCGCGAGACACCGCCTCGTCGTCCTGCACACTCCACTGATGGAGCACCGACTGATAGGGATACCGGCCACGAGCAACCAAATCCTCGACAAACATGTCGCCCGGAGCAACCGACGACTGAGCCAGCAAACCCAGTCGACGCGCAAGAGCCTTCTGATTCATATCGGCAACACTTCGCCCATCCAGCTCGACCTCGCCGCGTCGTACGCCAAGCACTCGGGCCAGCGAACGCAGGAGCGTCGACTTGCCGCAGGCGTTCGGGCCAACAATAACGGTCAGTTCTCCTGGCAGAACATCCAGTGAAAGCCCTTCGAGGATCGGGGCATTTTTCCCATAGCCGACAACAATGTCCCGAGCACTCAGCCCACGGCTCACAGAAGACTCACTCACGATCTCACCTCACGAATCAACAACCAGAGAAGGTAGACGCCTCCAACGACGCCCGTCACAACACCGACGGGAAGCTCGGCCGGCGCGACGAGCCTCTGCGCACACACATCCGAGACCAGCACAAGCAGAGCTCCGACGAGAGCAGAGGAGGTGAATCCGACTCCCCCGCCACCGCACAGCCGATGCGCGACGTGCGGAGCGGCGAGCGCAACAAAAGCGACCGGCCCCGCCACCGATGTCGCGGTTGCGACGAGTAGGATCGCGACGACGATGAGGAGGACACGGGTACGACCCACTCTCACGCCGAGGCCCGTCGCTACATCGTCGCCCATCGCGACAAGACCGAGGGGCACAGCGAAAACGGCACACACCACAACGACGGCACCAATCACGATGAGCAGAGGCATCAGACGCGCGATAGTAACGCCGGAGAATGAACCGGCACTCCACAGCTGCGCACGCTGCGCTGCTTCCAGCGGAGCCTTGACGATGAGCAGCGAATTGACAGCACGCAACGCCGCCGAGCAGCCAATACCTACGAGAACGACACGAATACCCGTGACTCGCATGCCACCCGCACACGCAAGGATGATCGCACCCGAAACGAGTCCTCCAAGCAATGCACCAACCCCAGTGACCGTGGGGCTTGAGCCTAGGACGATGATCGCGAGCAGAGCACCGGTCGCACAGCCGGTCGACAGACCGACGATGTCGGGGCTACCGAGTGGGTTACCCGAGATCGTCTGGAAGATACGCCCGGCGATTCCAAGCGCTACGCCGACAGCGATCGCTGCGAGCATACGCGGCAGGCGCACCGACTGGACAAAGTAGACCCCAAGAAAATCGTCCCGAGGCCCACCGTCTCCCAGAAGACGACGGAACGAATCGGCGGCACTCAGCCCGTAGTCCCCCAGCGTCAGCGAATAAACGGCGAGCGCGGCGAGGAGAACGAAACCGATAACCACGACGGCCGCACTGCGCCGGTGCACGCGCACCGATAAACCGCGTAGCGAAACGGTCTTATAGCGCGATGGAGCTGGCGTCATGACATGCCCTTTCCACGCGCCCCCAAGATGAAGAACGGAGCGCCAATCAAAGCGACTATGACGCCCACGGGCACCTCGGATGGTGCGAGTACGAGACGCGAGACGACGTCAGCACCGCACACCCAAGCAGCGCCGACCACGGTAGACCAGAGGGCAATGGCACCCTGCCGGGCTCCGACAAAGCGTCGCACCATCAGCGGAACTGCGAGGCCGACGAACGTGAGGGGGCCACCCAGGGCAGTCGCTCCCCCGGCCAATGCGGTAACGGCGACAACCCCGAGCACGCGGATGAGTCGCACGCGCACTCCGAGGCTCACCGCGGCGTCATCGCCGAGTGCGAGGACACCCAGTGCCGAGGTGATGAGCAGGGCAACCACGGTGCCGCCGGCAATCACTGCACCCGCGCTGGCCACCGAGGCCATATCAACGCCTTCCAATGATCCCGATGCCCAGTATCGAAATTCGTTGAACGCGAACTGATTCGCGGCGAGAACGGCCTGAGTGAGTGAGGCGAGAGCGGCCGATACGGCAATGCCCGCCAGGGCGAGGCGCGATCGTGATCCTCCGCCACTGCCTGAAATGGCGAAGACGAGGCCGGCGGCCACCCCCGCGCCGATAAGCGAGGAACCCAGCGTCGCCGTGCGGGTGGCGACGCCGCTCACAGCCGTGACGGTCACGACGAGAAATGCCGCTCCTGCGTTGATGCCAAGCACGCCGGGATCTGCGAGAGGATTACGGGTCATCGCCTGCATGACGGATCCCGCCAGCCCCAGTGCCCCGCCGATGACGAGCGCGGCGAGAGTACGGGGAACACGTAGTTGCGTGACCACCTGGGCGTCCTGGCTGATGCCGCCGTGCACGAGCGCGTCCCACACCACGTCGGGAGCGATCTGACGCGAGCCGAAGGCGAGGGAGGCGAGGGCGACGAGGGCAAGCACCAGCGTCGCCACTGCACAAGCAATGGCGACGCTGGCGATGCGACGTGTCGTCATATCAGGTCATCGACCCAGATCGTTTAGCCATCAACGTCAGGAGGCCGGGACGAACTGGGCCTCGATGCTCGAGATGATGCCGTCCATAAGGAGGTATCCACCGGTGGAGGTCCACAGGGAGCCATCGACGGGGATCACGTGGTTCGCCTTCACGGCGCTGAGGGAGTCAAAACCGACGGTGCTCTTTGCCTCTTCGAGGGCTGCGGCCGAGGCCTCGACGCCCGTGTTGCCACCGGCGGAGGGGTTGTTCACCGAGGACTTGCCCAGGGTTCCGAAGAAGATCCAGTCGGCGTCGATCTGATCAATGTTTTCCAGCGAGACGGGCTCAGAGTGGCCATCGCCATCACGATCCTGGTTCGCGGGACGCTTCATGCCGAGCGCGGTGAGAGCCTGGCCGGCGGGCAGCTCCTTGAGGATGAGGCCGGCACTGTCGCCCTGCCAACGCACCACCGAGTAGGTCTGATCGAGGTAGCCGGCGTCCTTCAGGCGGGCGCTCACGGAGGCAACGTGCTGATCGAATTCCGCGAGCTTGGTCTGCGCCTGGTCGGCAACGCCGAGCGCGTCGGCCGTCAGGGTGAAGGTCTCGCGCCAGTCGCCGCCCTTTTGCGTCGTGAAGAAGACGGGCGCAATCTGAGCCAGCGCGGTCAGCGTCTCGGTGTCGTTGTTCTTCACCGACGTGCCGTCAACGAGGATCAGATCCGGGTGCGCCGCACCGATGGCCTCGAGGTTGGGTGTGCCGATGGAGCCCAGGATCGGGATATCACCCGCGCGATCAACGAGGTAGTTGGGAACCGTCTGCTGGCCGCGGCCGGAGACAACGCCGATCGGGGTGATGCCCAGGGCGAGCGCGTTGTCGGTCGTCGGCTCAGAGAGCGTGACGACGCGGCTGGGGTGCGACGGCAGGGTCACTTCCTGACCGGATGCGTCGGTAACAGTGCGCGTCGCAGAGGTCTCGGACGTCGCGGAGGCCTCGGGGGACGAGGCCGGGGCGGACTGGGGGGACGAGCATGCTCCCAGGGCGAGAGCGGTCAGAGCGACGCCGACGATGGCGCGAATTCGCGTCGACAGGTGCACGAGTGCCTCAATTCAGTCGATCTTATCAGGTGCATAGGTAAGCCTAACCTATAGACTATGCATTGACCTGGGCTGTCTCATTCCTGGTCAGCATGTGAGAGGGTTCCCATTCATCAAGGGCGCGCACGAGGCCTTCGCGCCACCATGCCACGTCGTGCCCGCTGCGATAGTGGTCAAGCTCAACCGCCACGCCCAGGCGCCGCAGTAGCTCGGCGCAGTCATCCACTACAGGACGCATCGTCTCTTCCAACGTGCCCACCTGCAAACGTAGCCGCACACCCTGGTGCGGTCGAATCTGCCCGGCGCGAAGGGCACCCATTAGCGTGCCTTCGCCGACTCCTCGTTGTTCCCCTCCCCACCACAGGGACGGCGATTGGGCGACGATCTCGTCGACGGGCAGATCCTGTCGCAAGCCAACCTCCAGCGCGGCGAGGCCACCGTAGGATTGGCCTGCGACCATCACGGGCCCCGCCCCCGCCTCGTCGTGCACTGCCCGCAGCAGAGCAGCGACGCGATCCGCATCGGTCAGCTCCGCCTCGCGCTCATCCAGATCTCCTGCGTCGATCGTCACGATGCGCAGGCCGGGATAGCGCCGAGTCAGCCAACCGACGCCGTTGCCTCGCCAGATCTCGCCGTCGAAGAGGATGAGCGTGCACGTTGGCTCCGACTCGCCCTCGTAGATCACGACCCGGCGCTGGCGTGTGTGGCTGAGCCGGGCACTGACACGCGTGCCAATCTCGCGCTCCCGCGGCGCACGCATCTGAGGCGCCGCCAGATCCTCCGACGGCCACACGGCCCGCGCGTCGGGCCCAACGAAAAGTGAGGCTTCGGCGCCTCGCCCATTCACGACTCGCAAGGGATTCGATTCATCAGGGTACGCGTCCTCAAGGAATCGTATCCACTCCCCCATGTCCGTATACACCCCGGGATCGAGGCCCCACGGACCCACAATGACTCTTTGATAGCTGAGGATCGCATCCGCGGGAAGCGCGCACACGAGCGACCGAGCATCCGAGCGCCCCGGCCCTATTGACATGCAAAACTCGTCGAGGTGTTCGCGCGCCCGATCAGTGATCGTGTTGAGGATGACGTAGCAGTGCGCGCCGGCCTGGGCTCCCCACTGAAAGGTCACGCGTACGGCGTCGACCCCATCAATGACGAGCCGAGGCCCGATGATTGGGAGCCCGTCGGCGTAGCGATAAATTCCGTCTGACGCCTCCGGGCGCAGCAGGCAAAAGCCCGTGCGCGAAAAAGACGTGTGCTCAAACGCCACGAGATCAGTCGAAGAGCGAAATATCGCCCGCGCCGACGCGCGCGACGACAGCGTCCCCGCCAGCGAAGTCGATGACCGTGGTCGGCTCAGCGACGCCCACGGGACCCACGACCACCAGGTCGACCTGGTGTCCGATGCGATCATCCACGTCGAAACCGTCCGTCAGCGGCTCTTCCTCGCCCGGCATGATGAGCGTAGAGCAGGCCAGGGGCTCGCCCAGCGCCTCGACAATCGCCTGCGTGATGACATGATCGGGGATGCGCACGCCCACCGTGTGCTTCTTCTTGTTGAGCATGATGCGCGGGACCTCCTTGGTCCCCCGCAGGATGAACGTGTAGGGTCCCGGGGTCAGCGCTTTCATGGTGCGGAACTCGTGATTATCGATGATGACGAGCTCGCCCAGCTGCGCAAACGAGTGACACAGCAGCGAGAAGTTGTGCTTGTCATCGAGCTTACGGATGGCACGGATCGTGTCCATACCCGCCTTGTTACCCGCCTTCGTGGCAATCGCGTAGCCGGAGTCGGTGGGCAGCGCTATCGTGCCGCCGCGTTCCAGCAGGTCAACGACCGTGTTGACCAGACGTGCCTGCGGATTCTCAGGGTGCATCTCGACGTACGACATACCCCTATTGTGCACGAAACCCCCACCGGTGGGTAACCGATGGGGGTTCCGTGGACAAGGTCACGGCACAGAAATCACTTCTCGGATTCCTCAGATGCTTCCTCGCCGCGCTTCTTCGGCTTCGCATCGACGCCGGCTTCCTTACGCTGCGCGGGCGTGATCGGGGCCGGTGCCTCGGTCAGCGGGTCGAAACCGCCGCCGGACTTCGGGAAGGCGATGACGTCGCGGATCGAGTCGGACTTCGTCAGCAGGGACACGATGCGGTCCCAGCCGAAAGCCACGCCGCCGTGCGGCGGGGCGCCGAACTTGAAGGCGTCCAGCAGGAAGCCGAACTGCGCCTGGGCTTCCTCCTCGCCGATGCCCATCACGTTGAACACGCGGTTCTGGATGTCACGGCGGTGGATACGGATGGAGCCGCCGCCGATCTCGTTGCCATTGCAGACGATGTCGTACGCGTAGGCCAGCGCGTTGCCCGGATCCTTGTCGAAGGAGTCGATCCACTCGGGCTTGGGCGAGGTGAACGCGTGGTGGACGGCCGTCCAGGCGCTGTGGCCCAGCGCGACGTCACCCTCGGCCTCGGCGTCGCCGGTGGGCTTGAAGAGCGGCGCGTCGACGACCCAGGTAAATGCCCAGGCGTCGGGATCGATGAGGTCGCAGCGCTTACCGATCTCGAGGCGGGCCGCGCCGAGCAGCTCGCGCGAAGGAGTCGGCTTGCCAGCGGCGAAGAAGATGCAGTCGCCGGGGTTGGCGCCGGTGGCAGCAGCAAGGCCCTCACGCTCGGCCTCGGTGATGTTCTTAGCGACGGGGCCGCCGAGCGTGCCGTCCTCGGCAATCGTGACATACGCCAGGCCCTTGGCGCCGCGCGCCTTGGCCCATTCCTGCCACTTGTCGAAGGTGCGACGCGGCTGCGAGCCGCCACCGGGCATGACGACGGCGCCCACGTAGGGGGCCTGGAACACGCGGAAGGTCGTGTCCTTGAAGTACTCGGTGAGCTCGGTGAGTTCGAGGCCGAAGCGCAGGTCGGGCTTATCCGAGCCGTAGCGCTCCATGGCGTCCTTGTAGGTCATGCGCGGGATCGGCGTGGACAGGTCGTAGCCGATGAGCGCCCACACGTTCTTCAGCACATCCTCGGCGACCTCGATGACGTCGTCCTGGTCCACGAAGCTCATCTCGATGTCGAGCTGGGTGAACTCGGGCTGACGGTCGGCGCGGAAGTCCTCGTCGCGGTAGCAGCGCGCGATCTGGAAGTAGCGCTCCATACCGGCCACCATGAGCAGCTGCTTGAAGAGCTGGGGCGACTGAGGCAGGGCGTACCAGGAGCCGGGCGAGAGGCGAGCCGGGACGATAAAGTCGCGGGCGCCCTCGGGGGTCGAACGGGTCAGCGTCGGGGTCTCGATCTCGACGAAGTCGCGGGCGTAGAGCGCCTCACGGGCGGCGCGGGAGACCTTCGAGCGCAGGCGGATCGCGTACTGCTCGGGCTCGCGACGCAGGTCGAGGTAGCGGTACTTCAGGCGGGTTTCCTCGCCCACGTTGCCGGAATCTTCAGCATTGGAGGACACCTGGAACGGCAGAGGCGCGCTGGTGTTCAGGATTTCGATGTCGTCGCCCATCACCTCGATAGCGCCGGTGGCCAGGTGCGGGTTCTCGTTGCCCTCGGGGCGAGCGCACACCTCGCCGGTGACCTTGAGGACGAACTCGGAGCGCAGCTCGTGGGCAACACG
>ERZ772952.338-NODE-338-length-10541-cov-4.98741_pt1 | contig 10541 bp, 9 predicted proteins | sample MGYA00580686_ERZ772952 | MGnify/ENA primary metagenome ERZ772952 (study PRJEB29015, sample SAMEA2738074) | human oral metagenome | biome: human oral; feature: human-associated habitat; material: saliva | place: China | collected 2213 ... | reverse complement strand
GGGGTGTCCCGGAGTCTCGGGTTATCCACAGGGCTTCTCGCGCGTCTTGATCGGCCGCGAGCGCGGCGGGATCGTTGACGTATGAAGGATTCCGGTTGCCTCGCCCGATCAGCCTTGCGGGCAGACGTTCACCTGGCCTGCGTCGCGGGCCCTGACGTCGGCGTCGTGGTTGCGCCTGGCGCGGTCGGGCGCGCGGGGGTCGTTCCACTGACGTGCGCGTCCGTCGCCAGGGAGCACCTCCGCTTGTCGACGCGGGAGGGTCGGGCCGTCTTGCGCGTGTTGCCTGGCGCTTCCCCGGTGCGCGTGCGCTCGCGAGTCTCCCTGTGGCACCGTTATCGGGAGGCTCGGCCGCTCCCTGCGGGGACCAGCATTCGTCTGGGAGAGGACGTCTTCGAGGTGCGGGCCCGGCCTCGGCGCTTGGCGTGGCCCTCAGCTTCCGGACGAGGCCGGGGATCGCTGACGGGCTCGTCTCTCCTTCGGGGAGCTCCCCTGGTCTCCGTGCTCGTCATGGCAGGGTTTGTTCTGTGGAAACTGCGCTCGAGCATCTCACTGCCCTCCGTGCTCGCACCGGCCGGCGCGGGAGTTGCGCTGGCCGCGATCGCCGCCTCGGTTGCCTTGTCGTGGCGGGCGCGCCGGCGTCGCCGGGGCTGGGACGGCGGGGCGCTCGCCCTCATCCTTGCGGGGCTTCCGGCCTTGTCCACTCCCCCGCGCGCCGTGCGGGCTGCCGTGTGGCCGGGTCGGCCCACGCGCGTGGGTCGACGCGTGCGGCTGTCGGCGTCCGCTGACGGTAGAGAGGCGGGAGAGTGCGAGGCGATCGGCATTGTCGGCGCGCACGCGTCCCAGTGCGCGCTGTGGTGCGCCGGCCAGATCGCCGCCCAGCTCGGCGGGGCGCGCGTGTGGTGGAACAGCGCCGCTCCCGTGTTAATTGGGCACGCGGGCGTGGATATCCACGTCAGCGACCGCGATTCCTGCCCGCACTGCACGCGCGACGCCGCCCGTCCGACGCTCCACATCGGATACGCCTCCTCGCTGTCGCTCCTTCCGGCCTGGTGCGCACAGGTGTGCGTCACCGATGACGAGCCCGTGAGCTCGCAGTGGTGGTGGACCGTCACGCGGGCAGACGCGCGCGACAGCCTGCCGACGCGGCTCGACTGGGACCCGTCCTCAGCGAGGGGGCGCGGCCGTGGGCTCAGCGTGCGGATCGGTCTTTCAGAGGAGGGACCCGTCGACCTGGACCTGGTCGCCGACGGGCCGCACGCCCTCGTCGCAGGGTGCACCGGATCGGGAAAGTCCGAGGCGCTCCTCGGGTGGCTTGCCGCTATCGCGCACTGCTACAGCCCCGAACAGGTCCGTTTCATCCTCATCGACTACAAGGGCGGGGCAACTTTCGCCCGCCTCGAGGCGCTCCCCCACACCCAGGCACTCCTCACCGACCTTGACGCCGGCGCCACGACCCGAGCGCTGGACGGAATCGCGTCGATACTCCAGCAACGCGAGGAAACACTCGGGGCGCTCGGCTTCCCTGACCTCGCCACGTGGGAGAGCGCTCACGAAGAGGATCCGCGCAGCGTGACCGCGCCCCCACCTCGTCTCGTTGTCGCGATCGACGAGTTTCGCGTTCTCGCCCAGGCGCACCCCGATTCGATGGAGGTCTTGCTCCGACTCGCCGCGCAGGGACGCAGCCTCGGTTTGCATCTCATCGCGGCCACCCAACGCCCCTCGGGAGCGGTGAGCGCACAGATGCGCGCAAACATGGACATTCGGCTGTGTCTGCGCTGCGTGAGCGCCTCGGACTCCACCGACATCCTCGGGGATGGGCGCGCCGCCTCGCTGCCGCGTATCCCCGGCCGCGCTGTTCTGGCGGACGCGGGCACGATCCAGCTGACCTACCTCGCCGACATCGCGTCGGTAGTCGCACGCTGCAACGCCACGTGGCCTCGCTCGGGCACCGAACCCCTGTGGGCGCCGCCCCTGCCCGAGGCGCTGAGCTGGGAGGACGTCGACGCCGCCGCGCAGCCGCTTCCCGATCACGCCCCGCAGGGGAACGAGGACCTCGATGCTGTCCCTGGCGGTACCGCCGTGTCTCTCGGCCTGGAGGAAGGCATCACACGTCACGCCCCCATCGTCTGGGACGGAGGAAGCATCCAGATCCAGACCAGCGCGCATGAGGCGCATATCGCCGCGCAATGGGCACTGTCCCTCGCGACGCGAATCGCGCACAGCACCCGCCAACCTCTGCACGTCATCGGCGAGGAGACGGTCGATTGCGCGGCCTCCCATCTGCCTGTGGACGCGCCCGGCATCATCGACCTGCTGGAAGGCATCTGCGACCACGGGCCAGCGGTCCTGGCGCTCACGGATGCCCCGCAGCTGCGCTCCTATCTGTCGCATGTGCTTGCTGCCCCTCAGGCGGAGGCGTTGTGGACCTCGCTCCTGGCCACAGCCAGGCGCGCCGGCGTCGTCATCGTTGCCGCCTTCGCTGGCAGGTTTACCCCGTCCAGCGCGGCATTAGGCGCATTCTCGACGCGCATCGTGCGCGCCAGGGACGCAGACGAGGCCGTCCACGCCGGGATCGCGCCCGGGGAGCTGCGCGCTCTCGGAGAGGGGCAGGCGCTTCTCGTGCGACCGGGAGAGAACCCTCGCCTCGCCTGCATCCCCCGGCAGGCCGTTCGTGGCCGCGGCGAACACCTGGCTATCGAGGGCGATTGGCACATCCCCTCCCCGTCGCAGGTCGCAGCAATGGTCAGAAATACACGCTCTCCGATCCTGCTCGGCCCTACCTACAGCGCCCCCACCTGGGCTCGCTCACTGCCGTGGATCATCATCGGAAGCAGGGACGACACCCGGGTCGTCGAGGCCATCCACGCCCACCTCGGGTGGGAAACGCCAAAGATCTCTGACGTAATTCCCGAAGAAGCGTGGACTCGTATCACCAGATGGGACAAGCACAGGGTCCTCGCGCTCAACCCCACACACAACGTTATTCGCGCATTAATTCAACACAGCCACACGCCCCCACTCGCCCTGACGGCACGACGGTGGGAGTCGACCTGCGGCGTGATCAGCGAGGGTGATACCGTAACCACTGTCCAACTGACCGTAGGGTCAGTTAATACCTAAGTCCCACCATTTTGGTCGGTCGTGAGCAGACGCATAGTGACATCTCCATTTCACTGTTGACTCAACCTTGCGCGACTAAGATGGCCTAGCGGACACTGAAAAAGAGCACAAGAGACCCAGGCGCACAGGACGCGAGGAGCGAAAGACAGATCATGGATTGGCGCAGTAAGGCAGCATGCCTGACCGTAGACCCGGAACTTTTCTTCCCCATCGGGAACACGGGTCCGGCTATTACGCAGGTCGCCGAGGCCAAGGCCGTGTGCCGTGAGTGCGAGGTCGTGAGCGTGTGCCTGCAGTGGGCGATCGACAACAACCAGGACTCCGGCGTGTGGGGCGGCATGAGTGAGGAAGAACGCCGCTCCCTCAAGCGCCGCGCCGCGCGCGCACGTCGCGCAGGCTGCTAACAAGCCACAGCGCCCGCGCGAGCCGCAGAGACGATCAAGGCCGAGGATCCGCGATGGATCCCCGGCCTCGTTCGTTGATCGTTCACCCCGCCCGCGCAGGGCCCCGATCAGGCGGGGTCCAGGTTGGCGTGGAGCGTCACGAGCGTGCCGCCGCCCTCGCGAGGTGCCCACTCGATCGAGCCCTTCAGCTCGCCGCGCACCATCTGATGCACGATCTGCGTGCCCAGGCCGCTCATGGGCGTGCCCGGCACGAAGCCCACGCCATTGTCTGCGACGGTCACCGTCATGGACGTTCCCTCGCGCTCGGCACGCACCTCGATGAGACCGTCGCGATCCGCGAGGCCGTGCTCGACCGAATTCGCGACCAGCTCATTGAGGACGGTCGCCAAGGCCTGAGCCTGATCGGCCTGAATGGTGCCAAAGCTGCCGGTCGTGATGACTTCAACGGCGTGGTCCGTGGACGCGATCGCGCCGGCCATGCGCACAATCGTGCGTGCGACCTCGTCGAAGTCCACCGACTCGTCCACGTTCTGCGACAGGGCGGCGTGCACGGTCGCGATGGCCTGCACGCGGCGCTCGGCCTCCGCGAGCGCCACCTTGACCGCCTCCTCGGAGGAGCGGCGCGACTGGAGGCGCAGCAGGGCGGACACGGTCTGCAGGTTGTTCTTGACGCGGTGGTGGATCTCGCGGATCGTCGCGTCCTTCGTCATGAGCTCCTGCTCGTGGCGGTGGACCTCAGAGACGTCGCGCGTCAGGATGACGGCACCCAGGCGCTTACGCCCGTTGACGAGGGGCAGGGCGCGCATGCTGACGGTGGATGCGCGCGCCGCGATCTCGACGCGCCAGGAGGCGCGACCCATGACGACAACCGCCATGGATTCCTCGATGAGGGTGCCATCGCCGATGACCTCGGTGATCTCCTGGGCGAGGACCTTGCCGGTCACGTGCGTGCGGATGCCGAGGCGGCGCAGGCACGACACGGCGTTGGGGGTCGCGTGCTGGACGCGGCCCTCCGCATCCAGGAGGACGGCGCCGTCGAGCACTCGCGGGACACCGTGGGAGGTGACCTGCGGGGTCGAGTCGTAGGGGTATTCGCCGCGCGCCATCATCTGGCACAGGGTGTCAGCCGCAGCAACGGTCCACCCCTCAAACCCGAGGGACAGACGCGGACTCGACAGGTTGGCCTCGCGCGTGACGACGGCGATGATGCGCCCGTCGTGGCACACGGGCACGCACGTTTCCATCATCGAGTAGGTGCCGGCCCATCGGGCGGCGGGCGAGCGCACGACCTGCCCGGTCTGTAGGGCGCGCCGCAGGTCGATTTCGCGGGCGGCGGGCAGGTGGAGGCCGATGATGTCGTCCACGTGAACGGTCGTCGAGGTCGCGGGGCGGCAGTGGGCGGCCGCGATGAAGCGTCCGTCGTCGGCGGGAAGCCACAGGACGAGGTCGGCTGCCGCCAGGTCGGCGAGCACCTGCCAGTCCGCGAGGAGGAGGTGCAGCCAATCGATGTCCTGCTCCGACAACGGCGTCGAAGAGGCTTCTTCAGCTAACTGCATGAGACTACGCATGCATCTACTCTAAAGGGAGAGGGGCCGCGAAGGCGGACCTTCGTTGTAAATGAGCGCCGGGACACGCTTCGGCGCCGCTTCTTTCGCAAGGAGAGCCATGCAGTTCACGCAGTCCATTTCTTACCCGGGCACGGTCGACGAGGTCGTCGCGATGTACCTGACCCCCGCCTACCTGGAGCGACGCTTCGGCCAGTTCGTGGTCGAGGGATCCTCCACCGTGTCGGTGGAGGGCGAGCGCGTGTCATTCGCGGGCACCGTGCGCCCCGAGCTGATTCCGGCGGCGGCCGCGCGCTTTGTCAAGTCCGATCTGCGCATCTCTTTCACCGAGGAGTGGGCGACGAACGAGGCCGAGGCGACCTCGCGCACATCCGTGACCGTGGACGGTGCCCCCGTGTCCGTCGAGGCCACGTCGACGCTCACGAGCGCCGAGGCGGGAAGTGTTCGCGTGGTGACCGGCAACGTGTCGGTGCGCGTGCCGCTACTGGGCGGTCGCATCGAGAAGGAAGCGGTGGCTCACCTGGGTCGCGTCGTGGAGCGCGAGCAGGCGCTGGCCACGCAGTGGCTGGAGGAGCATCGCTGAACCTTCGCTACGCTCTGCGAGGAACCCCGCCCGCCCCGCGCATGTTGCCGGGCGGGCGGGGTCTTTTCGCGACACAATAGGTGCCATGAGTGATACCCCTAAGTCTCTGTACATGCAGCGTACGGGCGTGCGTCAGTACGTCGCCCGCAACCAGGACGGCGCCGAGATCCGCATCGGTCACGGCCCCGGCCTCTTCTCCCCCGGCGACCTGCTCAAGCTCGCGATCGCGGGCTGCAACGCGATGAGCTCGGATGCCCGCATGGCGGCTCGCCTGGGCGACGATTTCGAGCAGTTCGTCGGCGTCTCCGGCGACTACGACCAGCAGAATGATCGTTTCACGCACGTGGACGTCGAGCTGGTCCAGGACATGTCTGCCCTGTCCGACGAGGAGATCGAGGATCTCAAGCGTCGCGCCGATGCCGCAATCAAGCGCAACTGCACGATCGAGCACTCGGTCGTCGACCAGGCGCTCCCGGCCTCGCACACGTGGACGAACGAGCGGATCAACTGACGTGAGCGCCGTCGACCGCCAGTACGAGGACCTGCTGGCGCGCATTATGCGCGAGGGCACCCCCAAGGGTGACCGCACCGGCACGGGCACGCGTTCCCTGTTCGGGGCGCAGCTGCGCTACGACCTGTCCAAGGGCTTCCCGCTGATCACGACGAAGCGCGTGCACCTCAAATCGGTGGTCGGCGAGCTCCTGTGGTTCCTGTCGGGGTCGTCGAACGTGTCCTGGCTCCAGGACAACGGGATCCGCATCTGGAACGAGTGGGCGGACGAGGACGGCGAGCTGGGCCCGGTGTACGGCGTCCAGTGGCGTTCGTGGAACGCCGGGGATGGCCGCCACATCGACCAGATCTCCCAGGTCCTCGAGACGCTGAAGACGAACCCGGATTCGCGCCGCATGGTGGTCTCCGCGTGGAACGTCGGCGACCTGCCGCAGATGGCGCTCGAGCCCTGCCACGCGTTCTTCCAGCTGTACGTGGCCGACGGCCGCCTGTCGCTGCAGCTCTACCAGCGCAGCGCGGACATGTTCCTGGGCGTGCCCTTCAACATCGCGTCCTACTCGCTGCTCACCCACATGTTCGCCCAGCAGGCGGGCCTGGAAGTCGGCGACTTCATTTGGACGGGCGGGGACTGCCACATCTACTCCAACCACACGGAGCAGGTGACCGAGCAGCTCAGCCGTGAGCCCTACCCATTCCCTCGCCTGGAGCTCGCGAAGGCTCCCTCGATGTTCGAGTACTCCTTCGACGATATTTCGGTGACGGACTACCAGCATCACCCCACGATCAAGGCTCCGGTCGCGGTATGACGAAGCTGGGAGCGATTTGGGCGCAGGATTGCAACGGGATCATCGGGACGGGCACGGCCATGTCCTGGCATGTTCCCGCTGATTTCCGGCACTTCAAGGAGTCCACGATGGGCTGCCCGATCATCATGGGCCGCCGCTCGTGGGAGGCTCTCGGGCGCGCCCTGCCGGGCCGCACGAACATCGTCATCACCCGCACCCCCGGGTACGAGGCCGAGGGCGCTCTCGTCGTCTCCTCCGTCGATGAGGCGCTTCAGATCGCGCGCGAGGAAACGGCGCGTACGGACGCCCCCTACATCTGGATCACGGGCGGGGCTCAGCTCTACGCGCAGACCCTTCCCCTCCTGGACGAGGCCGTGGTGACCGACCTGGAGCTGGACGTGGCCGCGAGCGCTCCCGAGGGGTCGACCTTCGTATACGCGCCGCCGCTGGATCCGGCGCTGTGGCGCAGGGACGAGGAACGCAGCGACGCGCAGTGGCGTGAGCGCTCCGGGGACGCTCGCTGGAAGGTGAGCACCTGGGTGCAGCGCTGAGCGACGCTCCCCCGTTTCGATACCTGGCCGGCAAGGCCCCGCGCATCGCGCGGGGCCTTCGTCGTAGGATGCACTGTGCCCTCATCACCTTTGCTGACGAATCCGACGCTGCGCGCGCTCGTGGCGATCGCGCTGTTTACGTACACGGCGCAGAACATGCTCAACGTGTCGATCGCTCCCCTGTCGCGCGCCCTCGATCTGCCCGAGTGGATCGTGGGCGCGGCCGTGTCCTTGGCGGCCGCCGCGGTGACGGCGCTTAGCCAGTTCTGGGGGCGCCGCTCGATCGCCTGGGGACGCAGGCGCGTCATCCTGTTGGCGCTATTCTTGGCGCTCACGGCGGGCACGCTCTTTTCGGCGGCCGTGTGGGCGCGGGCGGCCGGTTACATCGGCGCCTACCTCGCGGCAGGCGCCATCATGGCGGCGCGCGGCCCCTTCTTCGGCGCGGCCGTCGCGGCGATCCCGCCGACGGGCCAGGCCCTCGTCGCAGAGGTGACCCCCGACGAGGCCTCGCGCGTGCGCGGCACATCCGCATTCTCCGGCGCGATCAACCTGTCCGTCATGGTTGGCTCCCTCGTCTCCTCGGCTCTAGGAGCCTGGTGGATCTTCGGCCCCGTGCACGCCACCCCGATCTTCGTCCTCATCGCCCTGGCCATCGCCCTCATCTGGTTGCCCCGCGACGGGGCATCGACGCGCCCGAGGAGGCACCTGCCCCGCCTGACGGCCAGGGACACGGAACCCGAGCAGGCGGCCCCGGCCTCGTCGACTGAACCGGCGAACGATAACGCGAGTGGGACAACGGCCACCGCCGACCTGCCCCCGCGCGTTCGGTGGACCGACCGGCGCATCGCCCCGTGGATCGCTTCGGTGTTCGGTATCTACTTTGCGAACGGCGTCGTTCAGATCACGATGGGTTTCCTCGTCCAGGACCGCGGCGGACTCGATCCCGCGCCCGCCGTTTCCGTCACCGCCCTCATGCTGCTAGCCAACGCCGCCGGAGCCATGCTCATGCAGCTGATCGTCGTGCCTCGTCTGGGATGGAGTCCGCGCAGACTGCTGCGCGCCGGCATGACGCTCGCCCTCGTGGCCCTCGCGTGCCTGACGATCGCGCCGTCGCTGTGGGCGCTGGCAGCCTCGACGTTCGCGATGGGCGTCGCCTCGGGCATGGCCTCCCCCGGCTACTCGGCGGGCGCGTCCCTGGCGGTGAGCGCGCGCGAACAGGGCGGCATCGCCGGCGTCATCAACGCGACCGGCGCGATCACGTGGATCGTTGCCCCCGTGAGCGCCACGGCCCTGTACGGCTGGATGCCGCTGTCGCCCTTCCTTTTGGCACTCTCACTGGTCGCGCTGTCGTGCGCGTGCGCCTGGTGGCTCCTGCACCGATCCGATCACGAGGCCCGCGCGCGCGACTAGGACACGACTAGGACGAGTGCCCCACGCCTCACAGCGCGTGCGGCGCTATCCTAGGAGGGTACGTAAGCCCTACGCGAAGGAGCCACCTGTGGCACAAGAAACCCGTACCGAAACCGACTCGATGGGCGCCGTTGAGGTCCCCGCGAACCGCTACTGGGGCGCTCAGACCGAGCGTTCGCTGCACAACTTCGACATTGGACGCAACACCTTCGTGTGGGGCCGCCCGATGGTGCGCGCCCTTGGCATCCTGAAGAAGGCCGCGGCCCTGGCCAACGCCGAGCTGGGCGAACTGCCCGCCGACATCGCGAACTACATCGCGCAGGCCGGCGACGAGGTCATCTCCGGCAAGCTCGACGACAACTTCCCGCTGGTCGTCTTCCAGACCGGTTCGGGCACCCAGTCGAACATGAACGCCAACGAGGTCATCTCCAACCGCGCCATCGAGCTCGCGGGCGGCACCATGGGCACCAAGTCCCCCGTGCACCCCAACGACCACGTGAACCGCGGCCAGTCCTCGAACGACACGTTCCCCACCGCCATGCACATCGCGGTCGTCTCCGAGCTGCACGACATGTACCCGCGCGTGCGCCAGCTGCGTGACACCCTGGACAAGAAGGCCAAGGAGTTCGAGGACGTCATCATGGTGGGCCGCACCCACCTGCAGGACGCGACCCCGATCCGCCTGGGCCAGGTTATTTCCGGCTGGGTCGCTCAGATCGACTTCGCGCTCGACGGCATCGAGTACGCCGACACCCGTGCGCGCGAGCTGGCCATCGGCGGTACCGCCGTGGGCACCGGCCTGAACGCTCACCCGAAGTTCGGCGAGCTCACCGCCAAGAAGATCTCCGAGGAGACCGGCATCGAGTTCAAGCAGGCCGACAACCTGTTCGCCGCCCTGGGCGCGCACGACGCGCTGGTGCTGGTCTCGGGCGCGCTGCGCGTCCTGGCCGACGCCCTCATGAAGATCGCGAACGACGTGCGCTGGTACGCCTCGGGTCCGCGTAACGGCATCGGCGAGCTGATCATCCCCGAGAACGAGCCGGGCTCGTCCATCATGCCGGGCAAGGTCAACCCGACCCAGTGCGAGGCCATGACCATGGTCGCCACCCAGGTGTTCGGCAACGACGCGACGGTCGGCTTCGCCGGCTCGCAGGGCAACTTCCAGCTCAACGTCTTCAAGCCCGTTATGGCGTGGAACGTCCTGGAGTCCATCCGCCTGCTGGGCGACGCCTGCGTGTCCTTCGATACGCACTGCGCGTACGGCATCGAGCCCAACTACGAGAAGATCCAGCACAACCTGGACATCAACCTCATGCAGGTGACGGCCCTGAACCGCCACATCGGCTACGACAAGGCCTCGAAGATCGCGAAGAACGCGCATCACAAGGGCCTGTCGCTGCGCGAGTCCGCCCTCGAGCTGGGCTTCCTGACGGCCGAGGAGTTCGACGCGTGGGTCGTTCCCGCCGACATGACGCACCCCAGCGCCGCCGACGAGTGATCCGCTCGTCGCGCTAGCGGCAAACGCTTCGGCCCCGGTCTCGTTTTGAACTGCGCCCCAAAACTTGGACGCGTTTAATGGTAGCCGTTATGCGGCTTCCTGTAGGGCCTGATCC
>ERZ772952.336-NODE-336-length-10563-cov-26.889_pt1 | contig 10563 bp, 5 predicted proteins | sample MGYA00580686_ERZ772952 | MGnify/ENA primary metagenome ERZ772952 (study PRJEB29015, sample SAMEA2738074) | human oral metagenome | biome: human oral; feature: human-associated habitat; material: saliva | place: China | collected 2213 ... | reverse complement strand
TGTCTACACCCTAGCCTACCGGAAAACCCCGCCTCTCTTGCCGGAGGCGGGGTTTGCGCGGGTACTGTCAGGCTAGGGTACAGCCAGACTGGGGTATAGGCAGGGTGGCTGGGTTTAGCTAGCCTTAGCCTGTGCAGTTAGCCAGCGAAGTCGCCGAGCATATCCACGGTCGGCACGAAGAAGAGGGTGCCGGTCACCGCGGTGCTGAAATCCAGCAGACGGTCGTAGTTGGCGCCATCCACTCCCATAAACATGTTCATGAGCATCTTCCGGACGGTCGAGAAGGTACTGGCGTAGCAGATGAAGTAGGTGCCCAGCTCGTTGTTACCCACGGTGCCGAAGGGCATGTTGTCGCGAATAACCTTGAAGTCGTCACCGATATTGGCAAGAGCGGTGTGAGAGTCGGCGGGCTTCTCATCCTCGCCCATCTCGATGTCGTCGTGCTTGGAGCGGCCAATAACCTTCTCCTGCTCGGAGACAGGCAGGGCGTTCCACGCGGTCATGTCGTGGATGTACTTCTGCACGAACTGGTAGCTGCCGCCCTTGTACGCGGGGTCGTCGTCGCCGATGAGTCCGAAGTATTCGCGTGCCGCGGGGGTCTGCGGGTTCTCGGTGCCGTCCACAAAGCCGATGATGGAGCGGCCGTCCCAGTAGCGGAAGCCGTGCACCTCCTCCAGCACCTCAGCAATATCGCGCAGAGCCGCAGTAATAGCGGACGCCATATCGTAGGCGACCGACGGCTGAGTCGCGCGGATGTGGAAGTGCAGATCACCGGGAGTGGACACCGCGGTGTGCTTGGGGCCCTTAATCTCCTCGAACTCCACGAGCTCCTGCGGCAGCGGCATAGGCAGATCCAGGGTCAGCCACGCGCTGTGGCTGATACCCAGCACAATGTTGGCGTTCTCGGGCGAGTAGCGGTTCGCGGCGGTGTGGTTGAGGTTAATGACGAGTCCGCAGAGGTTCTGGAATCCCTCAACGAGCGCATCCTGCGAGATGCCCTCCTTGAACTTCCAGACCATGAAAATGGTGTTAGCGTTCGGGCTGGCAGTGACCTGTTGTGATTCTGAAGCAAGCATAAAATCCACCGTACGCCCGTGTGCACACCCCTGCAATGAACCCAGTCCTAACCTTCTGCCCTGGCCCTAACCTTCTGCGCTGGCCCTAACCTTCTGCGCTGGCCCTAACCTTCTGCGCTGAACGGAGAAGATTAGGGCTGGGGTAAAGATTAGTAGGGTTTAGAAACCGTGCTTTAGAAGCCGTGGGCGGCGAGGTCACGCGCATGCGCCAGGCGTGCCGCCGTCTCGAAAATAGTCCACGCCTGCACCTGAGTGGACAGCTCCACCGGCGCACCGGGCTTCACAACCTTACTCATCGGCTCGGTGAACCGCGGGGAGAACTGCACGAGCGCCTTACCGCGAATCTCATTCGGGTCAATGCCGTACTCGTTCATCGGCAGGTCGGGGTCGAACTCGCGGCGGCCCTCCCACAGGGCGCGCGCGGTCGAGTACACCAGGGTCGAGGCGAGCGCTCGCGCCTCGTCACTGAGCAGCGGCGAGGACGCCGCCATGCCCAGGTAGCGCACGAGAATGCCGGTGAACAGGCCGCCATCGCCGTTGCCGTGCGAGATGAGGATGCGGCGGCGCGCACCGGAGAGGAACTCCACCTCTTCGGTCATGTGCTTGACGATGCCGACGATGAGGCGCTCGGCGCGTTCTGCGGGGTCCACCTCGCAGGGCACACCGGATGCAGCCAAACTCAGCAGGGCGCCCAGGGCGGTTCCCTGGTTGTAGGTGAATTCGCCGCGTTCGTATTCGTACTCGTCGCCGCGCACGTTCACGCCGTCAATATAGAGCGAACGTTCTGCATCCCAGAGGGTTTCATTCATCCAGTCCATGAGCGCGGCGGCAGTCTTCGGGTCGCCCGCACGCACATACGCCAGAGCGGTCGGCGCGGTCGCCGCAGCATTCACAAAATCACGCTTGGACTTGCGCCAACTCATGCCACCCACCGGGGAGAAACCCTTCGCCAGCTGCTCGAAGAGAGCCGCGCCAGCATCCTGGGCGGCAACGTCATTCGCACCGGTCAGCTCAATGCAGAAGGAGTTCATGCGGCCCACCGCGAGGGTCAGCCACGCCATATCGTCAAAATAATCGTTCGCGAAGCGGCCGTAATTACGCACGTTAATGCCGCGCAACAGCGCGCGGGCGCGGTGCAGCTCTTCCTGGGCAGCAGTAATATCACCCTCACGCAGGTGACGCTGACCGGCATCAATCATGCAGTCCAGCAGGTGCGCCTGCCACCAGTAATGCCAAACGTTCAGGCGCTGGCTCAGCGGGCGCGGATCCGGCACCTGTACCGAACCGATGAGGGCGCCGGGCACGCCGAGGATGCGATGCACAAAGGTATCGGTGACGCTGACGGCTGCGGCAGCGGCGTGCGAGGAGGTGCGCTGGGCGTACTCGCTAATCGACTCCAGAGACTGCTCGTTGTGGGAAGACGGCTGGGAATTCATGGACCCTCTGTAGTTGCGGTGAAGTATTACGTCTGAAATTATCCCACTTTTTGCCCTCTGAGCGCCCGGATGCTGTGGGCGGGCTCTCGGGTGTGATCCCTTTTCGAGAGCCCGCCAAGAAGATGCACCGCAGGGAACGGGGTGAACGCCACTCAAAAACCGGTTAGGCGGCGGCATTCAGCGAACGTTCGCTGTACAGGTCCACCCGCTCGCCGGTGATGGGGTGCTCAAAGTGCAGGCTGTACGCCAGCAGCTGCAGCGGGTACTCCGGGCGGTCTGGGGCGTCGGGCAACACCTGCGGGTAGAGAACATCGCCCAGAATGGGGGAACCCAAAAGGTTCAGGTGCGCCCGCAGCTGGTGGGTCTTGCCGGTGTGAGGCGCCAAATCATAGAGCGCCCATTCTTGTTTTTTCCATTCTCGGTTTTCGTTGAGGGTTGGCTCGGCTCCCCACCCCTCAACCGCCCGTGCACTCGGGGTGAAAGTCCGCAGAATCTTCACGGTCGTCAGCGTATTCGGCTCCACACCCTGCACCGCGCACTCTTGCTCAGACAGTTGCTGAACCTGCAGTTGATCACGAATCTTCTGAATATGCGAACGCACCTGCAGCCCCTCCGCACTCAACGCCTGCTCGGCGGCGGCAGGGTCGGCGGGAACCGGCGCCACGGCGCGGTAGGTCTTCGACACCTGACGGTGCTGAAACATCATCTGGAAGGGGCGGCGCGCATCCACCGTCTTGGCAAAAAGCAGCACGCCCGCGGTCGGGCGGTCCAGGCGGTGAATCGGAATCAGTAGCGGGTTCTGCTCGCGCACCCGCAGCTTGGTCAGCGCGGTCTGCGCAATATAAGCGCCGCGCGGGGTGGTCGGCAGAAAATGCGGCTTATCAATCGCCAGAACGTGCTCATCCTCATAGAGCACCGGCATGTCGGAGGGCAGTTGCGGCTCATCGGCAAGCTCACGGAAGTACCAGATGCGCTCGCCCGGCATATACGGGCTATCGCCGGTCAGAATCGTGCCGTCATCCAGGCGTACCTCACCGGTATTAAAGCGGGCGTGAATAATCTGCGGGTCGTTCGGGTAGAAGCGCGCAATCAGGTAATCCGCAATGGTTGCCGGGGCGGTGTTGTTCGGGGTGAGCTCGGCGGGGAGCTCCTCCACAAGCGGCAGGATCAGCTGAATCGGATCGATACCGTTCTTCTGGGCCAGCGGAGGGGTCAGTAGGCGGCGATGCGTGCGGCGTGCCGGTTTCGCCTGATAGGCGGCGCCGGATCGTACTCCCTGCTGCGTATCGGGCTGAGAGTTGGGCAGTGAGCTGGAATGCGGGCGTGCGGTGTTCTGTGCGGGCATGGCTCTACTCTACCTTTTGGGAGGGGCTGATTTGGCTTTTGGGAGGGGCTGATTTGGCGACGACCCGGGGGTACCAGACTAAGCTACATGCGGGTGGAAATATTGCCGCGGGGTTGGGTTTCGGGCTGCGGAATGCAGATTTGTCTGACACTCATGAATGTTTGTGTGAATGCGTGGAACAAAAAACGAAAACTTCACAAATTTTTGAAATTATTGGACATTTAATTTAAAAAAACTGCATTAATTTTACAAAAAACAGCGTTTATGTGCGGTATTTTCGAAAGTTCTGTCAAATCAGAAACTAATAACCCTCAATTTAGCCCCTGTGGTTTTTCTAAGTATAAAAGATGTGAAGCAAATAAATACCTGCTAACCTGGGCATCCTACGTCATAAACGCCTTAATAAAGGCTGAAAGTAGCCTTAAAGCGGTACGATTAAGACACAGAAGTTCGATATTTCGAACGAAGGGGTCGAAATGGGACAGAAGCAGCGCAAGGGCGCAGAGATTAAAGGAAAACCCCCAATGACGGCGGTGCAATCGGACAATTCCAAAGCACCGGAAAATGCGATAGGAGAGGTTATGGAACATTCACAAAAGAATGCGGAGCCTCGCACCGGTGCCCTGCGCATGGAACCGCACGAACGCGAAGAACAAATTCTGAAAATTGCTGCAGAACATTTCGCTCGACGCGGCGTGCTCGGCGCCTCCATGAGCGCTATCGCTCGCGATGCAGGCATTACCCGCGCCCTGCTCTACCACTACTTCCCCGGCAAGGACTCCCTGGCGGCAGCCGTCACCCGACGCGAAGCCAACGCAGTCCTTGAGGCTCTCGGTGAGCATCACGAAAACCCCGAGGAAGCACTCCGCAGGGAGCTGCGCACCTACTTCCTCGTCGTAGCCGGTGTCCCCACCCCCGGTGGGGAGGACTTCCCGAACAATCCCACCGACTACCTCGAATGGATGCTTGAACGCACCGGCATGCCGATTAATGATCGCACCCGCGTCATCCTCGGAGGCTGGTTGCAGCTCGTCGACTACTTCGCCCTGCACGTCGTGCAGCTCAACCCCCGCGATCAGCGCACCGTTCGCTCCCGCGGGCTCGGGCTCGAAGAAGCTATCGACCTGTGCCTGGGTGCCGTTGACACCCTCACCGGCGGCTACTAGCCACTCTAAGAGGTGACAGGTCAACGTAGGACTTCCCGCTCCGATGTTTGGTTATGTGCTCCACGGCAAAGGCGACGTGGACATCCGGGCGGTTATTCCTCCGTCGCGCCGCTTGCGACGTGGCGGACTCCGGGAATACCACCCGGTTCGTGAGTAGGGAAACATAATGCCCCGTACCCCCTTCCGTGAGGGTGCGGGGCATTATGATGCTCAGGTTGAGGTTGAGAGAAATGATTTAACCTGAGGCTAAGCTTGAGTCTCTGCCTACTCTAAGAGGTTCTACCTACTCTAAGAGGTTCTACCTACTCTAAGAGGTCCTAGTCCCCACTAAATGGAACGGCGCAGCGATAAGCCACGAACTGTCGCGTAGAAACCCTGCGCCTGCAGTGCCGCACGTAGCGCCTCCACCGGATGCTCCACAGCCTCGCCGCCGGAGGGATTCAGCGTGTGGGTGCCCAGCGTGTGAGTGCTCAAAAGCTCCACATCGTTGACCTTCTCCACCGAAATCTTCTCCGCACCACCGGCGGACACCAGGCGCGCCAGGGCGGGGGCCGCCGCCTCCAGAGGTACCGGGTCGGTGGTGAAAGCCAGCAGGGTCTTCGCGCCACGCTCCACGTACAGCACCGGTGCGCCGTCCACCAGCACCACGCAGGCGCCCGCCTTGCGTGCCGGGCGGTGCTTGACCACTCCCGCACCCTCGCCCGCAAAGGACGGAATCGCGGGCCAGCTCAGCGCTGCACCGTACGGGTTCGCCGGGTCGGTCGCCGCCAACAGGGTCACCGTGAACGTGCCGTACACCTGTTCCGTATCGGTACGTTGCGGGGTGTAGGCGCTCGTGCCAAAACTCTGTGTCGCACCAAAACTCTGTGTCGCACCAAAACTCTGTGTCGCACTAAAATTCTGTGGACCTGCGGGAATACTGAGGGTATCTGCGGTAGAACGCAGCAGGTCCACCGTTGCGGGGGCGGCAAATTGCGCCGCACCCAAACCCTCAATAAAGTAGCCGCGACGCACCAGCGCACGATCCTCAGCCGCCGAATAAATCCGGTACAGCTGCGAGAACCCGCCGGCAGAATCCTCCACCTGCAGGCACCCGCGAGTCAGCACACCGTAGCGGTCCAGCAGCAGGTCGGCGCGTGCGAGCGCCGCAACGGTCGCCTCCACCGGCTCCTGAAGCAGGGTGTCCACGCGCGAGAAGCGGCCGCTATCCTGCGGGGCAACAGCGGGAGCGGTCGTATGGAGCCCGCCGCGGAGGGAACTACCGCGCAGGGAACGCAAGCCCCGCCCGGCGACAGGCGCAGAGTAGCCGCCGGAACCATAGCTGTCAGTGCCGAAACCGCCCGCCATGCCGTTACCCATGGAGGCGCGCGCCGCCGCAATACGACCCGCCCCGCGGCGACCCACCCGCGACAGGCGCGCAGGGGCAGCCGGGGTCGGATGCGCACTGCGGACACCGGCAAGCATCGCCCGAACCGGCGCGAAACTATCGTTCGTCACCGCACCGGCCCACACCAGGCGCCACAGCGCCGCCGAAACTTGCGCAGCATCCGGGAAAGTCACCACCTGACCGGAAGGCGCCGCCGCACTCATCAGCTGCGCCACCCGCTCACGCAGCGCCGGCACGAACAAGCCGCCGTGAGCCAGCGCCTCATAGATGGCGTGCTCGAGCGTGCCCGGAGTCTGCAGTGCCTCCCAGAGCTCCGGGTTCTCAGCGCGCAATAGCTGCTCCGGGTAGTCCTCGCCCATGGTCAGCTCACCCAGAGTCAGCGAAGAACTCTCGCTCAAATGCAGGCGAATCCAACCGTCAGACTTCTGCGCGCTACCGCCGCCGAGCTGACCGGCACCGGTGAAGAACACCCTGCCGCTCGCCATGAGCTCGTCCAGCATGTGCGGCTGGTAGCCGGGCACGCGCGTCGGAAGAATCAGCGTCTCCAGCGCCGAAGCCGGTACGCGTACACCCGCCAGCTGGTCAACGGCGGTGAGTAGATCCTCCGTGGAGGAGGCGGAGTCTTCGGTAGCGTTTTCAGCCGCCGAGGTGGGTGTCGCCGGGTTGGGTGCCGCCGTGCCGAGGGGCGCCACCCTCTCGCCCACCACCGTGGCGGTGCGGCGGGAGGGTATGAACGCACCGTAGGCGCTCGCCTCCGGCAGGGTCTGCGCAACCCGCACGGATAAAGAACGAACGTTCTGCCATGAAGGCAGGAAAACGCCGTAGACCTGCGCCGATACTGGCTCAATCTCCTCACGCAACGCCGCCAGAGAACGGGCGCGAATCGTGCGCAAAACCTGCGCATCCACCCACTCAACACCGACCGCCCCGGAAGCACGCAGCACCTCGGGCAGGAACTCGCCAGAGCTCAGGCGGCGCTGCTGCTGAAGACGCTGCAACACCGGAGTCAGCATGCCCACACCCACCGGGGTCAGACGCGAAAAATGCTCCGCCGCCTGCTGCGCCGTAAAGGGAATATGGGTGCGCGCATAGCGAGAAACCAGATCCTCTAGGGGCTCCGCGACCGGCTCCAGGAGGGCAGTCGGAAGCGCCGCGGCGGGCATAATGCCCAGCCCGTCGCGCAGGCGCGCGGCATCCTCGACCACCGCATAGTACAGTTGCGGCTCGGCGGAATCATCGGCAGCTCCCATGAACGAGAACGCGCGGCGCGAGCGCACCAGCTCCTCCGCTAGGGTGCGCGCCTCAGTCGTGCTGGCGTGCGCGCCGGACTCCTCGCCGTAGTGTTCAGAGTCCTTGTTTTCAGAGTCTTCGGCGCCGCTAAAATCTTCCGCGCCGAAATCTTGAGAACCGTGCGCCGCAGCCTGCGGACTGTCAGCCCGTAAACGCAGGCTCAACTCCTGCGCGCTCAACGGGCCCAGCTGGCGCAACAGATCCGCCACGCCCTCCACACCGCAGGCGCGGTAACGCTCACCCGTGCGCTGCAGACGCTGCTGAGTCTGCACCAGCACCGCCGGATCCAGCAGGTCGCGCAGACCGCTCGAACCCAGTAACTCAGCCAGCAGCGCCGGGTCCAGCGACAGCGCGGCGGCGCGGCGTTCGGCGGCGGGCGCATCCCCGTCGTAGAGGTGCTCGGCAACGTACTCAAAGAGCAGAGTGCGCGCAAAAGGCGAAGGGTCGTTCGTCTCAACCTCCAGCATGGACACCGCCCGAGACTGCAACGAACGGTGCATCTGAACCAGAGCCGGAACATCGTACACATCCTGCAGGCACTCGCGCGCCGTCTCCAAAAGCACCGGAAAATCAGGGTACTTACGCGCCACATCCAGCAGCTGCGCCGCACGCTGACGCTGCTGCCACAGCGGGGTGCGCTTACCCGGATCACGGCGCGGCAACAGCAGGGCACGCGCCGCATTCTCACGGAACCGAGACGCAAAAAGCGCCGAATCGCCCACGCGTTCGGTGACAATCGCCTCCAGCTCGTCCGGGTCGAAGAGGAACAGGTCAGCGCCGGGCGGCATGTCCTCCATGGCGGGCAGGCGCAGAATCAAGCCGTCATCACTCGCCATGACGGAGGCGTCCACCCCGTACCGCTCCTCGATGCGGGCGCGCACCGCCAGCGCCCAGGGTGCGTGCACCCCGTAGCCCAGCGGCGAGTGCAGGACCACGCGCCAATCGCCCAGTTCGTCGCGGTGCCGCTCCACAATCATGCGGGTGTCGGAGGGGACAGCCCCGGTGGATTCGCGCTGCTCACGCAGGTAGGCGAGCAGGTTATCGACCGCCCAGGTGTCCAGCCCGAGCTGTTCAAGCTGCTGGCGGGCGGCGGCGCTATCGGTGGCGTCCAGGCTGGAGAGGGCGCGCGTAAACGCACCCATCTGCACGCCCAGGGCGTAGGGGCGGCCCATGCGGTCGCCGTGCCAGAAGGGCAGGCGCGCGGGCTGGCCGGGTGCGGGGGAGACCCGCACCGCGTCGTGCGTAATTTCTTCAATGCGCCAACTGCTCGCGCCGAGGGTAATGACCTCGCCAGCGCGGGATTCGTACACCATCTCCTCGTCGAGCTCACCCACACGCTTGGGGCCGCGCTCCTCATCGCCGCTGACCAGGTAGACGGGGAAGAGCCCGCGGTCGGGAATCGTGCCGCCGCTGGTGACGGCGAGGCGCTGCGCACCCGGGCGACCCTCAATACTGCCGGAGGGCGCCTCCTCGGTGGGGGTGCGGTCCCAGATGATGCGCGGGCGCAGTTCGGCGAACTCGTCGGAGGGGTAGCGTCCGGCGAGCATTTCGAGCACGGAGTCGAAGAGGGCGCGCGGCAGTTCGGCGTAGGGTGCGCTGCGGCGTAGCGCCTCGTACCAGGAGTCCACGCTGATGGGGCCCAATGCGCAGGCGGCGACGGTCTGCTGCGCGAGTACGTCCAGGGGGTTGGTGGGGATGGCAAGTGGCTCGAGGGTTCCGCTGCGCATTCCGGCGAGGGTGACTGTTGCACCGAGCAGGTCGCCGCGGTGCTTGGGGTAGAAGAATCCGCGCGAAATTTCGCCCACGCGGTGTCCGGCGCGACCCACGCGCTGCAGTGCGGAGGCGACCGAGGGAGGGGCTGCTACCTGGATCACGAGGTCCACGTGACCCATGTCGATGCCCAGTTCCAGGGAGCTGGTGGCGACCACGCAGCGCAGGGTTCCGCCCTTGAGCGCCTCCTCGATGAGGGTGCGCTGTTCCTTGGAGACGGAGCCGTGGTGCGCGCGGGCGAGCGGCGGCACCTCGGAGATATCGCAGATGCCTGCCGCGTAGTCTTCGGGATTGATTCCCTGCTTCGCGAGGGCGCGGTGCAGGTGAATATCGTTGAGCGCCGCGGTGAGCTTTTCCGCTAGTCCGCGCGAGTTAACGAAAACAATCGTAGAACGGTTGTTCTCAATATGGTCGACGATGCGCTCCTGCACGCGCGGCCAGATGGAAGTCTCGGGACGCTCTCTATCGGGGGCGTCTCGCAATGCATCTTCCGGGATCGTGAGCGTATTTTTGGGCGCGGCGTTATCGTCCTGTCGCGCCGGGTCTGCCTGCTCGGTTTCTTGGCTGGTTTCCTGTCGAGTTTCTAATTCGGTTTCCTGTCCGGGGAATACGCCAATAGCATCTTCCAGCGTGTAGGGCGCGTTCGCCGGGGTATTTACGGCACTGGAGGCAGGCTGTACCGCACCCTGCGGCGAACCGGCAGAAACCGAGCCCCCGCCGCCCGGCACCTCCGAGGGCGCATAAAGTCCCTGCCCGTAGTCGTTGGCGCCTCCGAGTGCCGCCATATCGGGTACGGGCACGCTCAGGCGCAGGTCCCATTCTTTGGCGACCGGCCGGCTCATGATGGTTACCGGCTGAATGCCGCCGAGGAACCGGGCGACCGCCTCCGGGTTTTCGACGGTTGCCGAGAGGCCAATACGCTGTGCAGGCTGTTCGAGGAGCGCGTCGAGGCGTTCGAGGGAGACCGCCAGGTGCGCGCCGCGTTTGGTGGCGGCGAGGTTGTGAATCTCGTCCACGATCACGGTGGTCACGCCCGTAAGGGTGTTGCGGGCGGCGCTGGTGAGCATGAGGTAGAGGGATTCGGGGGTGGTGA
>ERZ772952.334-NODE-334-length-10594-cov-3.51466_pt1 | contig 10594 bp, 9 predicted proteins | sample MGYA00580686_ERZ772952 | MGnify/ENA primary metagenome ERZ772952 (study PRJEB29015, sample SAMEA2738074) | human oral metagenome | biome: human oral; feature: human-associated habitat; material: saliva | place: China | collected 2213 ... | reverse complement strand
CTATGTGAGCAACCCCGAGGGCATCCTTTCGGCTGCCACCGTCGACTCACTCGATCGGCAGTTGGGCGCACTCGAACGCGATCGCGGTGTGCAAACACTCGTGGTGGTGGTCGATCGCCTCAAAGGCAACGACCCTTACCGCTTTGCCATGACGCTGGCGCGCAAGTATGGCGTGGGCAACCGCGAAACGCGCACCGGTTTGGTGGTGGTTTTGGCCACCGGCGACCGCTCTTACTATTTCCTCACAGGCAACGGTTTGGAGGGAACCCTGCCCGACGGCCTGATACAACAAATCGAAGACCGCATCTTTCTCCCTCGTTTGCGCCGTGCGCAGTGGGACGAGGCCATGCTGGCCGCCATGAGCGCCGTGGATCGTGCCTGTCGCAATGACGGAGAGCTGCGTGTGGCGAAGTCTTCGGACGACAACGGCGACACGCCTTGGCTGTTGCTCTTGCTCTTGTTGGGCATCCCGGTCGGAGCCTACTTCTATATGCGTCGGCTCTCCCAACGTGCGCAGATTTGTCCGCGTTGTGGACAGAAAACGCTGCGACGGGTAGGCGATAGCCGCGTCTATCTCACGCGCAACGGGCAGCGAGTGCCCTTCCGCCGCGTCGTATTGGAATGCCGCAGCTGCGGTTACCGCGACGAAAAGCTCTTTGAAGACCGCGATTCCGACGATAGCGGACTCGGCGCGATGGGGGCCGCCTTCCTACTCGGCAGTTTGCTGCGCGGAGGTCGCTCCGGCAACTGGGGCGGCGGCAGCTCGGGCGGGAGTTACGGCGGCGGCAGCTTTGGAGGCGGCGGTTCGGGCGGACGATTCTGAGGTGACGTCTCGACTTCAACGTAACCCGATGACCGCTCCCCACTCATTATATATAGCAACCACATTTCCCACTCTCTAATAACTTTCACGATGAAAATGTCCAAAACATTGATCGGCGTAATCGTAGCCGTGGTCCTCATTTTCTTCTATGGTGTTTCGCAACAACGCAGTATGGTGACACTCAGCGAAGATGTTGAGCAGAAAATGGGCGACCTGCAAAGCCAATACCAGCGCCGTTCGGATCTGATCCCCAACTTGGTGAGCACCGTCAAGGGCTATGCCAAGCACGAAAGCACTACATTGGAAAATGTGATCGCTGCCCGTGCACGTGCCACACAGATCACGCTCGACCCGGCGAATGCCACTCCCGAACAAATCGAGGCCTATCAAAATGCGCAGGGACAGTTGTCGCAGGCACTCGGTAAGTTGTTGAGCGTACAAGAACAATATCCCGAATTGAAGGCCAACGAGCAGTTCTCGCAACTGCAAGCACAGCTGGAAGGCACGGAGAATCGCATCAACGAGAGCCGGCAGCTCTACAACGAGTCGGTGAAAACCTACAATATTAAGGTGAAACAATTCCCCGGTAGCCTCTTTGCCGGTCTTTTCGGCATGTCGCCCAAAACACCCTTCCGTGCTTCTGAGGCAGCGCAGACGGCACCGAGTGTACAGTTCTAATATTTTAATTCGTCAAACGGCTTCTCTTTTCCCCCTTCCCCCCAACACATGGACAAGAATCAGCGATACATGATGCGCGGCGTGAGCGCAATGAAAGAAGATGTGCACGCAGCCATCCGCAACATCGACAAAGGACTGTTTCCGCAGGCTTTCTGTAAAATCATTCCTGATATTCTCGGCGGCGACCCCGACTATTGCAACATTATGCACGCCGACGGCGCCGGAACTAAGTCGAGTTTGGCCTATCTCTACTGGAAAGAGACCGGCGACTTGTCTGTGTGGAAAGGAATTGCGCAAGATGCCCTCATCATGAACACTGACGATCTGCTGTGTGTCGGGGCGGTCGACAATATCTTGGTGTCTTCGACCATTGGTCGCAACAAAATGCTCATTCCCGGCGAGGTGATCAGTGCTATCATCAACGGCACGGACGAGTTGCTCGCGCAACTGCGCGAAATGGGTGTGGGCATCTACGCAACCGGCGGCGAAACGGCCGATGTGGGCGACTTGGTGCGCACGATTATTGTAGATAGCACGGTGACTTGTCGCATGAAACGAAGCGACGTCATCGACAATGCCAACATCCGCCCCGGCGACGTCATCGTGGGTCTCTCTTCTTCGGGACAGGCCACGTACGAATCTACCTACAATGGTGGAATGGGTAGCAACGGACTCACGTCGGCGCGCCACGATGTCTTTGCTAAATACTTGGCAGAGCGCTATCCCGAAAGTTTCGACCATGCAGTGCCCGAAGAACTGGTGTACAGCGGTCGCTATCGCCTGACGGATGCGGTGGAAGGCAGCCCCATCGATGCCGGACGCCTCGTGCTTTCGCCCACCCGCACCTATGCGCCGGTGGTAAAGCGCTTGTTGGATGAGCTGCGCCCCGAGATCCACGGCATGGTGCACTGCACCGGCGGCGCACAAACGAAGGTTTTGCACTTCGTTTCCGACCATTGTCGCGTGATCAAGGACAATATGTTCCCTGTGCCTCCGCTTTTCCGTGCCATTGCCGAAGAGAGCGGAACGGACTGGAGCGAAATGTACAAAGTATTCAACATGGGACACCGCCTCGAGGTGTATCTTTCGCCGGAACATGCCGAGCGTGTGATCGAGATTTCGCGCTCCTTCAACATTGATGCGCAAATTGTAGGTCGCATTGAGGAGGGCGAAAAGAGTCTTACGATCCGTAGTGAATTTGGCGAGTTCCATTATTAAGTAATTGCGTAGTCGTAGTCCAATGTCCAAAAGCCTTCGTACGCTCAAAGTCGTTATTCCCGACGGCAATCCGCTCAATTACAAACAAGTAGTGGGTGGTTCCGATTGCGTGATGCACGTTTTGTCGCGTTCCTTCTGCATTTCCGAAAACTTGAATGAGTTGAAAGGGATGCAACGCCCCGCGCTATATCTGCTGATCGACGAGAAGGGGAAGGGATACATCGGACAAACGAAAGGTTTTGCGGCCCGCGTGAAAGATCACTTGGCGAAAAAGCCTTGGTGGACACGCGCTTACGTTTTCGTCTCGGCTTCCGGGCTGTACAACACGGCCAATGTCGAGTATTTGGAATACATCGCCATTCGTGCGGCGCAGGAAAGTGCATCGTATGATATGAGCGACAACGGCCAAACGCCCACCAATCCCACCCTGCACGAGTGGGATCGTCCGGAGTTCGACGAGGTGTTCGAGCAAATCAAGTTCTTTCTGCTCTGCGAACGCTGTTTCATCTTCGAAAAAGTGGGGGAGGGCACAGAAAAGGTGGAGAAGGGCACAGCCGCAGCGGCCACTCTTCACGAAAATGCCGAGCCGGCGCGTCCCATCTTCTATGCAAAGCGAAAAGGCATCGTGGCCAAAGGCTATCCTCTCCTCGATGGAACGAAAAGTTTCGTCGTTTTGAAAGGCTCATTGCTCAACGTCGAAGTGACTCCTTCCTTTGATTTTCTGAAGCAGCGCGAAAAGGTACTCGAATCTTGCGTGTTGAAGGAAAAAGATGCCTATGAACTTTCAGAAGACTATGTCTTCAAAGCTCCAAGTACGGCTTGTGCTGTCTGCTTAGGTCGTAGTAGCAATGGGAATACAGAGTGGAAACTCGAAGACGGTACCACCCTCCAATCCTATCTCGCACAAATCAATAAAGAACCTCCAGTAATCGGTAACAACAAGTAAATCAATGGCAGAAAGCTCGACTCTTTTGGACAAACTGAACGGCCTGGTGGCACGTTTTGAGGAAGTATCCACGCTGATCACGGACCCTTCGGTCATTGCCGACCAGCAACGCTACGTGCGACTCACGAAAGAGTACAAAGAGTTGGAAGAACTGATGAGTGCTCGCCGTGAATATGCCGATTTGCTCGGCAATTTGGCCGAAAGCAAGCACTTGCTCATGACAGAAGACGACGCGGAGATGAAGGACATGGCGCGCGAAGAAGTCGCCGCCTGCGAGCGTCGTATTCCCGAGCTGGAGGAATCGATCAAACTCCTCCTCGTGCCGAAAGATCCCGAGGACAGCAAAAATGCGATCCTGGAGATTCGCGGAGGAACGGGGGGCGACGAGGCCGCTCTCTTCGCCGGCGATCTGTTTCGCATGTATGCCAAGTACTGCGAAGCCAAAGGTTGGAAATTAGAAGTGTCGAGTGCTTCAGAAGGAGCGGTCGGCGGTTTCAAGGAAGTCGTTTGTTCCGTCACGGGTGCCGATGTCTACGGCACACTCAAGTACGAAAGCGGCGTTCACCGCGTGCAGCGTGTGCCCGCCACCGAGACACAGGGGCGCGTCCACACATCTGCCGCCACAGTAGCCGTGTTGCCGGAAGCCGAAGCCTTTGATGTCGTCATCAACGAGGGCGAAATCAAGTGGGACACCTTCCGTTCTTCCGGAGCGGGCGGACAAAACGTCAACAAGGTCGAGTCCGGCGTGCGTTTACGCTACAATTGGAAGAACCCCAACACGGGCGAAGTGGAGGAAATCCTCATCGAATGTACCGAAACGCGCGACCAGCCCAAGAACAAGGAGCGGGCTTTGGCACGCTTGCGCACCTTCATTTACGACAAAGAGCACCAAAAATACGTCGATGACATCGCATCTCGCCGCAAAACTCTCGTGTCTACCGGCGACCGCTCCGCGAAAATCAGAACATACAACTATCCGCAAGGGCGAATCACCGACCATCGCATCAACTACACCATATATAATCTTTCTGCTTTCATGGATGGTGACATACAGGACTGCATCGACCATCTGATCGTGGCCGAGAATGCCGAGCGCCTCAAAGAGAGCGAACTCTAAAATCCCACACTCCCAAACGTACCCCTCTACATTTCTCTCCCCACTTCAGAAGCTGCGGAGAAAACAACAGATCAACGAACTTATAACACTCAACAGTCAGACACTTATATGAAAAAGTCATTACTTTCCATCGCCGTAGTGCTGTGCACCTTCGGCGCAACGCGCGTACAAGCCCAGGTAAGCGACGTCAACTTCATCGTTAGCCCCTCGTTAGGCTACACCATGTGGAATTCCAGCCTCAATTTGGGCAACACCGCCACCTACGGCGCACGCGTAGGCTTTGGTTTCGGTCCCATTCTTGAGCTCCGCGGAAACTACGAGCGCAGCTTCAATCTCAAATCCACCCTCGACAACGTCGGTTGGACGGCCGCGCACAATCTGGCCGCCCATGTTGAAGACGCCAAAGTGAGCTACGAGCGCTGGGGCGGCGACGTGAAGATCAATTTGTGGAACAACGCCCGCCTCACTCCTTATGTGCTCGGCGGTATGGGCGTGTTGAAATTCAACTATGACGATGCCGCCGCCACCGGCACGCGTGTTCGCGAAGAAAAGCTCTACGGAAATCTCGGTGCCGGTCTGAAAGTCAACCTTGCCCGCCGAGTTGCCCTCTCTTTCGAGCTGCGCGACATGTTGTTCAACGTATCTCCTTCCAGCCAATACGCCACGCTCACTGAGCGCAAGACGCTTTCCAACTGGAATGCCCTCGCCTCGCTCGACATTTACCTCGGGGGCACACAATATTCAAAGGACGAAGTGACGCAAGCCTACCGTCGCACGTTCAACAATGGCTTCCGCGGTTTGCGTTTCGCCGTTGAACCCAGTGCCGCCTACCTCAATTTCCGCGACAACGCCCTCTATCGCGACACTTGGATGCTCGGTCTCTCGGCCGGCGTAGACTTTACGTCGCTGATCGGGGTGCGCGGTTTCTACTACCGCAACACCAAGGACGCCGACAAGTTCTCTTTCAACACGAACAACGATCTTTCGATCTACGGTGCCAATTTGATCACGCGCCTCAACGTAGGTCGTGGCGTGACCCCCTACCTCTCGCTCGGTGCGGGCTACATCAACGCCAAAGACTCCTATCATGATCGCAACGGCAACACCGGCACCACCGAAAACGGCTGGTTTGCGCTCGGCGGTGCAGGTTTGGAAATTCCCCTCCACCGTTATGTGAGCCTCTTCGGCAGCGCCGAAGCCATGCTCCTCAACAAAGACAATCCGCAGCTCAACGCGATCTCCGATCCCGCGAAGGTCAATGTCAATTGGATGTACCGTGCCGGTGTTCGCCTCAACCTCGGACTCAGCGGCCGCTCGGGCGTAGAAGCTTATCGCCAATACACCGATTCGCGCGTGGCAGCCGAACGTGCACTCAACCAGGAAGAATTGCGCAAGCAGCGTAGCGCTTACGACGAACGCATCTCGCAGCTCGATGCCCAGCTCAAAGACGCCGCCGCCCGCCTCGACACGGCACAAGTTCGCCTCGTTGCCACCGAGCGCGCTCGCGTGGAAGCCGAACGCACCCGCAGCAATGTTGAGCAGACCACGGTTCACGTAGAGAACGCACCCGCCGCTTCGCGCAATGCTGCTGCTCCCGCCGCTTCGCGTGTGGTTTATATGACGCCCGCCCAGCTCGACGAACTCATTCGCCGCGTCATTGCTGCTGCCGACGCCCGCGACACCAACACCGGCGCCGCTACTTATGGCCGTAGCTCCCTCACCTCGCCCGCACTCAGCGATTTCGACAAAATTTTGCTCATCAGCGCCCTGCGCAATGGCCAAATCACGCCCGCCGCAGTGCAACAAGCCGTTCCCGGCTACGGCACGGTGCAGACCGCTCCCGCAGTCAATCCGTCGACCACCGGAGTCGTGAGCGAAGCACAGGTGCAAGCGTTGCTCAAACGCATCGACGAGTTGCAGAAACAAGTCAATGCCGCACAGAAAACGCAGACCGCTGCGCCAGCAGCTACCGTAGTGCCCGTGCGTACGCGCGCCGCTGCTGCGCAAAGCGAGAACAAAGACAACCAGACCGCCCCTGCAGCGCAAACGAACACGCAGCAGTCGCAGCAAACCGCAAAGCAGTCGCAAGGCAACAAGCAGCAGTCCACGAAAGGATCGAACCAAGTGCGCAACAACACGAAAGGAACGACCACTAAAGCGAAGACTGACAGCAAGAACTCCTAATCTCTCCGCACAATGAACAGAATTTTCACCCTTCTGTTGGCGTTATTGGCCTGCACGGTGCACGTATCTGCGCAAAAGTCCGCAGATACGCTCCGTGGCAGCGCGACCGTGCCGGGCGATAGCCTCATCGCGGTCGACGAACAGGCCCTCATCGAGCGATTGGCACAACTCTATCGCGACCGTCGGGCGCAGAATCGGCACAACCTCGAAACGGCCGACTACCTGCGCACGCAGTTGCTCTATAATCTCCTCGATGGGCGCACAGCAGTGACGCAGCCGCTCGTGTCAGCACCCGCGTACACGTCCACGGCCCCCCAGTCGACAACGCAGAACGATAAAGACGAGTCCTATCAGTGGCAGTTTGCCCAGATCAACGCCCGCTTGTCCGCCATCGAGCAGCGTTTGTCGGCCGGAGCTCCTGCAACGCGTGCCAACTATGACGCCGGCGAACAAGCCACGCTCGAAACGCTCTTGCGCAATCAGCAAGAGTTGGAGCGTCGCCTCAACAATGTGAACCGCACCACCGTTGTGCCGACTCCTATCCCCATCCCTGCCGGCAGTAGCGAGAAGGAAAGCAAGCAAGTGCGCCAACTCGAGGCCCGCATCGCCCAACTCGAGCAGCAACGCGACGCACTCATCGCCGAGCGCGACACGTTGGTGCATCGTTTGCTGGCGCGCCAGATGAGCTTGCAGCCCGCTCCCACCACTGGTGTCACGGTCACCACCGTGCCCGCCGCAGCGGTGCAAAACTCGCAGCCTATGCGTGAAGAGCAAACGGTGGAAGTCCCCGGCGATTTCCGTCGCACGCTCTATTTCCGCGTATCGAGTGCCGCGATCAATGCCGCCGGACAGAAGAAATTGCGCGAGACCGCTCAATTCCTACAGCGTTTCCCCACCGCCCACGTCGAAATCTCCGGCTATGCCTCGCCCGACGGCGCCCGCGCCTACAACGAGCGCCTGGCCGCCCGCCGTTTGCAAGCCGTGGTGAGCCGTTTGCAGCAACTCGGTGTCTCCGCGTCGCGCATTGTCTCCACACAGAGCGGCATCTCCACCGTTGGCATCGCGCGCGAACTCGGTCGCTGTGTCAAAATCACCCTCGCTCCCTAACGAGCACGAGGGCAACCTATTTACTCCCTCGTCGCTTTTGCGCGACGGGGGAGATTTTTTGCCCGAGCCGCGGCACTCGAGCCCGAAAACGCCCTTGCCCGCTCGCCGACGCCCCGCTCGGAGCACATCGGCCCTCCATTTGCATCAATCCAATCCTCTAATATCCACATCATGAACCGTCAGCAGCTCATTGCCAACATTCGTCGCAAGCGTAGCTTCCTCTGTGTTGGCCTCGACACCGATCTGAAGAAAATTCCCGCCCACCTTCTCGACGCCGAAGACCCCATTTTCGACTTCAACAAAGCCATCATCGACGCCACCGCCCCCTATTGCGTGGCCTACAAACCCAATTTGGCCTTCTACGAGTGCTTTGGCGTGAAAGGATGGCAGGCCTATGAGAAAACTGTCGACTATCTTCGCACGCACCATCCCGACCAGTTCATCATCGCCGATGCCAAGCGTGGCGACATCGGCAACACCTCGGCCATGTATGCCCGCACCTTCTTTGGCGAATCGAGCGTCGACGCCCTCACCGTCGCCCCCTACATGGGCGAAGACTCCGTCACTCCCTTTCTCGATTATCCCGATCGTTGGGTCATCCTCCTGGCCCTCACCTCCAACAAGGGTAGTCACGATTTCCAACTCATCGCCGACGGCGAAGGTCGCCCCCTCTATGAGCATGTTTTGCGCACCAGCAGCCGTTGGGCCGGCGCCGATCGCATGATGTATGTCGTCGGAGCCACCCAAGGTCGTCTCTTTGCCGACATTCGTCGCATCGTCCCCGATCATTTCCTCCTTGTCCCCGGAGTAGGCGCCCAAGGCGGCTCGCTCGAAGAGGTATGTCGCTACGGACTCAACGCCGATTGCGGCCTTTTGGTCAACTCAAGTCGCGGCATCATCTACGCTGATTCAGGCAAAGACTTCGCCCACGTCGCAGAACAAAAGGCGAAAGAGCTGCAACAACAGATGCAGACCATTTTAGACGCCGCCGGTCTATAAAATAGTTTGATTTGTCAACGAAATGTCCCAAAGTTTGGGCATTTTCTTGGTCTTATCGCGCTTCGCCGTTACCTTTGTTCTCGTGTAACTTCGGCAAGCGCGATTTTTTTTCGCCCGCCGATCAAAATTCACTATCATGAAAAAGATGTTTTTCCCGGTCGCTTTGGCCGGTTTGCTCCTGACGCTCGGTAGCTGCGTGAGCAAAAAGGAATTCACCAAGCTGCAAGGCGACTACACCTACCTGCAAAGTCTCTACAACCAGTCGCAAGTGGATCTGGCCACTTCGCGCACCCGTGTCAAGAGTCTCGAAGAGCGCCTTGCCGACGCCCAGCGTCAGAACGCCGAACTCAAGCGCCAATACGCCGCCCTCCAAGGATCGCTCGACAAGAGCCTCGTTCAGAACAATCAAGGGAGCATCAACATCTCGAAGCTCGTCGACGAGATCAATGCCTCCAACCGCTATATCAAGCAACTCGTAGAAGCCAAAACCAAGAGCGACTCCCTCAACCTGGTGCTCACCAATAATCTCACGCGCTCCCTCACGCGCGACGAGTTGCAGGAAGTCGACGTCAAAGTGCTCAAGGGCGTGGTCTATGTGTCGCTGGCCGACAACATGCTCTATCGCTCCGGTTCGTACGAAGTGAACGACCGTGCGAAGACCACACTCTCGAAAATTGCCAAAATCCTCTCCGACTACCGCGATTTCGAGGTCTTGGTAGAAGGCAACACCGACAATGTGCCCATCTCCCGCCCCAACATTCGCAACAACTGGGACCTCTCGGCGCTGCGTGCGTCGAGTGTTGTGCAAGTGTTGCAGCGTGATTTCGGCATTGCCCCCCAACGTCTGAGCGCAGCCGGACGCGGCGAGTACAACCCCGTGGCCACCAACGACACCGAGCTCGGACGTCAGCGCAACCGCCGCACCGAAATCATCATCACGCCCAAGCTCGATCAGTTCCTCGATCTCATCGACAAGGCTCCGACCACCGACGAGAACAAATAAGCGTAGATCCAAAATGCCAGCCGTTTGTTTCGGCGGCAAGCCCCCACATTTCGTCCCGAAGACCGCGATATTCCTCGGTCTTCGGGACTTTTTTGTGCCGTTTTGTCCCGTGTCCCGCAGCTTTTCCGCCTCTATTTTTCCCATTTGCCGCAAGGCCGCCGTCATTCCCCCCGAGATGCGGCAACCACTCGCCGTCCACCGGCGAAAAACGCCCAACTTTGCCACGAAAAACCCCGATTTTTCGCAAAAAACTCCCCGTTTTCCCCGATGCCCCGCTGGTTCCCGTCGCGCACTCCCGCCTTCTGCTTACTGAGTGTCCGCCGCCGAATCGAAGTCCCGCAGGGTGCGTCCATAGCGCCCGACGGTGAGCGCAAAGCCGGCCGCAAAACGGCACCGGAGCCCGTGCAATGCAGAAAAAGCACGTGCCGGCTTACATTTTGTGCGCGCAACCTGTTGTTATTCATAGAAAAGATGTAACTTTGCAGTCGATTATGTCCAACAGAGACGAATTCATAGTAC
>ERZ772952.331-NODE-331-length-10618-cov-27.856_pt1 | contig 10618 bp, 5 predicted proteins | sample MGYA00580686_ERZ772952 | MGnify/ENA primary metagenome ERZ772952 (study PRJEB29015, sample SAMEA2738074) | human oral metagenome | biome: human oral; feature: human-associated habitat; material: saliva | place: China | collected 2213 ... | reverse complement strand
CGGCTTCGGTCAAGCCCGGTACGATTCGAGTAGCCTCCGACGGGGCTACCCCTTCTGTGTCCCCGGGCTCCATTACCGTGGTGAACTCCCCCGATGCGGCGCACCACGATTCTTCCTCTGAGCACTCCGAGTCTTCTTCCCACACCGAGACTCACGAGTCGAAGCAGAACTCTGACTCTCATTCTTCTGATTCCTCCCGCGAGGGTTCCGATCAGAACAAGTCAGACGACTCTGCAGATTCTCAGCAGGATTCCCAGAAGAGCTCAAACTCGTCGTCACAGTCGGGTTCCAACTCTTCGGGTAACTCCTCGAACTCCTCCGGTTCTTCGGGCTCGTCGAATTCTTCCAATTCCTCGAACTCTTCGGAGAAGTCCTCTAGCTCCTCCAGCAATACTGTTGCTGAGGGCCCGACCCAGTGCGATCTGGATGACCTGAACATTTCGGTTGCTGTGGGAGAAGGCTCCCCCGGCGCCCGAAACTACACCCTGTACTTCCAGAATTCCTCAAACTCCTCCTGTACCCTGCGCGGCTACCCGCGTGTGGTGCATGCGGGTCCTTCGGGAACCTGGGTTGGTCGTGAGGCTTCCACCTCCGATGAGTACATGAACTCTGCGGGCGTGACCCTTAACCCCGGCGATAGCACCACCGCGGTACTGCGTTCGGTGTATCCGGCACGCTTCGGTGATGATTGCGGTAGCCGACCGGTTCAGGGCTTCCTGGTGGGTCTGCCCTCTGGTTCCGGCGGCGTAATTGTTCCGCTGGATACGACCGCTTGTTCCTCGTCTGTTCCGCAGCTGTCGGTGGGTCAGTTTGGTGCCCGCTAAGGCAGCGTTGCGGATGTAAATAACTCTGGCACGTTGTGTGTACTTATAGTTCACTTGTGCACCTATAGTTCAAGGGCGGTTCCCCGTGATGGGGAACCGCCCTTGAACTATTTTTAAGCCTAGTGTTTAGCTATGCCGTATCCGCATGCTCTTAGAGGGAGCGGGTGACGTCCTCATGGCTGAAGCGTGCACCGCGCGGGTATGCGGGAGCCTCGCCGTGGCCGAGGTTGACGATCAGGAACGGAATCTCTGCGTTGTCCGCGAAGAATTCCTTCTTGATGCCGTCGAAGTCTGCGCCGGTCATGGGGCCAGCGTCCAGGCCAAGGGCGCGGATTACGGTGATGAAGTAGCCTGCCTGCAGGTGAGCGCTCAACTCAGCGGCGGGGGTGGCAAGCTCCTCGGTGGTGTAGTAGCCCTTGATGAAGCCGGCAGCGTTGGGGTTGAAGGTGTCAGCGTGCTCTACCCAGTTTGCGTCTGCGGAGAGAATCGCGGTCACCGGTGCCGCCTGGGTCTTTGCCTTGTTGCCGTCTGCCATGTGTGCGACGAGGCGCTCGCGTGCCTCGGGGCTCTTGACCCAGGTGATGCGCAGGGGCTGGCTGTTGAAGGCGGTGGGGCCGTAGAAGGTCAGTTCCTGGATGCGGCGCAGCTGCTCGTCGGTGACGGGTTCCTTGGTAAAGGAGGAGACGGTGCGCGGCTCGTGGAAGAGGTTGATGAGCTGTTCTTCGTTCAGGCGGGTCATGGTGAAGCTCCTTTGGGTGTTCTCCCAGTCGATTACTTTACAGGGAAAATATTACATGTTCTATAGAAACCCTGTCAAGCACATCTTCCTCCCCTAGCTCCCAACAATTCAAGAGGCGCACACCATAAACCCCGCCATAATAGATACATGACCGACGCACTCTCCCACTTCTCCACCCCCGTACGCGACTGGTTCCGCGCCACCTTCAGCGCACCCACCGCCGCCCAAGAAGGCGCCTGGGAGAGCATCCGCAACGGCAACAACACCCTCATCATCGCCCCCACCGGCTCCGGCAAAACCCTCGCCGCCTTCCTCTGGGCACTCGACGCCCTGCACCGCGAACACGAAGCCGGAACCGCAGGCGGCACGCGCATCCTCTACATCTCACCCCTCAAAGCACTCGGCGCCGACGTCGAACGCAACCTGCGCGCACCGCTGACCGGAATCACCCGCCTGAGCGGAAACAACGCGACCGAACCGACCATCAGCGTGGGCGTGCGCAGCGGCGACACCCCCGCACGCGAACGCCGCCAACTCATCAGCAACCCGCCCGACATTCTCATCACCACCCCCGAATCCCTCTACCTCATGCTCACCAGCGCCGCCCGCAACACCCTCACGGGCGTGACCACCGTAATCGTGGACGAGATTCACAACCTCGCCGCCACCAAACGCGGCGCACACCTGGCGGTCTCCCTCGAACGCCTCGACGCGCTCCTCGAAAAGCCCGCACAGCGCATTGGGCTCTCCGCAACCGTCGAAAATCCGGAGGCGGTCGCCCGCTTCCTCGGCGGCATTCAGCCGGTGACCATTATGAGCCGTCCGGTCACCAAAGAATGGGACCTGCGCCTGAGCGTGCCCGTACCCGACATGGCGGCACTCGGAGGCGCCAACGACTACGGGCAAGGACTCTACGCGCCCTCAGAGATGCAGGGAGGCGGAGGCTCAGCTTCTACGAGCTCGCCGGTAAGTGCGGCACAGCCTATCTCTAGTGCAGCAAGCACCCCGGCGAGCGCACCCTACACGCTGGAAGATGCCATTGGCGTATTCCCCGGGCAGGAAGCTGGGCTAGAAACCCGACAAGAAGCCGGGCTAGGACCTGGGCAAGAAATTGGGCAAGCAGACCCGGCGCGACAGGGCGATAACGCCGCGCCCAAAAATACGCTCACGATCCCGGAAGATGCATTGCGAGACGCCCCCGATAGAGAGCGTCCCGAGACTTCCATCTGGCCGCGCGTGCAGGAGCGCATCGTCGACCATATTGAGAACAACCGTTCTACGATTGTTTTCGTTAACTCGCGCGGACTAGCGGAAAAGCTCACCGCGGCGCTCAACGATATTCACCTGCACCGCGCCCTCGCGAAGCAGGGAATCAATCCCGAAGACTACGCGGCAGGCATCTGCGATATCTCCGAGGTGCCGCCGCTCGCCCGCGCGCACCACGGCTCCGTCTCCAAGGAACAGCGCACCCTCATCGAGGAGGCGCTCAAGGGCGGAACCCTGCGCTGCGTGGTCGCCACCAGCTCCCTGGAACTGGGCATCGACATGGGTCACGTGGACCTCGTGATCCAGGTAGCAGCCCCTCCCTCGGTCGCCTCCGCACTGCAGCGCGTGGGTCGCGCCGGACACCGCGTGGGCGAAATTTCGCGCGGATTCTTCTACCCCAAGCACCGCGGCGACCTGCTCGGTGCAACAGTCACCCTCGCCGGAATGCGCAGCGGAACCCTCGAGCCACTTGCCATCCCCACCAACCCCCTGGACGTACTCGCGCAGCAGACCGTCGCCGCCTGCGCATTGGGCCCCATCAGCGTGGACTCCTGGTACGAGGCGCTACGCCGCAGCGCACCCTACGCCGAACTGCCGCGCGCCCTCTTCGACTCCGTGCTCGAAATGCTCGCCGGACGCTACCCCTCCGACGAATTCGCCGAACTGCGCCCGCGCATCATCTGGGACCGCACCCCCACCGAAGAGGCACCCTCCGGCAGTATTGAGGGCCGCCCCGGTGCGCAGCGCCTCGCCGTCACCAGCGGCGGCACGATTCCCGACCGCGGACTCTTCCCCGTCTACCTGGTCAGCGGCGATGAAGAGCGCGGCCCCAAGCGAGTGGGTGAGCTCGACGAGGAAATGGTGTACGAATCCCGCGCCGGTGAGGTCATCACCCTCGGCGCGAGCAGTTGGCGTATTGAAGAAATTACGCACGACGCGGTGCGGGTCTCCCCCGCGCCCGGCCAGCCCGCGCGCCTGCCCTTCTGGCACGGCGACCGCATGGGCCGCCCCTACGCCCTGGGCGTGCAGATGGGTGCGTTTACGCGCGCCCTCTCCAGCCTGGACGCCACCGATAGCGCCGCCGCCCGCCAGCAGCTTGAACAGCTCGGGCTGGACACCTGGGCGGTCGATAACCTGCTCGCCTACCTGCGTGAGCAGCGCGAATCCACCGGGGCTGTCCCCTCCGACACCCGCATGATTGTGGAGCGGCACCGCGACGAACTGGGCGATTGGCGCGTGGTCCTGCACTCGCCGCTGGGCTACGGGGTGCACGCACCCTGGGCGCTGGCGGTGCGCGCCCGCATCGAGGAGCGGTACGGGGTGGACGCCTCCGTCATGGCGAGTGATGACGGCTTGATTCTGCGCCTGCCCGCCATGGAGGACATGCCGCCCGGCGCTGACCTGTTCCTCTTCGACCCGGACGAGCTGGAGGCGATTGTCACCGAACGCGTGGGCGATTCGGCGCTTTTTGCGTCTCGGTTCCGTGAGAATGCGGCGCGTGCCCTGCTGTTGCCGCGCCGTGATCCGGGTAAGCGCACCCCGCTGTGGCAGCAGCGTCAGCGTGCGGCGCAGCTGCTGGATGTGGCGCGTAAGTACCCTGATTTTCCGGTGCTTTTGGAGACGGCGCGCGAGTGCCTGCAGGATGTGTACGATGTTCCGGCTCTGGTTCAGATGCACCGTTCGTTGCAGTCTCGGGCGGTGTCCATGCTGGAGGTTGAGACGAACGACCCTTCGCCTTTTGCGCGCACTCTGCTCTTTGAGTACGTTGCCGAGCACCTCTACGACGGGGATGCGCCCGCCGCCGAACGCCGCGCCGCCGCGCTGTCGCTGGACCCGGCGCTGCTGGCTGAGTTACTGGGTTCGAGCGGTCTGCGCGACCTGCTGGATCCGGCGGTGCTGGTGCAGACTCAGCAGCGTCTGCAGCGCACGGGTGAGCGTTACCGCGCCTGCGGTGTGGAGGGCGTGGCGGATCTGTTGCGCCAGCTGGGCCCGTTGAGCGCGCAGGAGTTGAGCCTGCGTTTACGGGCTGACAGTCCGCAGGCTGCGGCGCACGGTTCTCAAGATTTCGGCGCGGAAGATTTTAGCGGCGCCGAAGACTCTGAAAACAAGGACTCTGAACACTACGGCGAGGAGTCCGGCGCGCACGCCAGCACGACTGAGGCGCGCACCCTAGCGGAGGAGCTGGTGCGCTCGCGCCGCGCGTTCTCGTTCATGGGAGCTGCCGATGATTCCGCCGAGCCGCAACTGTACTATGCGGTGGTCGAGGATGCCGCGCGCCTGCGCGACGGGCTGGGCATTATGCCCGCCGCGGCGCTTCCGACTGCCCTCCTGGAGCCGGTCGCGGAGCCCCTAGAGGATCTGGTTTCTCGCTATGCGCGCACCCATATTCCCTTTACGGCGCAGCAGGCGGCGGAGCATTTTTCGCGCCTGACCCCGGTGGGTGTGGGCGTGCTGACTCCGGTGTTGCAGCGTCTTCAGCAGCAGCGCCGCCTGAGCTCCGGCGAGTTCCTGCCCGAGGTGCTGCGTGCCTCCGGGGCGGTCGGTGTTGAGTGGGTGGATGCTCAGGTTTTGCGCACGATTCGCGCCCGTTCTCTGGCGGCGCTGCGTGAGGAGATTGAGCCGGTATCGGTGCAGGTCTACGGCGTTTTCCTGCCTTCGTGGCAGAACGTTCGTTCTTTATCCGTACGGGTTGCGCAGACCCTGCCGGAGGCGAGCGCCTACGGTGCGTTCATACCCTCCCGCCGCGCCGCCACAGTGGTGGGCGAGAGGGTGGCACCCCTCGGCTCGGCATCATTCAATCCGACGGCAGAAAACGGCACCACCCATGCGAGCCAGGACTCCACCTCCGCCACGGAGGATCTGCTCACCGCCATCGACCAGCTGGCGGGTGTGCGCGTACCGGCTTCGGCGCTGGAGACGCTGATTCTTCCGGCGCGCGTGCCCGGCTACCAGCCGCACATGCTGGACGAACTCATGGCCAGCGGCAGGGTGTTCTTCACCGGTGCCGGCCAGCTCGGCGGCGGTAGCGCGCAGAAGTCTGACGGCTGGATTCGCCTGCATTTGAGCGAGAGTTCTTCGCTGACTCTGGGCGAGGACTACCCGGAGCAGCTGGTGCGCGCGGAAAACCCGGAGCTCTGGGAGGCGTTGCAGGCTCCGAGCACGCTGGAGCATGCCATCTACGAGGCGCTGGCTCACGGCGGCCTGTTCGTACCGGCGCTGCGTGAGCGGGTGGCGCAGCTGATGAGCGCGGCGGCACCCGCCGGTCAGGTGGTGACTTTCCCAGATGCTGCGCAAGTTTCGGCGGCGCTGTGGCGCCTGGTGTGGGCTGGCGCGGTGACGAACGATAGTTTCGCGCCGGTTCGGGCGATGCTTGCGGGTGTCCGCAGTGCGCATCCGACCCCGGCTGCCCCTGCGCGTCTGTCGCGGGTGGGCCGCCGTGGTGCGGGCCGTATTGCGGCGGCGCGCGCCTCCATGGGTAACGGCATGGCGGGCGGATACGGCACTGACGGATATTCGGCACCGACTAGCGGATACGGCGCTGGTGCTAGGCACGGGCTGCGCTCCCTCCGCGGCGAGCTCCATACCGCCCCCACTATTGCCCCGCAGGATAGCGGTCGCTTCTCGCGCGTGGACACGCTACTGCAGGAGCCGGTGGAGGCGACCGTTGCGGCGCTCGCACGCGCCGACCTGTTGCTGGACCGCTACGGTGTGCTGACTCGCGGGTGCCTGCAGGTGGAGGATTATACCGGCGGGTTCTCTCAGCTGTACCGGATTTATTCGGCGGCTGAGGATCGTGCGCTGGTGCGTCGCGGCTACTTTATTGAGGGTTTGGGTGCGGCGCAATTTGCCGCCCCCGCAACGGTGGACCTGCTGCGTTCTACCGCAGATACCCTCAGTATTCCCGCAGGTCCACAGAATTTTAGTGCGACACAGAGTTTTGATGCGACACAGTGTTTTGGCGCGAGCGCCTACACCCCGCAGCGCACCGATACAGAACAGGTGTACGGCACGTTCACGGTGACCCTGTTGGCGGCGACCGACCCGGCGAACCCGTACGGTGCAGCGCTGAGCTGGCCCGCGATTCCGTCCTTTGCGGGCGAGGGTGCGGGAGTGGTCAAGCACCGCCCGGCACGCAAGGCGGGCGCCTGCGTGGTGCTGGTGGACGGCGCACCGGTGCTGTACGTGGAGCGTGGCGCGAAGACCCTGCTGGCTTTCACCACCGACCCGGTACCTCTGGAGGCGGCGGCCCCCGCCCTGGCGCGCCTGGTGTCCGCCGGTGGTGCGGAGAAGATTTCGGTGGAGAAGGTCAACGATGTAGAGCTTTTGAGCACTCACACGCTGGGCACCCACACGCTGAATCCATCCACCGGCGAGGCTGTGAAGCATCCGGTGGAGGCACTGCGTGCCGCACTGCAGGCACAGGGTTTCTACGCGACGGTTCGTGGGTTGTCGCTGCGCCGTTCCATTTAACGCAAGCAGATCCTCAAGCTTAGCCTCAGGTTAAATTATTTTCTTCAACCTCAACCTGAGCATCATAATGCCCCGCACCCTCATGAAAGGGGGTACGGGGCATTATGTTTCCCTACTCACGAACCGGGTGGTATTCCCGGAGTCCGCCACGTCGCAAGCGGCGCGACGGAGGAATAACCGCCCGGATGTCCACGTCGCCTTTGCCGTGGAGCACATAACCAAACATCGGAGCGGGAAGTCCTACGTTGACCTGTCACCTCTTAGAGTGGCTAGTAGCCGCCGGTGAGGGTGTCAACGGCACCCAGGCACAGGTCGATAGCTTCTTCGAGCCCGAGCCCGCGGGAGCGAACGGTGCGCTGATCGCGGGGGTTGAGCTGCACGACGTGCAGGGCGAAGTAGTCGACGAGCTGCAACCAGCCTCCGAGGATGACGCGGGTGCGATCATTAATCGGCATGCCGGTGCGTTCAAGCATCCATTCGAGGTAGTCGGTGGGATTGTTCGGGAAGTCCTCCCCACCGGGGGTGGGGACACCGGCTACGACGAGGAAGTAGGTGCGCAGCTCCCTGCGGAGTGCTTCCTCGGGGTTTTCGTGATGCTCACCGAGAGCCTCAAGGACTGCGTTGGCTTCGCGTCGGGTGACGGCTGCCGCCAGGGAGTCCTTGCCGGGGAAGTAGTGGTAGAGCAGGGCGCGGGTAATGCCTGCATCGCGAGCGATAGCGCTCATGGAGGCGCCGAGCACGCCGCGTCGAGCGAAATGTTCTGCAGCAATTTTCAGAATTTGTTCTTCGCGTTCGTGCGGTTCCATGCGCAGGGCACCGGTGCGAGGCTCCGCATTCTTTTGTGAATGTTCCATAACCTCTCCTATCGCATTTTCCGGTGCTTTGGAATTGTCCGATTGCACCGCCGTCATTGGGGGTTTTCCTTTAATCTCTGCGCCCTTGCGCTGCTTCTGTCCCATTTCGACCCCTTCGTTCGAAATATCGAACTTCTGTGTCTTAATCGTACCGCTTTAAGGCTACTTTCAGCCTTTATTAAGGCGTTTATGACGTAGGATGCCCAGGTTAGCAGGTATTTATTTGCTTCACATCTTTTATACTTAGAAAAACCACAGGGGCTAAATTGAGGGTTATTAGTTTCTGATTTGACAGAACTTTCGAAAATACCGCACATAAACGCTGTTTTTTGTAAAATTAATGCAGTTTTTTTAAATTAAATGTCCAATAATTTCAAAAATTTGTGAAGTTTTCGTTTTTTGTTCCACGCATTCACACAAACATTCATGAGTGTCAGACAAAACTGCATTCCGCAGCCCGAAACCCAACCCCGCGGCAATGTGTCTAGCTACCTCATCGGTAGGGAGTCCGGCTCAGCTTACCTCGGTCCTAGCCCCGCTCAGGTGATAGGGTTCAGGCGGTAGAGTAGAGCCATGCCCGCACAGAACACCGCACGTCCGCAGTCCAGCTCACTGCCCAACTCTCAGCCCGATACGCAGCAGGGAATGCAGTCCGGCACCGTCTATCAGGCGAAACCGGCACGCCGCACGCATCGGCGTCTGCTGACCCCTCCGCTGGCTCAGAAGAACGGTATCGACCCGATTCAGCTGATCCTGCCGCTTGTGGAAGAGCTCCCCGCCGAGCTCACCCCGAACAACACCGTCCCGGCAACCATTGCGGATTACCTGATTGCGCGTTTCTACCCGAACGACCCGCAGATTATTCACGCCCGCTTCGACACCGGCGAGGTGCGTCTGGATGACGGCACAATTCTGACCGGCGATAGCCCGTATATGCCGGGCGAGCGCATCTGGTACTTCCGTGAGCTTGCCGACGAGCCGCAGCTGCCCTCCGATATGCCGGTGCTCTACGAGGATGAGCACGTGCTGGCGATTGATAAGCCGCATTTTCTGCCGACCACCCCGCGCGGTTCCTATATTGCGCAGACCGCGCTGACCAAGCTGCGGGTGCGTGAGCGGAACCCGTTGCTGATTCCGATTCACCGCCTGGATCGCCCGACCGCGGGCGTGCTGCTCTTTGCTAAGACTGTGGAGGCGCGCCGCCCCTTCCAGATGATGTTTCAGCATCGTCAGGTGTCGAAGACCTACCGCGCCGTGGCGCCGGTTCCCGCCGACACGTCCGCCGCCGAGCAGGCGTTGAGTGCGGAGGGTCTGCAGGTGCGTTCACATATTCAGAAGATTCGTGATCAGCTGCAGGTTCAGCAGCTGTCTGAGGAGCAGTGCGCGGCGCAGGGTGTGGAGCCGAATACGCTGACGACCGTGAAGATTCTGCGAACTTTCACTCCGAGTGCGCAGGCGGTTAAGGGGTGGGGAGCCGAGCCTACACTGAACAAAAAACAAGAATGGGCGCTCTATGATTTGGCGCCCCACACCGGCAAGACGCACCAACTGCGGGCGCACCTGAACCTTTTGGGTTCCCCCATTCTGGGCGATGTTCTCTACCCGCAGGTGTTGCCCGACGCCCCAGACCGCCCGGAGTACCCGCTGCAGCTGCTGGCGTACAGCCTGCACTTTGAGCACCCCATCACCGGCGAGCGGGTGGACCTGTACAGCGAACGTTCGCTGAATGCCGCCGCCTAACCGGTTTTTGAGTGGCGTTCACCCCGTTCCCTGCGGTGCATCTTCTTGGCGGGCTCTCGAAAAGGGATCACACCCGAGAGCCCGCCCACAGCATCCGGGCGCTCAGAGGGCAAAAAGTGGGATAATTTCAGACGTAATACTTCACCGCAACTACAGAGGGTCCATGAATTCCCAGCCGTCTTCCCACAACGAGCAGTCTCTGGAGTCGATTAGCGAGTACGCCCAGCGCACCTCCTCGCACGCCGCTGCCGCAGCCGTCAGCGTCACCGACACCTTTGTGCACCGCATCCTCGGCGTGCCCGGTGCCCTCATCGGTTCGGTGCAGGTACCGGATCCGCGCCCGCTGAGCCAGCGCCTGAACGTTTGGCACTACTGGTGGCAGGCGCACCTGCTGGACTGCGTGATTGACGCCGGTCAGCGTCACCTGCGCGAGGGCGATATTACCGCCGCCCAGGAAGAGCTGCACCGCGCCCGCGCACTGTTGCGCGGCATTAACGTGCGTAACTACGGCCGCTTCGCGAACGACTACTTCGACGATATGGCGTGGCTGACCCTCGCGGTGGGCCGCATGAATTCTTTCTGCATTGAGCTGACCGGTGCGAATGACGTTGCCGCTCAGGATGCTGGCGCGGCTCTCTTCGAGCAGCTGGCAAAGGGTTTCTCCCCGGCCGGTGGCATGAGTTGGCGCAAGTCCAAGCGTGATTTTGTGAATGCTGCGGCGACCG
>ERZ772952.320-NODE-320-length-10773-cov-2.98936_pt1 | contig 10773 bp, 7 predicted proteins | sample MGYA00580686_ERZ772952 | MGnify/ENA primary metagenome ERZ772952 (study PRJEB29015, sample SAMEA2738074) | human oral metagenome | biome: human oral; feature: human-associated habitat; material: saliva | place: China | collected 2213 ... | reverse complement strand
ACGGGAACCAGTGCCTTGGGCATACGATCGGTGAGGGGACGCAAACGAGTGCCGAGACCGGCGGCAAAAATCAGAGCTCGCATAAGAGAGAGGGTAAAAAGAGGTATTGAAATCGGGGAAAGGGGGTCGAGCCATCACAGAGCACGACATCTACCGGCGGGCTGTACGAGAGCAACAGCCGAGCCGCAGACGATGCTTCCCCGAGAATTTGACACACTACGGGCAAAGTAGCTTCGCGCCGCAGGCAATCGGCGGCAGCAACTGACGAAGCACTCGCCACATACGAATATGGGCGTGCTTTCCGCACGCCCATATATATAAGGAAGGAGGATTACTTTTTGAAACGGCTGTAGACCACCGAAAGATCCACGTGGCCGGTTGCTCCACCCTCGAGTCGCACCGACGAAAGGTCGAAGGCGTTCACCACACGTTCCAAGGTGCGAACCGGGTTTCCGGTGCGCGCATCGGTCGTTGTGGCGTATTCGCCGGTCACAGGGAGGAGCACCACTTTGTTCCAATTGGGATGTGCTTGTTCCCACGCGCGCCACTTGGCCTTACGCTCCGTTTCGGAGTCACCGGCCGCAACACCGGCCCCGCGATTGCGCTCTTCACGAAGATAGGCAACGAGGCGCGCGATGTTGTCGAAGCGATAACCGTAGGTAGCTTTGCTGTTTGCTGTGGAATGATTGTCAAGCGTAGCCACAAACGAGGTCACTCCGTCGGGCAATTGCTCGTGGGCAAAGAAATGATCAACCTGATCTGCACGCACCAAGAGCAGCATTTTCGGTTTGGGCAAGCGCTTTTCGTCGGTTTCTTCCATCACCGTACGCAAATTCAGCGAGGCGCTGTTGATCGTGTCGTTGAAGTGCACTCCGCCCACGATGGGCAATGTCGCTTCGGTGTGCAACGCCAACGGCGATTTCACGTAGGTGTAGGGCAAGGTTGCATCGAGCATCGCATCGGGCACTCGATTTTCGACCCGCGGCAGCTGAATGATCTCGTCGGTGGCGGTGAAACGCTGGCTACCGTTGACCAATGTGTCTGCGCCGGACGCCGTTTTCGAGCGATAGCGGAAGTAAACATCGAGGGTCACGAAATCGCTTTTGAGCATCGCACCGATGCCTCCGCTGTGACGGAAATAGAAACCACCGCAAACGTGGTGTGCAAACTCATAGGAGTTGGCAAAGTGCGCCGGTTGTGCATAATAATGGCGCAACAGGCGCGTGCCGAACGCTTGACTTAAAGGAATGGCCAGTCGGCGATAGTAAGCATTGCCTTGTACCAACGACTGCGGTCGGGTTTGATCGAAAACACTGTAGCTGACGGTCTGGCGCTCCGCTTTTCCGGCAGGCAGCAGCAGTTGGTTCACGTCGGTCTGCGTGCTGTAGTTCACTACTTCACTGAGTGTGCGCGCCGTGTCCACTTCCCACACCGTCACCTTTTGCGCGGCAAGCGAATCGCCGAAGTATTCCCCATGATAGATATTGAGGAAACACGAGTCGGCCACGGGTTGTCCGTCTGCTCCTGCCATCATTTTATCGAGGTTGGGCAGCCGGAAAGTTTCGGGCACGTAGAATTGCGCCACGAAATCGTTGCTTGTGCGCGCGCCCGTCTCGGGATCGATCACAGCCCCCAACCAACTACTATTGGTGCGCGCCACTGCCGAAGGCGTGCGCACGGTGCGGGTACTGACCGGGAAATGCAATTGCGCTGTGCTCACCGAATCTTGGCGCGGCATCACGTCGACGCCCAAATTCGACACGGTTTCGTCACCACATGAGGCAACCAGGCTGCCAAATGCTGCCGACAACAAAGAGACGTAGAGAAGAGTCTTAACTTGCATGGTGTGGAGTGATATTCTGCATCGGGCAACCGACCCGAACGGAGGGCAAATATACCTATAAAAATCGATTTACCCACCGTGCGACGCCTTTATTCGGCGACGTTACCCACGATTTGCTCGTAAAATTCGGCATACGCGTCCACTTCGACGGTTTCTTTCGAAGGTTCGAGCACAGGGATACCTTGTGCGCGGGCGTGTTCGACCACTGCACTGCACGATCCAAGTTGCACCACGCCGTCGGCAAAGTGCGCACCGAGCAGATCGAGCGAACAGGGCGAGGAGAAGTCGATGCCGGTGTCGGCGAGCAGCGTTTTTTTGGCCTCACGGAAGTCGACACACGCCGGGAAGTTATCGCGCGGTGCGAGGGTGAGCGTGTCTTCGTAGGCACTGTACACCACTTTGGTTTCGGCAAAAGGCGGTTCTTCGCGGAAGGCCTTCTTGATGTAGAAGGGAACGATCGACGAAATCCAGCCGTGGCAATGAATTACGTCGGGCACCCAACGCAGTTTTTTCACCGTTTCGAGCACGCCACGCGCATAGAAGATGGCTCGCTCGGCATTGTCGGCATATTCGGTTCCGTCCTCGTCGGTGCGCATCAGGCGTTTGTAGAAATAATCATCGTTGTCGATGAAATAGACCTGAAGGCGCGCTGCCTGAATGGAGGCCACTTTGATGATGAGCGGGTGATCGGTTTCGTCGATGGCGATGTTCATCCCCGACAGGCGAATCACTTCGTGCAATTGGTTGCGGCGCTCATTGATGTTGCCCCATTTCGGCATGAAGGTGCGGATTTCTCGCCCTCCCTCCTGAATGCGTTGCGGCAACTCGCGACCTACAGTGGACATTTGCGACTCGGAAACATAGGGAACCATTTCCTGAGTGATGTACAGGATCTTCTTTGCTTTCATTCTGAGAATTAGCTGCACCTCGTCGCGCACACTCATGGGAGTAATGCAGCGATAAGCGGTGCATGTTTTGCATGCAAAGATACAAAAAAGCGTTGAAACAGGCTACTTTTGCCAACTCTTTTCTGCAATTCAGGTGATTAACCGTCGCTTTTTGTAATCTATTGAAGGCGAAAAGCTCGTTTGTCGACTCCCCCACCCTTTTTGCTGAGCAGCGGGTACAGGCCGTGCGGTGCCGGCAGGAAAGTGCCGTCGGTAAACGCGGAAACGTCAGCGAGAAGGCGGGGACGACGACACACAAACGCGCGCCCATCGTACTGCGTCGGCGGGAAAACCGACACCTTGCGGGGCTACTCATATCTCCCAAGGAGGGCACGCGAGAAAAGCCCGCTGCTTTCGCGAGAAAACAGCGGGCTAACTCCCCAAAACACCCAACTTTCGCGCGAGAACTCCGGGATTTTGTCCCCCGACTCTGCGCCGGACAACGAAACAGCGAAAGCACCACACGTCAACGGCGGGCGCGTGCTCCCGAATGCGAGCGGCCTGCGCGGTCGCCGCGGTGTGCGACGAGCCACTGTGCCGCTCCGCCTTCGCGCAACGAGACTTTGGGCTGCCGCAGGGCGACGGAATGCACAACAAAGCGCCCCTTCCCGCTCGAAAACAGGAAAGGGCGCTCAGGTGTTGCGCTCCTCAGGCGGAGACTCGCGCTGCGGCAGCGGGCTCAATGGCGCGATCAGGATTTGCGTTCCAGCTCTTGGAGGTTTTCAAGGCGCTTGGTCTCGAGAAACTCGTAGATGCCACACAGGTGCTCACGCACTTTCCCACCGCCGAACTCGTAGACTTTCGTGACAAGGCCGTCGAGAAAATCGCGGTCATGGCTCACCACGATGAGGGTGCCGTCGAAATCTTGAAGTGCCTGCTTGAGCACGTCTTTCGTGCGCAAATCGAGGTGGTTGGTGGGCTCGTCGAGGATGAGAAGATTGAAGGGTTCGAGCAAGAGTTTGAGGATGGCCAAGCGCGTGCGCTCACCGCCCGACAATACCTTCACCTTTTTCGTTCCTTCTTCGCCGCCGAACATGAAGGCGCCGAGCAGATCACGAATTTTGAGGCGTATTTCACCTTTTGCCACACTGTCAATGGTGTCGTAGACGGTGACTTCGCCGTCGAGCAACGAGGCTTGGTTCTGTGCGAAGTAGCCAATTTGCACGTTGTGCCCAAGCGTGAGCGTGCCGTCGTGCTCGAGCTGCTGCATGATGCACTTGACGAGCGTAGACTTCCCTTCGCCGTTGCGACCGACGAAGGCTAATTTATCGCCGCGCTCCACGGTGAGCGAAACGCCCGAGAAAACGGTGTGATCGCCGTAGCGTTTGCCCACGTTCTCCATGATGACCGGATAATTACCGCTGCGGGGCGAAGGCGGGAACTTGAGTCGGAGACGGGAAGTGTCCTCTTCGTCGACCTCAACCAGCTCTAATTTTTCGAGCATGCGCACGCGACTCTGTACTTGGTTGGTTTTCGAGTAGGTTCCTTTGAAGCGTTCGATGTAAAGCTTCGTTTCGGCTATCATTTTTTGCTGCTCCTCATATTGCTTTTGCTGCTGCGCGCGACGCTCCTTGCGGAGTTCGAGGTATTGGGAGTAGCCTGCTTTGTAATCATAGATGCGTCCGAGCGTGATCTCGATGGTGCGCGTGGTGATGTTGTCGACAAATTTGCGGTCGTGGCTAATGACGACCACCGCCTTGCCGGAAGTGAGGATGAAATCTTCGAGCCAGCCGATGCTTTCTATGTCGAGATGGTTGGTAGGCTCGTCGAGTAGCAGCACATCGGGCTTTTGCAAGAGGAGCTTTGCCAGTTCGATGCGCATACGCCAGCCGCCGGAGAAATCACTTGTGGGGCGCGCGAAATCGCTGCGCTCGAATCCGAGACCGAGGAGCATTTTTTCCACGTCTTCTTCGAAGTGGGTGAGATCGATGGCGTAAAATTTCTCGCTCATGGCCGACACCTGTTCGATGAGTGCCATGTATTCGTCGCTCTCATAGTCGGTGCGCTCCATGAGTTGGGCGTTGAGGGCTTCGATCTCGCGCTCCATGTCTTTGAGATGCTCGAAGGGCTGGCACGCTTCTTCGAAAACGGTGCGGCCATCTTCGGTCATGAGGTGCTGCGGAAGGTAGGCGATGACGGTGTCCTTGGGGGCACTGACGTGACCGCGCGTGGGCTGTCGCACGCCGGCCAGGATTTTGAGCAACGTAGACTTACCTGCACCGTTTTTGCCCATGAGGGCGATGCGATCCTTCTCGTTGATTTGAAAAGAAATGTCTTTGAAGAGTGTGGTTCCGCCGAATTCGACGGTCAGACCATCAACAGATATCATGAAAGGAGGGAGAGATTAGATGATGAGTGGACGAACGAAGCGCGCGGTCGGGAAACGTGGCGTTTCGATCGGGAGGAAAAAGAGGGCGATGGGGAAAATGCTGTCGGCCGCCGGGCTCAGCTGTCGGTTTCAAGGCTGCTTACCCAATTTCGGTAGAACGTAAGCGCGGTTTCTCGCCAAGAAAAATCAATTCCCTGTGCCGGATCGTCCCCGTGGTAGTAATGTTGTGGGAGTTGGATGGGGAGCTGCTTGGCCAAATCGCGGCGATATTCACGATCGAGTGTGTCGGGAGCGTATTCCAAGTGGCCGATGACCATGACGCGGCGCAGGGTCTCGTCGGCCACGATGCCCACTCCGGTGTCTAAACCGGCGGCCAAAATCAGGCAACGATCGGGCAGCGCCGAGAAATCGACGGCCGTGTGGCGACTGTGCGGCATGGGAAAGGAAGAAGCGAGGCCGTTCAACAACGGATGACCGGGCAACAGGACCTCTTGCTCGAAAATGCCGAAACATTTCTCGGCGAGCGGAATCTTGGGCAGCCCATAACTATAATACATCGCGGCTTGTGCGGCCCAACACACGCAGAGTGTGGACTGTACGCGCCGGGCACTCCAATCAAAGAGGCGACACAATGCCGCCCAATAGCGAACAGATTCGAAAGGAAGCTGCTCAAGTGGGGCGCCGGTGACGATCAATCCGTCCAAATCCGGCGCTTCACCATCGAGATCCAGCACTTCGTAGTGCGTTTCGACGTACTCCTGCGGTGTGGTCTTGTAAGTTTGACCGGGCAGGCGGAGCAAAACGAGGCTTAGCGTGCGGCCGCTGTGCGCCAACATGCGGCAGTAGTCGTACTCGGTCGCGACCTTCTCGGGCATAAGATTGAGCAATCCGATGCGGGGCACGCCACTTGGACGGCCCACAACCACATCGAGACCCTCTGCACGGAGGGTCTCGATGGCGGGAATGGGAGAATTGACGTAGAGCATGGCGTCAAAATACTGAGAAATTACCAGATATCAACTCGTTTGTTCTTGGGAACGAAGAGTTTATCCCCTTTCTTGATTCCAAATGCCTTGTACCAAGCTTCGATCTGGGGAAGCGCGCCGTTCACACGCCAGCGAGCGGGAGCGTGGGGGTCGGTTTTCACCTGATTGCGCAGGGCTTCGGGACGAATATTGTTGGCCCAGATCTGGCCGTAGCTGATGAAGAAGCGCTGTTCGGGGGTGAAACCGCCAAAATTAGGGAGCGGCTGACTGCTCGTGGCGTTGAGGAAAGCTTGATAGGCCACCTTCAGTCCGCCATGGTCCGCAATGTTTTCACCACAAGTGAGTGCACCGTTGCAATGCAAGCCGGGCAACACTTCGATGCCGTCGAAGAAACGAATCATACGTTGGGTGCGCGCCTTGAAATTAGCCTTATCTTGCGGCGTCCACCAGTTGCGAAGATTGCCATCTTTGTCGAATTGGCTGCCTTGATCGTCGAAGCCGTGCGTCATTTCGTGGCCGATGACCACACCGATTGCGCCGTAGTTGGCTGCATCGTCGGCTGCAGGATCAAAGAAAGGCGCCTGGAGAATGCCGGCGGGGAAGCAGATTTCATTGGTTGTCGGGTCGTAGTAGGCATTGATCGTCTGAGGTGTCATGAACCACTCGTTGCGATCGACGGGTTTGTTGACGCGCCGAGCGATTTCATACGCATTGTCGAATTCTTCGGCGCGGCGTAGATTCTCATAGAACGAGAGTTTTTCGTCTATCACCAGACCATCGTAGTTTCTCCACTCGTCCGGATAACCAATCTTGATGCGAAATGTGTTGAGCTTCTCGTGTGCTTGCTTTTTAGTGGCGGCACTCATCCAAGTTTGCTGATCAATGCGCTGACCGAGGGCCTTTTGCAGATTGTGCACGAGTTGAAGCATGCGCTGCTTGGAGCTTTCGGGGAAATAACGCTCAACATACATTTTGCCGACGGCCATTCCCAAAACATCCTCTACAGTACCCACCGCTCGCTTCCAACGCGGACGGTCTTGCTCCGTTCCCTGCATGGTGCGGCTGTAGAAATCGAACGTGACACGGCGGAAATCATCGCTCAGCGCCGAGGAGGCGCTGTTGATCACGTTGAATTCAAGATAAGATTTGAGCGCCTCGAGCGGAGTATCGGCGAGAATCTTCTCCACCTCGTGAATGGGTTCCGGTTGGTTGACGCTTACTTCGGCAAACGCGGGATAGCCCTGATTTTGGAACAGCACTTTCCAATCAATGCCCGGATAATCGCGCAAGAGTTCGGCGTAGGTCATCTTGTGATAATTGCCTTCTACGTCGCGCAACTTGGTGGCAGAATAGGAAGCTTTGGCAATGCGCGTCTCGATGTTGAGCACTTGCTCCATCTTCTGCGCGGCTTCTGCTTCGGGGGTGCCGGTCATGACAAACAACTGCTTGACATAGGCGCGATAGGCCTCACGAATCTTGCGCGTCTCGGGATCATTTTCCAGATAGTAGTCGCGTTCGCCAAGTGCCAAGCCGCTTTGGTTGATTTGCACCAAGTTCATTTTGGCATTCTTGATGTCGGCACCGCAACCGACCCCGATCATGCTCGAAACGCCGCAGCGTTCCAAACGATTGGTCAGCGCGAAATAGGCCGCCTTGTCCTTGAGGGCGCGCACTTCGTCCAGCGTGGCACGAATGGGTTCGTAGCCTTCGCGATTGCGGCGCACGCTGTCCATCGAAAGTCGATAGAGCGATCCGATCTTTTGCGCCAAACTACCGTCGGCTGCGGGTTTCGCGGCGAGATCTTCGATCAACGTGCGAATGCGCTTCTGATTCACCTCTTCGAGCTCATTGAATTGGGCATAGCGAGCGTGCTCGGGGGTGAGCGGGTGGGCTTTCATCCAACCGCCGCCGGTATATTGATAGAAATCTTGGCCGGGACGAGCCGTGAGATCCATGTCGGCACGATTAAGCGTGCCTACAGGCGCTTGCGCTGAAGCACCTACGGCCACAAAGGCCAGAGCAGACAGGAAATGTTTTAATCTCATGATGTATCTATTGGATTGGAATATTGTATTCTGGGAGAGGACGTTCAATGCCATTCGGCTCGACGGAGCGCGAGCGGAGACACGACGCAAAAACAAGCGAGGCGGAACCGGAATTCGTGCGACGGTTGAGAGAAAACGGTCGCCTGCTGAGTGGAAATGGGAGGAGTACGGGCGGAAACAGGCTTATGCTCGGCCCACAAAGGGGAGATGCGCCGGGCATCAGCCGAGCGCTTCCACCGCGGCGCTCCACGCTTCCTCGGCTGCCGCGAGTTCCTTGCGCAATTCTCCGTGGCGCGTGAAAAGTGCCGTGTCAGTTGCGCCCTCCGGCGTGGAAAGTCGGGTTTCCAGTTCGGAGATCTCCGTTTCCAACTGCTCGATTTTCTGCTCCGCGTCCTTGACGGCTTGCTCCAACTTGCGGCGCTGCTTGGCCAATTCCTTTTGTTCGGCGTAACTCAAAGCTCCTTCCGAGGGCACTGTTGCGCCGGGCGCCGACTGGGCAGGGGAGGTTTCGGCGGTGGCGGGGCGATTTCCGGCAAGCGCTGCGGCTGCCGCGACATCATCGACCGACTTTTCACGCAAATAGTCGTAGATGCCGCCGAGGTATTCGCGCACTTTGCCCCCGCCGAACTCATAGACTTTTGTCACCAAGCCGTCGAGAAATTCGCGGTCGTGACTTACGACAATGACCGTCCCGTCGAAAGCAAGGATGGCCTCCTTCAGCACATCCTTGGTCTGCATGTCGAGGTGGTTGGTCGGCTCGTCAAGTATCAAAAAGTTGACGGGTTCCAACAATAACTTGATCATGGCCAATCGACTCCGCTCACCTCCGGAGAGCACTTTGACCTTTTTGTCGGATGCTTCCCCGCCGAACATGAAGGCGCCGAGGATGTCGCGTATTTTCAGCCGGATATCTCCTTTGGCCACGCGATCGATCGTGTCGAACACGGTGAGTTCGTCCAACAACTGGGCTTGATTCTGTGCGTAGTAGCCTATCTCGACATTGTGCCCGAGTTTGAGCACGCCGCCGTGATCAATTTGCGACATGATGCACTTGACCAGCGTAGACTTGCCTTCGCCGTTCTTGCCGACGAAGGCTACTTTCTCACCGCGGCGGATGGTGAGGTTGACCTGCGCAAAGACCTGATGATCGCCGTAGTGTTTCTCCACGTCGTCACAAATCACGGGATAATCGCCCGAACGCGAGCAGGGAGGAAACTTGAGATGTAGGCGCGAAGTGTCGACCTCATCAATTTCAATCGGGACGATTTTCTCCAACTGCTTGATGCGGCTCTGCACTTGCACCGACTTGGTGGGCTTGTAACGGAAGCGCTCGATGAAATCTTTGATCTCGGCAATCTCTTTCTGCTGGTTCTCGTAAGCGCGCAACTGACTTTCGCGCCGTTCCGCGCGAAGTTGTACGTACTCGTCGTACTTCACACGATAGTCCACCACCTTTCCGCACGAAATCTCCAATGTGCGATTCGTAACGTTGTTGATGAACGCGCGATCGTGGCTCACCAGGATCACGGCATCCGCATTGCGCGAGAGGAACTGCTCCAACCAGCGGATGCTCTCGATGTCCAAATGGTTGGTCGGCTCATCGAGCAACAACACATCGTGACGTGCCAACAAAAGTTTGGCCAACTCGATGCGCATGCGCCATCCGCCCGAAAATTCTCGCGTGGGGCGCTCAAGATCTTCGCGGTTGAAGCCCAGACCGGTGAGCGTTCGCTCGATTTCAGCGTGATAATTTTGCGCTCCCATCATCTGCAAACGGTCGTTTTCGCGACTGAAGGCTTCGACGAGCTCCATATATTCCGGCGTATCGTAGTCGGTGCGGCTAGAAAGTTCGTCGTTCAGTCGGCGCACGCGGTCCTTGAGCTGATGAATGTGGGCAAAAGCTTTTTCCACTTCGGCTGCCACCGTCGTATCGTCGCTGAGCACCATCACTTGCGGGAGGTATCCCACACTTACATCTCGCTGCACGGCCACGTGCCCGGCCGTCGGCTGCTGAAGGCCGGCCAGGATTTTGAGCATGGTGCTCTTCCCGGCCCCATTCTTGCCGACGAGGGCGATGCGGTCGCGCTTGTTGACCACAAAGCTCACATCTGAGAACAGTGCGCGGGCTGAAAATTCGACTTTAAGATGTTCTACCGAAATCATATTGGATGCTGATCGTTGTGTCGATCGTATTTTTTCTACGAAAGAGTGAGCGGCTCGCAGCAAACAGGCATGTTCACTCACTACTATAGTGATTTTTCCCTGCGATCGCCGCCACAAAAATGGATAGTCTCCGCGAAGTTACAACTTTTCTTCCGAAGATGATAGCCCATGTCAAAATCACACGGCGATTACGCGCACATTTGTTCACATCGCTCCCCGCTTTTCTCGTATTCTTCCCTGCCTTTCTCTTTTTCTCCCCCACTTTCTTCACATCGCTCCCTGCTTTCATCAGCTCCTCTCAGCCCTCCTCCGCAGATCAGCCATATAGTTCAAAACATCAGGAGGGCTTGCGGAGTAAATAGCCAAAAAAAGCGGTCCACAACCAGGTTGTGAACCGCTTCTTGCGAAGTCGGAAAGAGGCGACTCGAACGCCCGACCCCTACGTCCCGAACGTAGTGCG
>ERZ772952.317-NODE-317-length-10785-cov-21.7495_pt1 | contig 10785 bp, 8 predicted proteins | sample MGYA00580686_ERZ772952 | MGnify/ENA primary metagenome ERZ772952 (study PRJEB29015, sample SAMEA2738074) | human oral metagenome | biome: human oral; feature: human-associated habitat; material: saliva | place: China | collected 2213 ... | reverse complement strand
CGCGAAAATATCCTCCGGCTCAGGCATGCGACCGGGACCAGAATCCGGGCCCGTCAAACGCCCAATCGCAGGCTCAATCACGTGATAACCCCACGAACGCAGAGTTTGCACATTCGCCTGAGTCGCCGGATGCTCCCACATCTGAGTATGCATCGCCGGCGCCAAAATCACCGGGGCGTGCGTGGTCAACACCGTGGAGGACAGCAGATCATCCGCACGACCAGCCGCCAAACGAGCCAGCAAATCAGCGGTCGCCGGGGCAATCACCACAGCGTCAGCCTGCTCAGCCTGACGCACGTGGTTCACCTCCGGCACGCGGTCAAACACGTCCGTTGAGACGGGGTTGCCGCTCAGCGCCTCCAGGGTGGGAACACCCACGAACTTCGTCGCGTTCGGGGTGGGCATGGCGATTACCTCGTCGCCATTCTTCGCAAAAAGACGAAGGAGCATCGCCGCCTTATACGCGGCAATGCCCCCTCCAATACCAACGATAATGCGCATGGTACGTCAAAGAATCCTTGTAGAAGCAGATTACTCAGCGGACTCGTCGAGGATAACCTCTTCGATAGCGATAACCTCTTCGCTACCTGCGGGGATGTACTCCTCCTCGATAGCGCCGGGGAACTCAGCCGCGCTGAAATCAATCACAGCGGACAGATCCTCGGGAATCGGGTAGCCGTCCTCGTCGAACTTTGCGTCCGGGCGGTGCTCCGCCACAACACGGTCAGCAATGATTTCACGCATTGCCACCGACAGGGACTTCTCGTTCGACTCAGCGTCAACCAGCGGGCCAACGTGCGCAGCAGTATTGTCCTGCAGGTTAGCGTAGTACGCGTTAATCTGGCGTGCACGGCGGGCACCGAAAATCACCAGGCCGTACTTGGACTCCGCCTTCTCAATCAGCGCGTCAGCGCTGGGGCTCACGATGCCCTCGGGAGCGACACCGTCAACGAAGTTGTAGTCCTCGTGTTCCTTGTTTTCGTTTGCCACTAAAAACTCCAAATAGCTTGATGGAATGTACGTACCGAACGCCCCCGCACACCGTTCGCGCTATGGCGCAAACCGGGCACACTGAGGGCACGGTCAAAACTAAAGAACTATTCTACCCTCTCAACGGCTAAAACGCACGTACCAGCCCGGACAAAAGATGTCAGCCCGGACAAAAAGGTGGGGGCTCCGAAGAAAACTCTTCGAAACCCCCACCCTTCACAACGCCTCACGGCAGAACTACAGGTCGGAAGAAACTCTAGCCCCACCGCAAACGCAAAGCATGCAGATTAGGCGGCGCCAATCAGCTCAGCAATCTCCTTCGCTGCACGCTCAACAGAGTCGTTGACGACCGTGACGTCAAATTCCTTCTCAGCAGCCAGCTCAATCTTCGCGGTTTCAAGGCGACGAGCCTGCTCCTGCTCACTCTCGGTACCTCGACCCACCAGACGCGACACCAGCTCATCCCAGCTCGGAGGAGCCAAGAAAATCAGGCGAGCATCAGGCATGGTCTCGCGAATCTGGCGAGCACCCTGCAGGTCAATCTCAAGGATCACCGGGCGGCCAGCATCCAGAGCCTCCTGGACCTTAGCGCGCGGAGTACCGTACTTGTTCTTACCGTGCACCACAGCGTACTCAAGCATCTGACCGTCAGCAATCATCTGGTCAAACTCTTCCATCGAAACGAAATAGTAGTGAGTACCGTCAACCTCACCGGGGCGAGGATCACGAGTAGTAGCGGAAACAGAGAACCACACGTTCGGGTAGTTCTCACGAATGTACTGGCACACCGTACCCTTGCCAACAGCAGTGGGGCCAGCCAGTACGGTGAGAGTCGGCTGAGACATAGCTTCCTTACTGCGCCTTCATCGGCTGAAGGCACGAGGTATTAGGACTGAGAAGACTCGGAAGACTGACCAGCAGTCTTACGACGTGCACGGTTCAAATACCGCGAATTACGGTTGAAGTACTCCACCATCTTGCGACGCTGGTGTACACCCAGGCCGCCAAGGCGGCGAGTCGGTGCAATATGAAGTTCTTCAATGATGCGTTCAGCTCGAACGGCACCAATGCCCGGAAGTGCGCGCAACATCTGCCCCACCGGCATTTTAGCCAGTGCAGGGTCGGAATCGACCATGTCGAGCACCTGACGTACGGAAAGTTCACGGTCACTCAGTGCACGCTTAATTTCCTGGCGGTGTGCTCGGGCAAGTACTGCCTTCTCGCGGGCGGAGGCGCGCGCATCCTCAGTTAGCGGAGTCAGCGGCATGGTTGGGTCCCCCATTTCTGCGAGTTATAGAATTTTACTTATCAACTAATGTAACACGGATAGCACGAGAACCCTCGTTCCACCCGCGGCACTCACCCTCACACCAACAATGCGTCTACGCACGTCAGCACGTAAATATCAGGGAGTACCCCTATAGCATAGCGGAGTATTCGCCCTATCAAAAGTGGAGCCATGCACGCATCTCATAAAGCAGGCGCACTCCCCGACTACAGAGGTGAGCAAACTCGCACCACGCTGAGCTCCTCAGCCCCCGCAATACACGCAAAAGGGGCGCGCCCCCCGAGCAGACTCTCAACAGAATCCACCCGGAGCACACGCCCCTCACGCAACACGCGAACTATGCGCCGCGAGCCGCCAACAGGTCATCACGAGCCGCCTGCGCAGCCTTCGCCAAACCCTCAACCGACGGGCCAGCAGCCAGCACGCCACGGCTAGAATTCACCAGCACCTGCGACTCAACACCAGCAAACACGCGGTACAGATCAGCCGCCGAAGCGCCCTGCGCACCATAACCCGGCGACAGAATCGGGCCGTTGAACACGCTCAGGTCAATACCCAAATCAACCAGCGCCTGACCAACGGTCGCGCCAACCACCAGGCCGCACGGGCCCATCTGCTCCCACTGGCGGGAAGCATTCTCAGCGGTAGCCGCAGCGATAATACGCTTAGCCACAGCGCCCCCAGACTCGCCGGAATGACCAGACTCGCCGGAATGACCGGACTCCGATGCGCCCACGTGCTGCACGCTCTTACCCTCGGGGTTCGAGGTCAACGCCAGCACGAAAGTGCCGCGGTCATTCTCATTCGCCAAATCCAGCGCCGGACGCAGCGACTCAAAACCCAGGTACGGGCTCAACGTCACCGAATCGGTACCCAGCGGCGAGGAGGAGCCGAGCCACGCATCCGCGTACGCCTTCATGGTCGAACCAATATCACCGCGCTTAGCATCAGCAACAATCAGCACACCATCAGCGGCAGCGCGGGCAAACAGCGCCTCCAGCACAGCAAGACCAGCCGAACCGTGACGCTCAAACAGCGCCACCTGAGGCTTCAACGCCGCCGCAAACGGGGCGCAACCCTCATAGACCGCCTCAGTAAAAGCAGCCAGGCCGGTAGCGGAATCCTCAAGACCCCACTGCTCCAGCAGGTTCGGATGCGGGTCAATACCCACACACAGCGGGCCGCGCTCCGCCATCGCCTTCGCCAGACGATCACCAAAAGCAGCGGACATTACGCCTCGCCACCCTCGGAACGAGCATCCACAGCGGCAGCCAGCTGAACGCCGTGCTCCTGCAGGCTCATGATGTCCCAGCTGTGCTCACGCAGAGCATTAATCGCCTGAACAGCCGCAGCGAACTCAGAAATGGTGGTCATGACCGGGCAGCCCACCGAAACCGCAGCGGCACGAATCTCGTAACCATCGCTACGAGCAGCACCACCGGCAGGGGTGTTCAGAATCAGGTCAATGTCACCGTTGCGGACCATGTCCACAATCGAGTGGTCGCCATTCGCCTCAGCGAACTTCGAAGTCACCAGCACCGAGTTCAGGCCGTTACGGCGCAGAACCTCAGCGGTACCACCGGTCGAAACGATCTCAAAGCCCAGCGACTCCAGCATCTTCGCGTAAATAATGACGTTACGCTTATCGTGGTTAGCCACCGAAATGAACACCTTACCGGAGGTCGGCAGCGGCGAACCAGCACCAGCCTGAGCCTTCGCGAACGCGGTGTCATAGTGCTTATCCAGACCCATGACCTCACCGGTCGAACGCATCTCCGGGCTCAGCAGCGAATCCACCACAACACCCTCGGGGGTGCGGAAACGAGCGAACGGCAGAACCGCAGCCTTCACAGCAATCGCGGTCTCCTCAGGCAGGGATGCGCCGTCCATGTTCTGCGGCAGGTAGCCCTCAGCCTTCAGCTCAGCAATGCTCTTACCCAGACCAATCAGCACAGCAGCCTTAGCCATCTGCACGCCGGTAGCCTTCGACACGAACGGAACAGTACGAGACGCACGCGGGTTCGCCTCAATCACGTACAGGTTCTCAGACACGTACGCGAACTGAATGTTAATCAGGCCGCGCACACCGGTGCCGCGAGCAATCTTCTCGGTAGCGTCCTTCACCTTCGCGATGATGTCCGGGCCGAGAGTAATCGGAGGCAGAGTACAGGAGGAGTCACCCGAGTGAATACCGGCTTCCTCAATGTGCTCCATGACGCCGCCCAGGTACAGCTCCTCGCCGTCGAACAGGGCATCAACGTCAATCTCGATAGCGTCCTCAAGGAACTTATCAATCAGAGCAGGCTGCGAAGGCGAAACCTCGGTAGCGTTCTCCAGGTAGCGTGCCAGGTTCGCCTCATCGTAGACGATCTCCATGCCACGGCCGCCCAGCACGTACGAAGGACGAACCAGAACCGGGTAACCAATCTCGTCAGCGATGCGCTTAGCACCCTCGAAAGTGAACGCGGTACCGTTCTTGGGCGAAATCAGGCCGCCCTCCTCCAGCACGCGGGAGAACTCGCCGCGGTCCTCAGCCAGGTCAATAGCCTCGGGGGTGGTGCCCAGAATCGGCACGCCCGCATCCTTCAGGGCACGAGCCAGCTTCAGCGGAGTCTGACCGCCCAGCTGAACGAACACGCCCATCAGACCGCCGGTACGACGCTCCGACTCAACAATCTCAAGCACATCCTCAAGGGTGAGCGGCTCGAAGTACAGGCGAGTCGAAATATCGTAGTCAGTCGAAACAGTCTCAGGGTTGCAGTTGACCATGACGGTCTCGTAACCGAGCGAACGCAGCACCAGCGAAGCGTGCACGCATGAGTAGTCAAATTCAATACCCTGGCCAATGCGGTTCGGGCCCGAGCCCAGAATCATAATCGAGGGCTTCTCGTGGTGCGCAACCTCATCCTCCAGGTCGTAGGAGGAGTAGTGGTACGGAGTGAACGCCTCAAACTCGGCTGCACAGGTGTCAACAGTCTTGAAGACCGGGCGGATACCCAGAGCGTGGCGAACACCGCGCACAACATCCTCAGAAGAGCCGACAATCTCAGCAATCTGAGCGTCCGAGAAACCGTGACGCTTAGCCAGCTTCAGGGTCTCCGGGTCAAGGTGGTCGCGCTTAGCGTGAACCACGCCGGCAACCTCATTCAGCAGCACCAGCTGATCCAGGAACCACGGGTCAATCTTGGTCGCCTCGTGCAGCTGCTCCACGGTAGCGCCAGCCAGCAGAGCCTGCTGAACCTGGTAAATACGCTGAGTAGTCGGAACCTTCGTCTTCTCAATCAGCTCAGCCAGCTCAGCCTCAGACAGCGACAGCGGCTTGAACGAGAAGGACGCGCCCTTCTGCTCCAGCGAACGCATCGCCTTCTGCAGAGCCTCAGTGAAGTTACGGCCCAGAGCCATAGCCTCACCAACACTCTTCATGGTGGTGGTCAGAGTCGGGTCAGCAGCCGGGAACTTCTCAAACGCGAAGCGCGGAACCTTCACGACCACGTAGTCGAGGGTCGGCTCGAAGGACGCCGGGGTCTTCTGGGTGATATCGTTCGGAATCTCATCCAGGGTGTAACCCAGGGACAGCTTGGTCGCAATCTTCGCAATCGGGAAGCCGGTAGCCTTCGACGCGAGCGCCGAAGAACGAGACACGCGCGGGTTCATCTCAATGACGATGATGCGGCCGGTCTTCGGGTCAATCGCGAACTGGATGTTACAACCACCGGTGTCCACGCCAACCTCACGAATCACGTTGATCGCGATGTCGCGCAGCTTCTGGAACTCACGGTCGGTCAGGGTCAGTGCGGGTGCCACGGTGATGGAGTCACCGGTGTGCACGCCCACGGGGTCGAAGTTTTCGATGGAGCAGACGACCACGACGTTGTCGTTAGTGTCACGCATCATCTCCAGCTCGTATTCCTTCCAGCCGAGGATGGACTCCTCCAGCAGGACCTCGCTGGTCGGCGAGTACTGAATACCGGCACCGGCGATACGGTAGAGGTCTTCCTCGTTGTACGCCATACCCGAGCCGAGACCACCCATGGTGAAGGAGGGGCGGACCACCATCGGGTAGCCCAGCTCCTTAGCGGCTTCCAGCGCCTCCGGCATGGAGTGAACAATCACCGAGCGTGCAGACTCGCCGCCGGCGCGCTCCACCACGCCCTTGAATGCTTCACGGTCCTCACCGAGGTTAATCGCCTCAATGTTCGCGCCGATCAGCTCAACATTGTACTTGGCGAGCACGCCGCGCTCATCCAGGGAGATAGCCGCGTTCAGCGCGGTCTGACCACCCAAGGTCGGCAGGATTGCGTCCGGCTTTTCCTTCTCGATGATCTTCTCAATCACCTCGGGGGTGATGGGTTCAATGTAGGTGGCGTCCGCGAACTCCGGGTCGGTCATGATGGTTGCCGGGTTCGAGTTCACGAGGATGACGCGCACGCCCTCCTCCTTCAGCACGCGCAGCGCCTGAGTGCCGGAGTAGTCGAATTCCGCAGCCTGACCGATGACGATGGGGCCGGAACCGATGACGAGGACGCTATTAAGGTCAGTACGACGAGGCATTTATGCTTCCTTTGCAGTCTTGGTTGCGACCATCAGGTCGATGAAACGGTCAAAGAGGTAGGCGGAATCGTGCGGGCCCGCAGCAGCCTCGGGGTGGTACTGCACGGAGAACGCGGGGATGTCCTTACAGGTCAGGCCCTCAACCACGTTGTCGTTCAGACCCACGTGGGAGACCATGACCTGACCGAACTCGGCGTTCGGTGCGGTCACGTAGTCGCCAATGGGGGCGTCCACAGCGAAGCCGTGGTTCTGCGCGGTGATTTCAACCTTGCCGGTGGTCTTGTCCATGACCGGCTGGTTGATGCCGCGGTGGCCGAAGGGCAGCTTATAGGTGCCGAAGCCCAGGGCGCGGCCAAGCAACTGGTTACCGAAGCAGATGCCGAAGAACGGGGTGCCCTTACGCAGCACGCCCTGCAGCAGCTCAACCTGCTCGTCAGCGGTTGCCGGATCACCGGGGCCGTTCGAGAAGAACACGCCGTCGGGGTTGTAGGAGTAGATGTCCTCGAGGGTTGCGTTTGCGGGCAGCACGTGCACGCGCACGCCACGCTCAGCGAAACGCTGCGGGGTCATCGACTTAATGCCCAGGTCCAGGGCGACGATGCTTGCAACCGGGGGTGCGAACCAGTTGAACTGGTGCGGCTCAACGGTGTAGGCGGTGTCAACCGAAACGGAGTCAGCGAGCTTACGGCCGGCCATCGGCTCGGAGGCGCGCACCTCCTCCAGCAGTTCAGCTTCGGGGCGTTCTGCGTGCTCACCGGAGAACACGCCCGCACGCATCGAACCGCTCGAACGCAGGCGGCGGGTCAGGGCGCGAGTGTCAATGCCCTGAATACCGACGATGCCCTGCTCGATGAGCTCTTCGTCGAGGGTGCGCTCAGAACGCCAGTTGGATGCCACACGTGCTGCGTCGCGAACCACGTAGCCTGCAACCCAAATCTTGCGGGACTCAGCGTCGGTGGTGTTCACGCCGGTGTTGCCAATATGGGGAGCGGTCTGAACCACAATCTGACCCGCGTAGGAGGGGTCGGTCAGGGTTTCCTGGTAGCCGGTCATACCGGTCGAGAAAACCGCCTCGCCCAGGGACGCGCCGGTTGCGCCGTAGCCATAGCCGCGGTAGACGGTGCCGTCCTCCAGGACGAGCAGCGCGCGGTCCGTACGCAGGGCGCCGGATCGTGTCATGTCAGTCATGCTCTTCTTCCTTTTCTCTGGTGTTCTCCCCCGCTTCCTGTACGGCCTCTACCGTGCAGGTTCCGGGGTAGTCTATGGTGCCTTCGGCGGGTGTTCGCCTGACCTCAGGCAAAATCTATGGGTGTGGGTGCGCCGGGATAGTACACCGCGATATTGCGCCGGGATTTAGGCTTCCGGTTCTGCCGCCCACTTCTCGGGCGCATCCACCGCGTTCGGGGCGATGCGGCGCAGCTCCTGCAGTACCGCCTGCTTGTCCTCGGCGTAGCGGGTGCGGAAGCCGGTCTGCACGCGGTGACCGTCCAGCGTCCAACCAATCACAACCAGGCCGTTCTTCTCCACAACCTTGCCCGCCATACCGCGGTCGGTGGTGATGACGGCGAGCTTCTTCGCCGGAATCCACAGGTCCTTCGCGCCGTCACGGGTGAAGATGATGCTGTCCGGGTAAATCAGCAGGGTGGACTTGCTCTTGAAACCGAGCGAGTCGAAACCCACGCGGTCCAGCCAGTTACCGAAGATTGTGGTGCTGACGTATTCGCCCTCGAAAGCGGCGTCAGCGGTCATGCCCTCGTAGCGTTCGGGAACTTCCTTGAGGGAGCCGAACATGTTCGCCTGGCGTGCCAGGCGCGAGCGCCATCCGTGCCACATGCCGTAGATGCACAGGGCAACCAGGGCGATGCAGATGACGGCGGTCAGGAACTTTCCCACGAAGGTTCTCTCTTTCGGTTGGGGCCTCAGGTTTGGGCTGATGGGTCTAGGTTGGTGGGGTTGGCGGTGCTCCCCGCAAGGCGGTGGCAGGCGTGAACCTACCACCGCCAGGCGCGGTCACTACGCGGTTCGCCTCGCGGGTTAGCGGCGCGGGGTTGCCAGTTCGCCGTTCAGCACGGTCGGGTGGCCAGCGTAGAAGGTTGCACGGATCGAGCCAGGCACCTCCATGTCGCGGTAGGGGTTGTTCTTACCCTTGGTTGCCTGCTCCTCCGGCTTGATCACGCGGGTTGCCTTCGGGTCGACCAGCACAATGTTTGCCGGTTCGCCTTCGGCAAGCGGGCGGCCCTGCTCGTGGTCCAGGCGACCAATCTTGGCGGGCTGCTCGGAGAGGATGCGTGCCACATCGCGCCAGGTAATCATGCCGGTGTCAACCAGGGTCATCTGGATGATGGACAGCGCCTGCTCCAGGCCGGTCATGCCGTTCGCGGCGCACGCCCACTCGCATTCCTTGGTCTCTGCCGGGTGCGGTGCGTGGTCGGTACCGATTACGTCGATGATGCCGTCAGCAACAGCCTGGCGCAGCGCCAGAACGTCCTCTTCGGTGCGCAGCGGCGGGTTCACCTTGAAGACCGGGTCGTAGGTGCGTGCGGTCTCGTCGGTGAGCAGCAGGTGGTGCGGGGTTGCCTCCGCGGTCACCTTCACGCCGCGGGACTTAGCCCAACGCACAACCTCAATGGAGCCCTTGGTGGACAGGTGGCAGATGTGCAGCTTGGAGTCCAGGTGCTCAGCCAGCAGCACGTCGCGGGCGATGATTGCCTCTTCAGCGACGGCGGGCCAGCCGGCCAGACCCAGGTCAGCGGACACCTTACCTTCGTTCATCTGGGCGCCTTCGGTCAGGCGCGGCTCCTGCGCGTGCTGCGCAATAACGCCGTCGAAGGTCTTGACGTATTCGAGGGCGCGGCGCATCACGGCGGGGTCGTACACGCACATGCCGTCGTCAGAGAACACGCGCACGTTCGCGGTGGAGTTCGCCATGCCGCCAATGTCGGAGAGGCGCTCGCCCTTCAGACCCACGGTCACTGCGCCGATGGGCTGCACGCGGCACCATGCGGATTCCTTGCCGAGGCGGTCAACCTGCTCAACCACTGCGGCGGTGTCTGCCACGGGCATGGAGTTCGCCATGGCGAACACTGCGGTGTAGCCGCCCAGGGCTGCAGCGCGGGTGCCGGTCTCGACGGTTTCGGATGCCTCGTAGCCGGGCTGACGCAGGTGGGTGTGGATGTCGACCAGGCCGGGCAGCGCCACCTGGCCTGCCGCCTCGACGACCTGTGCGTCTGCGGCGTCGATGTTCTCTGCGATGCGGCTAATCACGCCGTCCTCGATGAGGATGTCGGCGACCTTTTCGCCGTAGAGGCTTGCGCCCTTAATCAGGTACTTGCTCATGGTGTTAGTTCCTCTCGTTAGGAAGGTCGTTTAGGATTCGTCGCCGGCGTAGAGCTTGGCGCTGGAGCCGTCGGTCAGAAGCAGGTAGAGCACCGCCATGCGCAGCGCCACGCCGTTGCTGACCTGGCGCAGGACCCAGGAGTTGGTGGCGTCGGCGGCTTCGGTGCAGATTTCCAGGCCACGGTTCATGGGGCCCGGGTGCAGGATTGCGACCGGCTGCGGCTGTGCCTGCAGGGTTGCGAAGCGTTCAGCGGTCAGGCCCCACAGGTCGGTGTACTCCTCTGCGGAGGGGAAGTACGCGGCGTTCATGCGTTCCTTCTGGATGCGCAGCAGCATGACGGCGTCCGGGTTGGTGGCGATGGCTTCGTCGAAGTCGTGGAAGATTTCTACGCCTGCTTCTTCAACCCAGGAGGCGGTGTTCAGCGGCAACAGGGTCGGCGGTGCGACGAAGACGACCTGCGCGCCGAGGGTGCTCAGCAGCCAGAGGTTGGAGCGTGCCACGCGCGAGTGCAGGATGTCGCCGACGATCAGCACGCGCATGCCGGACAGGTCGGTGCCACGGGGGCTGTCGAGGCCGTCGCGTTCTGCCTTGTACTGGCGCAGGGATACGGCGTCGAGCA
>ERZ772952.315-NODE-315-length-10797-cov-5.10333_pt1 | contig 10797 bp, 10 predicted proteins | sample MGYA00580686_ERZ772952 | MGnify/ENA primary metagenome ERZ772952 (study PRJEB29015, sample SAMEA2738074) | human oral metagenome | biome: human oral; feature: human-associated habitat; material: saliva | place: China | collected 2213 ... | reverse complement strand
ACTAGCTATTGTAAGAGGCTTTGGCACGCAGTTTCTTCACCACGGAAAATAGGCCGAGCAGGCCAAAGATGCACACGTACAGACTGATGAGCATGAGGGCGTTGCCCAATGCGGAGCTCATGCTTCCGCCAGCGATCGCCAATTCGATGCCGAGCGGGATAGTTTCGGTTTTGCCCTGCACATTACCCGCGAAGGTGACGGTGGCGCCGAATTCGCCGAGCGCTCGTGCGAAGGAAAGCAGAAAAGCGGTGGCAATTCCCGGTGCTGCTAAGGGAAGGAGCACCTTATAGGTAATTTCGGAGGATTTTGCCCCTTCCACCCGAGCTATCTGCTCATATTCTTCAGGGATAGCCTGCAGGGTTGTTACGGCGGTCGCCACGAAGAAAGGCAGCGCCACGAAAGTTTGCGCAAGAATAACTGCGGTGGGTGTGAAGGGAATCATAATGCCTGCGTGGTACAGGTGCTCACCGATCATGCCCTTGCGCCCCCAGAAGAAGAGCAGCCCCAAACCCGATACCACTGGGGAGAGAATCACGGGCGTATAAATAATCGCGTACAGTACTCCCCCAAATTTTTTCAGGCGCGAGCGGCTGAGCACTTTAGAGAGCACCAGCGCTAAGGGGGCACCTAAAAGACCGCAGATCAGCGTTGAAATACTGGCGGTGGTGAGCGAGAGACGCGCAGCGTCGAGAACTTCTTTGTCGATGATCTCGTACAGGCGCATCCAGGGGATGTTGTACAGCAAACCCACGAGCGGACCCAGAATGAGCAGGAAACCCAGGAGCGCGGGAACGACAAAGTAGCGGGGAACGGCGGTGAAAGCGGTATGTTTTTTCACGGGTACGTCTTTCGGAATCTGCGGCGACACAGTCGCCTCCTGCAAGAATCTCGCATGGTTCTTTCAGGAGGCGACCGTTACGTGACAGCTGTTATGCACTGAAGATTCTAGTTTGCCTGAGGAGACTCGAAGTCGTACTTCGCCAGAATCTTCTGCGCTTCATCCGAAGAGAGCCATTCGTTGAACTTCTTCGCAGCATCGGAGGAAGAACCCTTGGTGGTCAGTGCTGCGGGGTACTCGTTCCTGGGAACGTCCGGCAGGTCTACCGAGCCCAGGTTCTTGCCGTCTTTCCTAGCGGCGGCAAGGTCGGTCGTATAGATGAAGCCAGCATCCGCGTTACCGGTAGTGACCTTGGTGGTCACCTCGCTCACGTTGCCTTCGGTGGTCGCGTTCTTAAGCTCAATATGGTGCTTCTTGAGCTCTTCGTCCGCCAAGGTACCGCAGGGCGCGTTCACCTTACATACGGCAACAACACCTTCGGTGTTCTTCAAATCGTCCAGCGAGTTAATCTTGCCGGGGTTGCCCTCAGCGGTGACCAGCACCAGCTTATTGGTGGCGATAACCTGACGCTTGGCATCCTTAAATTCGTCAAGTTTAGCGGCCTTATCCATGTTCTGGGTGTCGGCGGTAATCAGAAGATCCGGGCTTGCGCCCTGCTCTATCTTCTGGACTAGTTTAGAGGAACCATCGAAGGAGTAGGTGATCTCAACGCCGGGGTTTTCCTTCTCGAATGCTTCCTTCAGCTCGACACCCGCATTGCGCAAGGAAGCAGCCGCATAGACCTCAACCTTGCCGGATACCGCCGAAGAAGAGGCAGATGCATCGGTGTTGGAGGAGTTGGAGCCGCATCCGGCCAGTGTTAGGGAAGCAGCCAGTGCTGCGCCGACGCCTACGGCTTTGAGGGAGTTCTTCATACGTGTTCTTCCTTTGCGGTTGGATGAATTGAAGTGAGTGGATACAATGCGAGGTGTCTCCCTGTTCTTAGGGTGTGTGCGTGTGCACTGCTTCGGGGATGTAACTTACCCTTGGCGCACTATCGGTGATTACCCAAAACATGGAATAATTTATATTGTCGCTTTTAGTATGCATATTTTCTATGAAGGTTCCAATGGCTTACACACCCGGTTCGGGCCGGTCTCAGCTAATCGCTGGCCCCGTGTTACACACCTTAGCTTCTGCTGAGGGTGAGACAGCCGGTTTTGTGACGCCTCAAAAAATCCAGGCCCCGGATATTAAGCGGCGTAAACCGGCGAATATTAAGAACAGCGGTCCGCTCTTAGACCGCTGGGGTCGTATCGCCACCGACCTGCGTATTTCTTTGACAGATAAATGTAATCTTCGTTGCATTTATTGCATGCCAGCCGAGGGGCTGCAGTGGCTCCCTAAGAACGATCTGCTCACCGCCGACGAGATTGCGCGGTTAGCCGATATAGCGATCCGTGAGCTCGGTGTTGAGGAGATCCGGTTCACCGGCGGTGAGCCGCTGGTTCGCGCCGACCTGGTGGATATTATTGGACTGATTCACGCCATGCACCCGCAGGTGCCCCTAGCGATCACTACGAACGGCATCGGGTTGGAAAAGCGTGCCGAGGCGCTGGCAAAAGCCGGGCTGGCCCGCATCAATGTCTCCCTTGACACGATCTGCCCCGAAACGTTCGCTGAGCTGACCCGCCGCGATAAGCTCGACGCCGTACTGCGTGGCATTGATGGTGCAGCGGCGGCCGGGCTGCACCCGATTAAGATTAACGCGGTACTCATGCCCGGGCTGAACGATACGCAGGCCCCGCAGCTGCTGAAGTGGGCCTTAGCGGGCGGCTACCAGCTGCGGTTTATTGAACAGATGCCCCTGGACGCCGATAACCGGTGGACGCGTGAAGGCACTATTACCGCCGCACAAATACGCACCATGCTCGCCGAAGAGTTCACGCTCGGGCCGGTGTCTGAAGAACGCGGTGACTCCCCCGCCGCCCTGTGGGAGGTGTACCCGCACGGTACCGCCCTCACCGACGGGGTACCCGCCGACGGCACAGCATCCCTGGGGCGGGTAGGTATTATCGCCTCGGTCACCGAATCATTCTGCGGGGCGTGCACCCGCACCAGGCTCACCGCCGACGGTAAAATCCGTTCCTGCCTGTTTTCGGATTCCGAGACCGATCTGCTGCAGCTGCTGCGTTCTGGGGCATCCGATAAAGAGCTGGCGCTGCGCTGGCGTGAGGGCATGTGGTTCAAACCGCGCGCCCACGGCAAGGAAGACGCCGATTTCGATATTGAAGAGTTCGCTCAGGCAAGCCGCTCCATGAGCGCGATCGGGGGGTAACCAGTGAATGTCAGGTTTTATGCGGCCGCATGCGCGGCAGCTGGCGTGGATCAGGTGAACATTACGCTCAGCGACCTCGCCTCCCCCACCCTCGGGGCGCTCGTTCAGGAGCTGGGAGACCGCTACACGGGCACCACCGCCTCCGGGCTGACGTTGGCGCAGGTGATGCAGCAGTGCTCTTTCCTGCTCGACGGGGTGCGTTCAGAGCACGAGGCGCCTCTCACCGAGGAAACCCGCGTGGATGTGCTTCCCCCCTTCGCGGGCGGCTAAACCGGGTCTCCTCCACCCCGCCTCAGGCGCCACCCGCAGGTTCCTATTAGCAGGTTCCTATTAAGGGCACTCAACTATTAACTAAAGCGTTCTGTACGGCAACAGCAGGGATACCACAATATTCACAAGCGCACACCGCGCCGGTACACTTACTGTAGCCACTGCGGCTTACCGAACCACACAATGAGGGGTTACGTATGCACACACCGGGTTTCTGCGCCATTATTGTTGCCGGAGGAAAATCTTCCCGCCTGGGAAACACCCCCAAAGCTGGCCTCTCAAACGGCACGCACACCCTCCTAGACCGGGCCCTCCTGGCGGTTTCTCAAGCCGATGCCTGCGTGGTTGTAGGCCCCGAAACCCTGCCGGTGCCCAACGATGTGCTCCTCACCCGTGAAGACCCGCCGTATTCCGGGCCAGCTGCCGCTATCCACGCCGGAGCCGAAAAGCTAGCCCAGCACTATTCAGGGATCGGCCGCCCGGCCCCCACCTGGTGCATCATCCTGGGGGTAGACACCCCCAATATCGCCCCGGCGGTAAGTTTGCTTGCCGAGCATGCGGGGGCCGCTGCCGGGCACGAGACCGGTTTCTGGGGCATCTGTGACGGTGTCTACCAGCCTCTGGTTGGGATATACCGTTATGCGCCGCTACGGCAGGTGTTTTCGGCGGGGAGCACTAATGCCTCCGTGCGCTCGTTCCTCAAACAGCTGCACCCCCAAGAGGTAGAGCTCAGTCCCGCCCACACCGCCGACGTGGACACCTGGGAGCAGGCGCGGGCGTTAGGCTTCGACTCCCCGCAGTGGAGCAGCTACTAGAACTTCCATAACCGCGCACCGCATCCGAACCACCCCGCAAGAAACTGAGGTACCCGCCCATGCCGCACCACCATCCTCCCGCCGTTGCCTGGGAGCAGGCACGTAAGAACCTGCACGCCGCCGGGCTCACGTGCACGGCGGGTACCGATGTTGAGACTCTGCCCCCCAAAGCCGCCATCGGGCGTTACATAGCCGATGATGTGTACTCACTGATGGACGTACCCCACTATGATTCCTCAGCAATGGACGGGTACGCCGTATCCGGCACCCCGCCCTGGTTGCTTGTCACCCCCGAATATCCCGACGACGAGCGCGTTAATATTCACCGCCTGACAGTGGCGATTGAGCCGGGGCAGGCCACCCCCATCCTCACCGGCGGGCTGCTGCCCCGCGGGGCGCAGGCCATTGTGCGGGAAGAACACACCACATTGAACACGGTAGGAGGTATCACCACCGTGACAATGGCTTCCGGGCATATCCCCCCGGCCAACGGCGCCGATATCCGCCGCACCGGGTCCGAGCTGCCCGCAGGCAGGCTGCTGGTTGAGCGCGGCACGCTCATTACCGCCCGCCTTGCCGCATTTTTGGGGATGAACGGCTTCGACGAAATCCCCGTCTTAGTGCCCGTTACCGCCCGCTGCGCGTTTACCGGGAACGAGGTTATTACTATCGGTGTGCCAGAGGCCGGGCAGGTGCGGGATGCTTTCGGCGGCTTCCTAGAGGCAACTCTCGCAACTCAGGGGTGCGCCGCGCTGCCTTCGGCCCGTCTGGCCGATACGGGGCATGATTTCACCACTTTTTTGAACACATCCCACGCGCAGGTGCTGATTTTTACGGGCGGTTCCAGCACCTCCGGGGTGGATATGGTGCGTAAAACCCTCACCGAGGCTCAGGCAACTTACCTGTTCGAGTCAGTGCAGGTGCGCCCCGGGCACCCGGCGCTCGCCGCCCGCTTAGCTGACGGGCGTATTGTGCTGGGGTTGCCGGGTAACCCGCTGGCAGCGTACACGGCCTTGTACTCTTACCTGCCGCCGCTGCTGGCGGGTATGCGGGGGCTGCCGCTGCCGCCTCTTGATACCGCTGAAATTGCCCAGGACATTCCCGCGCTCACCGCCAGCTCCCAGCAGCGGCTCATTCCGGCCCTAGTCCGTGAATGCCGGGCGCATCCGCTTCCCAGACGTGCATCCTATATGCTTTCTGGTCTGTCGAAGGCCACCCACCTGCTGGTAGCAGATGCCAGCGGGCATACGGCGGGTGAACGTGTGCCGCTGCTGCCGGTGTTTTAGGGAGGGCCGCTACATCCCCTTCTTTTCCGCCGCAGCACACTGTGCTTTTATGGGCGCAGAATAAGCCGAACACCCGGTGTTCTCTCGGAGGATCAAGTGTACAATAACCTTTACGGTTAAGATTGCATACGTATACTGCAAAGGAGACTTACCCGTGTCAAAGCCTAAACTCGGCGATGTGGCCGCACGCGCCGGAGTTTCTCCCACCACGGTGTCGCGAGTACTGAACAATAGAGGCTACCTGAGCCAGAGAACTCGTGAAAAAGTATACGATGCAATGCGGGAGCTGGGGTACCGCCCTAACGCTATTGCCCGCAGCCTTAAAGGTCAGCGTTCCCGTATAGTCGGGCTGGTTTTCCCAACTGTTGCTAATCCGTTTTATGCGGAGATGGTGTACCGGATTGAGTCATTTTTAGCGGACGCCGGGTACCGGGTGATTCTATGTAATAGTGACGACCACCCAGACCTGGAGGAACAGTATTTTGAGATGCTGCTATCGAACCAGGTGGATGGAATTATTACCGGCGCACATTCGCAGGTGGTGGCGAACCTGCCGCATGTGCAGGCGCCGCTAGTAACAGTAGACCGCCCAGGTACGCAGAAGTACCCCAATATTCGTGCGGATAATTATGCGGGTGCACGCATGGCGGTTGAGCATCTGGTCGCCACTGGGGCAAGAAACATTCTGCATATCACCTCAACCGTGAGCGAACAGAACCTTCGCCTGGCGGGCTACCGGGACGCGTTAACTGCCGCAGGAATGACCCCTCAGGTGCTTGAGTTAGGGTTCCGCACTCCCCTGCCCCGCAAACGTGAACTTATCGAACGTTATCTTAAGGAGAGCACCGCAGGCGAGCGTGCTGACGCTGTCTTCGCCTCAAACGATACGTATGCGGCGATGGCGCTGAATTGGGCGCGCACCCGTAACCTGTGTGTCCCCCAGGATTTTCAGGTGGTGGGGTTTGACGGCACCGAGACGGTACGCGCACTTATCCCGGAGCTTGCAACTGTGGTGCAGCCGATTGAGCAGATCGCCGCGCGTGCAGTGCAGCGGCTGCTTCAGACGATCGAATCGGGCAGACAGGGCCGCCCCGACGATACACCATCGCCTCATGAAAGTGATAAGGAGCAACAGGGTTCCACGGCTGATGTTTTCCCGGTGCACCTGCACGAAGGCGGTACCCTCAGGGCCATTACCGTTTCCTCTTAGCGGAACACCAAACCTCGCTACTTCCTCGCTATGCCGCGGATAAGAGGCCGTTTGCAGCAGCTGAATGCGGGTCGTACTGCACCCCGTCAATGGTGGCGGGGTAGAGCATCCCAGCTGCCGGGCTGGTTCCCTTATAGGTGCCGACGGGCACGAAACCGTGGCGGGTGTAGAGTGTGGCGCTGCGCGGGGTGGATGCCTCAAGATATGCGGCAGTTCCGTTAAACCGGGTGATGCCGTGTTCTAGCAGTGCCGAGCCAACCCCACGCCCTTGGGCGGTGGCGCGCACACCGATAGTGTGCAGGTACCAGTGGTCGAAGGCAGGGCGGTGTTTGCGAATGTAGATGTCGGTGGCGATCACGTGCCGCAGGGCACGGGCCCCAAGTATTTTGAGGTACTTCGGCCCGTCACGCAGCTCCAGTTTCAGGGTTCCTTGCTGGCCTTCGGGAGGCATCCACTGGGCGGTTCCGAGGATTGCGCCGTCGTTATCGACCGCAACATCAATGAATCCGCGTGGGATGTAGAGGCTTTTGAGCTGGAGCTCGAAGAGCCCGCGGATCTTCTCGGGTTGGGGTTCCTCTCCTAAAAGTACGCGCATAAATGGGTCTGGGGTGAACGCTTCAACGAGCACATCGAGGAGTTCCGGGAGTTCTTCGGGGCGGGCTTCACGAATCGTGTACGGTTCGGGTGGCATGGTATATCCCCCTGTGTGTTGGTGATTACATCTATTTTCGATGCTAGCGAAGCCCTTCACAGGATCAAAGTGCAAATATGATATACACCACTTATCCTTGACTTTACGGTTTGCAGCAAAGCGGCTGCCTATCCCCTGTTATACGGGGCAGGCCACCGCTTCATCCGCCTCGTACAGGCAGGATATTCCGGAAAATATTAAGCCTGGGTGGTCGTCGCCTTCGCTGTGAGAGTGACATACGCGAGGGTGCCTTTCCCGGCGGTCACGGTTGCACCAGCACCGGCAGCATCCGTCATGAGAGCCACAGTTTTTTGGCATTGGTAGCTCTTGCCTTACCGCGACACCTGGCAGGAGCGCTGGTAAGGGAGCGGGCCGCAAGTGAAGCTACAGCACTGCGTAGCTCAGTTTCAGCACCTCGCCGTTACCGCCCATACGCACACGACGTTTGCTGCCCGAGAAGTAGGTGCGGGCCGAGAACACCTGCTCGTATGAGCCCGCCCCGTCCTGCCCGCTCACGGCACCGCCCACGAACAGTTCGGTGGATGAGGCATCCACCAGCAGCTCAAACTCGCGCTCAGTGTTCGGGGTAAGGGCACGGCGGCGTAAAGTGCCGCCCTCCGTGTATCGGGTGCCCGAACGGTCCAGCTGCGCAAAGTCTTCAGCAATCGTGATGCGCAACGCCGTACCGTGTGCATCTTTCACCCGGATTTTTACCGGACCATCCGAAACATCAACGGTGCCGTGAAGACGCCAGGTACCCGCGTCTTTGAGCACCGGAACTTTACCTTTCACCACGTCAACAACCGTCGACTCAAGCGGCAGCACCCGGTCAAGCTGCGGCACTGGGGTCTGGTAGATTTTTCCTTCCCGCAGGTGCAGCTCACGCGGGTAGGTGAACATGTGTACCCAACGGTGCGCCCACGAAGGGTGGTCGTCCTGCTCGGCGTTACCCAACCAGCCGATCATCACAGTCTGCGGGTGCGGGGCATCATCATGTGCGCTGGTGCCGGTACCGTGCACGGTCTGCGGGGCGTAGAACTCGAACCCGGCATCCAGCTCCGTGAACGGGGTGTGCACCTCAAACCGCAGGTTTTGCGGGTCAAGCTCACCCACAATGTACCCTGACTGGTAGATATTCTGGTACTTCTCCCCCTCGGGGCGCAGCCCCTGGGGGCTGAAAATCAGCACGTCCCGCAGGGTGCCCGTCGCCTCATCCCGCAGCTGCAGCAGAGACGGGCATTCGTACATGTAGCACCCCTCAACGGTGGGGTCGGTGAAGTCAAGTTCGCCTTTAAAATCCCAGCTGCGGCGGTCTGCCGAAGTGTACACGACTACAGCGCCGGTGCGGTGCTTCTTCTTTTTGCCGTCTTTCTGGGCACCAATGACCATCCACCATTGGCCGTCCCGCTCGAATACGTGCGGGTCGCGGTAATGCGCCGTGTAGCCCTCATGCGGGCCCTCAAGCAGCGGAGGCAGCTGCCGGGTGGGGTGTGCGTCTTCCCCCGCGGTGGCCAGTATCTGGTAGGTTTCGCGGTTATTGCGGGAGTCTTTCACGTTGCCGGTGTAAAAGAACTCAAAACCGCCGGGCACTCGGATGCCGGAGCCTGAGTAGCAGCCGTGCGAATCGTAGCGCGTGTTTGGTACTAGGGCGGTGCCTGCGTCCTCCCAGTGAGTGAGGTCATCGCTTATGGCGTGCCGCCAGTAGACGATGCGCTCTGGGTGCAGCGGCGAGTACTGGTAGAAAGCGTGGTAGTGCCGCCCGTCGTATACCAGCCCGTTCGGGTCGTTCAGGCGCCCTACCGGAGGGGCAAGATGCAGTTTCGGGTAGTCCCGGTCGCTGCGCACGGATTCCCCGAAGGCGGCCACGGTCTGCTGGTCTTCGGCCGCTAAATCCCGCTGCAGGTACGGGGCGAGGGGTGCCAGCGTAACTGGCTTGGCGGCGGCGCCTTGAGAGGGTGCGGTGTTCTCCGGCAGAGGTTCGAGCGTGATCTTCCCGAAAGAGGACCACGGGGTGGTGGGGCTCTCATCGACCGGCTGCACGTCGTCTGTGTCTAGTATGGGTCTATTCTGTTCAGTCATGCTCATTCTGTGGGTTCGTGCTTACAGTGGCGTGAGATATTCATGCGCCCTCGCGGGGGCTTTTCTCGGGTGCCTGGCGGCTGCTTTGGATACTGCTGCCGGGTTTTACCGGGCGTTTCTCATCATACAGGATGCGCCTTCTTCGTATCTTCGGATCTTGACACCGGCCCCTGCTGTTGAGGTGCCGAAAAGCTGTTTCCTCGCGAGCTGTCTTCCTGTAGGGTTTAGAGACGAAAAACCACCCGCCGGGCGGGCTCCGTCAGGGAGCTCATCCGGCGGGTGGGGTAAGAATCGAGAAGAAGTCGATTACTTGAGGGTAACGGTTGCGCCTGCGCCCTCAAGCTGCTCTTTAGCCTTCTCAGCGTCTTCCTTGGAAGCGCCTTCGAGGATCGGCTTGGGTGCGCCGTCAACGAGGTCCTTTGCTTCCTTCAGGCCGAGGGAGGTCAGGGCACGAACTTCCTTAATCACGGCGATCTTCTTGTCGCCAGCGGATTCGAGGATCACGTCGAATTCGGACTTCTCTTCAGCAGCGTCGCCGCCGCCAGCGCCGCCTGCTACAACTGCAACGGGAGCTGCAGCGGTAACGTCGAACTCTTCCTCGAATGCCTTAACGAACTCGGAAACCTCTACGAGGGAGAGCTCTTTGAAAGCTGCAATGAGTTCTTCGATGGACAGCTTAGCCATGTGTGGCTCCTTCTACTATCAGGTGCGGGATGTACCCGCGTTTTAGATTTGAGTGCCGCACCCGGCGGGTGGGCTAAAGTTTTGGGTGCGTTTTCACGCGGTGAGTGCGGTGCGGCCTATGCCTCGTCCGCTGCCTCCTCGGCGGCGGGTGCGCCGCCTTCCTGCTCTTCCAGCTTCACGCGCAGAGCGTCCACAGCCTGAGCAACACGGGCAATAGCTGCCTTCGCGCCACCAGCAACCTTGGACAGCAGAACCTCGCGGGATTCGAGGTCAGCGTAGCGCTTCACATCAGCTTCGGTCAGTGCGGCACCTTCGTAGAAGCCGCTCTTGACGATGAGCTGGGGGTTTGCCTTGGCAAAGTCACGCAGGCCCTTGGCAGCATCGATCAGGTCGCCCTTGATGAATGCCAGCGCGCTGGGGCCGTGAAGCTGGCCGTCGAACGCGTCGATGCCAACTTCTTTCGCCGCAATAGCAGCGAGCGTGTTCTTCACCACGGCGTATTCGGTCTCTGCACCGAGTGCACGACGCAGCTCCTTGAGCTGAGTCACAGTAAGACCGCGGTATTCGGTCAGGATGACTGCGTTCGAAGCTTCGAAGAGTTCCTTCA
>ERZ772952.314-NODE-314-length-10818-cov-4.84502_pt1 | contig 10818 bp, 6 predicted proteins | sample MGYA00580686_ERZ772952 | MGnify/ENA primary metagenome ERZ772952 (study PRJEB29015, sample SAMEA2738074) | human oral metagenome | biome: human oral; feature: human-associated habitat; material: saliva | place: China | collected 2213 ... | reverse complement strand
CACGCCCTTCTGGGCGATCAGGTCGTCGTGGCTGCCGCGCTCGATGATGCGACCGTGGTCGAGGACCATGATGGCGTCCGAGTTACGCACCGTCGACAGGCGGTGGGCAATCACGAAGACTGTGCGCCCCTCCATGAGGTTATCCATGCCCTGCTGGACGTGGGCCTCGGTACGAGTGTCGATCGAGGAGGTCGCCTCGTCCAGGATCATCGCAGGCGGGTCGGCCACGGCGGCACGCGCGATCGACAGGAGCTGGGCCTGGCCCTGCGAGAGGTTCGAGCCGTTGCCCGTCAGCATCGTGTCGTAGCCCTCGGGCAGGCGTCGGATGAAGGAGTCCGCATTGGCCAGCTTCGCGGCGGCAATGCATTCCTCGTCCGTGGCGTCTAGACGGCCGTAGCGGATATTCTCCATGACCGTGCCCGTAAACAGCTTGACGTCCTGCAGGACGACGCCGAGGGAGCGACGCAGGTCCGGCTTGTGGATCTTGTTGATGTTGATGCCGTCGTAGCGGATCTTGCCGTCGGCGATGTCGTAGAAGCGGTTGATCAGGTTCGTGATCGTCGTCTTGCCGGCGCCCGTGGCACCCACGAAGGCGATCTTCTGGCCGGGCTTGGCCCACAGGGAGATGTCGTGCAGGATCTGCTTCTCGCCGTCGTAGGAGAAGTCGACGTCCTCCATGACCAGTTCGCCACGCAGGCGCGTGTAAGTGACGGTGCCGTCGGCCTTGTGGGGGTGTCGCCACGCCCAGATTCCAGTGCGTTCCTCGGTCGGTTCGAGGCTGCCGTCGGGCAGCTCGCGCGCACGCACGAGCGTCACGTAGCCCTCGTCCTCCTCGGGCTCCTGGTCGATGAGGGCGAACACGCGGCCCGCGCCCGCCATACCCATGGCGATCATGGGGACCTGCATGGACATCTGGCCGATCGTCTGCGAGAAGTTACGGACCATACCCAGGAAGGACACGACCACGCCGACCGTGATGACGTCGACGCCGAAGATGTGGATGTTCGGCGTCTGCTCCAGAATCATGACGCCGCCAACGATCGCGATGACCACGTACATGATGTTGCCAATGTTGCCCAGGGCAGGCATCAGCACGTTGCCGTAGATGTTCGCCTTCTGCGAGGAGTCGAAGAGCTTGGCGTTGTACTCGACGAACTCGTCCTTGGCGTCCTGCTCGTGGTTGAAGACCTGAACGACCTTCTGTCCGTCCATCATCTCCTCGATGAAGCCTTCTTCGTCGGCGAGAGCGGCCTGCTGATCCTTCATGAAGCGACCCGACAGCCCGCCGAGCTTTCCGGTCAGGAAGGCCATGAGGGCACCCACGATGAGGACGACGAGGAAGAGCCACACGGAGTAGTAGAGCATCGTGCCGATCAGGACGATGATCGTCAGGCCCGACTGGATGAGCGTCGGGATGGACTGGCCGATCAGCTGGCGGATCGCGTCCGTGTCGTTGGTGAAGGTCGACATGATCGCGCCGTGCGGGTGCGTGTCGAAGAATCGCAGGGGCAGGCGCTCCATCGAGTCGAACATGTCGTCTCGCATGTGCTTGAGCGTCCCCTGCGTCACGATCGCCATGGCGCGGGTGTAGATGAAGCTGCCGATGACGCCGGCGCTGAAGATGATGCCCATCGTGACCACGAGGCGCACCAGGGTGCCTCGCACCGCGTCGAAGCCGACCTCGAGGCCCGGGGTCACGACGTTGTCGACGATCTGCTGCATGAAGATCGAGCCGACGGCCGAGGCCACCCCGGCAGTAATGATGCACACGACCGTGAGAATGATGCGCACCGGGTAGTGGTGGAACACGTAGGCCATGAGGCGGCCGAAGGGGCGCTCGATGCCTTCGAGCTTCTCGCCGTCGTTGCCAACGGCGCGATCCTGCATGCGTGCCATGTCAGGCCACCTCGCTTTCGCTCGCGGCATTCTGGGAGTCGTAGATCTCTCGGTACTCTCCGCCTGCTGCCATCAGTTCCTCGTGGGTGCCGCGTTCCTTGATACGACCGTCGTCGAGGACGATGATCTGGTCCGCGTGGCTCACCGAGGACAGGCGCTGGGCGATGATGATCGTCGTCGTCCCCGGAATCTCGCTCTCGAAGGCGTGACGAATGAGGGAATCAGTCTTCGTGTCAACGGCGGAGGTCGAGTCGTCCAGGATGAGGATCTTCGGGTTCTTCAGCAGCGCGCGGGCGATGCACAGGCGCTGCTTCTGGCCGCCCGACACGTTGGTACCGCCGCGGGAGATGACGTAGTCGTAGCCGCCGGGCAGCTGCTGGATGAACTCGTCGGCCTGTGCGAGCTTGCACGCGTGCTCAATCTGCTCGTCAGTCGCGTCCGGGTTGCCCCAGCGCATGTTGTCCTTGATGGTGCCGGAGAACAGAACGTTCTTCTGCAGGACGACGGAGACCGCGTCACGCAGCGCGCTCAGGTCGTAGTCGCGCACGTCGCGCCCACCGACCTTCACGGATCCCTCGGAGACGTCGTAGAGGCGGCAGATTAGCTGGATCAGAGAGGTCTTGGAGGAGCCCGTGCCGCCCACGATACCGAGCGTCGAGCCCGACTCGATACTCAGATTAATGTCGGACAGCGCGTACTCTTCGGCACTCTCGGAGTACTTGAAGGACACACCCTCGAAGACCACGGAGCCGTCCGCAACCTCGGTGGCGCCATTGGCCGGAGAGGTCAGCGACGGGGCGTGGGTAAGGACCTCGGCGATACGGTGCGCCGACTCCGCAGCCATCGTCGCCATGACGAAGATGAAGGCCAGCATGAGCATCTGCGTGAGGATCTGGATGCCGTAGGTGATGAGAGCCGTCAGGCCGCCCTTCGTCAGCTCTGTCGCACCCGAATTCACGATGATCGAAGCACCGACGTAGTCGACGGCCGTAATCGCGGCGAAGATGAAGAACATCATGACGGGGCTGTTGAGCGCGATGAGCTTCTCAGCGTTCGTGAAGTCCTTGCGCACGCCCTGAGAGGCGGCGCGGAACTTCGTGGTCTCATATTCCTCGGTGACGAAGGACTTCACCACGCGGATCGCGGCGACGTTCTCCTGCACCGAGTTGTTCAGCGCATCGTACTTCTTGAAGATGCGGCGGAAGATCGGGAAGGCGACCAGCACAATGGCAGCCAGAATAAGGGCCAGGAGCGGAACCATCCCGAGGAAGATGAGGGCCATCTGGACGTTGATGCGCCACGCCATCACGATGGAGAAGATGATCATGAGGGGCACGCGCACCGCGATACGAATGAGCATGCCGAAGGCGTTTTGCACGTTGGTGACGTCCGTCGTCATGCGGGTGACCAGCGAGGACGTGGAGAAGTGGTCAATGTCCGCGAACGAGAAGTCCTGCACCTTGAAGAAGAGGTCCTGACGCAGATTCTTCGCCAGGCCCACCGAGGCGGTCGCCGCGAAACGCGCGGACAGGATGCCGCACGCGAGCGACGCGAAAGCCAGTCCGGTGAGGATGAGGCCTAGGCGCATGACGGGGCTCAGGGACACGCCGTCGAGCGCATCCACCAGCGAGACCATGGTCAGCGGGATCAGGCACTCGAGGATGACTTCCCCGATGATGAACAGCGGGGTCAGGATCGCGGGTTTCTTGAACTCGCGCAGACTCCCCACCAGCGTTCGAATAGTTTTCATTCTTCTCCTCTTCGTTCCCTACGGGCATCCGATAGACGAGGCAGGGGCGTGCATTCAGCGCCCGCGCAGCCTGCAGATGGTGATCAACGCTTTTTCGATGGCGCGCTGCGGGTCGCGCGATGCGCCCTTTGTTTCGGCATCGGCCGTGGCGATGGCTCCGAAGGCACCAGCCAGGGAGGCATCGGACCAGCCACGCAGCTCACGCCGTGCTCGGTCCACCTGCCAGGGGGCCATCTTGAGGGCGGATGCGGATCCGCCGATCGACACTTTCGCCATGGCGCGGAACTTCATGGCCAGGGCAGTGACGAGCAGCTGGGGGGCAATGCCTGTGGCGAACGCGTGGCGCGCGAGTGTTAGGGCCTTCGCTGAGTTGCCCGCGACGGCCGCGTCCGCGACGTCGTAGCCCGTTGCCTCGACGCGCCCGGCCTGGTAGCGCCGCACGTCCTCCAGGGTGATGCGCCCGCTGACGTCGGAGAGCAGCTGGGCCAGGGCACCGGCCATCGCGCGCGGGTCGTTGCCGAGCGCATCCACGAGGGCCTGCTGGGCCTCGGTGTCCATCTGGCGGCGCGCAGCGCGCACGTCGGAGGCGATGAGCGCCAGCTTGTCGCGGTCGTTTTTCAGCGGCTCCGCGGGGATCACGGGCCACTTGGCCTTGGTGATCGCGTCGATGACCTTCTTGCCACGGGCGTTGCCGCCGGGGTGGGCCAGGAACATCCACACATCGGGTGCGGGCGCGCCGGCGTATGCGATCAGATCGTTCGCGAGTGCGTCGCTCATCGTTTCCAGGTCCCGGATGATGACCATGCGGGATTCACCGAAGAGCGAGGGCGACGCGATGACGTCGAGCTGTCCGGCCTGGTAGGTGGCCGCGTTGATGTCGGTGCGCTCGAGGTTTGGGTCGGCCTCGTGGGCGAGGGCACGCAGCTGGTCGAGGGCGCGGTCGACGAGAAGGCCCTCGGGGCCTTTGATCAACACGATGGGTGCCAGCGTGATCTGGGCTGGCGGCGCCGGGCGCGAACCGCGTGCTGCCACGTCTACCTGCCTTTCCGCTGAAACGGTAACTCTCTAAGTCTGCCACCCGGCGGCTCCATCTGCGTCTGTCTTAGCCGTGGGCGGACACCACGCGTGGCAGGTGTCACCAGGTTATAGCACCCCTGTGCAGTCTCAGCCGCACGGCGGCGAGTACCAATCGTTCAGGCATCGTCGGCAGTGATGATCGGCAATCCCCACCGCTTCCATGCCCACCACGCGATCCATCCGCCTCCGCAGCAGGCGTACAGGCCCAAGACGGTCGAGGATCCACCGGGCACGTGCACCCCGTTTCCCGGTAGTGAGGCGCACATGCGTGCCGCCCCTGCGATCCACGCGGTCGCCCACGACGCAACGACGGCGCATGCTGAGGCGCCGCGAATACTCAGCGGGGAGATGAGCGCGCCCGCGAGCCCCGCGACGGTCGCGACCGGAACGGCAGGCTCGGCAATGACGTTGGCGACGATGCCCCACACCGGCACGTTCCCGGACAGCGACACGATGATCGGCGCGGTCGCCAGCTCCGCGAAGGCGGGCACGCACACCATCTCCACGAGCCGACGCAGCGCTTTCCCGACGCGCGTGTCCCCTCGTATTCGCCGGCGGCAGCGCCGCACCATCGCCGCGGAGGGCCCGACGACCGCGAGCGCGGCGAGCGCCGACAGGGCGAATCCGTAGGAGCGCGATGACCAGGGGTCGATGAGGAGGGTGGCGATCACGACGGCGCATAGGGCTGCGATGGGTTGGCCGTCGCGTCCGAGGATGAGTCCGAGTGCGGCGACGGCTGCGACGCAGACGGAGCGCACGACGGAGGGCTCTGGTCCGACGAGGATGAGGATTGTTCCCAAGACGAGGACGGTGGCGGCGAGGCGGAGGGGCTTTCGCGCGGGGACGACGAGGGTGACGGTGGCGAGGACGATGACGATGTGGGAGCCGGAGACGGCGGTGAGGTGGGTGAGTGAAGTCGTTTTCATGGCTTGCACGAGGTCTGCGGGCATTCCTCGGTCGTCTCCTATCGCCATGCCGGGGACGAGGGAGCGCGCATCCCTGGGCAGAGGTGCGCAGGCTCTGGCAAAGGCCCGGTGGGTGGAGCGCATCCAGGCGGATAGGCCGCCGGGCCGCTCGATGAGCTGGGATCGCCGGGCGCGTATCGTTCCTACCGATGGCGCGTCGGCGGCGAAGGTCGCGTCGAGGCTTCCCCACACCTCGTAGACGTCTCCTCGCGCAGCGTCCCCCCATCCGGGCGCGCGCACGAGCGCGGTGGTGCTCGCGGGGAGCCACTCCTCCCCCACGGAGACGGCGTCGATGCGCGCGCGGGCGCTGCGTGTCGCTGAGAACCCGGACGAGGCCGGGGCCGGGTCGGTCTGGAGGACGACGCGTGCGTGGATGGGGCCGGAGTCGCGGCGGGCGGGGTCGGCGTCGTAGTGCCGGCGGGCCGAGGAACCGACCGCGAGCGCGCAGGCGATGCACGTGAGGAGGAGCGCGATGCCGAGGCGGGCGGACCTGGGCGGGGTGAGGGCGTGTCTGGGGGCCTTACGGTCTCGGTGTGAGAGTGCGTAGGAGGCGGCGCAGGAGAGCGCAGCGAGGGCGGACCCGCAGATGAGGGACCACTGAGCTGGGTGGCCTGTCGCCCACCAGGTGGCGGCCCAGGTGGCGGTGGCTGCGGGCGCGAGGCGCAGGTCGATCATGCGGGGAGCGCAGTGGGTGTTGCTCATCCGCACACACCCGGCCGGATCTTCTCGATGAGGGACGGGCCGATGCCGGGCACGTCGTCGAGCTCTTCGACGGAGGAAAGGCGAGGGTGTGTGGCCCGGTAGGAGATGATGCGCGTGGCCAGGGCCGGACCGATGCCGGGCAGGGTCTGCAGCTCATCCTCGGTGGCAGTGGCCAGGCGGACGCACGCGGCGGTGCCGGCGGTGGACCCGGTCACGGAGGACGCGGGAGGCGGTGACTCCCCGACGACGCCGACCCGTATCTGTTCCCCGTCGACGAGGATGCGGGCGAGGTTGATCGACTCCAGGTCGGCCTCGGGCGTTGCGCCTCCCGCCGCCGTGATCGCGTCGATGACGCGGGAGGATGCGGGCAGGGTGAGCACCCCGGGCGACGTGACGGCACCGGAGACGTAGACGACGACATCGTCGGCTTTTCCCCCAGCGGATGCGGGTGCGGACGGGGAGGGGGCTGCCGCGACGGATGCGGAGCCGCTTTCTGCTCGCTCGGAGGACGATTGGGCGAGGGCTTGGGAGTGCTCGCGTGTCGCCGCGTGCCGCCACACCCCCACGGCCGCGATCAGGACGACCACGAGGATCAACGCGGCCACGGTCGCTCCTCCGGGCAGGAAGCGGGCGACGCTCGGCTCGGCGGGTTCGTCATCCTCTGTGAGGGCGCTGTCATACACGGCTTTCGTCAGCGCCGCCATGCGCCGACGGGCCAACCATCGTGACACGTTCATGCCCACACGCTAGCGCCCGCAAACAGCTCAAGAAAAGCAGAAAACGGACCCCTGTGGATAACTGCGACACGCGCGCACGGGTTGTGGACAAATCCCACACCCGACCCACCCCGCATAACTCGCATGGGACCGCAGTCCCAAGGGATACTGTTTCGGTAACGTCGAAGTACAGTGGCGCACCGCGCCCAGAGCCGAAAGGCCACACCATGAGCGAGAACATCGAGGACCTCAAGGCGCAGCTCGCCGCGGCGGAAGCGGCCGCGAAGGCCGCCGAGGCAGAGGCCGCCCGAGCGAAGGCCGAAGCGCTGCGACTTCAGCTTGAAGCACAGGGAGGCTCGGCCGCAGACGCGCCTGTCGCCACCGCTGACGCCGAGACCGCGCAGGCGGAAGCAGCCCGCGCGACAGCCGATGCGCTGCGCACCCAGGTGGAGGCCGCCGAGGCCGCCCCCGAGGCCCCCGCCGCCGAAGCACCCACAGCCACCCCGGCCTCGTCCCCCGCCCCGAGCGGCGAACTGTCGGCTTTCGCCACCCAGATCCAGGGTGCCTACTCCTGGGATGTCCCCGCTGTCACGATCGGCACGCTCATCGACAATGGCGCGCGCGTGCCCGGCGTGACCGCCAAGATGCCGCTGCCCATGTTCAACCGCCACCTCCTGGTTGCCGGCGCGACGGGCACGGGCAAGACCCGTACCCTCCAGCTCCTGGCCGAGGGCCTGTCCGCGAACGGCTCCTCCGTCCTCCTGTGCGATGTCAAGGGCGACCTGACGGGCCTGGCCGAGGCCGGGGCCAGTTCCGAGAAGCTCCTGAGCCGCACCGCGGCCAACGGTCAGGACTGGGCCTCGTCCTCGTTCCCGATTGAGCTGCTGAGCCTGGGCGGCGCGGATTCGCAGTTCCCGGGCGTGCCCGTGCGCGCCCAGGTCTCCGACTTCGGCCCGATCCTGCTCGCCCGTGCCCTCTCGCTGAACACGACGCAGGAGCAGGCCCTCCAGCTGATCTTCGCGTGGGCGGACGGCCAGGGCCTCGAGCTCGTGGACCTGCCCGACCTGCGCGCCGTCATCTCCTTCCTGACCTCGGATGAGGGCAAGGACGAACTGGCCACGATCGGCGGCGTCTCCAAGGCCACCGCCGGCGTCATTCTGCGCGCCCTGACCGCGCTCGAATCCCAGGGCGGCGGCCAGTTCTTCGGCGCCCCCGGCTTCGACACAGCCGACCTGATGCGCATGGATTCGACCGGCCGCGGCATCATCTCCCTGCTCGGCGTCGGCGACATTTCTTCGCGCCCGGCGCTGGTCAGCGCCGTCATCATGTTCCTGCTCGCCAACCTCTTCTCCACCCTGCCCGAGGTCGGCGACGTCGAGCGTCCCAAGCTCGTGTTCTTCTTCGACGAGGCGCACCTGCTGTTTGCGGACGCCACCAAGGAGTTCGAACGTCAGGTCGTCCAGACCGTGCGCCTCATCCGTTCCAAGGGCGTGGGCGTCGTCTTCGTGACGCAGACCCCCAAGGACATCCCCTCCGACGTCCTGGCCCAGCTCGGTTCGCGCATCCAGCACGGCCTGCGCGCCTCCACGCCGGATGACTTCAAGAAGCTCAAGGCCACGGTCCAGACCTTCCCGAAGACCTCCCTGGAGCTCGACGAGGTCCTCACCACCCTGGGCACCGGCGAGGCAGTCGTGACCGTCCTGGATCCGAAGGGTAACCCCACCCCGGTCACGCCGGTCGGCATCTGGGCACCCGCCTCCGTCATGGGCCCCGCGTCCGCCGACACGGTCGCGCGCATCAACCAGTCCAGCGTCATCATGGGCCGCTACCGCGACGCCGTGAACCCGGACTCGGCCGAGGAAAAGCTCGAACGCCGCGCAGCAGAGGCACAGGCCGCCCGCGAGGAAGCCCTCGCGCAGGAGGCTGCCGCCAAGGAGGCCGAGCGCGCGCAGAAGGAGGCTGAAAAGGAGGCCGAGCGCGCCGCCAAGGAGGCCGAGAAGGCCGCCGCCAAGGAAGAGGCAGCCCGCCAGAAGGAAATGGAGAAGCTGCGCCGCCAGGTCGAGAAGCAGCAGGAGAAGGAGGAGGCCGCCCGCCAGCGCGCCGCCGAACGCCGTACCCGCCAGGTCGAGAACGTCCTCGGGTCCGTCCTGCGCACCGCCGGCCGCGAGATCACTCGCTCCATCTTCGGCACCCGCAAGCGCTGACACTTCGGTATTTCGGCACGAGGCCGGGGCAGAGGAGTCCTTTCGGGGGCTCGGCCCCGGCCTCGTCTCACAGTGCGGCCATTGTGCCAAGAAACGGCAAAGTGGAGTAAGCTGCAACGCAATCGACCATTACCAGCGGGAGACCCTGATGCGTATCGGATTCATCGGAACGGGAGCCATGGCCCAGGCCATCGCTCGCGGTGCCGTCGCGTCCGGCGTCGATCCCGCGACCCTGGTCTTCTCCAACCGCACCGCCGCCAAGGCCTGCGACCTCGCCGACGAACTCGGCGCAACCGCCGCGTCCTCGAACGTCTCCCTGGCCCGCCAGGCCGACATCGTCATCCTGGCGGTCAAGCCCAAGGACCAGCGCGCGGTCATCAAGGAGATCTCCCCCATCGTGGTCGGCCGCACCGACGTCTGCGTCGTCTCCCTGGCGGCGGGACGCACCCTCGACCAGATCACCACCGACTTCGGCGCGGGCATCCCGCTCGTGCGCGTCATGCCGAACGTCGCGGCCACCGTCGGGCAGTCCATGACCGCCCTGACGGCCACGCGCGCCACAGACGCACAGGTAGCAGCCGTCCGATCCCTCATGGATTCGGTGGGCCGCACCATCCTCATCGACGAGGACTATTTCCCCGTGTTCCAGGCCCTGGCCTCGTGCTCTCCGGCCTGGTATTTCCAGATTGTTGATTCTTTCGCCCGCGCTGGTCTCAAGCACGGCCTGTCCAAGGACAGCGCCGTCGAGATCGCCGCGCAGGCGATGGCGGGAGCCGCTGCTCTGCTCCTTGCCGAGCGCGAGGCGGGCACGATCCCCGCGCAACTCATTGATCGGGTGACGAGCCCCGGCGGCACCACAATCGCAGGATTGCTGGCCGCCGAGGAAGGTGGTTTGTCGACCGCACTGGTAGGTGCCGTCGACGCATCCATCCACGCCGATTCCCATCTCGGCTGACACCACCTGCCGCGCCGCGGCTTACCTCCCCCTTATTTGGCGCACCCGCGCATCCTCAACACAGGAACACACATGTTGCTCTTCAACGCAGTCGTGCTCTCCGTGCTCGTCATGCTGATCCTCAGCATCGCACGCGTGCACGTCGTCATCTCCCTCTTCGTGGCCTCCCTCGTGGGCGGCCTGGTCGCCGGCATGGGCATGTCCGGCACGATGGTCGCCTTCCAGGACGGCCTCGCCGGCGGCGCAAAGATCGCTCTGTCCTACGCCCTCCTCGGCGCGTTCGCCATGTCGGTCGCCCACTCCGGATTGCCGCGTCTGCTGGCCAACTGGATCATCAAGAAGCTGCGCAATGCCGACGAGTCAAACTCTGCGCGCGTGGCCCGCTCCGCCAAGTGGGGAATCCTCGGCGGCGTCCTCGTCATGGGCGTGATGAGCCAGAACCTCATCCCGATTCACATCGCGTTCATTCCGCTGCTGGTGCCCCCGCTCATCGGCGTCATGAACGAGCTGAAGATGGACCGCCGCCTGATCGCCTGTGCGATCACCTTCGGTA
>ERZ772952.307-NODE-307-length-11042-cov-4.21043_pt1 | contig 11042 bp, 8 predicted proteins | sample MGYA00580686_ERZ772952 | MGnify/ENA primary metagenome ERZ772952 (study PRJEB29015, sample SAMEA2738074) | human oral metagenome | biome: human oral; feature: human-associated habitat; material: saliva | place: China | collected 2213 ... | reverse complement strand
GAGATTGAGGTACCTACAACACGCCGGCCGGTGGATAAGAAACGACGTGTGAAAGTGTTCGGTGCGCGCGAAAATAACCTCAAGAATGTGGATGTGGTTTTCCCGTTGGGTGTTTTTACCGCCGTCACTGGGGTGTCTGGGTCGGGGAAATCCACTCTGGTGAACGACATCCTGTATACCTCACTGGCCAATAAACTCAACGGCGCGAAACAAGTGCCGGGGCGCCACAGGAAAATTGAGGGGCTTGAACACCTCGATAAAGTGATTCATGTGGATCAGTCCCCGATTGGGCGCACCCCGCGGTCAAACCCCGCAACCTACACGGGCGTATTTGATAATATTCGTAAGCTTTTTGCCGAAACGAACGAGGCAAAAATACGGGGGTATACTCCCGGGCGTTTTTCGTTTAATGTCAAAGGCGGCAGGTGTGAGGCTTGCTCAGGCGACGGCACGCTCAAGATTGAGATGAACTTCCTGCCGGATGTGTATGTGCCGTGCGAGACCTGCCACGGCAAACGTTACAACCGTGAGACCCTTGAAGTGCACTACAAGGGTAAAACCATCGCCGATGTGCTTGAAATGCCGGTAGAAGAGGCCGCCGAGTTTTTTGCGGCTTTTACCCCTATCGCCCGGCATTTAAATACCCTGGTGGATGTTGGTCTAGGGTATATCCGGTTGGGGCAGCCCGCCACTACGCTGTCGGGCGGTGAAGCGCAGCGTGTGAAACTGGCGGCCGAGCTGCAGAAACGTTCTAATGGTCGTTCTATCTATGTGTTGGATGAGCCGACTACCGGGCTGCATTTTGAGGATATCCGGAAGCTGCTGGCGGTTCTGCAGTCGCTTGTCAATAAGGGCAACACTGTTATCACTATTGAACATAACCTTGATGTGATTAAATGCGCTGACTGGATTATTGATATGGGGCCGGAAGGCGGCGATGGCGGGGGTACCGTAATTGCCGAAGGAACCCCCGAGTCTGTGGCTGGGGTCGCTTCCTCACACACCGGCCGTTTTATCCAGGAGGTTCTGTGAACGCCGCACATGCACGTGGTGCCGTCACCACACGTGACCGTGCCTGGCATATGATCGCCGCCCAGTTAGAAGCCGATTTTTGTTTGCCGCACGGTTCAGTCGCTAAGGCTCACGGACAGGGGACAGGGCTACTCGCGCAGCTGCAGCTGCCAGCGGATAAGATGGGCTCATCCCGCCGCCGCAACGACGATATTTGGGAACTACGAGTCGCTAACTATGCCGGGGTGGGGCTATTGTGCGCAAAGCACCCGCGGGTGCTTGAAAAAGCCCGCGAGTATATGGCGGGGGATAACCCAAACTGGCTGGGTGATTACGCCCAGCTACGCCAGCTTAACGAGCTTCTGACCCCCTACAGCCAGCAGGTGAGCGGAACCAGCATCTACTACACGCCCACGCGTGCGCTGCTGGAGTCAGTAGTACCTGAAAATCTTCCCGCGCAGGAAGTGAAATGTGCTGTTCCGGGGATCGGCATGATGCGCCGTGTTGATAGCGTATCTCTTCGCCATGCACTATACGATCAGGTCACGGGGGAGCACACTATTGTAACCGCCCCCAATGCTTCAGCGGCAGCTATCGAAACCAGCCCGGAAGATACTGCGGGCACCAAGCTGCCGGTGCGGTTTGAGTTTTTACCCCCGCAACAGTGCGAGCGTTTTCGCGGGGATGCCCGGTACGCAAACGCCCTGGGGTTCAGCTGCCGCCGCCCCGACGTAACAGTACTAGCCGCATACGGGGTGGAGACGGAGGCAACCGATCCGATTGCTCTGGTAGGTGCAAGCGATGACTCACCGCTCATGCGTCAAATAGGTGTGGACGTGCTTCCAGAATTTCGGCACTACGGGTTGGCTTCACGAATGATCCGTGAGGTGACTCGTATTGTACTTGCAGAAGGGTACCTGCCGTTTTACGGGACAAGCCCATCACACATACTGTCACAACGCACCGCAGCGGCAGCTGGCCTAACCCCCACCTGGTGGGAATTTGTCTCAACCAGCCTGCACGATATGCAGGTAGACTAAACGAGACGGAAATACTTATTAGGCGCACGCGTTATATGGTGCGGATGGGCTGAGGCTGCCCAAGGAACTTTTCACGAAAACCCGCTATTAGAAGGGGAAAACAGATGAGCACAGAACCAGATTTGCACGCGATCGGCATTGATGAGAGCGTCGCTGAGACCCGTGAACGCCTAGCGGGACGAAATGTTCCTGTGATTGATGACCCCACTGGCGCATCCTGGGGCGTGTACACTGATCCGTCCGGTGCGAAGGTGGCTTTTGGCAGGGCGGAAGACGGCACGGAATACACTGATGCGAACCTAGAGAGCCCACACGCTTACCCGGCGCAGGGGTACCGTGTCTCGCATAACCTGGCGCACTTTGACCTTCTGGAGGGCGGAGACCGTGAAGGACGCTTCCTCGCGTATGTGGATAACCCCACTGCCCTTACCCTGACCGAGCCGAATAAGGTGACGGTACGACCCGCCGCTCTTGGCGCTGAGGTTGTGGTCTATGCTTCGGAGGATGAGTATAAGCAGGCCCAGTCCGAGCATGATGGCCTTACCCTAGACGCGAAACATCTGAAATCACCGTGGCTTCTGGCGCTGCACAGCGGGGATGCCACGGGGGATGAGGCAAGCTCGGTAGCAATGTTCGCGGCGGTTGTTCAAAGTGCGCAGCTGCGCACCAATGAGCTGACCGGGCGGGAATTCTGGTATGTTCTGGGAGAATCAGTAGTGCCGATGGCTATTGCTCTTCCTGCGGAGACGGCGCAAAACCTGCATCCCGGTGCCGTGATTGCCGGTGCGTTCATTATCGTTGCCTCCGTCGAGGCATAACCACCCCATAAGCGCACAATCCCGCATATTTAATCAATGTGAAGGCAATATAAGAGCCCTGACTAATGAGTAAATATGCGGGATTTTCTGTGTATTGTTGGATACCCTACAGCTCGGCCCCGTTGGAGGTGATCACACGGCGGTACCAGTCGAAGGACTTCTTACGGTACCGGGCCAAGGTGCCTGAGCCGTCGTCGCTGCGGTCCACATACACAAAACCGTAGCGTTTTGACATCTGTGCCGTCGAGGCTGAAATCATGTCGATACAGCCCCACGTCGTGTAACCGAGCAGCTGCACACCGTCTGCAATAGCCTCCCGAACCTGCAGCAGATGTGCACGCAAATACTCAATACGGTAGTCGTCCAGCACCGTCAGCTCGCCGTTGGCCTCCACCAACTCATCGCGAGCCCCTAAACCGTTCTCCACGATAAAGAGCGGCTTCTGCCAGCGGTCCCAGTACTGGTTCAGCACGATGCGCAACCCCACCGGGTCAATCTGCCAGCCCCACTCCGAAGCCGACAGGTGCGGGTTACTGACCCCGCCGAGCACATTGCCTGCCTCACGCTCCCCGCGTGCCGGGTTGCCGCTGGCGCAGGTAGACATGTAGTAGCTGAACGATACGAAATCAACTGTGTTCTTCAGATCCTGCCGGTCCTGCTCCGTGATCTCAAGCTGCACACCCTTATCCGCCAATTGACGCATAAAATAGCCGGGGTAGGCACCGCGCACATGCACATCACCAAACATATAGTTGGCTTGCTCAGCGTGTAAGGCTGCGAGCGCATCATCGGGGCTCGGGGTGAGCGGATAGGTAGGCATCGCCAGAATCATGCACCCAATACGCGCATCCGGGGCAAGTTCGCGTGCTAACCGGGTTGCCCGTGCTGAAGCGACTAGCTCATGGTGAATCGCCTGGTATAGCTGCTGCTCTGTCAGCTGCTCCTTGGGGGTGTTAATACCCCCTGACATAAACGGCACATGAAGGACTGAGTTAATCTCGTTGAAAGTCAGCCAATACTTTACCCGGTGCCCGTACCGTTCAAACAGCACCCGGCAGTACCGCTCGTAGAAGCTAATCAGCTTACGGCTCACCCACCCGTTATATTTCTCGGCAAGGTGCAGAGGGGTCTCGTAGTGGCTAATGGTCACTAAAGGCTCAATACCGTATTTTTCGAGTTCATCGAGCAGACCGTCGTAGAACGCTAGACCAGCCTCATTCGGTTCCGTTTCATCACCGTGCGGGAAAATCCGTGACCAGGCGATAGAGAACCTGAATACTTTAAACCCCATCTCGGCAAGAAGTGCAATGTCTTCCGGGTAGCGGTGGTAAAAGTCAATGCCCTCAAGCTTTAGATTGTCGGGTGTGGGAGTTGCTGTACGCGGGTTGAACCCGCCGCGGGGAAGCACATCCTGAATGCTGGGGCCTTTCCCGTCTTTATCCCAGGCGCCTTCACACTGGTTAGCGGCAGTCGCCCCACCCCACAGAAATCCCGGCGGGAACTCAGCATGAGGTTTTACCATGGGGATAGGTTGCGTATTAAGGGTGTGAGTAATGTTCTGCTCTTGATGCATGAGAGGAGCCCTTCTGCAGCGGTAGACGCACCCGATAAGAACACCATCGTAGCGCGGCAGAACCCGCGGATGCGTGTGACAATAGCCTTGCTTTAAAGCCTACCCCAGGCGTGATTTCGTGACCACCTACACCGGGCGTGTAGGTAATACTTCGGAGCCTCGGTTATGCTTTAACAACGGGTGCGGCACCGGCTACGGCAAACGCACCTTCGCCGATATTTTTTGACCCTGAAAGGAGCGCCGACGGTGGCTCTCGACCCCCAAAAAATTGCCATGTACCGGCAAAATCTGCAACAGCTGGACTCCCGCCGCGTCCTCAAAAACAAGATAGAGTCGGGTATGTCTCCGCAGGAGGCGAATGAGAGCGCCGGGTTTAGCGAAGAAGAACTGAACACCAATATGCAGGCGCTGCCGGGTGTGCGACCTGTGAAACCCGGTTTTTCGGGCGCTGGCCCCGAGGAGATCTGCACCCGTTACGCTATTGGCGCCCTGACCAACGAGCAGCTGGCCGACGAGCTGACCCGCTGGGACTACAACGTACACGCCCAGTGGAACCCGTACCACGAGTTCCGGTTCTTTATGCCCGGCAGCTACGACGAGCTGGTGATGGCGTTCTATAAGAACCTCATTGACCCCACCGATCTGCAGGCGCTCGCCGCGCGAGGTCTACCGCTGCCTGCTGATTTGATTGAAGAGTGGGAACAGGAACGAGAGCTTTTCGGGCACGTCACGGCGATTTACCGCAAAATGTTCTCCAGCGCCGGTGCGCAGCGGCAAGCGCATGTGGTGGTGGGCGCCCCGGGGTCGGGTAAAAGCGAGTACATTGCGAACACCATTGAGGGGTGGAACGAAGACTATATAGTGATTGACCCCGAGCTTCTTGACCGGGCGTTCTTGCGGCAGTACCTTGCCGAAGGCTGGTATGAGGCTCTAAAACCTGAGCCCGCACGTGAATTTGAGAAGCAGGGGAATAAGCTGTTCCCCATGGATATTGCGACGATCGCCCGTGAAGATTCAGCGAAACTGGGGAGTATTCTTCTGAGCACGTTCGCGGATGAGGGGATGAACCTGATCCTGGAGGCAACATTCACCCCGGGCTTTGTGGCGCAGCAGCTTGTAGACTATCTGAGCCGTAACGGGTACAGCATTAATGCGGTACGGCTAACCATTGAGAAAGAACAGGCGGTTGAACGGTGCGAGGCACGCTATGAGCGGGAATACGAACAGGCTTTGACGCAGGGGCTTGATGCCCTGGGTGCTAAGCCCGTTGACACGGCGTATATTGACTATGTTTTTGAGAACTACGCTGAGGCTGAGGAAGCTCAGAAAGCGGCTGCTGGTAAGTAGGGTCTGGGCTTCAAAGACTGCTGTGGCGGGCACCTTCAAAGGTGCCCGCCACAGTTGCATAAAGGTGGGGTTGGCTGTTACCGCCCGTACCCGAGGGAGAACATCCAGACAGTACCGATGAGACCCCAGATAATAATATTCACGACCGAGGCAATAAAGCCCAGCTTGAACCATTCGCCGGTCTTAATGTACCCGGATCCGAAGTACACCCCGGCAGGCCCGGAAGCGTAGTGGGTGATGCCGCCAATCAGGTTACCGGCGAAACCTAAGAATAGTGCCGCAAACATGGGCGGGGTACCTGCTGCAATAGCTGCACCGAGGAAGACAGCATAAAGCGCCACAATCTGCGCAGTATTAGACGCGAAGAAATAGTGGATGTAGAAGTATACGAGCGCCAGGACACCAAACGCTAAAGGCCACGCCATTCCACCCACACTGCTGGCGACGGATGCGCCGATCCATTCAACCACTTTAAGGGTTTTGAGATGATCGGCCATGCCTACCAGCACGGCGAAGAAGATAAGCGTGGACCAGGCGCTTGAGTTAGCCGCCATATCTTTCCAAGTCAGCACCTTGGTAACGAGCAGAATAGCGATACCCAAAAATGCGGCCGCCGTAGCATCCACCCCCAGGCTGGAGCCTCCGATCCACAGGATAAGCAGCACTATAAAGGTGCCAAGCATAATCCACTCGGGTCGGGTCATCGGCCCAATGCTTTTAAGCTCTTCCCTGGCGTGTGCGGGGGCATCGGGGGTTTTCTTAATGGTGGGAGGGTATATCTTCGACATCACCCACGGCAGCACAATGAGAGCGGCTAGACCGGGGACGATAGCGGCCAACGCCCATGTTCCCCAATCCAGGTGCACGCCTTTATCTTGCGCGAATTTCACGGCGAGCGGGTTGCCAGCCATGGCGGTAAGAAACATTGCTGAAGTGATCGTGTTAACCTGGGCCTCTGTCATGAGCAGGAAAGAACCAAGTTTCCGACGCGATTCCGTGCTCTCATTGGTGGAGCCATTCACCTCAGCAAGGGATTTAATGATGGGGTAGATAACCCCGCCTGCACGGGCCGTATTGGATGGGGTGGCTGGGGCAAGCACCAAATCGGTAATAGCCATACCGTAGGAGAGCCCCAAAGAAGACTTACCCAGAAGAGACACAAAAAGAAGAGCGATGCGTTTGCCTAAACCGGTGATAAGGAACCCGTCGGCGATAAAAAATGCCGCAACAATAATCCATATGGCGGAGTTGCCAAACCCGGCGAGCGCCTCTTTTTTAGCTGTCATCGTGCCGGTAATCATGGCTATGGCTAAACCAGTGAGCGCTATGGATGGGGTAGGCAGCGGCTGGAGGATGAGCCCCAGAATGGTGCCAACAAAAATAGCGGCCATGTGCATACCGCGCGGGTCTACCCCGGGCGGGGCGGGAATAAACCAAATAGCTAAGGTGACGATAACGATGGCCGCAACTTTTAGTGCAAGAATGGTGCGTTCTTGTGGCGCACCCGTCGTGTGAGGCGGCGGGGGTGCGGAGGCTCCCGTTGCTGTATCTGGTGCAGTTGTGGATTCTTTGGGCGAATCCTCCGGTTTCTGGCTCATGGCGTTCTCCTTCGGACCAGTATGGTCTATATGTTTACGCGGTTCGATGCGTGTGTTTAGGTGGTTTTATGTGGGAATTTACGATACTGTTTTTCCTGTTCTCTATAAGCATACCCCTGGCAGGTCAAGGGAGAAAGGGGTAGCTAAACCACTAGTGTGTCTGACATTATGTCACTAAAACCCACACAGAGTTACCCGGCAGGCAAGGTTCACCCGCCACGAGCCTTATAGTTGACCATAAAGAGACACAATAAACCCACTGGTTCTTTGAACAGAACCGTTACCTGTAGCGAATACGGGTACACTTGAACCCGTGGATATCCTACGCGAAACCGGTGAAACAGCCGGTGGAATCATTGCCCGTTACGACGAGACACTCACAATTCTGCGCGAGGTTGCGCGCCGGCGCCGAAACGCCACTTTGCGCATCTACCAGCCCGAAGCCACCGTTGCCTTTGGACGCCGTGACGAACTCAACCCCGGCTTTGCCCAAGCCGTTACCGCCTGCAAAAACATGGGTTTTAACGTGCTCGTCCGCAAAGTTGGTGGGCATGCGGCAGCCTACCACCCGGGGTGCCTGGTCATCGACCATTTTCAGCCAGCTGACGATGCGAAAACCGGCAGCAACCTACGCTACAAACTTTTCGGCGAGCTTTTCGCCCGGGCACTACAAGATGTTGGTGTGGACGCAGCCGTGGGGGAGATACCCGGAGAATACTGCCCCGGCGAATTTTCGGTGCACGCCCGGTTAGGAGGCGAACGTGCCGGAGAACGCATAAAACTGGTCGGTACCGCCCAGCGCGTTGTCTCTGGCGCCTGGTGGTTTAGCACAGGCATCGTGGTCGCCGACTCGGCTCCACTGCGGGCTGTCACAGAGCGTGTCTATGCAGCACTGGGGCTACCGCTTGATCCGGCAACCATCGGCGCCGCACAAGAAGCCAATCCGGCACTGCTCATGGAGGATTTGGAAGACGCCATCCTTGACGTATACGCGCAGAACGGGTTCCGCTAATGTGCGGCCGGTACGGGCTTGAGGCGCACTACGGCACCTCCCTGGGTGGGGTGCCGCTCACGGAGCCTTTTACCTCGTGGAATATTGCGCCCACCCAGCAGGTCCCAATCCTGCTGAACCGCCGCGTAACCCGTACCGCTCAGGGGCAGCTGCCAGATGCTCCGCGCCGCCCCGGCGTGCACCGGCTGGGGGTATCCACCCTAGACACAAGCGGAACCTACCGGGAAATATACCGTGCCCGGTGGGGCCTAATTCCCGACTGGCACCCCTGGGACGAAGACCCTAAACCTCCCGCCCTTACCTTCAACGCCCGCAGTGAAACCCTTTTTGAGAAAGCAAGCTATGCCCGTCCTGCCGTCACCGGGCACTGTGCAATACCCACCAGCGGCTACTACGAATGGGGTGTACAAGGCAGCACCATCACGGCCCGAGGCACCGTTAAAGAACATAAAATACCGCAGCGTATCGGCCCGCCCGGTCAGTACCTGTACCTGGCGGGGCTGTACGCCTGGCATAAGATAAACCCGGTATCAGCAAAAGCGCTAACCGGTGGAGGGTATGAGCCGCAAACCGGCCAGTGGCTTTTGACGTTCACAATCCTCACGATGGCTTCACCGCGCTCTTACACCGGGCAAGACGGCTCACCGCTTTTACGGGAACTTGGGCACATTCACGAGCGAATGCCGCTGCCGCTCAACCCTACTGCCGTCAACGGACAACCGAGCACCCTTGACGTATGGTTGGGGTCGGGGCGTGTAGCCGGCACCCCAAAAGATAGTCGCATGCCTACAATGGGCGTGAGTGACATGCACGATGCCCGCACTGCTCTGGAACAGCTTCAGCACGCCGCCTACCCTCAGGCAGCCCAATGGCGTGTGCGGCAGGTTAGCAGCCGTATCGGGAACATTAAAAATAACGATAAGAGCGTACTGGAACCTGATACGAACCTGCTCACCCTGCTAGACTCCGATACATACGCTGAACATACCACCAACCCGGAAGGAACCCATGCGCTGGGCACAGATTAAAGATGAGAAAGGCACCCGCGCCGTCTGCCTGCACGAGCAGACCGTGTATGAGTTCCCCGCCAAGCTCGGACCGCTGCTGCAGTTTTATGGGCGCTACCGGCTGAATTTCGGGGACCCCAAGAATGCGCTCGCTATTATGCGTGAAAATGGGGCGACTACGCTCGGGCACGGGATGCAGCTGTGGGAATCGCTGAATTTTGTGCAACCGATTGACCGCCCCGGTAAAGTGATCTGCGCGGGGCTGAACTACCGGGACCACGCCGCTGAGATGGGGTTTGAGCTCCCTGAGTATCCCGCGATTTTCGCTAAATACGCTAACGCTTTAATCGGCCCGCGTGATGAGATTCGTATGCCCGCCCAGAGCACTAAAATCGACTGGGAGGTTGAGCTTGGGCTGGTGGTGGGTCAGAGCATGAGCGGTGTGAGTGAAGAGCAAGCGCTGGAGGGGCTTCTGGGGTATACGGTCACGAATGACGTCTCGGTACGGGACTGGCAGGGCCGCACCAGCCAGTGGTTTCAGGGGAAGAACTGGGATAGGATGACCCCTTTCGGCCCGGTCATCGTCACCCCGGATGAGGTGGATCCTGCGGCCGGTCTGGCCATGAACTGTGAGGTGGATGGGGAAATCCGCCAGAGCGGCACCACCGCCGATATGGTGTTCACCCCGGCGCAGCTGCTCTCTTACCTGTCAACGTTTATGACCCTTGAGCCGGGCGATGTGATTCTCACCGGAACTCCGGCGGGTGTGGGGCTGTCGTATCACCCGCGTCGGTGGCTGAAGCCGGGGCAAACTTTGGTAACCCGTATTGAGGGGATTGGGGAGCTGGTTAATACCTGCTCGCAGCCGCAGTAGCACAGCCACCGGCCAGCGGGCAGCTGCGCGGAACTGCTGCGTGGGTGGTGGGATGCCTCCCACCCGGCGTTGGTTCGCGCATCCGCTCTAAACATGGGAAAATGTTAGATGGCTATGCCTATTATCTGTGGCGAACACCCTTGAAAGGATTGAAGCGAGTGGCTCCTCTGTCGAAGAACCCGCCCGTCCCGGCGGCCACCGACCCCGCGATTATTCGCAACTTCTGCATTATTGCGCATATTGATCACGGCAAGTCCACTCTCGCTGACCGTATGCTCCAGGCAACCGGTGTGGTTGCCCCGCGCGATATGAAGGCGCAGTACCTTGACCGCATGGACATTGAGCGCGAGCGCGGTATCACCATTAAATCTCAGGCGGTGCGTATGCCGTGGGAGGTGGAGGGCACCTCCTATGCGCTGAATATGATTGACACGCCCGGCCACGTGGACTTCACCTATGAGGTCTCTCGCTCGCTTGCCGCGTGCGAGGGTGCGCTGCTTCTGGTGGATGCGGCGCAGGGTATTGAGGCGCAGACCCTCGCTAACCTGTACCTGGCGATGGAAAATGACCTCACCATCATCCCTGTCCTGAATAAAATTGATCTGCCCGCCGCGATGCCCGATAAGTATGCCGAAGAACTGGCGCACCTTATTGGTTGTGAGCCCGATGAAGTTCTGCGAGTCTCCGGCAAGACCGGTGAGGGTGTGGAGGCCCTGCTGGACCGTATCGTTGAGGGTATTCCCGCTCCCGAGGGTACGGCGG
>ERZ772952.303-NODE-303-length-11088-cov-8.78138_pt1 | contig 11088 bp, 7 predicted proteins | sample MGYA00580686_ERZ772952 | MGnify/ENA primary metagenome ERZ772952 (study PRJEB29015, sample SAMEA2738074) | human oral metagenome | biome: human oral; feature: human-associated habitat; material: saliva | place: China | collected 2213 ... | reverse complement strand
TTTCTGTATAGTTGAATGATATAGCAAAGGTGGTGGACTGGCTATCTTTTGGGGGGATAAAGGCCGTCTGAAAAAATACGGTATAAGGTATAGCCAGATAGGGTTTGTTTCCTGAATCTGTTGTGTAAACAACACGGTTAGTTTCTGTATCTATATGGTATGAGGAGAAGATATCAAGTTTTGAATATAACTTTGATAGTTTCGGAGGATGTTGTCGGTTTGGTTGATTGTATGTGCGAATAGCGAATAGTTTTTATGAGTCAGAGGCTGAAGCAACATTGAAAGGTGAAGATAAATATTGGGGTAAATGAATATTTATTCAAATAAGATTTATATGTAATAATGACGGAGAGGAAATATCCTATTATAATCCATCCCTTATCTTTTTCGAGAAAACTCTACTATGAAGCCTATTACAACAGGGGTAATCATCTTTATTGGAAGTGCCATCAGCGCAATCCTATTATACTTTTTTGGCCAAAATCTTGGCATTACGTCGACTATTGCAAAAATTGTGGTCTGGGCATGTGTATCAATTGTGATCTCATTGATACTCCTTACTCCTTTGATTACGAGATTTTTTTGGGCTAGGAGCTCCGACAAATACTCCGGTTTGAAACATTTAAATCCTGAAGATTTAAGTGGGGATAATGGAGAGTCTTCAACTCTGATTGGTATAGCGGAACGTTGGGAGCAGCTACGCCATATTTACTTATTGACTAGACAATATAAAAAACATCGTAAGCCTTGGATTTTTGTTGTAACCCAAGAACCAATGCTCTTGGATAGAATTTTGCCTAATATTCGCCCGCAACTTTGGGTAGAAACGGCTTCTGCGATTTGGATAGATGCTCAGGCAATGGAACCTGCGAATGGTTGGCAGTATCTGAGGGGTGTGGGAAAACGTCCTGCAGAAGGTATTGTTGAGCTTCAAGGGGAGTTTTCAGTTCAGGAAAATACCGCTCAACTGCTTGAGTTAATGAAAAAACTTGGTTGGAAACTTCCAATTAATCAAGTTCATTTTGTAAATGATGCCAATGAAATGCCATCAGCAGTCAGCCATGCTTTGAAATATGGTTCAACAGTATCTTCAGCAGAGTTGATGGCAGAGTTGGATCAATTTGCTAATCGGTTGGCAGCTGTGGGCACACGATTGATTGAAGCCGATTTAGAACAAACACCTATTGCAAAATTGTCTGCCAAACTGCCGTCACAAACTCAGGCTTTGGCTGATTATATTGCTGCAGAAAAGCGGGGACTGGGAAAACTGGATACTGTTGCAGGTATTTCTTTTATTCAATCAAATCAACCTGAACAATCAGGAGATTTGATTTTCCGTGCATTCAACGATTTATCTGTTTTAGGTTCCGGAAAGAAACTACGTTTTTCTAAAACGGAAAAAATTTATTTGGGCTTAAGTGCAGTTGCCCTGCTTGCCGGCGGTGCGTTTGCAGTCAGTGCGTATAGCAGCTATCAAGAAATCAGCCGTTTGAAGACCGATTTTGAAAGCGTACAGAAAGTAAAATCTCGTGCTGAGAAAGTAGCTACACTTATTCGATTGCAACAAGATATTACAGATTTGGAGTCTCGTCGAAGCTTCTCACAATATGCGGTTAAGTTTTTGGGGTATGAGCATCGACAAGAGCTTTTAGCCGTTGCTTACCGTAAATATAATAATTTGGCAAAAGATGTTATCAGCCGTCCTGCTACTGCATTCTTTGAGAACAAGTTAGATGAATTGGTAATGTTGGAAGGCAGAATTCCTGATGACTTTGAACTTCAGGATAGTGCTTATCAAGATTTGAAAGCATATTTGATGCTGACATCTCATGTTGAGAAAACAAAAGACGCAAAAGATGCGGAATTCTTAGTAACCAAGTTGACGCAGATGTTGACGACACAAAATGTAGCGGCAAAAGATGCGCAAACATTGGCACAGTTTTTTGTGTCGTGTATGTCACAGAAAAATAATTTGGCAGAGCCTGAACAAACTGAATTGGTATCAAGAAGCCGTCAGGTCTTGGTGGACTGGATCAATCGTGACCAAGGCAGTGAGCAATTGTATAAACGCATTATTCAGGGTACGAATGCCAAATTGCAAACCATTACCTTAGACAAATTGCTTAATAAGGATTTGAAAGGTATTTGGAATGTTGGAAAACCTTTGCCGCGTATATATACGGTTGAGGGTTGGGAAAAATATATTAAGCCAGGATTAGAGCAGGCAATTAAAGACAGCAAGAGCAATGATTGGGTATTGGGCGGTAATGTGTACCAAGCTTCGGTAACAGAAGCGGCAATCAATAGCCTGAAAGAACGTTACTTTAAGGAATATGCTACCGCTTGGTACAACATGATGAACAGCATTACATGGCAACCGAGAACAACCAGCTTGGATGCAGTCAATCAGCTTCACGTCTATGCGGATCCTCAACGTTCTCCATTGGTGGCATTATTTAATGCAGTGAAAGAAAGCAGTCAGCTGGATAGCAAGAAAGTTGATGTCAATCCTGCTGTTGCAGATGCAGCAAAACGTGTAGCCGCAAGACAACTGTCTACTCGTTCGCGTAAGGTTGCAGATGCGGTATTGAATTCTCAATCTGAAAATATTAATGCTTTGGAAGATAAGGTAAATGATTATCTGGCAGGGCCGTTGGAAGCAGAATTTGAAACTCTGTTGCAATTGATTGATGCACAAATTAATCCAAAGAGCGATTTGAGTCTGCAGCGCTACCTTGAACGTGTAACTACTGTGAAGCAGCGTTTGATTCAAATGACGGCATCCTCTGATACTGGAGGTGCGGCAAGAACAGCTGTGCAAGGTGTTTTAAACGGGGGGGATAATGAGTTCCTCGACGGTATACAGTACGCACGTTTGATTGAGGCAGGTGTGGGTGACAGATTGTTGCCGTTTGCACGAAATGTTTTTGTACTGCCGTTTAATTCCGTATGGGATTCAATTGCCGGCGTTGCTCAAAAAGACATCAATAATTTGTGGGCAAGCAATTTTGTCAATCCTATGCAGTCTGAATTGGGTGGCCGATATCCATTTGCTCGATCAGAAATCGAAGTTTCGATTCCGGTATTGGCAAAATATTTGGATGTTAACAAAGGTGCACTTAATCAGTTTGTCACAACCCAATTGGCAGGTGTTTTAACCAAACAGGGTAACCAATGGATTGTTGCGCCCGGAAGTGAATTGAAAGTTAACCCGGGATTGCTGCAACAATTGAATAAATTGAGTGCTATTTCTGAAGACTTCTTTGTTAACGGAGAGGGTGGCTATAGCTTTGAGCTGAAACCGACATCTACTCAAGGTATTGTTCAGTATGATTTAATTATCGACGGTCAGTCTTTAGATTATTTCAACCAACAAACAGAGTGGAAGACATTCAAATGGCCTGGAGATGTCAGCAATGCCGGTCTTCGTATTTCTTGGGAAACTGAGGCAGAAGGTATGCGTAAGACTCAAGAAATTAGTGGTCGCTTCGGTTTTATCCGTATGCTTGAAAAATCTAGGGTTACACCGATTGACAGTGGCACTTATTTAGTCGAATTCCCATTGGAGAAAGACAAATTGATGAGGTTCTATATGAGAACTAATTCCGGTAAAGGACCTTTGGGATTGTTGGAACTGAAGAATATCCATCTGCCGAATAAGATTTTTGAGGTTAAATAATCATGACATTACCCCAATGGGTAAAGCCGATACTTGGTGATGAGGGCACATCAATCACCGATAACAATATTCATCGCTGGCAAGAGTGGCTGGAACCTGTTTCAGACGGCCACCCTTGTGGCGAGGATGTTGCATATGCCGATGATTTTGAGGCTATTAAAATTGAATTGGCCAAGCTTTCAGGTATTGATTGCCGATTGATTTTGGATGCTTCTGAACGCTTGTTAAAACGTCAATCTAAAGACTTGAGAGTAGCAACTTATTATATTTTTGCCGCTTTGCGAGACCGGGGGTTGGCAGGTTTTTCAGATGGTTTGGAAATTTTATGCGGATTGTTGCAAAAATTTGATCAATCACTATGGCCGAAAAAGCCGGTACAAAAACGCAATGCATTAAATTGGCTGTCTGGGGAAAGAGTGCTGGATACGCTCAAAGGGACTGAATTATCTAATTCGGTAGACCTCAAGCGGACATTATCGGCGTTAATGTCGTTGCAGCATTATCTTGAGGGATGGGAAGAATCAGTACGCCCCAGCCTGTTTCCGTTATTACAATATTTTGAAGAGTCATCTGTTCGTTTTTCATCACCTCAGACAAGTACAATTCAAAGTCAGGAAGTTAGTACGCCTATTGACCAAGAAGTTGTACCACAGATTCGTCAAGAGAGTCAGAGGCCGTCTGAAAGTTTAGCTGTCACTCAAGTTAACTCTTCTAAAGCCTTACTCGATCAAGTTAGGATTAATGCAGCCTATTTAAGAGAGCAGGATGATGGATATTGGCCTGCATATAAGATGATTCGCGCTGTACGTTGGGGTGGGTTAAATGGTATCCCTCCTCATCAAAATGGTCAGACTCGTTTGAAGGCTCCAAGGACAGATTTATTGGCAACTTTAAATCGTTTGGTTAATGAGCAGCAATGGCGGGATTTGCTTGATAGAGTAGAAGCAGCTTTTTTAGAAGGCGCTAATCAGTATTGGCTCGATTTGCAATATTATGCGTGGCAAGGGCAGCAGGCGTTGGGTGGTTTATATCTTTCTCAGGTTGACTCATCATTATTTGAGCTGAAATCTTTACTGACCAGATGTGATGGCTTGACCGGATTAAGTTTTGATAACGGATTTCCGTTTGTCTCAGCCGATACGTTTACGTGGTTGGAGCAAAAGGTTATGCCATCCACGCGCAAGCAGACTAGTAGCCGAACAGTTCAAAAAGCAGTAATAGAATCATCATCTCATGTAGAAAACCAAGAAAGTCAATGGCAACAGGCTTTGTCCAAAACGCAAGAACAAGGCTTGGATGCTGCTTTTGCTTGGTTGGAAACATTACCAGAGTTGCAGTCAGGTGCTGGGCAGGTTAAAAAGTGGTTGATGATGGCCCGTTTGGCTGCAAACAATCAAAAAGTAGATTGGGCCTTGAAACTGTTGGAACAGGCTTCACGGCAGATGCAGGTTTTGACAGTAAAAGAGTGGGATAAACATTTTGCATTTGATGTATATGCTTTGTGGTATCAATTGTTAAATGAAAATTTTGATAAGAAAGATACTGAAGCTACTGGGCAACTTGAATTTTTACGAACTGAATTAATGCAGGCTGATATTGTCCGTGCATTAGAATTAATCGATTAAACATATATTATGTCAGATCCCACATTACGTTATTATGAAGAAGAGATGCGGTATCTCAAAGAAGCAGGGTCAGAGTTTTCAAAAGCTCACCCTGATCGTGCCGCAATGCTGAATTTGGATAGAGTAGGTACACGCGATCCTTATGTGGAGCGATTGTTTGAAGGCTTTGCTTTCTTAACAGGAAGAATCAGACAAAAACTTGATGATGACTTTCCAGAATTGACTGAGGGTTTGGTCAATATGCTGTGGCCTCATTATCTGAGGATGATTCCTTCTTTGACTGTTTTAGAGTTAATTCCAGATGATAAAAAGTTGCAGGGCGGGCAACTTGTTAAAAAAGGACTATCCGTACAATCTGAGCCCATTAATATTAATGATAGGTTGACGAGATGCCTGTACCGAACTACAGGTGATGTTAAACTCCAGCCCTTGAGTATCTTGCATACGTTATTGGATTATGATGCAAATGGTCAAAGTGTCATCAAATTGACTTTTGGTATTCACAGGCAGACGCAGAAAGACAATTTGGATTTTTCTAAAATCAGAATTTATATTTCTGCTGATGAACCAGTTGCTTTTGCATTACGTCATGCTTTGTTAAATCAGGCTGCTCAAATTAGTATCCATCATGCCGAACTACCATCTGGAGGTAATATACGGTTTAAGGCCGTCGGATTTGCCGAAGATGAGAGATTGTGGGAAAAAGTAAATAACAGTTTCAGTGGATATCAATTACTATTGGAATACTTTTGTTTCAAACAGAAGTTTTTCTTTATTGATTTGATTGGTATTGATGCCGAAGAATGGTCGGAACGCATTAATGAGTTTAGTATTAATGTAGTTCTGTCCAAACAATATCCTTCAGAGCTTAGATTTCCTCTAGATTGTCTGAAATTAAACTGTGTTCCTGCCATCAACCTCTTTGACATGGAGGCTGAGCCTATTCGGGTGGATCACAAGGCATTTGAATATCCTGTTAAGCCTTTGTTGCATGAGGGTATGGCAGTCGAGGTGTATTCAGTAAATGAAGTGGAAGCTGTAAATCATGAGACAGGTAAGCGCTACTCATATATTCCTTTCTCGTCATTCCAACATCGTGGTGGGTTGATGAAATATGATGCTCCTGAACGGTATTACCATACGAAGGTAAAACGAGGAGTATCTGGAAAGCATGAAACATTTATTATGCTTGGAGGATTGTTGTGGGATAGAAAAGATATTCTGCCTACTGAAACACTTTCTCTAAAAGTAGTAGGGACCAATGGTGCTTTGCCACGTAAGAGTTTGAGGGAAACCCAGATTCAAGACACGGATATAGCCGAGCCCAATATTAAAATGGTAAGAAACCTTACGACTCCGACGTTGTCATGCTATCCTCCAACAGAAGACAGATTTCAATGGCGTATCTTGTCCCATTTGTCACCAAATTATTTATCATTACTAAACGTTGATAGTTTAAAAGGTGCATTGTCGATTTACGATTGGACCGAAGATGAATTGAATAAGCGCAGATTGAACGGGATTGTTGACGTTAAGCATGAAACAGTACAAAGAATCGAGCGTGGTGCAGTTCATCGTGGAGTTCATATTACAGTAACATTTGATTCAACTGCATTTAATGGGGAAGCAGAAATTTATTTGTTCGGGGAATTATTGAACGAATTTTTTGCAATGTATGCTGATTTGAACCTATTTACCCGGTTCAGCATAGTTTCTCTGCCATCCGGGAAAACATATACATGGAAAGACAGCAAAACAACTATCACACGGTTTTAGAAACAGCGCATAAAAGTGCTAAAGAAAATAACGGCAGACAGACACTGCCTCTATGGGAGATTCCTAGAAATAAATCTCATCGCGAAGGTATAGCATCTGAAATTTTTCAAGAGAAATTGGGAGAGTTTATTGTACGCAATGCAGCAACAATGAATTTTTTCCAATTTTGTCGGGTGTTGGAAACGCTTGCCGATGGTGCTGAAGAAAAAGCTGTAGAGTCAATGGTAAGATTCAGAAGGGTGAAGTCTTTATCTTTTCCTTCTGGGGAAATTGCATCGGTTGAATATGATGCGGAAGCCGAGCTACCAACTGTAAGAACAACATTTTTAGGTTTGTATGGCGTAGATGCGGTCTTGCCGGATTATTTCCTGAATGATATTGCAACGCATAAAGACGGTAGTGAAAGCTTAGCTGCATTTTTGGATATTTTTAACCATAGAATTACAACCCTGTTTTTTCAGGCATGGAAAAAATACCGCTATCCGTTTTTGTTCCAAAATGAAGGGCAAGATGATTTATCTCGCTCTCTTCTGCACCTTATTGGGCAGGGGATGGTAAACGGCAAATTTATACATCCTTTGCTAGATAGCAGAATCTTGGGATTGTTCAGTGTTTTTTATCAGCGCACCCGAACAAAAGAAGGTATTATCAGTATAGTTAGATATTTGTTACCTTTTGCAGATGTAAAAGTAAAAGAATTTCAGCCTCAGTGGGTAATATTGGAAAAAAATCGTGAGTTGGGGAAAGCTGGTTTGAGATTGGATGGAGGAAGTGCATCTTTAGGCAGTAGAATAAAAGATCATAGTCATCTGATACGTATTGAGATTACACCAGATACATTTGAGAATGCACAGCTTCTATTACCAAAACAAACATTACACCAAAAATTACTTGAATTATTGAAGCTCTATTTGGGTTGCCGTTTTGATGCAAGCATTTACCTAAACATCAAGAAGCAATGGGTACCTCAAAGCCGTTTAGCAAAAAAACAAATGTTGGGGATTAATACCGGTTTAGGTACGATGTATCAAGACAAGCAAATAAAGATAGCGAACTATACATATTCAAACTAATTTAAGAAAACGGAAAATCATGAATAAGAAAACTAGAATTCAGTCAGTCTGCGCATTAGCCTTATTGTGCGCGGTATTATCAGGTTGCGGGGTTTTGCAAGGCGTGAAAGATGGTACGACCAATGTAACTAAAAGTATCTTTTATACTAAGTTAAAGATATTAAAGATTGACTTGGTTGCTCGTAATGGTTTGAATCAAAATGAACGAGGTCAATCGTTATCGACAGTTGTTCGTATTTATCAGCTTAGAGATAAGCAGAATTATGAAGTTGCATCTTATCGTGACTTGCTTAATCAAGATAAAACCATTTTGGGCAGTGACTTGGTAGAAGGGTATAAGCAATATACCATTCGACCTGGTGAAACTATCAGCTTGGATGAAACCTTGGATAAAGAGACCAAGTATGTTGGTATCGTGGCTTTTTATAATCGGGTAGGAGAGGATCAACCGTGGAAAATGCTTCTATCCAAAAAACAGCTGAAAAATAAAAAGCCATTAGTTGTTGAGTTGGTAGATAATAAAGTTGTAATTCAAGAGACCGAAAAGAAAGTCAAATAATGGATGCAGCCCTCTATGAGAAATTAACGGGGTTTTATTCTGATGGCTTGCCACTAGATGGGCTTCCAGATGGTTTCCAGTTAGTTAGGAGTGTTTTAGATAATATCCAACGCATTCTCAATAGTCGGAGTGGCTCCTTGAAGCATTTACCTGATTATGGAATCCCTGACCTTAGTATGGTTTATAAGAATTTACCGTCTAGTGCACATGATTTACGGTATTTCATGAGGAAGACCTTATTGAAATATGAACCCAGATTGAGAAATTTGGACATTCGACTGACTGAGTCTAAAGACAATATTATGGTTTTATGCTATCAGCTTGAATGTGAAATTGAAAATGCCGGTGCTGTAGTCATAGACACTTATTTTATGCCTGAAGGAACGGTTTCTGTTAAACGCAGCCGAGCGTAACTTTTTAGGTATCAACAGATTACTTTAAAATTAAGAACTAAATATATGGTTAAACACTTTTTTCTTACTTGCAGTGTATTGCTTTCAGCAGCTGCACAGACAGCCTTGGCTAAAGAGTATGATTTAGAAGGTACATTAGTTACTCAGAATAATTATGTACGAATTCAGAGTTGTAATCTGAAAGATACTTATGCTTTATTACCCGGTAGTGGAAATGGCTATGAAGCGACGGCAGAGATTGTCAGCGCTAGAAAAAATATGCCTGAAAGTACGCCAATCTATGTTGCTTTAAAAGGAAAATTAGAAAGCCCCAATTTTTTAGTTTCTGGAATTGAACTCATCAAAATAGGGGAAAACTGCCATATGGCCAAAACTAAATCCTCATCTCCTGAAACAGCTGTTCAGAAATATCCAAGTGAAAACCAGCAGCCAGATTTAGAAGACAAAAATTCTAATGCTGAGCCATACAATCCTGTATTGAAGCCGGTGGAAGCAGAACCAGTGGTAACAGAACCAGAAAATCTGAAACAAACAGCAGAAGAACCAGGAACAACGATATCAGTTGATCCTGCCCATCATTCAAAAACTACACAAGCTACTCAACCTGAAGACAGTAAAAAGTCTAAAGATGATCAATATTCTTCTGATAATCTTCTTGATAAGCAGGTTAAAACAGAAGATGCTAAACAGGCAGATATTGAGAATTTGGAGAGAGACAATGCTACTCCAGTTGATCCTGCAACGTTAAATACATCTAAGCCAAATGTTCAATCTGTAGAGACTCCTGAAAAGGTAGAGCAACCTGCAGTAGATGAATCTAAGGCTGTGGAAAAATCAGAAACTAAGTCCGTAGAGCAGTCGGCTATAGTAGAAACATCTGAGGCAGTAGAACAACCAATAGCCAGTGAATCTAAAGCTGCAGAACAGCCAGTGATTGTAGAAACTAAGACTGTAGAACAGCCGTCTGAAGCAGATATGCAACCTATAGTGGATGAGTTTAAAGTTGAGCAGCCAGTGGATGCAGCAACGGCTAAGACTGTGGAACAGTCTTCTGCAGTAGAAGCATCTGCGGTAGTACAACCACCGGTAGTAGATGAGCCTAAAGTTGTAGAACAACCCGAGGAAGTCAAAGCATTTGAACCGACTGGAGCTTCTGAAACGGTACACAATCCTATAATAGAAGAGACTTCTATAGAGGCTGATCATAAGGTAGAAGAGAAACCGTCTGTACCAGAGGTTGTTACTCCAGCATCATCCTCTGTGGAAGATCGTGTAACGATATTTGAAACTCAGCCTAAAGCCGATAATCAAGAATCTACACAATTAGAGGGTATTCCGTCTGTAGGGACGCAAGCCGACCAGTTAACAGAAGCAACTCATTCTGCACATGAAACTTTATCGGGAATCGAAGCAGCAGCACCAATAACTGATTCATTATCGAATGAAGTTTCTGCACAGCCAGTTTATGTGAATCACATTATTGTGCATGAAGATGATGTGGCTGAGTAAAAGGTAACCAATATAGTCGAGTTAGTTTTCAGTTATGAGAAAAGGCCGTCTGAAGAATCTTAGTTTTAAGTTAAATGGATTTTGATTCTTCAGGTAATTGTAAAAGGTCTTAAGAAATTCGTTCTCGTGAATAAAAAAGCTTACTTAAATCATTAAGTAAGCTTTTTTGTATTTAATGGATAGTAAGTATGTGAATTATTAGTAGCTTTTGTAAAACTTCAAAATCTAGCTTTTCAAAACGCTACAAAGGCATAGCTTTTATACCCAGAAAATCAGGGATTTTCTGATGGTGTTTGATGCAGGGTTTGGGGATTGGCTGTATCGGGGATTTCTGCCGGAGCGGTTTGGGGTGCTGCTACCGGTTCGGAAGTAGCATTGCTGTCCACCAAGTCATCGATATCGATGTTGTCGTCTTCGCTTTGAGGGAGCGTGCCGCCGGTTTGTTGGGTGCGGA
>ERZ772952.302-NODE-302-length-11115-cov-4.52939_pt1 | contig 11115 bp, 9 predicted proteins | sample MGYA00580686_ERZ772952 | MGnify/ENA primary metagenome ERZ772952 (study PRJEB29015, sample SAMEA2738074) | human oral metagenome | biome: human oral; feature: human-associated habitat; material: saliva | place: China | collected 2213 ... | reverse complement strand
GCGTCTACGGGGTCAGCTAACCTGTATCCGACGACCCCGTGAGTCTGAAGGAGTAAAGCATGCAGGCATCAGCCCAGTGGATCGCTGAGGCAGTGTCGGGTCGCCTCGTGGGGAACGACGTTCCCGTGACGGGGCCCGTGGTGACGGATTCTCGCGAGGCGCAGGCAGGGTCGCTCTACGTTGCACGCCGCGGTGAGAGCGCCGACGGTCACGCGTTCGTGTCCGGTGCGGTCGAGCGCGGTGCGGTCGCCGTTATCGTCGAGCACGAGGTCGACGAGGCCGTGGCTCAGATCGTCGTCGAGGATTCGACCGAGGCGCTGGGGGCCCTGGCTCGTGCGCACGTCACAAAGCTGCGCAGTAGTGGCCACCTGGATGTCATCGCAATGACCGGCTCCGTGGGTAAGACGACCACGAAGGACCTGCTGCTCCAGATCATGAGCGAGGACGGGCCGACGGTGGCCCCCAAGCTGTCTTTCAATAACGAGGTCGGCCTGCCCCTGACGGTGCTCCTGGCCGACGAGTCGACGCGCCACCTCGTCCTCGAGATGGGTGCCTCAGGGCCCGGCCACATCACCTACCTGACGGACATCGTCGCCCCCGACGTGGCCATCGAGCTGTGCGTGGGCCACGCCCACGTGGGTGGCTTCGGCGGTTTCGAGGGCGTTGCGGCCGCGAAGGCCGAGCTCATCAAGGGAACCCGCCCGGGCGGACCGGTCATCCTGAACACGGACGACCCGAACGTCGAGGCCATGGCTCCGTTGGCGACCGGACGGGTGATCCGCTTCTCGGCGTCGGGCAACGAGCGTGCCGACGTTCTCGCGCGCGACGTGCGCCTCGACCGTGCCGACCGTGCATCCTTTACCCTGGTGACCCCTGAAGGGGAAGCCCCCATCGATCTGAAGATCGTGGGTCGTCATCACGTCGCGAATGCGCTGGCCGCCGCCGCCGGTGCGCTCACCCTCGGGGTGAGCCTTCAGACCGTGGCTACCGTTCTGTCGCGCGCTCGTGCGCTGAGCCCGCACCGCATGGACGTCCACGAGCTACGCGTCGATGGAACGGACCTGACGCTCATCGATGACTCCTACAACGCGAACCTGGATTCGATGCGTGCGGGTATCGCCGCCCTCGCTTCGATTGGTCGCGACAGCCAGCGCATCGCCGTTCTTGGCGAGATGCTCGAGCTGGGGGAGGACTCCCAGTCGCTCCACCAGCAGGTGGGCGCCTTGATCGCGGATGCGGGAGTTGACACACTCATTGGTCTTGGCGCAGATGCCCACTACTATCTAGAGGGAGCCCCCGACGTGCCCAATCGTGAGGTTGCCGCGGATCCACAGGATGCCGCGCGGCTCGCCCTGGAACACGCAAAGGACGGTGCAGTCGTCCTCGTCAAGGGTTCTTTCGGTTCGCAATCGTGGCAGGTGGCTGACATCCTGCGGGAGAAGGGAACGACCCGGTGATTGGACTTATTGCCGCGTTTATTATCGCGATGGCCCTGTCCGTGACGGGAACGCCAATCCTCATCCGTTTCCTGGTCATGCACCAGTATGGGCAGTTCATTCGCCAGGACGGGCCGACCCAGCACCTGACCAAGCGTGGCACGCCCACGATGGGCGGCGTCGTCATCATCCTGGCGACGGTCGTCGCGTGGCTGATCGGCTCTGTTGTCGCGGGCGCCGGGCCGTCGTGGTCCGGCTTGCTGCTGATCTTCCTGTTCGTCGGACTGGGCGTCATCGGCCTCCTCGACGACGGCATTAAGATCATGCGTCAGCGTTCTCTCGGCCTGCACCCCTCCGGTAAGATCATCGGACAGGTAGCCGTGGCCTCGCTCTTCGCCCTGGGCACGCTCATCAAGCCCAACGAGTTCGGAGAGTACCCGGGCACCCTCGCCATTTCTTTCGCGCGTCCCACGGCCGTGACCCTGGGCTTTGCAGGCCTGGGCCTGGGTATTGTCCTGTACCTCATCTGGACCAACCTCATCGTGACGGCCTGGTCGAACGCCACGAACCTGACGGATGGCCTCGACGGCCTGGCCGCGGGCGTCTCGATCTTTGTCTTCGGCGCGTACACGTTCATCACCTACTTCCAGCGCATCCAGGCGTGTACGCAGCTCGGCGCGAACCAGGCGAACTGCTACTCGACGCGAGACCCGCTCGACCTGGCGATCTTCTGTGCCGCACTGATCGGTGCTCTCGCGGGCTTCCTGTGGTGGAATGCCTCGCCGGCCCAGATCTTCATGGGTGATACGGGTGCCCTCGCCCTCGGTGGAGCCGTCGCCGGCCTGTCGATCCTCACCCAGACGCAGCTGCTCGCCATCGTCGTCGGCGGCCTGTTCGTCGCCGTCGTCCTCTCCGACGTCATCCAGATCAGCGTCTTTAAGGCCACCGGCAAGCGCGTCTTCCGCATGGCGCCGCTGCACCACCACTTCGAGTTGCTCGGGTGGAAGGAAGTAACGATCGTGATCCGCTTCTGGCTGATCGCCGCGATCATGGCGGTGGCCGGCGCGGGCCTGTTCTACGCAGAGTGGGTGTCCCTTCGATGAGCCGTTTCGCTGCTGTCGTCGGCTGGGGTAAGTCCGGGCAGGGTGCTGCCGGCGCACTGCTTGCGCGCGCCTGGCAGGTGCGTGCCTTCGATGCGCGCGGGGGACAGTCCCTGTTCTTCGATGACGTCGCCGGCGTCGATGTTCACGTCGACGAAGATCCCGGCTCTCTTGCGCGTGCGATCGTCGAGGCCAGCCCCGACCTCGTCGTCGTGTCTCCGGGCATTCCCGCACACCACCCGGTCTTCTCCGCCTGTGAGGCCGCCGGCATCGAGGTGTGGGGCGAGGTTGAACTCGCCTGGCGTCTCCAGGAGGAGGGTCCGCACGCGGGGCGCCCGTGGCTGGTCGTGACCGGCACGAACGGAAAGACGACGACGGTCGGCATGCTCGGCGAGATCCTGCGCTGCGCGGGCGCCAAGGTCGAAGAGGTCGGCAATATCGGGACGCCGATTACGCGGGCGATTGACTCCGACGCCGAGGTGTTCGCGGTGGAGCTGTCCAGCTTCCAGCTGCACACGGCACGGACGGTTTCGCCCCTGGCGTCGATCTGTCTGAACGTGGATGCTGATCACCTGGACTGGCACGGCAGCGTGGAGGCGTACGCGGCCGATAAGGCGCGCGTCTACGAGAACACGATCCGCGCATGCGTCTACCCCGCGTCCGATCGACGCGTGGAGCAGATGGTGGAGAACGCCGACGTCGTGGAGGGTGCTCGCGCGATCGGGCTGACCCTCGGAGCGCCCACAGTCTCCCAGTTCGGCATCGTCGACGGCCTGCTGGTCGACCGCGCGTTCGTGGAGGACCGTGCGCGTCACGCTGCCGCCCTCGCGCACATTTCTGACTTGGCGGGGGCGTACGGCCCCCACCCGTCCACCGCGGTTCTGTCGGACGCCCTGGCCGCCGCGGCCCTTGCCCGCGCCTACGGCGTTGAGCCCGAGGCCGTCGAGGCGGGTCTGCGCGCGTTCCGGCCGGCCGGACACCGTCGTGCGGTCATCGCCCACGCCGCGGACCTGACGTGGGTCGACGATTCGAAGGCGACGAATGCGCACGCCGCGCGCGCCTCTCTCGCGGGACTGCCGCCGCGCAGCGCCATCTGGATCGTCGGTGGCGACGCGAAGGGACAGGACTTCACGGAACTGATCCGCCAGGTCGAGCCGACGCTGCGCGGCGTCGTCGTCATCGGCGAGGACCGGGCGCCTCTCGTGGAAGCGCTGCAGGCCGGCGCGCCGAACGTTCCCCGCGTCGAGGTTGACGGCCACGAGGACTGGATGTTCTCAGTCGTCAACGAGGCCGTGGCACTGTCCATGCCGGGCGACACCGTCGTGCTCGCCCCGGCCTGCGCATCGTGGGATCAGTTCGATAACTACGGTCAGCGTGGCGACGCGTTTGCTGATGCCGTGTCGCGCCTGGCGGCCCAGTGGGGGAGCGCCGGTGGCGACGAATAAGCGCGGCTGGCACATCCCGACGATCACGCTGCCTCGCATCCGATTCGGGTCGGGACAGGAACGCAAGGATGATCCGGCGATGACGTACTACCTCGTCATTCTGCCGGCTCTGGCGCTGTCGGTGTTCGGTCTCATCATGGGCTTTTCAGCGCAGACGGTCACCGCGATCGCGCAGGGCGAGAACCCCTACACGGCGTACGCTCGCCCGCTGATCATCATCCTCGCGTCGCTCGTGATTGCGACGATTGTCCTTCTCGTGCCTCAGCGGTGGCTCATGCACGTGGCCCCCGTCATGTTCGTGGGTGCGCTCGTTTTCCAATCCCTGGTCCTGAGCCCTTTGGGCCGTTCGGAGGGTGGTAACGCGAACTGGGTGAAGGTGGGTCCGATCATGGCCCAGCCCTCCGAGTTCCTCAAGCTTGCCCTCATCGTCTTCCTGGGGTTCATGGTCTCGAAGTCTGCGTCGAAGCGCGGCGATTGGAAGGCCATGAGTGTGGCTGTCGGACTACCGATCCTGACGGCGCTCGGCGCGGTCATGCTGGGCCGAGACATGGGCACCGCGATGGTCGTGGCCGTCGGCGCACTGGGAGCGATGTGGGTGGCAGGTCTGCCCAAGCGCTGGTTCGGCGGCCTCATCATGCTCGCCGTCCCGACGATGGTGCTCCTCGTTTTGTCGAACCCGACCCGTATCCGTCGTATCCTGGCGATTCTTCCGGGCACCTCGAAAGGACCGGACGAGTCCGCTCCCGAGCAGATCGACCATTCGCTGTGGGCGCTGGGCTCGGGTGGCCTGACCGGCCTCGGACCGGGTGCCTCGCGCGAGAAGTGGAACTACCTGCAGGCGGCGCACACGGACTTTATTTTCGCGATCGTCGGCGAGGAATTTGGCCTGCTGGGAGCCCTCGGCGTGCTGCTGTGCCTGGGCCTGCTGATCTGGGGCATGTTCCGCGTGGCGCGCGAATCCTCGGATCTGTTTGTGACGATTGTGTCCTCGGGCGTGGCCTCGTGGATTGGTATCCAGACGGTCATCAATGTCCTGTCCGTGACGGGACTGGGACCGGTTATCGGTGTGCCTCTGCCGCTCGTGTCCTACGGTGGTTCGTCGTTCCTGTTTACGATCACTGCGATCGCCGTTGTTGCCTCGTTCGCCCGAGCGCGCGCGGGCATTTGGATGATTGGCCGTCCGGACGAGGCCTCGGCCGGGCGTGATCCCCGCCTCGCCCCTCGTCGTCGCGCGGCGCGCTAAGACGCCTGCGGCACATGGTAGCCAGCGCGGCTCGCTACACTGGTGTCACGCACACGCGTAAAGGAGACGCATATGGTCAAGGTTGTGATGGCTGGCGGCGGCACTGCCGGTCACGTGAATCCTCTACTGGCGACGGCGGCGCAGCTGCGCGACAGTGGCGCTGAGGTTGTCGTCCTGGGGACGAAGGCTGGTTTGGAGGCGGATCTGGTTCCCGCCGCAGGATTCCCGCTCGTGGAGATTCCCCGCGTTCCTTTGCCGAGGCGTCCCTCCCTGGCGTTCTTCACTCTGCCCGGTCGTTTCGCGGATGCTGTGAAGCGCTGCGCCCAGGCCCTTGAGGGCGCGGACGTCCTCGTCGGTTTTGGCGGCTACGTGTCGACGCCCGCGTACATCGCGGCGAAGCGCGCGGGTGTCCCGATCGTTATTCACGAGCAGAACGCGCGCCCCGGCCTGGCGAACAAGGTGGGTGCGCGCAACGCGAAGGTCGTCGCTCTGACCTTCCCCTCCTCTCCGCTGAAGGCACGCAACGGGGAGACGGTCGTGACGGGTCTGCCCCTGCGTGCGGCGATCGCCGAGCTGGCCAGCCGCCGCGCGGATGCGCAGGGCGGCGCCCAGGCGCGCCGGGAGGCAGCCGAGCGTCTCGGCGTCGACCCGGAGGCGCCGACGCTGCTGGTGACGGGCGGCTCCCTGGGAGCCCTGCACGTCAACGAGTCGATGACGGGTGCGGCGGACGCGCTGCCGGAAGGCGCGCAGGTCGTGCACCTGACGGGCCGCGGCAAGGACGAGCCCGTTCGCGCAGCTGTTGAGGCTGCCGGACTGTCGGACCGTTGGCATGTGATCGACTACCTGACGACGATGGAGGACGCGCTGGCCGTCGCGGATCTCGTCGTGTGTCGTTCGGGCGCGGGGACCGTGGCTGAGATGGAGGCCCTGGGCCTGCCGTGCATCTACGTGCCGCTGCCGATCGGCAATGGCGAGCAGCGTCTGAACGCGGCGGACCACGTGGCCGCCGGCGGCGCACAGCTCATCGACGACAAGGACTTCACGGCCGACTTCGTGCGCCGCAACGTCTTCCCTCTGCTGGGCTCGACCCGCCTGGCGGACATGGCGGCGGCGTCGCAGTCGCTGGGCCGCGCGGGAGCCGCCCGTGCGCTGGCGGATCTGGCTCTTGAGCAGGTGAAGGGGGCCGGCCATGAGTGAGCCGACGCTGCAGGATCGTTTCCATCTGATTGGTATCGGCGGTGCGGGCATGAGCGTCGTCGCGGAGCTGCTGGCTTCGCGAGGCGCCACGGTCGAAGGCTCTGACCGCGAGGAGTCCGCCGTTCTCGAGCACCTGCGCTCGGTGGGCGTCCGCGCTTTCGTCGGGCACGAGGCCTCGCACGTGGACCCGAGCTCCGTGGTCGTGGTCTCGACTGCGATCCGCGAGGACAATCCGGAGCTGGCGGTTGCGCGCGAGCGCGGCCAGCGGGTCATTCACCGCTCGCAGGCGCTTGCTCTTGCGGCGTCGGGCATGCGTTTCGTTGGTGTCGCCGGCGCGCACGGGAAGACGACGACTTCTGGCATGCTGGCGATCGCGCTGTCGGCGTGCGGGCTGGACCCGTCGGTGGCCGTGGGCGGCGTGCTGCCCCAGCTGGGCACCGGCGCGCACCTCGGTGGCGGGGACGTGTTCGTCGCCGAGGCCGACGAGTCGGACGGCTCGTTCCTGAACTACACCCCGGCGATCGAGATCGTCACCAACGTCGAGCCCGATCACCTGGATCGGTACCACTCCCGCGAGGAATTTGAGGAGATTTTCGTTGAGTTTGCGCGCCGGATGGTCCCCGGCGGCCTGCTGGTGACGTGCGCGGAGGACGAGGGAGCCGTTCGTCTGGCGCAATCGGCGCGCGCCGAGGGGCTTCGGGTCGTCACCTACGGTCGCGCTGATCATTCGCTATGCACCCCCGACGTTGTGATCGCTGATGTGCGTGTGGAGGCTCACGGGGCTGGCGCATCCCTGACATGGGGGGAACGCAGCGCATCGCTGGCGCTGAGCGTGCCGGGCGAGCACAACGTCCTCAATGCGGCCGCCGCGTGGGTGGCGGGCATTGAATGCGGGCTGGAGCCGCAGGTGATCGCCGAGGGGCTGGGAGAGTTTACCGGCGCTGCGCGTCGCTTCGAGGCGCGCGGCCAGGTCGGTTCGCGTCGCCTATTCGACGACTACGCCCACCACCCGACGGAGGTGGAGGCCGCGATCCGCGAGGCACATGTCGTGGCGGGCGAGGGGGATGTGACCGTCGTTTTCCAGCCGCACCTCTACTCGCGCACGCGCATCTTCGCGGAGCGTTTCGCCCAGGCGCTGTCGGGCGCGGACCACGTCGTGCTGACGGGCATCTACGGTGCCCGCGAGGATCCCGAGCCGGGAGTCGACTCGACCCTCATTTCCTCGCGTATCGAGGGCGCGTCCTACGTCGAGGACATGCACGAGGCCGCCCGCCTGGCCGCTTCGCTGACCCCCGAGGGCGGAGTGTGCCTGACGATGGGTGCCGGTTCGATCACTCACTGTGCGTCCGACGTGCTCGATGAGTGGAAGCGGATGAAGGCATGAGGCCACCGTCGCCGAGGCGCCCGGGGGGTGCTCGTTCCCACGAGGAAGAGCCGCCGCGCGTGGAGGAGGCCGCCGCATCCTTCGATGAGATCGTGTCCCCGTCTGCGGACGCGGAGACGCAGGAGTCGAAACGTCGTTCGTCCTCGCTCACGCAGCGCCGCCGCGCGCGTACGACCGTGGACCGTCCGATGCCCGTCGCCGATGCTGCGTCCCTGCTGGGCGGCGAGGAGGCAACGGATCTGGGGGACCGTCTGCGAGAGCGTACTCGCGCGCGCCGTATCCTCCTCGCTCGTCGCATCGCGCTCACGCTTGTGACGCTTGCGCTCGCAGCGGGAGGCGTGTGGGTTGCGTTCTTCTCGCCCGTGTTCGCGTTCTCATCGTCCGCAGTCGTTGTCTCTGGTGAGGACGGCACGCTGGTGACGGCTGACTCCGTGCGCTCGTCGATCGCGTCCTTCGAGGGCGTTCCGCTCACGCGCCTGAACACGCAGGCGGTAGCCCGCGCGGTCGAGTCCAACGTGGCGGTGCGCTCGGCGAGCGTGTCGCGTCGATGGCCGACGAGCCTGCGCGTGTCGGTGACGATGCGAACGGGAATGGCTGTCGAGGCCGCATCGGGTGGCTACTGGCTGGTGGACGATCAGGGCGTCGCCTTCCAGCAGGTTCCGTCGGCGGGGGATTATCCGCTCGCGACGCTCCCGGAGGACCGGGCGACCGGCGCGGCAGATATCGCCTCCGCGCTGGGTGCGCTGGACGAGGCCACGCGCGCCCAGGTGGCGTCCGTGACGTCGACGGGAACTCAGGTGAACTTCACGCTGCGCGGTGGCCAGACTGTCAAGTGGGGAACCCGTGGAGATGCGCCGCAAAAGGCGCGGGTGTTGGCCACTCTGCTGGCGAATGTTCAGGCGAGCACCTACGACGTGTCCTCGCCGAATCACCCTGTGACCAGTTAAGCCTTGTCTGTTGTCCGCGTGTTGGCTTGAAGGAATGCCCGCGGACCCCTAGGTTCTTTCCGACACGAAGCACGTTAAACATCAACCTTCAACTAGAGGTTGAGGGTCTGATGCAAGGGAGACATCCATGGCGACACCGCAAAACCACCTGGCAGTGATCAAGGTCGTCGGCGTCGGCGGCGGCGGAGTTAACGCCGTGAACCGAATGATCGAGGTCGGCCTCAAGGGCGTTGAGTTCATTGCCGTCAACACTGATGCGCAGGCTCTGCTCATGTCCGATGCCGAGACCAAGCTCGACATCGGCCGCGAACTGACGCACGGCCTGGGCGCCGGCGCGGATCCGGCCGTCGGCCGTAAGGCTGCGGAGGATCACATCGACGAGATCACCGCCGCGCTTGAGGGTGCGGATATGGTGTTCGTGACCGCTGGTGAGGGCGGTGGCACCGGTACCGGTGCGGCCCCCGTCGTCGCCAAGATCGCCCGCGACGCTGGCGCTCTGACGGTTGGTGTCGTGACCCGACCCTTCTCGTTCGAGGGCAACCGCCGTGCGGCTCAGGCCGAGGGCGGCGTGACGACCCTGCGCGAAGAGGTCGACACCCTGATCGTCATCCCGAACGACCGTCTCCTGGAGATCTCCGACGCGAACATCTCCGTGCTCGACGCTTTCCGTGCTGCCGACCAGGTGCTTCTCTCCGGTGTCCAGGGCATCACCGAACTGATCACCACCCCCGGCCTCATCAACGTCGACTTCAACGACGTCAAGTCGGTCATGAAGGACGCCGGTTCGGCCCTCATGGGTATCGGTGCGGCCACCGGCGAGGATCGCGCGCTGCGCGCCGTCGAGAGCGCCATCTCCTCTCCGCTGCTGGAAGCCTCGATCGACGGCGCCCACGGCGTGCTCATGTTCTTCCAGGGTGGCTCCGACCTCAGTCTGCAAGAGGTCTACAGCTCCTCGCAGCTCGTGCGCGAGGCAGCCCACCCCGAGGCGAACATCATCTTCGGTAACGTCATCGACGATGCTCTGGGTGACGAGATCCGCGTGACCGTCATCGCCGCTGGCTTCGACGAGGCCGCGGATGCGGCCATGTCGCGCCCGAACGTCTCCCGCGTGTCCGCTCCGGTGGCTCAGCAGCGTCCCGCTGCCCCCGAGGCCAAGGCACCGGCTGCCGAGACCACTCGCATCACCCAGCTGTCGACGCGCCGCCCGCAGCACCGCGCCGACGTCGCGGCTCCCGTGCGTGAGGCCACTCCGGCCCCCGTCGAGACGCCCGCTGAATACGAGGAGTCCGAGTCTGAGCACTCCTTCGAGGTTCCTCGCGTCTACCCCGAGGCGCCCGAGAAGGAAGAGCTGGATATTCCTCCCTTCCTGCGCTGATGAGTGACAAGCTCTGGGCCGGTGCCCGGGTCCACCTCGCCGAGGTGGACCCGGGCACCGGTGCGCTATGCGGCAACGTTGGCCTGCATGTGGGCGACCAGGAGTCGCTCGTGCGCGATCGTCGGCGCGCCCTGGCGGATATGCTCGGGCGCGAGATTGTCTGGATGGATCAGACCCATTCGACCCGGGTGGAACTCATTGTTCGTGGCGAGATCGCGCCCACCCTGGCGGCGTCCGGAGAGGCACTCGCTCAGCCCGCGACGGGGGAGTGGGGGCCCGTCGATGCGGACGGTATCATCATCGATGCGCGCAACTGGCAGGGTGCTCCCGCCCTCGCCGTGCAGACCGCGGATTGCTTGCCCGTCGTTTTCTCCGCCGCCTCCGGCCAGATCGTCGCAGCCGTGCACGCGGGTCGGCGCGGCCTGCTCGGAGGAATCCTTGAGGAGACCGCCCAGCGCATCCGCAGCCTCGACGATGGACCGATCAACGCTTTGATCGGCCCGGCGATCTGCGGGCGCTGCTACGAGGTGCCCGCCGACATGGCAGACGACAGCGAAGCGCTCATACCCGGCATCCGTTCTGTCACGTCGTGGGGCACTCCTGCACTCGACCTGCCGCGCGCTGCGGCCTCGTCCCTGGCGGCCCGGGGCGTGAGAGTGGACATTGATGAGCGCTGCACCCTCGAGGACGCCGGCCTCTTCTCGTATCGCGCAGACTCGTCCTGCGGCCGCCAGGCGCTTATCATCGTCCCTGCCTGAGGCACCCATGCCGTCGAGAGAGCCGCGGGTCGGTGGCTTTCCTGCGCCCGGATGTCGGTGCAGAAATGCCTGGTGATGAGGCTCGCCGGTGCGGTCCTCGCGACGCGCCGAGCGCCCTGCCCGGCGATGCCGCTCGGTAACTGTAGCTTGTGGCTATGCATCGGCTGAAGGAGGAACAATGAGCGAGTCGTTCGGTGCACGCGCACGTAAGTTCATGGGCTGGTACTCAC
>ERZ772952.294-NODE-294-length-11444-cov-4.45122_pt1 | contig 11444 bp, 8 predicted proteins | sample MGYA00580686_ERZ772952 | MGnify/ENA primary metagenome ERZ772952 (study PRJEB29015, sample SAMEA2738074) | human oral metagenome | biome: human oral; feature: human-associated habitat; material: saliva | place: China | collected 2213 ... | reverse complement strand
AGCTGCTCAAAACCACATCGTCTTGTTCCAACCTCAGATTCCACAAAATACGGGCAATATTGCACGGACCTGTGCGGCAACCAATTCTCCCTTACATATTATTCGTCCCATGGCTTTTCCGATCGATGATCGCAAAATGAAGCGAGCAGGACTTGATTATTGGGACAAGCTGGATGTCCGCTTTTATGATAGCCTGGAAGAGTTTATGGAAGCGGCGCGCGACGGTCAGGTACACCTAGTGTCCAAGTTTGCAAATCAGACCTATTCGGATGTTTCTTATCAGGATGGGAAGTCCCATTATTTCTTGTTTGGACGCGAGGATAAAGGTTTGCCGGAAGATTTTATGCGCCAGCACGAGGAGAAGGCCATTCGCATTCCGATGAATGATGAGCATGTCCGTAGTTTAAATGTCTCCAATACTGTCTGCATGATTGTCTATGAGGCACTCCGCCAGCAAGGTTTTAAGGGGCTGGAGTTGAGCCATCGTTATGAGCACGACAAGCTCAAATAAGAACGAAAAATTAAAACCCGAACGATGTAATCCATGACGTTACAAAAACTTGCCTAGGCAAGTTTTTTTTGTTATCATAAAAGGGTCTTCAGGGCAGGGTGTAATTCCCGACCGGCGGTGACTTTTACGAGGAAATGTTCTTTTCCATACTCTAAAAGAAGTCCGCGAGCGCAAGCTGATGTGGTGTGACTCCACAACCGACAGTATAGTCTGGATGGGAGAAGACGAGAGACGAATAGACTGACATCTATTCTGATCTGTTTAGAGCTGATGTATGAAAATGGAACGTTAGGGTCTAAGACTGACTAACGGCATGTTTCGATGGAGACCAGCTAAAGTAACTAGAATAGTTTCTAGTTTAAGCTTTGTTTAAATAGTTTAGAGTAGAATGATGGAGTAGACGTCTTTCCAGCTTCTCTAATTTTTAAAAAATTGGAGGAACCTGTTATGACAAATACACGTAAACTGACCCTAGTGGCTGTTTTATCCGCTTTATCTTTTATTTTGATGTTCTATCAATTTTCTTTCTTGATAGATTTCTTCAAAATTGATTTGAGTATCATCGCCATTTTGTTGGCCTTGGTCCTGTTGGATTTTAAAAGTGCCGTTTGGGTGACCTTGATCCGATCTGTCCTTAAGTTAGCCCTTAATAATAAGGGGCTTGAAACCTTGATCGGATTACCAATCAATATCATTGGAGTTCTTGTTTTTGTTCTTGCTTTTGCATGGATTTGGAACAAGGAACGGACCCATGGTCGATTTGTCTTGGCAACGATTGTTGGAACGATCAGCTTGAGTATCACGATGGTATTGGTGAACTATGTCTATGCAATCCCTTTGTATGCTCGTTTTATGAACTATGATATTTCGAAAACACTAGGGCTTGTCCACTATTTAGCCGCAATGGTTGCACCGTTTAACCTGATCGAAGGGGTGATTTGGGCCATCGCATTTGGGTTGATCTATACCTTATTGCAACCGATTTTAAAAAAATATGAAAAATAAACAACAACATTGGGCGAAGGCAAGCTTCGCCCTTCTCATTTTTGTCATTCTTGGGTATGTGATTCGCTTTTACCCGCAACAATTAACAGGCTTTGATAGCACGATTCAGTCTGCTATTCGAGGCGATCTGCCTGCAGCACTGACGGCCTTCTTTACCAAGGTGACCCATGTCATGGATACCAAGATCATTGTCATCTGGGTGGGTCTTCTGCTAGCGGTCTTTGCCTATAAGAAATGGTACAGTGAAGCTCTTTTTCTAGGGAGCAATCTGGTATTGACGGGTCTTTTAGTTCTTCTTCTAAAGAATATCTACCAGAGACCGAGACCAAGTATTCTTCATCTAGTAGAGGAAAAAGGCTTTTCTTTCCCGAGTGGTCATTCACTGGCGTCTACCCTTGTTTTGGGAAGTTTGATCATTATAATCGGCCAACATGTAAAAAATAAAACAGCCTGCTATTGCCTTCAAGGCTTGCTGGTTCTGGGAATCGTGACCATTGTGGTTTCCCGCGTTTATGTCGGGGTCCACTATCCATCAGACGTTCTTGGCAGTATGATTTTGGGCCTTGCTGTCTTACAGTTTGAGTATCCCTTGTATGATCGCTTGCGATTTCAATGGCGCTTTACAGGCAAGCAAAAATAAACATCTAACAACTAGGAGTTGAACTCGCGTTTTGAGTTCGACTCTTTTTTTTGCTATAATGAAGGGTATGAAATCCTACAATACCTTGAATGATTATTATCGAACCTTATTTGGAGAAAAGACCTTTAAAGTCCCTATTGATGCAGGCTTTGATTGTCCCAATCGAGACGGAACAGTCGCCCATGGTGGCTGTACTTTTTGTACGGTCTCGGGTTCAGGAGATGCCATTGTGGCCCCAGAAGCTCCGATTCGAGAACAGTTTTACAAAGAGATTGATTTTATGCATCGGAAATGGCCAGATGTGAAGAAGTACCTGGTCTATTTTCAAAATTTCACCAATACCCACGATAAAGTGGAAGTCATTCGAGAGCGGTATGAACAGGCCATTAATGAACCAGGAGTGGTAGGAATCAACATTGGTACGCGTCCGGACTGTTTACCAGATGAGACCTTGGCCTACCTAGCAGAGCTGACAGAGCGCATGCATGTGACGATTGAGTTGGGTCTTCAGACGACTTATGAAACGACTTCTGAATTGATCAATCGGGCCCATAGTTATGACCTCTATGTTGAAACAGTCAAGCGGATTCGTAAACAGGTGCCCAAGGCAGAGATCGTCTCCCATTTGATCAATGGCCTTCCTGGGGAGACGCATGAGATGATGGTGGAAAATGTTCGCCGTTGTGTGACCGATAATGAAATTGATGGCATCAAGTTGCACCTCTTGCATTTGATGACCAATACACGGATGCAACGGGACTATCATGAAGGACGACTTCAACTCATGAGCCAGGAGGAGTATGTCAAGGTCATCTGTGACCAGTTGGAGATTATCCCCAAACACATCGTCATCCACCGGATTACAGGGGACGCGCCAAGGGATATGTTGATTGGCCCTATGTGGAGCCTCAACAAATGGGAAGTCCTAAACGCCATTGAAACTGAAATGCGTCGGCGTGGAAGTACCCAAGGATGTAAGCTAGAAGAAAAGGAGACTGCTGATGCTTCGACCACTTGAAATGGCCCATCAATTTTTAGCAGAAGTCATCACCAAAGAAGATGTGGTGGTGGATGCGACCATGGGAAATGGACATGATACGGCCTTTTTAGCCCAACTAGCAGGCCAGGTCTATGCCTTTGATATTCAAGAGCAGGCACTTGTCAATACCCAAGAAAGATTGGAAAAGTTGGGACTTCAACATGTCCGGTTGATTTTGGATGGCCACCAGCATGTGGACCAATATGTGGAGACCATCAAAGCAGCTATTTTTAATCTGGGTTATCTGCCATCTGCGGATAAATCGGTCATTACTCTTCCAGCTACCACGATTGAAGCGATGGAGAAAATTTGTGTTCGCCTAGAAAAAGGTGGGCGAATGGCTATTATGATCTATTATGGTCATGAGGGAGGAGACATCGAGCGTGATGCAGTGCTGGACTTTGTCAGTCAGCTCCCTCAAAAAGACTATACAGCGACCATCTACCGGACACTGAATCAAGTGAATCAGCCACCGTTTTTGGTCATGATCGAAAAATTAGAAAGCTACCGTCATGGATAAAGAATATTTAAAGAATAAAATTGAAGGATTGAGACATCATTTTGTCGAATCAACCATCCACGAGCGTGCAATGGGTTTTTATGATGAAGCTCATATGACCAAAAAGATGCTCAAAATAAAAAAGAAATTGGTTTCGCTTGAGATGGAACGGTCCCAAAAGAAGATTGAGCACAAGGATGTAACCAAGACAGACCAAAAGATTGCGGAGTTAAAACAGCAATTTGAGACCTACTGCCAAGAACGCTAGGGAGGGAGTGATATGGAACTACTCCTTTATGCAGTGATCTTTTCGATGATTTTGATCATCTCAAATGCCACGAATAAACTTGTGCCGAGTCTTCCTCTACCCTTGATTCAAATTTTACTAGGGATTGGTTGGGCTCTCTTTGTGCCAGAAGAAAATTTTCATCTGGATACCGAGCTCTTTCTGGCCTTGGTCATTGGCCCTCTCTTATTTCGAGAAGCAGAAGAAGCAGATATTACTTCCGTCTTAAAGCACTGGCGGATCATCCCCTATTTGATTTTCCCAGTGATTTTTATCTCAACCATTAGTTTGGGCTGGGCAGCTCACTCCTTGTGGCTGAGCCTTCCATTAGCAGCCTGTATGGCAGTTGGGGCAGCCCTTGGGCCTACCGACTTAGTAGCCTTTGCTTCCCTGTCTGAGCGCTTTAGCTTTCCAAAGCGGGTTTCGAATATCTTAAAAGGCGAAGGATTACTAAATGATGCCTCTGGTCTAGTCGCCTTTCGAGTGGCCTTGGCAGCTCTTGCGACCGGGAGTTTCTCTCTTGGAGAGGCAGGGATTTCCTTAGGAATCTCCATTATTGGAGGATTTGCGGTGGGGATCTTGACGGCCTTTGTGAACCGGTGGCTGCAAACCTTGCTCTTGAGTGTTCGCGCCAGTGATATTGCTAGTGAATTGTTATTAGAACTGAGTCTCCCTTTGTTGACCTTCTTCTTAGCAGAAGAACTCCATGTCTCTGGTATCATTGCAGTAGTTGTGTCAGGAATCCTAAAAGCCAGTCGCTTTAAGCACATTACCCTCCTTGAAGCGCGGGTAGATACTGTGAGTCATACTGTCTGGAATACGGTCAACTTTATCTTAAATGGGTCGGTCTTTGTCATCTTAGGAATGGAATTGGAAATGATTTCCAAGCCCATCTTAAGTAGTCCCATTTACAATAATCTGCTTTTAGTTCTTTCTGTCTTTTTGTTGACAGCCTTGCTCTTTTTGATTCGTTTTGTCATGGTTTACCTCTTTTATTGGTACCGAACTGTTCGATTAAAAAAATCGTTGAGAAATTATCTAAAAGATGCCTTATTGCTGACCTTTTCGGGTGTGAAGGGAACGGTTTCGATTGCGACGATTCTTTTGATTCCAACCAAGATCGAAAAAGAATACCCTATCCTACTCTTTTTAGTGGCAGGAGTTACCCTTGTCAGCTTTATTGCTGGCTTAGTGGTACTTCCAAAATTATCAGAAGACAAGGAAGAAACCAATGACTACCTGATGCAGATCGCGATTTTAAATGATGTCGTCATGGAATTAGAAGCAGACCTAAAGAATAGCAAGCACAAGGGACCCTTGTATGCGGCGATTGATAACTACCATGGTCGCATAGAAAACTTGATTCTGGTCCAAGAAAACAGGCTCATTCAAAAGGACTGGGAACAGTTGAAGCTCCTGATTTTGAGTATTGAAAGTGACGGCTTGGAACAGGCTTATGAAGAAGGGAAGATTCGAGAGCGGGGCTACCGCGTCTACCAACGCTATCTTCGCAATATGGAGCAACGTGTCAATCGCAATCTTTCGTCTCGCTTAACCTATTACCTCTTGGTGTCTTTCCGCCTTTTGCGTTTATTCGTTCATGAGATCTTAACTTTTGGGTCTGGCTTGCGAAACTGGTGGACCCGAGAAGACAGCAAGTTAGAGGCCATTGATTATGACCAGATTGCGGCCCTTTATCTGGCCAATACGGAAATCATCATCGAAAGTTTGGAAGACCTCAAGGGGGTTTATCGGAGCAGTTTGCTCTCTTTCCTACAAGAATCTCGTCTGAGAGAGACAGCTATTATTACCAGTGGGGCCTTTGTGGAGCGGGTTATTAATCGCGTGAAACCAAATAATATCGATGAAATGTTGAGAGGCTATTATTTGGAGCGTAAGATTATTTTTGAATATGAAGCGCAACACCTGATTACTGCCAAGCAAGCGCGCCGTATGCGACAAAATGTCAATGAATTAGAAAGCTATTCCCTAAGAGAAAGTGCCAATACTCTTCCATACGATTTGATCGAGTATGCACGGAATCGTTGAGATAAGAGTAAAAGAGGCTGGGACAAAAGTCCTAGCCTCTCAATTATTTTTGGATTGTCGATCAAGACGCAGTGGTTGAGTGGACTCTACTACGCTGATTTCATCAGCTTTTACAGCCCTACTCAACTGTGCGGAGGTGGGACGATGAAATCGAATTCTAACGAATTACCGATTTCTGTCCCACTCTCTTTTTGCTTTATTCATTTTCTTTTCAGTGTGCGATTTCTGGTTTGACAAAGAGTCGCTCATCACCAAGATCAATAAGGGATACTGGTGCTTCATAAAATTGGCTAAGGACATGAGGAGTTAGGATCTTTTCCTTTGGTCCTTGCTCGACCACTTGGCCATGTTTGAGTAAGAGGACATGGGTCATGTCTGTTGTAATTTCCTCGGCATGGTGGGTGACGTAGATCATGGTAGGCGCGTGATCCAGTTGTTTGATATGATGGATCTGACGGAGGAGCTTTTCTCTGGCAAAGAGATCCAATCCACTAGAAGCTTCGTCAAAAATGATCAGATCTGGCTGGTCCATGAGGCTTCGTGCAATGAGAACGGTCTGCTTTTCTCCCTGGGAGAGCTCACGGTATTTGCGGCCGATCAAAGAGCTAGCCCCAATTGAAGTTAGCATATCCCGTGCCCAGTTCAGTTCTTCTTCCCCGTATGCAGCATATAAGATACTACTCTTGTATTGACCAGTTAGGACAATTTGCTCTGTCAAAAGATGTTCTGGCAGTCTTTCTGAAATGAAGGAGCTAACGATCCCAATACGCTTACGTAACTCAGGAATACCCCCTTCTCCAAAGCGGGTTCCAAGGACCGTTACCTGGCCAGAACTAGCCCAGTATTCAGACATGAGCAGTTTGAGGAGGGTCGATTTTCCTGCTCCATTTAAGCCTAAAATCGCCCAACATTCATTTTCTTTTACTTGCCAGTTAATCTTTTTTAAAAGGGCTTTTCCATTGCGGATCAAATTGACGTCTTGTAGTTCAATCAAATTATTCATAACTTCATCCTTTTGATTAAAATCTCCTTTATTCTATCATAAAATATGGTAGAATAGAAAACAGGAGGTAAGGAATGTTTCGAAATAGTAAATTGTTATTCTGGACATGTGAGATCTTATTATTGACGGTGATTTTCTATATTTGGAAATCAATGGGGACTTTAATTTCTCCATTTGTATCTGTTCTGAATACCATCCTCTTACCATTTTTAATTGCAGGTTTTTTATATTACATTACCAATCCGATTGTTGAATTGTTAGAAAAACACTTAAAAATCAAGCGTGTGTTTGGGATTTTGATCACCTTAGTACTGTTGTTTGGGATCATTGGTCTAGGGATCTTTTATTTGCTCCCCATCTTAATCAATCAGTTAACCAGCTTGATTAATTCAACTCAAGGACTATACTGGGAAGTCCAAAGTTTGGTTCGAAAACTTTCGACCAATCCTTTGTTCCAGAATGTAAATATCCAATCGACGATTCAACAGTTGAATCTCTCTTATATGGATATCCTACAAAATCTCTTAAATAGTGTGACCAACAGTTTGGGAAGTGTGGTTAACACCATTGTCAATACGGTCTTTATCTTGATCATGACCCCCGTCTTCTTGGTTTATTTCTTGGTCGATGGGAAGAAATTATTGCCGATGTTGGAGCGTACCATTTTACGCAATGACAAACTCCACATTTCAAGCCTCTTGATTAGTTTGAATGAAACGGTCTCTCGCTATATTAGTGGGATTTCGATCGATGCCTTTATCATTGGAACCCTAGCCTACATTGGCTATAGTTTTATTGGATTGAAGTACGCTTTGGTCTTTGCCATTTTTTCTGGATTAGCCAACCTCATTCCATATGTAGGACCAACCATCGGCTTGATTCCGATGATCATCACCTATGCCTTCACAGATATGGATATGATGATCAAAGCAGTCGTTTACATGTTGATTATCCAGCAGATCGATGGGAATATTCTTTATCCGCGTATCGTTGGAGGCGTGATGAAGGTTCACCCGATTACCATTATGGTTCTCTTATTGCTCTCAAGTAATATTTACGGCATTATCGGGATGGTCGTTGCGATTCCAGTCTATTCGATTGGAAAAGAAATTGTAAAATTCTTGGTGAATCTTTATGATAACCACCGTGCTGCTAAGGAACAGAAGAAAAAAGAAGAATTTGGTATCATTAATAAATCATAGACTCTAGCGCCTATATGGGCCTTAGAGTCTTTTTTGTACATTTTTTTGAAAAATGCTGGAAAAAAGTCAACAAGTGCTATGAAATGTGTTAAAATATAAGTGATTTTGAAAGAAAATATGAAAAGGTAGGAAAAGATGAGACTGCTCTTATCGAAAAAACAGAGACGCCAATTGCAATTGTTGGAAATCCTGATTAAGGAAAAAAGATGGTTCCACTTGAAAGAGTTGGCCAAGCGTTTGGATTGTACAGAACGTTCGTTAAAAGAAGATTTGTCTAATCTTCGTAGTACATTTGATGACTTTTTAATTGAATCCTCTACCAATGGGATCAAGATCAGTTATGAGGATTCGGTTGGGCTTGAGGTGATTTACCATCACTTTTTTAAAGAATCACAAGCCTTTGCTTTGATTGAATATCTCTTTTTCAACAAGGATGTTTCCAATGAATATATTTGCAGAAAGTTTGATTTGAGTTACCAATCTTTCTACCGCTTGATTCGGACGATTAATCAGAAGCTTCAAACCAAATACAATGTAAAGATTGATTTGAAACCCTTGAATCTTGTCGGGGATGAGATTGACGTTCGTTTCTTTTATGCCCAATATTTTGCGGAACGTTATTACTACATGGAGTGGCCTTTCCCAGAATTTAAGGAAGAGGCGGTGACCGATTTGATCACCTTCTTCTTCAAGCTCTATGGCTATCCATTGACCTTCTCTGTCCTCAGGTCTTATAAAGTTCTCTTGACAGTCTACTTGTCACGGATTAAGCAAGGTTACTTCATCGACATGCCAACGAACTATGATGTGTATAAGGACCAGTATCAAGGGGTGACCAATGTCGAGGAGATGTTGCGCTACTTTAGCTTGCAGTTGGGTGTCGAGTTGAATGAAAAAGTGCTGGAACAGTTCTTTATTATCTTTATTCAAGAGAATTTCTATTTCAGTCCAGAAAGCTTGATCGAAGCTGCAGAAACGGATCCTTATGCCAAAGAATCGACTAGACTCATCAAAGATATGTTCAAGGATCTATGCTATACCTATGATTTAGACATTGAAAATCTTGATGAGATGTTGATGCATGTCCATAACACGTCTCATCTCGATCGGAAGGAATTATTCTCTGAGTTTCTCTTGTTTGATACCAAGACCAATACCAACGAAGATTTCATGAGCATCTTCCCAGCCTTCTATGATGATTTGAAGGAGCATATCATCACTTATATGAAGACCATGAAGCATGATCTGAATGATGAGATCATCAAGCACATGATCTATACGGTCTATACTCACTGGGAACGTCTCTTACCGCAGTTATTGCGCCGTCGGAAGTCCATTAAGGTCTTGATTATCAGTCGTTTTGACGATCACCATGCCAAATCCATGATCGATTTCCTTGATTTCTACTGTACGGATAACTTTGAATTTACGCAGATGATCAAGTACAATCTGACAGTAGATGATATTGAAGCTTCGGATGCAGATGTGGTGGTGGCCAACTTTATGATGCCTGAATTAAAGAAAAAACCATTTATTTGTACAAGTAGTCTCTCATCGCTTGAGCTGGTTGAAAAACTCAATGCCTTCTTTTATGATTTTACCAGTGCAGAACACTAAAGACAAAGCCTTCTTAGAAACTTTCCTTAGGTGAGTACGGACGTCAGCGAACTTCGAAGAAGTTCCATGACTAATTAAGATACAAAGGGCGTTCGCGGATAAAGTCAAAATAGGAAGTTTGACGCAGAATCTTTAGATTCTAGGAAAACTTATCTTTTTGACACGATCCGTAGCCCGTGTTCAATTCATTTTGGACCCCTTCGCTTTTTAATTTTTTAGGCTCAGGCTAAAACAGTTTCCCAAACTGTTTTACTCCCAAAACTCCCGAGTGCTAGAAACAATCGTGTTTCTAGCACTTTTCTCACGGCGAAAAGTTTCAGTGTAGGTTTGAATGAAACTGATTATATAGATTGTTTTAAGTTTTCAGCGTCACTTAGGTTATTTTATGTGAAAAAAACAATATGTTTACATTCTAAAATCAGGACTTGTTCCTGATTTTTTGATGGTAAAAAAAGAAAATTTTATAGAAGAATGCAGGCTCTCCTATTTTGTGGTATAATATACAATATTATATACTGGAGGAAATTATCCATGGAAGACCCTGGCAGTCAGGAAATTTTACTGGAAGTTATTTTATTGATTGTTTTGACATTATTGAACGCCTTTTTCTCGGCGACTGAAATGTCAATGGTATCGTTGAATCGCTCTCGTGTAGTGCAAAAAGCTGAAGAAGGAGATAAAAAATACATTCGTCTTCTTAGCGTATTGGAACAACCGAACCATTTCTTATCCACTATTCAGGTGGGGATCACCTTGATTACCATCTTATCTGGGGCGAGTCTTGCAGAAAGTCTCGGTCATGTCATTGCTGGATGGATGGGCAATACTAAAACGGCTCTTGCAACTGGAAGCTTTTTATCTCTAGCATTTTTGACTTATATTTCGATCGTATTTGGTGAACTCTATCCGAAACGAATCGCTATGAACTTGAAAGATGAGTTGGCTGTTCGAACAGCTCCGATTGTGATTCTATTAGGAAAAATTGTCAGCCCCTTTGTTTGGTTGCTTTCAGCATCGACCAACCTTTTGAGCCGTATCACGCCAATGGAATTCGATGATCCGGATGAAAAGATGACGCGGGATGAAATCGAGTATATGCTGACCAATAGTGAAGCAACACTAGATGCGGACGAGATTGAGATGCTCCAAGGGATCTTTTCATTAGATGAAATGGTAGCGCGTGAAGTCATGGTGCCACGGACAGATGCCTTCATGGTTGATATCAATGATGATACCAAAGAAATTATTGAAAGTATCCTTAAGCAAAACTTTTCACGGATTCCTGTCTATGATGATGACAAGGACAATGTCATCGGCCTCATCCATACCAAACGTCTCTTGAACGAAGGATTTATCAATGGCTTTGATAATATTGTCTTAAGAAAGATTTTACAAGAACCTTTGTTTGTTCCAGAAACCATTTTTGTGGATGATCTTTTGAAGGAATTGCGTAATACGCAAAATCAAATGGCCATTCTACTCGATGAATATGGTGGGATGTCTGGTTTGGTTACTCTTGAAGACCTCTTGGAAGAAATCGTCGGTGAAATTGACGATGAGACTGACAAAGCGGAAATTGATGTCTTTGAAATT
>ERZ772952.292-NODE-292-length-11502-cov-5.04298_pt1 | contig 11502 bp, 6 predicted proteins | sample MGYA00580686_ERZ772952 | MGnify/ENA primary metagenome ERZ772952 (study PRJEB29015, sample SAMEA2738074) | human oral metagenome | biome: human oral; feature: human-associated habitat; material: saliva | place: China | collected 2213 ... | reverse complement strand
CGCCGTGGGGAATCCCCGCGAGGACGGCTACCATCCGCTGGCCACGCTCTTTTCTTCGGTCAATATCTACGAAACCGTAACCGCACGCGATGGTCAGAAACCAGGAATTACCCTGAGCCTGGATATTGTGCCTGAGTCCCTGGTCGATCAGCAGCACCGCTCCGGAGAATTTGACCCCGCAGAGGTGCCGTTGAACGAGAAGAATCTGGTGTATCGTGCAGCTGTTGCTATGGCGCAGGCGCATGAGCTCACTGTGAATGATCTCAACCTGCACCTGCATATCGATAAGGCCGTTCCCGTGGCTGGGGGCATGGCGGGCGGTTCGGCAGATGCCGCCGCCGCGCTTCTTGCAGTCGACCAGTATCTTTACGAGAAACGACTGACCGAACGCACCCTCGGACTTGAAGAGCTGCTTGCCTTAGCTGCGCCGTTGGGGGCCGATGTGCCCTTCGTAGTGCGTGCCGCGTTCCCGCTGGGCGGGTTAGCCGTGGGGGAGGGCACCGGAACCGAGCTGAGCATCGTAGAGCTGCCCGAAGACATGATTCCGCTCGACATTGTGCTGGTCGCCGCCTCAGAGGGGCTCTCGACCCCGCAGGTTTTCGGTGAACTAGACGCGGGTCGTGCCGCCGGGCGCTACCCCGAAGATGATACACTTATAGTGCCTTCGGGCTTACTACATGCACTCACTCAAAACGAGGCTCCTATTGCACGTCTGCACGAGGTTGGTCGGCAGCTGCGTAATGATCTGCAAGCACCAGCTGTGACCCTAGCATCCGAGCTTGAAACTATTTTGACCATGGATAATGAGAGCATAGTTGAGGCGTTTGTCTCTGGCTCTGGGCCTACCGTGGCTATTCTTGTTGAGGACGCACCCGCAGCTGATGAGCTCGCTGCGGCTCTTCGCCGCCGCGGACGTTTTGCTATAGCAACTCAGACCCCAGCGGAGATTGCACGGGAGCTTCCCTACAGTACATAAGGAAATAGTTCATCATGAAAATGTTGTCAATACTGGCGGAGCCGTTCACCCGGTACCAAGGGGAGGTTTATCTTACAGATAGGACATTACACAGCTTGGCGGAAACGACTAAACATATGGAGCTGTTGGTGGCCTCTGTACAAGGGGTACAAGAATATGATAGCCCTACATTTCCTCGTAACCTGGATAAGGTAAGTGATTACCTTCCAAACAACTCTATTTACCTTGAATTACCTACCTCTGATTTAATAGAAAGATTATCTCCTGATATTATTAGCACTTTAGGAACTCCTGTCGTTAAACCCATTGAAGTTCAGAATATTCCTGTATGCTACAGTATCGAATTTACCTCAAAAACTCGTTTAGACGCATATTATTCACAGCCAAATATCAGTCTTATTGATAAAGTTCGAATTTATGTTGGGGAGAAGCGACAAAATAAAAAATTTAAACAGCTTATTTATAATGCATCAGGAATAGAGATTAATGGTGACGGTGCATATAAAGAATATGGTTCTCTTAACCCACATACGATTCGATATTACGATCACCGCATATATCAACATGATCTAGATAGTGTTCAGATATCTACGCAGCCTAAGAACGGTGCAGGGATTACAGTAGCGTTCTCAGGGCGATGGACTGCTATTAAAGGGACTGATCTTTTTCTTGAGATTGCAGCACGTACATATACTCTGAACCCTGATATACAATTCGTTATTATGGGCGATGGTGAATACCGTGAACTGGTACAAGAATATCAGTACCCAAACCTGCTGAATTTAGGATTTATAAAATTTGACCCTGAGTGGAAAAAATATGTACGTGATTATGTAGATATAATGCTCTTGCCGCACCGCCAGGGTGACCCATCCTGCACATACTTTGAAAGCTTAGGGATGGGGGTTCCTGTCGTGGGCTTTTCCAATGATACTCTCACCCCTTTGGTGGAACGGGGAGTGGGCTGGGAATTTTCACGTTTTGATGTATCTGCCGTTGCTCAGAAAATAGTTGAGTTAAACCGTGATTACGCCCAAGTTACCCAACGAGCTTTGCAGGCACATAAATTTATGTCAGATAAAAGTTTCGAAAAAACTAACCGTATGCGTGCGGAGCACATGATGAATGTGGTTCGAAGGTAAATATATTTTGTATGACAGATAATTCATATGTGTAGGCATCGGATCATAGTTATATAGAAGTGTGAAGGTGACGAAAACGTTGCTGAACTTAATCCAGGGTACAAGGAGTACTTTTGTGCTGGGTACTACTTTAGTGTCACTGCTTAGGGGTCAATAGAGTCACTATTGAGGGTGTCCGTGGGCGCCCTCCTTGGTCTAGCAAAAGGCTCTTGATGTGAATAAAGTGTTGGAAAAGTTTGCTTTTCACATCAAGGCTCTTTTAGTGGGGGATTGGGCTACCCGAGGAGTTCCGAGAGCTCTAGCCAGCGCATCTCTAGCTCGTCGATCTCATCCTGAAGCGCCTGCTGTTTTTGCCCTAGGTCGGCAAGCCCGGCGTAATCGGCGGGGTCGTGCATGCTCATCTGCTCGGAGAGCTTGCTCTGTTCCTCGCCCAATTTTCCGAGGCGACGCTCAATCGCGGCGGATTCCTTCTGCGCCGCGCGTGCCTGCGCCCCCGATACTTTCGGTGTGCTCTTGGGATCAGGGTTCGTTGATGCAGCCTGGCCGCCAGAAACCGAAGAATCGTTCTTTTTTGTTGGGACGGATGCAGCGCCCGTAACACCGGCGGCAGAACCGCCCCGACCCGCTGCAGAAAGTGCCAAATACTCGTCCACCCCACCGGGCAGATGCCGGAAGGAACCGTCAATCACCGCATACTGCTGATCGGTCACACGCTCCATGAGGTAACGGTCGTGAGAAACCACCAGCAGGGTGCCGGGCCAGGTATCGAGCAGATCCTCCATTGCCGCCAGCATATCGGTATCCAAGTCGTTTGAAGGCTCGTCCAGAATCAGCACATTCGGCTCGTCCAAGAGAATGAGCATAAGCTGTAACCGTCGCTTCTGCCCACCCGACAGATCTTTCACCGGGGTAGAAAGCTGCGCGCTCGTAAAACCTAGCCGTTCCAACATCTGCGAGGGCGACATCTCTTTACCGTCGGCAATATAGCTGCGCTTCTTGCGGCCGATCACATCAGACACGCGGTCGTTCTCAACCTCTTTAAGCTCATCCAGCTGCTGGGTGAGGGTGGCAACCTTGACGGTCTTACCGCGTTTCACACGCCCCTCAGTCGGTTCCAAAGAGCCGGTGACCAGAGCAAGTAAGGTCGATTTTCCGGCACCATTCACGCCCAAAATACCGGTGCGCTCACCCGGTGCAATCCTCCACGTTACGCGACGCAGCACCTCACGTTTGCCGTCGGGCAGCGAAGAATCCTCAAAGGTGACCGAGACGTTTTCGAGATCCACCACGTCCTTACCCAAACGGGAGACCGCCATCTGCTTGAGCTCCACGGTATTACGCACCGGAGGAACATCGGCAATCAGCGCATTCGCCGCATCAATGCGGAATTTTGGCTTTGAGGTGCGTGCCGGGGCACCGCGACGCAGCCATGCCAACTCTTTACGCATCAGGTTCTGACGCTTTGCCTCCGCGGCGGCCGCCTGCCGATCGCGCTCCACACGCTGCAGAATATAAGCCGCATACCCGCCCTCAAAAGGTTCCACGATCTTATCGTGAACCTCCCAGGTGTCGGTACTGACTTCATCAAGAAACCAGCGATCGTGAGTGACCACAAGCAAGCCGCCCGCATTCTTGCTCCACCGGTTTTTCAGATGATGCGCAAGCCATGTAATCGCCTGCACGTCCAAGTGGTTGGTGGGCTCATCCAGCATGAGCACATCCCACTCCTGTATCAGCAGAGCAGCCAGCGCCACGCGGCGACGCTGCCCACCCGAGAGCGAAGAAACCGGCGCGTCCCAGGGCAGATCAGACACCAAACCCGCAATAACATCACGAATACGCGGCTGCGAGGCCCACTCATACTCTGGAGTATCACCCACCAGAGCATAACCGACCGTATGGGAATCGTTGAGAACATCGGACTGATCCAGATACCCGATGCGCGTGCCACCGCGCGCCGTCACACGCCCGGAGTCCGGCTCAAGACGCCCCGCCAGAATCTTCATGAGCGTGGATTTACCATCGCCGTTACGGCCCACAATGCCGATGCGGTCGCCCTCATTAATGCCGACGGTCACCCCCTCGAAAATAGTGCGGGTAGGGAACTGAAGGTGCAGCGCTTCGCCGCCAAGTAAATGTGCCACGTATCCAGGGTACCGCCACCAGCGACTGAACGTACCCACCCCTGCACATAAGAGCACACGCCAGCCTGCTATCTCTAGGACCATTGGGGCTAATATGCCCCGTGTTGGGATGCGACGAGTAAAGGTATTTTTGCTACACTTATGAGTGCCCCTGTCCCAGGCCGTAAACACGGTAACAGCGGGGGAAGATTCCGCCATGGTGTAATGGCAGCACACCGGCCTTTGGAGCCGTTTGTCTAGGTTCGAATCCTAGTGGCGGAGCGCAAAGCTAACACGCCAATTCAGCAGCGGCGCGTGGGCGGCAAACACCCCGTAAAGGAGTTAAATTAGGTGAACGCAGAGCTTGAGGGTTCCGAATACAAGGTACCGTCCGCGGTGATCGTCCTAGCAGCGGGTGCTGGTACCCGCATGAAATCCGCAACTCCCAAGGTAATGCACAGCATTGGTGGGCGCTCCATGGTGGAGCACGCCGTTGCTGCCGCCCGAGATCTCACCCCCGAACGTCTCGCTGTTGTGGTACGCCACCAGCGCGATAAAGTCGCTGAGCATGTACTCGCCTTTGACGAGCACGTCACCATCGTAGACCAAGACGACATCCCCGGAACCGGGCGGGCTGTTGAAGTAGGGCTGCTCGCACTCGATCAGCAGAGCCTTGTGGAAGGTACCGTGCTCGTCACCTACGGGGACGTGCCCCTGCTGCGGCCCGAAACCCTTCGCGAACTCATCACATTCCACGAAACCGACTCCAACGCCGTCACCGTACTCACCACCCACGTGGATGATCCCGGTGCCTATGGCCGTATTGTGCGCAACCAAGCTGGTGAGGTAACCTCCATCGTCGAAGCAAAAGACGCCACTGACGAAGAGCTCGCCATCGACGAAATTAACTCCGGTATTTACGCTTTTGACGCCACCGTGCTTCGTCAAGCCCTCGCGGAAGTAACCACCAATAACGCCCAAGGTGAGAAGTACATTACCGATGTGCTCGCTATTGCCCGCTCCAAAGGGTACCGCACTTCGGCGCTCGCTATTGAGGACCGCTGGGAAGTTGAAGGCGCCAACGACCGGGTACAGCTCGCTCAGCTGGGCCGGAAACTCAATACGCGCATCCTTGAAGCACATATGCGTAACGGGGTGAGCATCATAGACCCGCAGAGCACCTGGATAGATGTGACCGTCACCCTTGAGAACGATGTGACCATCCTACCCGGAACCCAGCTGCACGGTGCCACTAACGTAGCCACCGGTACGGTTATCGGCCCCGACACCACCCTCACCGACGTCACCGTGAAAGAAAACGCCACCGTCACTCGCGCGCACGGGCAGGGAGCCATTATTGGTACAGGAGCCACGGTAGGCCCGTTCGCATACCTACGCCCCGGCACCGTACTCGGTGAGGACTCGAAACTTGGCACGTTCTGTGAAGCGAAAAACTCCCAGATTGGTGACGGGGCGAAAGTACCGCACCTAACCTATGTGGGGGATGCAGAAATCGGCGACGGAGCGAACATCGGCGCCGGGTCTGTTTTCGCAAACTACAACGGGGTCACCAAGAACCGCACCGTTATTGGTGCGCACGCCCGTATGGGCTCCGGCGGTATCTACGTTGCCCCCGTGACCGTAGGCGACGGAGCCTACTCCGGCGCAGGCGCGCTTATCCGCAAGGACGTTCCAGCAGGTGCGCTCGCAATCTCTGAATTTTCCCAGCGCAATATCGAGGGCTGGGTGCTTAAAAACCGTGAGGGAACCGAACCGGCAGCGGCCGCGCAAGCCGCCAACGGGGCAGGGGATCACTGACAAGAAAGCGAAAAACCATGAGTCACGAGATTACCAATCCGGGTGTGCGTAAACTTGCGGTGGTTTCCGGGCGTGCGCACCCCAAACTCGCGGAAGAAATCGCCGCAGAGCTGGGACACCCGCTGCTACCGACCTCCGCGTACACATTTGCTAACGGCGAGACGTACGTGCGGTTTGAAGAGTCGGTGCGCGGCGCCGACGCCTTCGTCATCCAATCCCACCCGGCCCCCATTAACGAGTGGCTCATGGAGCAGATCATTATGATTGATGCGCTCAAACGCGCCTCAGCCCGCTCCGTTACCGTGGTGTCACCCTTCTACCCGTATGCTCGCCAGGACAAGAAGCACCGGGGGCGTGAGCCGATCTCGGCCCGCCTGATTGCTGACTTGTACAAGACCGCTGGTGCCGACCGCCTCATGTGTGTGGACCTGCACACCTCCCAAATTCAGGGGTTCTTCGACGGGCCGCTGGATCACCTGTTCGCCATTCCTGTGCTCGCTGAGTACATTAAAAGCCGCGTGGAAAACCCCGAGAATGTGACCGTTGTTTCCCCCGATACTGGGCGTGTTCGGGTAGCCGAACACTGGGCCACCCTGCTCGGTGGCGCGCCGCTGGCATTCGTGCACAAAACCCGTGACATTAACGTGCCTAACCAGGCGGTCTCAAAGACCGTGGTGGGTGAGATTGAGGGGCGCTCCTGCGTACTGATTGACGACATGATCGACACCGGCGGAACCATCGCTGGGGCGGTCAATGTGCTTAAAGAAAAAGGCGCTAAAGAGGTCATTATCGCCGCGACCCACCCGGTATTCTCCGGACCCGCCGTTGAACGGCTATCTGGGTGCGGCGCATCCGAAGTGGTGGTCACGAACACCCTGCCCGTGCCGGACGATAAACGGTTTGAGAACCTCACCGTGCTGTCCATCGCCCCGCTTGTGGCGCGAGCCATCCGTGAGGTCTTCGACGAAGGGTCAGTGACCAATATTTTCAACGACCACGCCTAAGATCCAGACTGTGAAAAAGCCGCTGGCCCTGAAAGATCGGGCTAGCGGCTCCATCCAAAAGGACGTCCCGTGCACCGCCGGAATAGGGGTACACGGGACGTCCTTATTGCTGTATTAAAAGCTTTGGGTTACACGCGGGCCCGTACCAGCCACGGCAGAATCACCTGAAGCGACTGCTCCACCTCATCCACCGCAACGCGGCAGGCTGTGCGTCCCCGCCGGTACGGGTCAGCGATACTGTCGGTATCGTGCGCCGCCTCAGTATAGCCGTAAATAAACGAGATCGGCTCGGCACGGCGGCTGGCTTTCTCCCGGATACGCGCCACCTGCTTCATCAGGTGCACCTTCGTGTGGTACTGCGGCCATTCCCGCAGAATCCAGTCCGCATGATCCTGCTCAGCCACCAGCAGCAAGGTGGCCCGCTCAATCATGTCAGCGGTAAGCTGCTTGGCCCGGAATTGTGAAGGGTCATACCCGCGCCCTTCAAGTTCGTTGCCAATGTACTTATAAATAGGGGAGCCAGCCAGAGCTGCTGTCCCCGCACTGGTAAACACCCAATTATCCTCCAGCCCGTACTGTGAAGCGAGAGACTGCGCGATCACTTCGGCGCTGGCGCTGCGTGCCACATTGCCGGTGCACACGAACACGGCCTCAAGAGGGCCAGCGCCCTGTGCCGGGGCCGAGACCCGGTTCTTCGCCTCACCCACGGACTCGGGAGATAAGCTGAACGATGCGGTGGTCACCTTACGGGGCTCCTGCTGGTCGGTGTCCTTCTCCTGGACGGGGGGCACCGGGGCAGCATCAGCAGGCTCAGACTCAGCTTCACCGGTGGTTTTTTCGGCTGCTGCTTTCTGCGCCGCTCGTTGAGCTTCCAGAGCCTCCCGAACGTGGATGGGGGCCAGCTCAACGGTTTCTTCTCCCACGAGCATTTCGTACTCGCGCTCTTGTGATGAGAGCTGAGGCACTCCGGTTTGCTGCTGATGGGCTACCGCAGGCTGAGCATGCTGGCCCGGGAAATCCTGCCGGGCAGCGGAACTGTCAGCGGTTTCTGCGGGGGTTTCGGGCACACCTAAACCGTAGACGCCACGCACCAGCGCCGGATCAGGTGTATCGGTATCGTCCTTCTGACCTGCGTGTCGATTATTGGGACTGGAGGTCGCAGATGCGGTGGGGGAGGGGACGCCGCGGGTGGGAGTGTCCAGGTTCTCCCCGGCTTCTTCCGGAACGTCTATCCCGTATACCCCCTGCACCAGGGTGACTTTTTCCGGGGTCGCCCCGTCCGAGGCTGTTAGGGGAGTCTCAGGCGCTTTGGCGGGTATCTGTGAGGTGTAATGATTAGTCGCCATCTCAGAAGTCATCACGTGCGGGGCCTGATGAGGTGCAGCCTCCTGACCAGAGGCTTTGGCTTTAGACGTTGTACCGTCGGGAAGATCAACAGAGTCGATATCTGCTGGGGGAACATCCAACCCGTACGTGCTAGGCACCAGAACCACCCGCTTATCGGGTTCACCATCTTCGGTGGATGGTTCGGAGGAAACTATGGCGCCCAGTACGGGAACATCGCCACCAGCAGCCGGTGCCTGATGCTGGGAATCACCCTGAGCTTTCTGAGCATTATCCTTCGAAGAAGTCTTGCGTGGGGGCTGGGGTTCGTCTGAGCTATGGTGCTGATTCTCGGACGCAACATGGGCTGGGGTATCTGCAGGCTCATCCTGCGGGGTGGGCTCTTGGTCGGCGGCGGTATTATGGTCAGCTGCGGTGGGTACGGGGGCGGTATCACCCGTAGGTTTAACAGTCACCACCTCAATGAGGTCGGTACCAGCGGCGGTGCTTTGCTCCAGCAGGGTTTGCACATCTTCCCCGACCCTTTTCTTCGGGTTCTTCGGATCCTGCGGAGGACGATCAGGCGACGTCTCCTGGTGGAAACTTGAATCACGGATCGCTGCCAGGCGCGACACGCCGCTTTTAATAGTTGGGTCCTGCTCGTTCGCTGAGGACTCTTGCCCTTGCCGCTTCTGGGTAGACTCAGTCGGCCCATTAGACAGATACCTGTCTTTGAGCGATTTAATGTTAAAAATTCCCATGTTTGAGCCTTCCTGACCTTCCCGCGCCGGAAGTAGTGACCTTTAAGCTGATGTGTCCATCCTTTATTCTACCCACTTTACAGGGTAAACCGTGATAGTTTCGCGTACACCTTTGATGAAGAGCAACCTCACGTTTACCGTCGAAGAGCAGGGGCAAGACTCAGATACCAGCCTCCGCCTGTAACGGGGGCCTGCGTGGTAGAATCTTACACTGTCTACTATCTGTAGTTACCCGGCGCGGTATCTGTTGCGCCGTATTTTGAAAGCACATTCATGAAAATCCTCTCAGCTCTACGAACTGAACTTGGGCAACTCAGTTACTCGTTTAAGGCCCGCATCTCGGCAGAATTCTGTGGAATGTTCGCTGCAGGAGCACCCCTCAGAAGCCTTGACCGACCCCAGAACTATCTGAGGGGAGCGTCGTCATGAAAGAGGCCTACCATAAACTGAGAGTCTTCTTCCCCGGTAAGAAATTTAACCTACTAATCCTTAACGTGGTGGGTCTTTTTACAGTGTCTCTTTTCGAGATGCTGGGGGTAGCAGCAGTGCTGCCGATTGTGAACCTCGCTATGGGCGCCCCCATTGAGGGTTACCTGAAGCAAGTTGCAGAGCTTTTTGGTAATCCCGACCGCACTACCCTCATTATTATCTTCGGTGTGGTACTTGTGCTGGCATTCATCCTTAAAGGAGCGTTCTCGCTCATTATTAAACGCTGGAGCCTGGGGTTTGTCGCAACACAGCAGAGTACCACTTCGGTTAATCTGCTGAACCGGTATATGCGTGAACCTTACCTCGCCCACCGCAAACGAGGAACTGCAAACATATTATCTTCTATTAATGATTATGCGCACCAAGCTTACGCCGCTTTTGTCAATGGGGTCATTAACTTCATTGGTGAACTGCTCTCTATAACAGTGCTTATGGTGATGCTTCTCGCCATTATGCCCATTCCTGCGCTACTCGCTTTTTCGTACTTTGGGCTGGTCGCATACGGTCTGCAGCATATACTTCGCAAGAAAAACCGAGAACAAGGCGCGATCGTGGTGGAGGCGACCCGAGGCGCAACCAATGCTACTCTGGACGCCATCGAGGGGTTTCGGGAAATTCGCATGCACAACGTCACCGACCGGTATCTGTATCGCTACCAGACCAAACGCATGGATGCGGTGAACGCTAGCATGCGCAGCACCTTTTTGCAGGACTTCCCCAAGTACACCCTTGAGATTATTTTCATTATTGGCATTGCTGGACTACTCGCTTTTATGAGTATCACTTCGGGTGCCCAGAGCGCCCCGTACCTTCTTCTTTTCTGTGGAGCGTGTATCCGTATTCTGCCTAGTTATACCCGTATGGTTGCTTCCCTGGGGAACATTCGGTCCGGTGAAAAATCCAGCAATGAGCTTCTGCGGGAGATCTCTGAGATGGATGAGCAAGGACGTAAACTGCAGATGCCATCTGCTCCTGCAGTTCCTAAGAATCCTGAGTATGTTAATAAGGCTATCGAGCCTGTGTGCATCCAGCTGGAGAACCTCACGTTCAGCTACCCAGACAGTGATTCGCCGGTGCTAAAAAATATTAACCTGGATATCCCCATGGGCACCTCCGTGGCATTTGTGGGTGGCTCCGGCTCTGGGAAAACAACTCTCATAGACTTAATCCTGGGCCTCTTCGCCCCGTCAAGCGGGCGGGTTCTGCGCAACGGTAAGCCGGTGCAGGACGATCTGCCGGGGTGGTTTCAGAGTATCGGATATGTGCCGCAGGATGTTTTTATTGCGGACTCAACGGTTCTTGAGGCGGTCGCATTTGGTCTTGAACCACACGAGATTGATGAGGAACGGGTGCGTTACTGCCTAGAGGTCGCAGAGCTCACCGAAGTGGTGGAATCCCTAGATGAGGGGATTATGACCATGATCGGGCACAACGCGGTGCGGCTTTCAGGAGGGCAGCGCCAGCGTTTAGGTATTGCCCGCGCCCTTTACCGCAACCCCAGTGTGCTCATTATGGACGAGGCAACCAGCGCCCTTGATAATGAGACCGAGCACAAGATCACCAAGGCGATTGAGAAGATCTCGAAAGATATTACGGTGATTATTGTGGCGCATCGCCTCTCAACTGTACGCCATGTGGATCAGCTGGTGTACCTGTCGCACGGTGAGATCGTAAGCTGCGGCACCTTTACCGAGGTGCAGCAGCAGAACGAAGAATTCGCGAACCTCGTGCGGCTGGGGCAACTGCCTGAATAATCCCAGGGAGCACTACAGGATTAGTTTAAATTACTACACACATACATATCAGATATTTACCTCTCAGCACTCCAACCGGGGCGGTGTACGCCCCAGCAGAAAGCGGGTTTTC
>ERZ772952.290-NODE-290-length-11522-cov-3.35772_pt1 | contig 11522 bp, 10 predicted proteins | sample MGYA00580686_ERZ772952 | MGnify/ENA primary metagenome ERZ772952 (study PRJEB29015, sample SAMEA2738074) | human oral metagenome | biome: human oral; feature: human-associated habitat; material: saliva | place: China | collected 2213 ... | reverse complement strand
TGAGCTCTTAGATACACGAGTGAAACGTCCAGAAGATATCGAAGATGTGATGCAAATTGCGCTATTGGGAGTAGTTCCAAATTTGGATAAATTGAAATAGGAGAGAGAGATGCCAACATTAGAGATTGTACAAAAAAAATTAGATTTGGCAAGAAAAGCTGAAGAATATTATAATGCGCTTCGTACCAATATACAGTTGAGTGGGAATAATTTGAAAGTTATTTCGATCACGTCTGTGAAACCGGGTGAAGGGAAGTCAACTACTTCTACAAATATTGCTTGGGCTTTCGCGCGTGCGGGCTATAAGACGCTGTTAATCGATGCCGATATTCGTAATTCAGTCATGTCAGGTGTCTTTAAATCACGGGAAAAGATTACAGGCCTAACAGAGTTCTTGTCAGGCACAACAGACCTATCACAAGGTTTATGTGAAACCAATGTTGAAAATTTGTTTGTCATTCAAGCGGGTTCTGTATCCCCAAACCCTACAGCTTTGCTACAAAGTGAAAATTTTGCGACCATGATTGACACCTTACGCAAGTACTTTGACTACATCGTTGTAGATACTGCTCCGATTGGAGTTGTTATCGATGCGGCGATTATCACGCAGCAGTGTGACGCTTCTGTTTTAGTAACTGCGGCTGGTGAAACAAATCGTCGTGATGTCCAAAAAGCTAAAGAACAACTCGAACAAACAAGCAAACCATTCTTAGGAATTGTGCTTAATAAACTCAATACTTCAGTTGAGAAGTATGGCTCCTATGGAGCATATGGAAACTATGGGAATTATGGCAAAAAATAATAAATAGTTTAGGGAAGATATTATGGAAGAAAAGGGATTGAAGATTACTTTGGCGACAATCCAGAGTTTTCTTGTCATTTTATTAGCTTATTTACTTAGTTTTGTTAAGGAAACAGAGATTGTAAATACTTCTGTTATTATCTTGTTCATTCTTCATTTTTTTATTTTTTATATCAGTGATTATGGGCATGATTTTTTTAAAAGGGGTTATTTAGCAGAGTTTATCAACACTGCAAAGTACATTGTGTTCTTTGCTTTAGCTATCAGTATTTCGAATTTTTTCTTAGAAGATCGTTTTAGTATCTCTAGACGAGGAATGATTTATTTTTTGACAATACACTCTATTCTGTTGTATTTGTTGAATCTATGCATTAAACGCTATAGAAAAAGCATCTTTCCAAATCTCAAGGGGAGTAAGAAGATATTCTTGATAACAGCGACCTCTAGGGTTGAAAAAGTCATCGATAGGCTGATAGAGTCGGGAGAAATTTTTTGGAATTTGGTGGCGGTCAGTGTTTTAGACCAGCCTGATTTTCAGCATCAATCCTTAACGGTTGTACCTGCTGAGAATATCTTAGACTTTGCTACTCATGAAGTTGTCGATGAGGTCTTTATCAATCTACCAAGTGAAGAGTACGACATCGGGGAGTTTATCTCACTTTTTGAGACAATGGGAATTGATGTTACAGTTAATCTGAATGCTTTTAATAACTATCTAGGTAGTGATAAAAAGATTCGTGGGATGGCAGGGCTGAATGTTATCACGTTTTCTACAAAATTTTATAAGACCAGTCATGTCATTGCCAAACGTTTCATTGATATTGTCGGTTCGATTGTCGGCTTGATTATTTGTGGTTTGGTGAGCATTGTTTTGGTTCCGATGATTCGACAAGATGGTGGGCCAGCGATTTTTTCTCAAACGCGTATTGGAAAAAATGGTCGACATTTCACTTTCTATAAATTTAGATCTATGTGCGTGAATGCTGAGCAGCGGAAACAAGAACTTTTGGCGCAAAATACTATGCAGGGGGGCATGTTTAAGGTCGATGATGATCCTCGTATCACTCCAATTGGTCGCTTTATTCGTAAGACCAGCCTAGATGAGTTACCGCAGTTTTGGAATGTTTTAATGGGAGATATGAGTCTGGTCGGAACCCGTCCCCCAACAGTGGATGAGTATGAGAAATATACTCCTGAACAAAAACGTCGATTGAGTTTTAAACCTGGGATAACAGGCTTGTGGCAAGTCAGCGGGCGAAGTGAGATCAAGGATTTCAATGAAGTTGTTAAATTAGATGTGGCCTATATTGATGATTGGACTATTTGGAAAGATATTGAAATATTGTTAAAGACCGTTAAAGTTGTATTTATGAGAGATGGGGCGAAGTAATTTCTGCCCTTCAGTCCTGTTAGGAGAGAAATGAAACAGTCAGTTTATATTATTGGTTCAAAGGGGATTCCTGCTAAGTATGGAGGATTTGAAACCTTTGTTGAAAAATTAACCGAATATCAAAAAGACAGCAACATACAATACTATGTTGCTTGTATGCGTGAAAATTCTGCTAAGTCTGGCATTACGGAAGACCAGTTTGAGCACAATGGAGCCATTTGCTTCAACATCGATGTACCCAATATCGGCCCGGCCCGCGCCATCGCTTACGATATTGCAGCGGTCAACAAGGCTATTGAATTGGCTAAGGAAAACAAGGACGAAGCTCCCATTTTTTACATTCTAGCTTGTCGCATCGGTCCTTTTATTTCTGGACTTAAGAAAAAAATTCGTGCGATTGGTGGCTCTTTGCTGGTGAATCCTGATGGTCATGAATGGTTGCGAGCAAAATGGAGCCTTCCAGTTCGTAAGTACTGGAAATTTTCAGAGCAGCTCATGGTCAAACATGCAGATTTACTGGTCTGTGACAGTAAAAACATTGAAAAATATATCCAAGAGGATTATAAGCAGTACCAACCAAAGACCACCTATATTGCCTATGGGACAGATACAGCTCCTTCAATCCTGAAAGCAGAAGATGCCAAAGTTCGAGATTGGTATAAGGAAAAAGAAGTTAGCGAAAATGGCTATTATCTAGTAGTGGGACGATTTGTTCCTGAAAATAACTACGAAGCCATGATTCGTGAATTTATCAAGTCCAAGTCCAAAAAGGACTTTGTTCTCATCACAAATGTGGAGCAGAATAAATTTTACGACCAGTTGTTACGGGATACTGGTTTTGACAAAGATCCTAGGGTCAAATTTGTCGGTACTGTCTATGACCAAGAGTTGCTCAAGTACATCCGTGAAAATGCCTTTGCCTATTTACATGGGCATGAGGTTGGAGGAACCAACCCTTCTCTACTGGAAGCTTTAGCATCCACAAAACTAAATTTGTTGCTAGATGTTGGTTTTAACCGTGAGGTTGGTGAAGACGGGGCCATTTATTGGAAAAAAGACGAGTTGGCAGGCGTCATTGAGGAAGTAGAAGGATTTGATCAGGTAGCAATAACTGACTTGGATTTCAAGTCAAGCCAAAGAATCCTCTCAGCTTTCACATGGGAAAAGATTGTGTCAGATTATGAAGAAGTGTTTAAAGGATAGGGAATGAAACGGATTTTATACTTGCATGCTGGTGCAGAAATGTATGGAGCAGATAAGGTTTTATTGGAATTGATCAAAGGATTGGATTCCAAAGAATTTGAAGCTCACGTCATCTTGCCAAATGACGGTGTTTTAGTCGAGGCTTTGCGCCAAGTTGGAGCTAAGGTCAGCGTGTTGGATTATCCGATTTTACGTAGAAAATACTTTAATCCTAAAGGCATTGCCGACTATATTCGCTCTTATAATTTCTATGCTAAGCAAATCGCCCTCTATGCTCGAGAACACAGTATAGATATGGTTCACAATAATACAGCGGCTGTTTTGGAGGGCATCTATTTGAAACGCAAGCTCAAGCTGCCTTTGATTTGGCATGTTCATGAGATTATCGTCAAACCCAAAGCTATTTCTGACTTTATCAATATGCTCATGGGACGATATGCAGACAAGATTGTGACGGTGTCCCAAGCGGTCGCTAATCATATCAAACAGTCTCCCTTTATCAAAGATAGCCAAGTGGAAGTGATTTATAACGGTGTCGATAATGCTGTCTATTATCCAATGGATGCGTCTTCTATTCGTGAAAAATTTGACATTGCGCAAGATGCACTTGTGATTGGCATGATTGGTCGGGTCAATGCTATAAAAGGACAAAATGATTTCATAGAAGCAGTCGAGCCACTTTTGGAAAAGAATGAGCAAGCGGTAGCTTTCCTAGCTGGAGGTGTTTTTCCTGGTGAAGAATGGCGCTTAGAAGAACTAGATAAGAGAATAGCTTCTTCATCTGTTGTGTCACAAATTCATCGTATTGATTACTACGATAAGACTTCTGAACTTTATAATATGTTTGATATCTTTGTCTTACCAAGTATAAAACCTGATTCCCTACCTACAGTAGTCCTAGAAGCCATGGCTTGTTCAAAACCAGTTGTTGGTTATAACAATGGGGGAATAGCTGAAATGGTAGTAGATGACAAAAGTGGTTGCTTAGTCAAACCAAATCGTCCTCAAGAACTTTCTAATGCCATTTCTCTCTTACTAGATAGTTCTGAAAAAAGAGAAAAATTTGGGCGAGTAGGATATCAGAGACAAAAAGAGCTGTTTTCTTTGGAGAGTTACATCAAGAACTTCTCGGAGTTGTATAAAACAGATAGAAAAGATTAGTTATGAATAAAATAGATTTTGTTGTGACTTGGGTTGATGGGAATGATCCTGTGTGGCAAGAAAAAAAATCAAGCTATGATGGCTCGGTTAATACTTCTAAACAGAGTATGAATTCAGTCAAGGCTTACCGAGAATGGGGGACCTTTAAATATTGGTTTAGAGGAGTTGAAAAATTTGCTCCTTGGGTCAATAAGGTCTACCTCGTGACCGACCAGCAAAAGCCAAGCTGGTTAGATATAAATAGTGAAAAATTGGTGTTGGTAGATCATACAGAGATTATCTGTAATGACTACCTGCCAGTTTTTTCTGCCAATCCTATCGAAAGTAACATCCATCGAATCCCTGGTCTCTCAGAGCATTTTGTTTTTTTTAATGACGATATGTATTTGACAGCTCCAGTCGAGCCGACAGATTTTTTCTCAGAGGATGGTTTACCTAAATATAATACGGCTCTTTCACCGATTATTCCTGAGCGATATGGAACGGGGAATTTTCAGATAAATGACATGGAGATTGTCACTAGCTATTTCAGTCGAAATGAAATTTTGAAGAATGGCCAATTCTTTGATCCAAAGCAGGGATTAAAAAGTATCGTTAAGTCACTACTATACAGAAATAGTCAGTTTATCTGTGGTTTCTGGGAGAGTCATCTGCCCTATCCTCTACTAAGATCAACGATGAACTTGGTATGGGAAAAGGAAAAAGCTGTCTTGGAAAGAACCTCGGCTAGTCGCTTTAGAAATCCTTCTGATACCAATGTTTGGCTCTTTAAGTATTGGCAGATTGCCAGTGGTAAATACGCTATCGGAAATCCTAAGTTGGGAGGACTCTTTTCTTTGGATAATGCCGGACCAGATTTTTGGAAGATACTAAATTCTGGCAAATACCAAATTATGTGTATCAATGATGGATTTAACATTCAAGACGAGGAGCAGGTGATGACAGACTTTATCAAGGCTATGGATCAACTGCTTCCAGATAGAAGTTCATTTGAGATTTAAACTGTAAAACTAAGTAAGAGAAAGAAAAGAAAATATGATTTCGGTAATTGTGCCTGTTTATAATGTGGAGGACTACCTTCATTATGCCATGGAGAGTTTGAAACATCAGACTTACAAGGATATGGAAGTCCTCCTGATTGATGACGGCTCGAGTGATGGCTCAGGACACTTGTGTGACCAGTATGCCCAGCAATATGATTGGGTGACTAGCTACCATAAGGTCAACGGTGGCTTGTCTGATGCTCGGAACTATGGGGTCTTGAGAGCCAAGGGCGACTGGATTACTTTCCTAGATCCAGACGACTATCTGGAACCCTGCGCCTTGGAACTGCTAGCAGAGCTACAAAGTCGTACCCAAGCAGATATGGTGAGTGGCAAAGTAGAGCCAACAGCTCACTATCATCGTTTTCAAAATTTTCACTTGGATCAGCTTGATTTAGACCAAGTTAAGGTCTATGACAAGGCAAAGGCTCTGACTGAGATGCTTTATGGAGACCTTGTAACGGTCTCTGCTTGTGGGAAACTCTATCGGAAAGAACTTCTTGAGAAAGCTCCCTTCCCCAAGGGGCGCATCTACGAAGACCTCTATGTTATCAGTGAGCATCTCAACCAAGCCCAATCCGTGGCCTTGTACCATCTTCCGATTTACCATTATTACCATAGACCTGGTAGCATTACTGCCTCGGCTTTCACGCCAAAACAATACGAGTTTTACGAAGCAATTGATCATTTAAAAGAGGTTGTGAATGCAACCTATCCTGAGAGTTCAGAACTCCAAGAAGCCATCATTTCACGCTTCTTTACAGGAAGTCTTCTTATCTTTACGATGATTAAGGATGGGGATTCGGTAGAATTCAAGAGACTTCAGGAGAAAACCAGGCCTTATTTGCCTCTTGTCTTGAAGAATGCTAGAGTTAGCAAGAAACGTAGGATCCTCTATGTTTTAGTTACTAAGTATCCGCGACTCTATTATCAATTTAAAAAGTTAAAAAAATCCTAAGTAAGAGTTAGGGATGAAAGAAGAAAAGGAAAAAGAAAATGTTAAAGTTAGAACGTGATAAATTGCTAATTGCAGCAGTTTTAATAGTGGTTGTCTCCATAGATATGATCAATACGTCTATGTTAGCTCCTGTTTTACCTAATATTCCTAATGTAGTTCCTTTTTTTGCGGTCCTGTTACTTGCTATGCGATTTGCTTATATTCATCACTACTCTATAAGCTATCTCATCTTTGCACCAATTCTTCTTTTTGCTGGGGGCATGGTTTACTATAAGACTGGGAACCTTAATGCATTGATGTATATGTTTCTGCTTGTCTTTCTTTACAAGGCTGAGATGGAAAGTGTACTTAAAATATACTCTGTTGTAGCCTTGTTTTTTCTTGTATTGATAGTGCTCTTGGCCGTGATTGGTGCTATTCCAAACTTGCAATTTGTCCAATCACGATCTGCGGGAGTCGTTGTTCGAAATTCATTTGGCTTTATTTATCCAACTGATTTTGCTTCTCACTGTTTTTATCTATATACAGCTATATCGTATATCTTTAGAAAGAAATTCATTGTTTTACGGACTGCCTTAGGATTTGGTCTGGCTTATTTCATTATTCGATATTGCGATGCGAGGCTTAATGCCGCTTCTATTACTGTAATGGCGCTCATTTTTCTGTACTTTTATTTCCGAAATGATAAACAGCGACGGCTTTTTGCTTTACTTCCTTTATCGGCTGGTATAGCGTCTTCAGTAATGATTTATCTCTCTTCTAAATTTACCTGGTCTCATCCAATGTATGTGGCTCTAAACAATTTTTTTAGTATGAGATTACACCTAGGACATGAGGCACTAAAAAAATATGCAGTGCAGTGGTTTGGGATTCGGGGCATATCATTTGTCGGTTATGGGGGGCGTACAGAATCCGTTTTGAGCTACGACTATGTAGACTCTTCCTACGTTCAGATGCTCTTTACCTATGGGATGATTCCAGTTCTCTTATTGGTCGTGTTATACATAGTTAGGTCTTGGTCACTTTATCGCAAAAAGAATTATTTGCTATTGACGGCCTTATCCTTAATAGCAGTCAACTGTATGTTTGAGGCCTTCTGGGTTCGCCCGTCTTATAATATTTTTATGTTTACTCTATTTGCAACCTTGCCAGTTATTGAATTTGAATCGAAGAAATCTACAACGAGGAACTCCTTGTGAAAGTATTAAAAAATTATTTATATAATCTTTCTTATCAGCTGTTAGTAATCGTTTTACCAGTCATTACTACACCCTATATTACTCGGGTTTTCTCATCCAATGACTTAGGTTCCTATGGGTACTACAACTCAATAGTAACTTACTTTATACTCTTAGCGACACTTGGGGTGGCCAATTATGGGACAAAGGAAATTTCCGGCCATCGTAAGGAAGTCGAAAAGACCTTCTGGGGTATTTACAGTTTACAAGTCCTTTCAACCTGTTTAGCGGTTACGCTTTATATAGTTGTCTGCTTGCTTGTGCCGTCGATGAACAATCCAATTGCTTATATACTTGGCTTTAGTTTGCTGTCTCGTGGTTTTGATATTTCTTGGCTTTTTCAAGGGTTAGAAGATTTCAAAAAAATCACAGCTCGTAACACAATGGTCAAACTTTTAGGGGTTGTTTCGATATTCCTATTTGTTAAGAAACCATCCGACTTGTACTTGTATATCATCCTCTTGGTTGCCTATGATCTACTAGGGCAGTTGAGTATGTGGCTTCCTGCTCGGGAGCACATTCGCAAGCCGCATTTGGATATAGCCTATGCCAAAGAGCATATTAAACCAGTCATTCTCTTGTTTCTGCCACAGATTGCCATTTCACTCTACATCACGCTAGATCGCACCATGTTGGGTGCCTTGTCTTCGACCAAGGATGTCGGGATCTATGATCAAGCCTTGAAATTATTGAATATTTTGTTGACTTTGGTAACGTCGCTTGGTAGTGTTATGTTGCCTCGGGTCTCCAATCTCCTCTCATCAGGCAATCAAAAGGCGGTTAACAAGTTACATGAAATGTCTTTCTTAGTGTATAACTTAGTTATCTTCCCGATGATTGCGGGGATTTTGATTGTTAACAAAGATTTTGTTAATTTTTTCCTGGGGCAAGACTTCCAAGATGCTCGCTATGCGATTGCCATCATGGTCTTTAGAATGTTCTTTATTGGTTGGACCAATATAATGGGAATTCAAATCTTGATTCCTCACAATAAGAATCGTGAATTTATGCTATCAACAACTATTCCAGCTGTTTTTAGTGTGGGCTTGAATCTCCTCTTAATCCCGCCTCTGGGCTATATTGGAGCTTCAATTGTATCTGTTGCGACTGAAGGTTTGGTCTGGCTGATTCAACTCTACTTTACACGTTCGTATCTAAAAGAGGTCAAGATTCTACCATCCATGCTAAAAATACTTCTAGCAGCACTACTGATGTACGGCGCCCTGTATTCTGCACAAGCTTTCATGCACTTCTCGTCTGTTGTGAATGTCTTGATTTATGCTGCCCTTGGCTTCCTAGTCTATGGTGGCTTGATTTTGCTCTTACGTGTCTTGGATTTTCAAGAACTAAAAAGTGTTTTAAAGAAATAAGGAGATTTTATGTACGATTATTTGATTGTCGGTGCTGGCTTGTCAGGTGCAATCTTTGCCTACGAAGCTAACAAACGTGGCAAGAAGGTGAAGGTGATTGATAAACGAGAACATATTGGTGGGAATATCTATTGCCAATCTGTTGAAGGAATCAATGTCCACAAGTATGGGGCTCATATCTTCCATACATCTAATAAAAAGGTATGGGAATATGTCAATCAGTTTGCGGAGTTTAACAATTACATCAATTCTCCTATTGCCAACTACCAAGGACATCTTTACAATCTGCCTTTCAATATGAACACTTTCTATGCTTTGTGGGGGACAAAGACACCCCAAGAAGTCAAGGACAAGATTGCTGAGCAGACGACACACATGCAAGATGTTGAGCCTAAAAACTTAGAGGAACAAGCCATTAAGTTGATTGGTATGGATGTCTATGAAAAGCTAATCAAGGGCTACACCGAAAAGCAATGGGGGCGTTCTGCTACTGAACTACCACCCTTTATCATCAAGCGTTTACCTGTTCGATTGACCTATGATAACAATTATTTCAATGACCGTTACCAAGGGATTCCAATTGGTGGTTACAATGTCATCATCGAAAAGTTGTTGGAAGGAATCGAAGTAGAGCTTAATACAGATTTCTTTGCTGATCGGGAGAACTTGGAGGCTTCAGCAACTAAGATTGTCTTCACAGGAATGATTGATCAGTTCTTTGACTATAAGTTTGGTGAACTAGAGTATCGTAGTCTCCGTTTTGAGCATGAGATTTTGGACCAAGAAAATCATCAAGGAAATGCCGTAGTCAACTATACTGAACGTGATATTCCCTATACGCGAATCATCGAACACAAACATTTTGAGTTTGGGACTCAAGCCAAGACCGTTATTACTCGTGAATATCCAGCAGATTGGAAAAGAGGAGATGAACCTTACTATCCAATCAATGATGCCAAAAACAATGCTATTTATGAGCAGTATCTAGCAGAAGCTGAGAAAAATGGGCGCGTTATTTTCTGTGGGCGCTTGGCAGATTATAAATACTATGATATGCACGTGACTGTTGAACGTGCATTGGATGTGGTAGAAGAAGAACTAGGGAGTATCTAAGAACATCACAGATAAAGGGGAGAAAAGGTGAAATATTATCTGAAGGATTCATTTCTGCATAATGCACACGAAAAGAATGCAGGGAGTAAGGCACGAAATGACGTGGAAGCTATTCTAATCTCAGAGGGTTATGAGGGGTTGGAGTTCAAGGTTGAGAATTGGTATAAGATGAATTTCTTTAAAGCTCAACAACACAAATATCGTGCGACCAAGTCTGTGTTTGATCAGTTGGAAGCTGGAGATGAATTGGTGATTCAGTTCCCTATTATCCACCATACATTTTTCATTTCACAACTCATCAAGCAGGCGCAAAAAAGAGGAGTTAAATTCTATCTGTTGATCCATGATATTGAAACCTTGCGTCATGCAGCAGGTTCAGAAGTGAAATTTCGTCATAAAGTGAGAAATTACTTTCAAGAGAAGAAAGCTCTAACGTCAGTGGATGGGATTATCGTTCATAATGATATCATGAAAAATGTTTTAGCCGGTCAAGGATTTCCGTCTGATAAAATGGTAAGCTTGGAGATTTTTGACTATCTGATTCCTAACTTTGAGGTACAAGCTCTTCCTCAAAAAAACCAACCTATTATCGTAGCTGGAAATTTGAACCCTGCAAAGTCAGGTTATCTTTATAATTTACCAGAACAACCAGCCTATAACTTGTATGGAGTAGGCTATGATGAAAGTCGTGCATTGAAAAACACCACCTACTTTGGCTCCTTTATGCCGGATGACCTCCCAGCTGCTCTTGAAGGTAGTTTTGGTTTGGTCTGGGACGGAGACAGCTCAGAAACCTGCCAAGGTTCTTACGGAAACTATCTACGCTTTAACAACTCGCACAAGGCCTCTCTCTACTTAGCTTCAGGTTTTCCCCTAATAGTCTGGAAAGAGTCGGCTCTCGCACATTTTGTTCTGGATAAAGAGTGTGGTCTAGCAGTTGATTCTCTACACGACCTCCAAAAAGTACTAGATGATTTGACACTTCAAGACTACAAGGAACTTTCAGAACAAGCTAGGAAAGTTGGAGCTGCTCTTCGAGATGGAGCCTATTTAAAAGCTGCCTTATCCAAATTGAAGTAAATTCCTTAGGGAATTTGGGACAAAATGAAATATAATATAGGATAGGTAATTAGCCAGAAAGGAAACCTATTATGAAAGGTATTATTCTTGCGGGTGGTTCGGGAACGCGCCTGTACCCACTTACTCGAGCTGCGTCAAAACAGCTGATGCCGGTTTATGATAAA
>ERZ772952.288-NODE-288-length-11553-cov-22.007_pt1 | contig 11553 bp, 6 predicted proteins | sample MGYA00580686_ERZ772952 | MGnify/ENA primary metagenome ERZ772952 (study PRJEB29015, sample SAMEA2738074) | human oral metagenome | biome: human oral; feature: human-associated habitat; material: saliva | place: China | collected 2213 ... | reverse complement strand
CCCTTCCCTAAAGTTTTAGCCCTCGCACTCGATGCAGTAGGACAGGCCGCCCTCTTCGCGCGCAATCTGCGAGCGGTGGCGCACCAGGAAGCAGGATGCGCATGTGAACTCGTCGTCCTGAGCGGGCAGAACAACAACGTTCAGCTCCTCGTTGGAGAGGTCAGCACCGGGCAGCTCGAAGCTTTCTGCTGCGCTGTTCTCGTCTTCGTCCACCGCACCGGACTGCATCTCGGAACGGCGGGCGTTCAGCTCCTCGTAGGACTCTTCGTTCTGCTCTTCGTCCTGCTTGCGAGGTGCATCGTAATCAGTTGCCAAACTTTCACGCTCCGTTGGTTCTGTGGCTGTGTGTTGGGACTAGGCCACGCTGGTTTATTGAGTGCTCTAGGTGCCGCTGGTGTGTAATTAACCCTGACGGCATGCCAGGTATTGTTCACCATTGGCACCCTATTTGTCTAATCCTGGGTAGGCTTTGGACTGTTTAGGCGTCACATTCTATCTTTTTCGGTGCGAAAAGTACATGTTTTTTTGGTGAAAATCCCGCCTCCGCTACTGATTTACCGCGCTTTCACGGTACCCTGGTAGGTAGTTTGCGTTCCGTGCAACACATTCACGAACGCGTCCGGTTCACCTATGGAGGTTCTCATGCTTGAACTGCGTCTGATTGGCGTTCACGATGACGGCGAAAATCTGGTGCTTGAGTCTGCTGACGGCACCCGCTTCTTGCTGCCGATTGACGCGAACCTGCGCACGAGCATCACCAAGGCTCGCCGTATTCAGCCTGCCCGCGGTCTGGGCGCTAAGGGCACCTTCGGTCCGCGCGATATTCAGACCCGTTTCCGTCAGGGTGCCTCCGTTGAGGAAATCGCTGAAGAGTCCGGTTGGGAGCCGGAGCGCGTGCGCCGCTACGAGTGGCCGATTGTTGCTGAGCGTGCCCACATTATTCGTGCCGCTCAGAGCGTGAAGATTGGTCGCCGCAGCTCCGCTTCGGGTACCGCACAGATTCCCGTGACCCTGAGCGCCCGCATTGAGGAAGTCTCTGAGCGTTACGGTTTTGAGGACGCAACCCAGGACTGGACCACCCGCCAGCAGGAGAACGGCCAGTGGCGCGTTGAGGTTGATATTGCGCTGAAGGATTCGGTGCGTCAGAACCTGCCCGCGCAGGTCGTCTTCCCCGCACGTTGGGTGTACAACCCGGCGAACCAGGGCCTGTACGCGTCGAATGAGGCGGCGTACTTCCTGATGGGCAATAGTGAGGACGCTGTTGCCGCCGCCGCGAAGAAGGCTCCCGTGGAGGTTCCTCCCGCCCGCCCGCCGAAGGCACCCGAGCCTGCACCGGCACCCCTTACTTCCTCTGAGAGCGCTGACGAGCGTAAGCTCAAGGAGCTTCTGGAGCGCGCCCGCTCGGTGCGCCCGGCACAGGTTGAGGAGCCCGAGGTGTTCGTGCACCGCGAGCCCGCTCAGCCCGCTGAGCCTGTAGCACCGGCTGCGCCTGCGCCTGTAGCTCCTGCTGCTCCCGAGCCCTCGGCAGAGACCACCGACCCGCTGGCTGTGGATTCGGAAGCACCCGCTGAATCCGTTCCGGTCGAATCCTTCACCCTGCCGGCACCCATCGAGGACGCACCCGCAGCTGAGGCTGCTGAGGCGCCCGTTGCTGAGGCGCCCGCTACTGAAGCACAGCCTGAGCCCGCCTCCGCTGTGTCTGTATCTGAGGAGAAGCCCAAGCCTTCCTCCTCGAAGAAGCAGCGCGTGAGCGTTCCGGCATGGGATGACATCATCTTCGGTAGCCGCAAGTAAGCGAGCGCCCTCGCGCCGCCCGATAGGGGCATCTAGGCGAGAGCATTTAGACAGTGCCATTTAGACATACGAAAACCGCTGGTTATTCGCCCGAATAACCAGCGGTTTTCTGTATCTTCTCAACCTGATCTTCTCAGCCTGCGCCCTCTAAGGCGTTAGAAAGTCTTGAGCATGCGCAACGGCACCAGACGCTCAGCGTCCGTCAGCGAGCCGTGCTGACCAACCATGTGCAGGGCACGCTCCTGATAGTGGCGCATATCGTACAGCGCCCAGTCGTCGCGAGCACACACCATCAAATCGCCAATGCGGCCGCGCGCCGCATCCGTGATGACCGGACCAAAGTAGCCGGCACGCATCAGTTCGCGAGAGTCAATCACCCAGGCGCGCTCGCCCCAGTACTGCGCCCAACGCTGAGCGGTGGCGGTGCGTGCCGCCTCCGAGGTGTCTTCCAGGTACAGGTGCACGGCGCGCGGCTCACCGGCGGTCATTGCGATGTTGCGGGTCAGCTCCTCCACGCCCGAGTAGTCGATGCGCTGATGCTCGGGCACGTTCACCATGCCGTGATCGGCGGTCACGAAGAGTGCCGCCCACGCCGGGGCGCGCTCCGCCAGACGCTTGAGCGCCGAGTTCAGTTCCTCCAGCTGTTGCAGCCATTCGTCACTGCCCACGCCGTAGCGGTGGCCCGCCGCGTCAATCTCGCCCCAGTACAGGTACACGGTGGTCGGGGTGCGGCTGGAGAGCGCCTCCAGGGCGTAAGTGACGCGGGCGTTATAGCCGACGGCATCCACGAAGTCGCCACCGCGCAACGCCGCCTCCGTCAGACCGGTACCGCGATACTTACCCAGCGAAATGGTGAGCACGCGGCGGTTTTCGTGGTGGCGTTCCAGCACGGTCGGCAGCGGCTGCCAGGCGTGCGGGTCCACCGACTGGTCCCAACCGGACAGGTGGTTCATGACCGAGCCCGCTCCCCCATTACCTGCCGGGTTGCGCACCTCGTAACCGGCGATGCCGTGCGCGCCCGGTGCCGTACCGGTACCCAACGAGGTCAGGGAGGCGGCGGTCGTGGTGGGGAACGCGGCGTCCAGCGGGCCCAGGTTCAGGGTCTTGCGCAGGGCGGGCGCGTAGCCGCCGTAGCTGTTGATGAGCTGCTCGCCCAGGCCGTCCACCATGACCACGCAGGCGTGACGGAAAGACGCCGGGTCAACGTCCTGCTCCGCGAGGCGACCGGCAAGGTTCAGCGGGTCGGCTACAGAGTTGAACGCCGGGTCGTCGTCCAGGGCGTGCGCGGGGCGTGCCAGGCTTCGCTGAGCCACCAGAGAGGAGGCGGACTCCAGCACATCGGCGATGCTATTGCTACCGTAGGCGGGCGCGGGGGGCAACGGCGCGCCCAGAACATCGTGCAGAGTGGGCTGTTCGGTGCGGGACGGGGCCGTCATAGGTTCCTCTCCGGGGTATATCGCGGGGGTGTCTTTCTCAGGGGCGTGGGGGGGGAAAAAAGCACGGGGCGCCGCGCGGGCTACTGCTGTGCGAGCACTACCGCCGGTGCTTACCGACTGTGCTTATCGGCGGGTTGCGTACATGCGGGCACGGTGCAGAGCACGCGCAAAATGCTGCGCACGCTGAACCGACTCCGGGCCGTCAGCAGTCGCAGAAACACGCACCGCAATGTCCTCACGGCGCGCATCGCCGGTGAAGCCGTGGTCGGCATTGCACTGCGGATCCTGGCAACCGGCAGGAGCCAGTTCCATGTGCAGCGAACCGGTCCACGCAATCTGGAAAGAAATCTCAGTCGGGGCGGTGCTACCGGCGTTGTACGCCTGCGGCTGGCTGAAACCGTAGCTGATGGTGACCGCGTTCAGGGCGCTCAGGTGCACCGCCTCCACGCTCACATGCGCCACGGTACCCTGCGCGTCACCCTCAAGGTGCTGGTCGTCCAGGTGCGCAAAGATGACGTGCTCACCGCAGAGCACCATCACGGTAATGTGGCGGTGAAAATCATCGCGCGAGAAGTGAGTTTCATGCTGTACGAAGTGTGCATCCGGGTTCATGCCCGCCAACGCGTCATCCACCACTTCCAGCACGAGGTCGGGGTAGAAACCGGCATGCTTAATGTCTGCGACCAGTTGCTCGCGTTCGGGGGTGGTGGCGTACATCGTACCTCTTTCATGCGGTGCCTTCATGAGGCGACGTCGGTCGGCGCACACGATGAAGGCGGTTAGGTGTTACTCCCCTCTACCTTAGAGGGTTCCAGCCGGGCTATGCTACTTGACCACGCTAATACATGCGCATATGACGGCGTGCGCTGCCCCAGTACGCTTCGGTTACCGCCCCGCGACCGGCTTGGCGTACCCCACAGATGACGCTGACCAGCCAGCCCGTCTGACCCGCTCCCACCCGCTAAAATAGGAGGAGCGAAAACACACCGACACGAGGAGATATATGGCTCGCCGATCCAAATCCACCGTCAGCGACTACCCGGTGGATGTGGTAGAGAATATCGTCGACATCGACGTATCCGCCGAGATGGAAACCAGCTTCCTGGAGTACTCCTACTCGGTGATTTATTCGCGCGCCCTCCCCGACGCCCGCGACGGCCTCAAGCCCGTGCAGCGCCGCATCCTCTACATGATGCAGCAGATGGGTCTGCGCCCCGACAAGGGCCACGTCAAGAGCGCCCGCGTGACCGGCGAGGTCATGGGTAAGCTCCACCCGCACGGCGACGCCGCCATCTACGACGCGATGGTGCGCCTCGCCCAGCCCTTCGCGCTGCGTCTGCCCCTCGTTGACGGTCACGGTAACTTCGGCTCCCTCGACGACGGCCCGGCAGCCGCCCGATACACCGAAGCACGCATGGCACCCGCCGCGCAGGCGCTCACCGCGGACCTCGAAGAGGACGTGGTTGACTTCGTACCGAACTACGACAACCAGTTCATGCAGCCCTCCGTGCTGCCCGCAGCATTCCCGAACCTGCTCGTCAACGGCACCACCGGCATCGCGGTCGGCATGGCAACCAACATGGCGCCGCACAACCTGCGCGAGGTCATCGCAGGTACCCGCCACCTCATCGCCCACCCCGAGGCGACCCTCAAAGACATCATGAAGTTCATCCCCGGCCCCGACCTGCCCACCGGCGGCACCATCGTGGGTCTGGGAGGCATCCGTGACGCCTACGAAACCGGCCGCGGCACCTTCAAAACCCGCGCGAAGGTCTCCATCGAGCAGGTCAGCCCCCGCAAGCAGGGCATTGTCGTCACCGAACTACCGTACATGGTCGGCCCCGAAAAGGTCATCGAAAAAATCAAGGACGGCGTCAACTCCAAGAAGCTCACCGGCATCTCCGACGTGGTCGACCTGACCGACCGCACCAACGGTCTGCGCCTCGTCATCGAAATCAAGAACGGCTTCAACCCGGAGGCGGTGCTTGCCGCCCTCTACAAGCACACCCCGCTCGAGGATTCCTTCGGCATTAACAACGTGGCGCTCGTGGACGGTCAGCCGCAGACCCTCGGCCTGCTCGACCTGATGCGCGTGTACATTGACCACCGCCTGAACGTGGTCCGCCGCCGCACCGAATTCCGCCTGGGCAAGCGCACCGACCGCCTGCACCTGGTGGAGGGCCTGCTCGTGGCAATCCTCGACATTGACGAGGTCATCCAGATCATCCGTGAATCTGATGAGACCGCTCAGGCACGCGAAAAGCTGAAGGTCGTCTTCGACCTGACCGACACCCAGGCGAACCACATTCTGGAGTTGCGCCTGCGCCAGCTCACCAAGTACTCCCGACTGGAACTTGAGGCAGAACGCGACACCCTGCAGCAGGAAATCGCGGAACTGCAACGTATCCTCGGCTCCGATGCGGCGCTGCGCGAACTGGTTTCTGACGAGCTCGCCGAGGTCGCCGAACGCTACGGCACCGACCGCCGCACCCAGCTCAAAACCAAGGACGACATGCAGGTCGCCATTGAGGCGGTCACCGCGCAGTCCAAGGCGAAGAAGAGCCTGGGTCTCGCCCTCGAAATCGCGGACGAGCCCTGCTGGGTGCTGCTCTCCGCCTCCGGCATGATGGGACGAACCCCCGGCAAGCCCATCCGCGAGGCGCTCGTGGATCCCGGCAAGCGTTTCAAGCACGACGTGTTCGCCTCGATTGTGCCGACCACCGCGCGCGGTGAGATCGGTGCCGTGACCTCCGCAGGACGCATGGTGCGCCTGTCCGTCATGGACATTGCGGTGCTGGACGAAAACGGCGGCACCCCCTCCATGGCTTCGGCGGTGAAGGCAGCCGAGCTGGTTCAGCTCGCCAAGGGTGAGAAGCTGGTCGCCCTCGTACCGCTGAACACGGTGCTGGCGTTGGCAACCGCGGGCGGCGTGATCAAGCGCCTGAACCCGGATTACCCGCTGAACCAGACCGAGTGGGACATCATGAAGCTCAAGGACGGCGACGAAATCGTAGCCGCCGCCCCCTGCCCCACCGACGACATGGTTCTCACCTTCGTCACTCGCGACGCGAAGCTGCTGACCTTCGACGCGGCGAAGGTCCGCCCGCAGGGACGCACCGGCGGCGGTATCGCAGGCATCAAGCTTGCCGACGACGACCGCCTCATCGCGCTGGGTGTGACCGCGCCCGGCGACGCGGCGGAGGTCGTGACCGTCACCAACGGCAAGGACGGCCTGGCGAGCGCCAAGGTCACCGCCCTGAGCGAGTACCCGCAGAAGGGCCGAGCAACCGGCGGTGTGCGTGCGCACCGTTTCCTCACCGGTGAGAGCCAGCTGGCTCTGGCGTGGGTGGGCGTGGGCCCGGCGAAGGCGGCGTCCTCCGGCGGTGTGGCTCGTTCCCTGCCGACCGAGCACGGTGCCCGTGACGGTTCCGGTGTGATGCTCACTCAGAGCATCGGCATTGTGGGCCCGAACTATGCGGCTGTTTCTGCTGCGATGGCGGTGAGCCCGGAGGGTGAAAAGCTCTTCTAGGCGCGCCGTTCACGGCCTTTCGACCTTAGGTTGTTTACAAAGCCTGGGGGAATCCGCGCAGATATAACACGCAGAGCAATATGCCAAAAATTTTGCACAAAGAAATGCCCCGGTACTTTCACGAAGTACCGGGGCATTCCTCGCAGTTTCTTGCGTTCAATCTCGCCCGTGGTGGCTACGCTCAGCTGCGTTTAGAGGCGAACCACCTCATCGCAGCGGGCAATATCCTCGGGACGGTGCGACACCAGAACCGTAGCCACGGAGCTGGAGCGGGTCGCCGCATCCAGGTCAGCCATCAGCGCGCGGGCAGACTCGGCGTCCAGGTGCGCGGTCGGCTCATCCAGCAGCAGCACCGGCGAGTTCACCAGCAGGGCACGAGCCACCGCCAGACGCTGACGCTGACCGCCCGACAGGAAGGAACCGCCAGCACCCACCGGGGTGCGCAGGCCCTGAGGCAGAGCGTCAAACCACTCGCCCAGACCCACACGGCGCAGAACCTCAATCAGCTCTTCCTCGCTCGGGCGATCCGAACGGTCACGAGCCAGCATCAGGTTACCTTCAAGGGTTGACTCGAAAATGTGAGCCGCCTGCGGGCACCACGCCGCGTAGCCGCGCAGCTGCTCGCCCTCCAGGATCTCACCGGAAGCCAGCACACGGCCGGACTCCAGCGGCAAGAAGCCCAGAACGGTTGCCAGTACCGTAGACTTACCGGAACCGGAGGGGCCGGTCACCGCAGTCCAGGAGCCGGCGCGGGCGTTCATGTTCAGGTTGGTGAAGACCGGGTGGTCCATGCCGGGCCAGCGGGCGGCCGCGTCCTGCAGGCTCAATGCCGGGGCGGGGTCGGCGACCTTCACGCCGAGTTCCTGCGGGGTTCCGCAGCTGACCAGGGTGGGTTCGCCGGGCTTCGGCGGGCGCACAGAGCCAGCCTTAGAATCAGCCTGAGCATCAGCCGCAGATTCGGGGCGAACAAAACGCTGGGCGCGCTGACGGTCAGCTTCCAGCAGCTCTTCCATCTCGGCCTCCGCGCGGGCACGCAGACGCTCAACACGACGCGGCAGAACGTGGGTGTCCACCTCAGCCTCGGTCGGTACGGAACGCTTCAGGGTCGAGACGGCAACAATACCCTCCAGGGATACGTCGCGCACGCTCGGGGCAATCGTCGCGAGCAGGCGGCTGAACGCGGGCCAGGAGCGGACCGCCTCAACATGGCCCAGGGAGCTTTCCAGCATGCCGGTGCACAGCAGCACCACAATCGCCGCTTCGGGGGCACGCACGGTGCCGTCAACAGCCAGCGGGTACGCAATAATTGCGCTCGCCAGAGCCGCACCGAACCAGCTGAGGGTCACGAGGGTACGACCCACGCCCTGAGCGGTCGAGCCCTTCTGCAGGGCGGACAGGTTCTCGGCGTCCAGGGCACCGTTAGCCGTCTCAGCGGTGGTTGCCACGCCGTTAGCGCGCAGATCCTCAGCGGCCGAGAGCATGCCGGTGCCCAGGCGCAGCATCTGCGCGGTGGAGCGGCGAGCCAGCGCCTCCGCACGGGCATCGGCGCGAAGCACAATCCACGGAGCCCCGAAAGTGCTGACCAGCACGGCAAGCAGGACCGGGATCAGAGCCTGCGGCAGGATGCACGCGGTCGTAATCAGCGCCGCGGTCATGACCAGCAGGTGCGCAGCCGGCGGGATAATAACGCGCGGCACGCCGTCACGCAGCTCATCAATACCGCCCACGAGGCGTTCGAGCAGCGCGTCACCACGCAGCAGGGCACGCACGCTGCTCACGCTCTGCCATGCGCCAACCCAGGCGCGCAGACGCAGAATATTTGCGGCGGCAAGAACCTTCGAGTGGGTCATCAGACGCTCAGCGTAGCGGGCGCAGGCACGACCCAGACCGAAGAAACGCACGCCCACAATGGCGACCATCAGGTACATCATTGCCGGGCCCTCGGCAGCGCGAACAATCAGCCAGCCGGACAGCGCGGTCAGTGCCGCTGCCATCAGGGACGTAATCGCAGCCATAATCACCGGGCCGGTTGCGGCGCGAGCACCAATACCGGTCAGTTCCTTCAGGGTGCGCAGGCTTGCGAACAGGCCGGCAGGCTCGGCTTCCTCGGCCTCGGCAGGTGCGGAGGCGCCCGCCGGGGCGGTGCTTTCAGCCTCGTACTCTTCCCGATCCTTGAGCAGGTGCGCGGGGGCTTGCGCGGGAACCGCAACGCGGGCGGTGTTTGTCTCGGCGGTCCAAGTGTAGCCCTGAGCGGTCTGCACGGCACGAACGAGGGTGTCGCAGCCAGCGGCGAGCTCCTGCTCGTGGGTCACAATCAGCACGGTTGCGCCAAGTTCCGCCAGGCGGTGCAGGGCGCGGGTCACCAGGTATGCCGAGTAGGCGTCCAGGTGCGCGGTCGGCTCATCCACCAGGACGGTCAGCACGGTCTGCTCACCGCCGGCACGGTAGATAGCCTCGGCACGAGCCAGGGTGCGCGCCACGGCGAGGCGGCGCGCCTGACCCGCGCTGAGGGCACCGGGTTCAAGGGCGGTGAGCTTCTCCATGCCCAGCTGAGCCAGCGGACCAACCAGCAGCGCGGACTCCGCATCGGTGACGGACAGCTTCTTGGAGTCCATCGCTTCACCGAGCAGAGCGGCTGCACGCTCACGCTCCGCCTCGGTAGCGCTCAGCGCGTAGAGAGCCATTTCGGTCTGCACGGTGGGTGCGGTGAAGACCGGCGACTGCGGAATAACCAGGGTCGTTCCCAGACCGCTCACGCTACCGGTCACGTGCACGGGCTCCTCCGAGCCGGTGGGCACCAGGCCCTCGCGCACAGCACCGGAGAACACGTTCAGCAGGGTGGACTTACCGCAACCGGATTCACCCATCACGCCGATCACCGCACCGCGCTCACCCTGGGCAGTTTCACCCTGGGCAGTAGTAACGCGACGGTCCAGGTTCAGGGACAGGTTAGTCAGCACAGCAGGACGCGCCGGGTAGCTCACCGACAGGTCCTTAACCTCAATGGTGGAAGGCTGAACCTCTTCACTCTCAGGTGCAGCACTATCCGCAGCGGCGGCGGGCAGGGGCGCATCAATAATCTTCTGGGCGCTACGCAGGGCGGCAACACCGTCCTCCGACTGGTGGTAGGCGGCACCCACATCACGCAGCGGCTGGTAGCATTCGGGAGCCAGCAACAGCACAAGAATTGCGGTGTCCAGGCCCAGAGTGCCGTTGACCAGGCGCACACCAATCAGCACAGCAATCAGCGCCACCGAAATGGTGGTGATGAGCTCCAGCGCCAGCGAAGACATGAAGGCGCTGCGCAGGGTCTGCATGGTGCGTTCACGGTAACGCTGGCCGAGCGCGTTCATGGCGCGGGTCTGTGCGCGTTCACGGCCCAGACCGATAATGACGGGCAGGCCGCGCACCAGCTCCAGAATATGGTCGGAGAGGCGGTGCAGTTCAGCCTGAGCTTCTGCGGTTTCGTCGCGGGTGTTCTTACCAATCAGGATCATGAACACGGGAATGAGCGGCAGGGTGCACGCCAGCACCATTGCGCTCATCCAGTCCAGGGACGCCACAACGACCCAGAGCATGAACGGCACAACCGCGGTGGAGACGAACGCGGTCAACGTCTTGGTGTAGTAGTCATCCAGGGCGTTCAGGCCGCGGGAAAGCAGCACAGCGGTCGCGCCGGTGCCTTCGGGGGTGTCCGCGCCACCGGTGGCGAGCACGCGCTTGAGCAAGGCGGAACGAATCTGAGACTTCGCTCCGGAGGCGGCACGCTGCGCGCTCACAGCCAGCAGATAGTCGGTGCCCGAGCGGACGAGCAGGGCAATGACGGCAACCGCAATCAGGCCGGGGGTGATGGTGTCTGCGTCACCGAAGAGCCCGCCGAGGCCGAGTAGCCAGCCGCCGTGCGCCTCCAGCTGCGCCTGCGCGGAGCCGGAGAACTCAATGTAGGCGCGGTATACGTCCGGGGCGCTGGTCTCTTTGAGACGCGCGTGTTCGGCTGCAACAGCGGCGAAACCGGCGTGTGCCGCCCGGGCAATAATTACAGCCAGGGCGGCACTGAAAAGCACCGTTGCGAGGGTGTGCACGGCGGTGATGACGCCGAACGTGCTGAGGGTTTTACGGGCGTCAGGGCCCAGGGGCGGGCGACGGTCAGCGCGGTCGTTGCGCTTTCCTTCGGTCACCTCTGGCGCCTCGGTATTCTGATGTTTGTCAGCATGACGCGGTGTGTGCGTTCGACTCACGTGTTGTCCTTAGTCTTCTGCTGTTTTTACCTCCCATTAGTTTAAGGCTTGGGCTATCTAATACCTATTTGACCAGTCAGGTTTCAGCTAATTGGTTGGTTCCCCACCCAGCGCTATCTTTAGCCGCGCATCGCGTCGGCGGGGCTCTTGCGGGATGCCACCCACGCCGGGTACGCCGAAGACACCAGACCGGTGAGGGCGCCAACCCCCACGCCGAGCACCACGAATCCCGGGGAGAGAACCGCCTGCCAGCCCTGCACAAGCGAAAGAATAATGGTCGCAATCATGCCGGAGCAGGCGCCAATGGAGCCGCCGAGTACACCGAGCATGACGCCCTCCATGAGGAAGATGCGGGCAATCAGCCACTTACTCGATCCGATGGCGCGGCGCAGCGCAATCTCTGCGGTACGCGATTGCACGGACAGGTACATGGCGGTTGCTGCCGAGAGGGAAGCGAGCACCAGCAGAATCCCGGAGAGCACACCCACGTACAGGCCCAGGTCCGAGGCGATGGACGCGCGCAGGCTCTGCAGGTCGGAGGGGGTTTCCACGTTGA
>ERZ772952.286-NODE-286-length-11587-cov-4.05238_pt1 | contig 11587 bp, 13 predicted proteins | sample MGYA00580686_ERZ772952 | MGnify/ENA primary metagenome ERZ772952 (study PRJEB29015, sample SAMEA2738074) | human oral metagenome | biome: human oral; feature: human-associated habitat; material: saliva | place: China | collected 2213 ... | reverse complement strand
TACAAAGATATTGAAAAGATTGTCTATCTGATTCCAGCAAGAAATTTCTATGATGGTTTAACTGATAGTAAGATAGAGAGAGATTATCAGGGTTATATTGAATTTCAATCTCAAACCTATAATCAGACAAAGAAGCGAAGTGATTGGGATAAATTGAATCGATTGATTCGAGAATATGAATCATATTTAGCAGGACAAGTAGATGTTAAGAGAAAGTTACTTTGGTTTGGGTTGTTAAGAAGGAGTAAAGAGGAAATGGAAATGGAGTGTTTAAAATTGATTGAACGATTTCATTTAGAGGAGTGGATATAGGATATGGAAAAATTTCATGAGAAATTAAAAGTTCTAAGGAAGAAAAAAGGACTTACACAAAAAAGTCTTTCTAATATGTTAAACATATCTCAAGGAGCTTATGCACAGTGGGAAAACGGAAAGCGTGAGCCTAACTTGGAGAAATTAAGTATGTTAGCTTGTATATTTGATGTTTCTATTGATTTCTTGTTAAGTGAAAATTTAGAAGTATCTAAAGAAAGGTATTTAAAGTTAGAAGAAGAAAGAAAGAATTTATTTTCAGAAAGACTAAAAGAATTACGTTTACAGCATGGATTTAGTCAAGAAGAATTGGCAGGAAAAATTGGTATAAAAAGAAATTCTTATAGTGATTGGGAAAATGGTAAGTGTAAACCTAACTATGGAAAAATAGAAAAAATAGCTGATTATTTTGGTGTTTCGTTAGATTGGTTATTTGGGAGAGAATAGATGAAAGTTAAGAAACGTTCACCAGCTTAGTTGCTGAATGAAAAAAATATAGAGAAAAAAAATGAGGTATAAAAAATGGCTTTACAAGGAAAAGATAAACAAATTATTGAATTGTCGAATGAACTTGCTAAAAAATTGAAATCAAAAGAATTTGATTTAGCTTGGAAGCATGCTGGTGAATTAAGTTCGCTTCTTAAAAAAGATGAAGAATTGCAACTACCGTATCAAGTTATTGAGTGTATCAAGCGTGATTTGAATAGTTACTATGATATGAACAAGCAACTTAACAAGGTAACAACTCGTGCATTTGCGATTGGTTCTAGTTTTGAGCGTTCAGCTTCAATTTAAGTAAAGGAATGAAGGAAGTCAAATATGGCTTCCTTTTTTATTTGGAAGGAGAAAAAATGAGTATTAAAGTCGTCTATGATAAGTTTTCTGATGTGTGTAAGTATTACAATTTTGGAAAAAAGTTGCTTGATGAACCTGCAAAGATTATTGAACGCTTAGATGAACACTTTGACGGTGTAGAGTTTGGACAGTTTGATGGTAACAATCCTGATAATGTGTATGTCAATTCGTTTATAGAAGTTGATACGCAGGAAGCATTGATTGATTTTGCAGGTATTTTGAATCATGGAGAATATGAGCAGTTAGTGAATGAAGATCGTTTGTCTGCTTATGTAGAAGAACATGAAGAAGAAATTGCTAGTCGTTTAGGAGATTCCTATGTGTTTCTCGGTCATGAAGGCAATAGTTGGTACTTTTTGCAATAGAAAATGGCTGGTACTGAATGGCTTCAAAGGTATTGATTAAGAATCCAAAGAATGGAAGGCAGGCTTGGTTTAGCTTGCCTTTATATTTTGGAAAGTTGTCTGTGATTGGTTTGAGTGGTTCTTATGATGAACAGATTGAAATTGTTGATTATGAGGGTTCAGCATTTATTGGATATGGTCTATTTAGTGTTGCTGATTTGGAACAGTTAAATAAGCAGGTAGAAGGTTGATTAAGGAAGGAGAAAATAAAAAATGGATTTAATGGCTTTAGTTGTTTATAAAGGTGTTACTAGACAAGTTTTGCTTCCAATTTCTAGTGAAGAACTTGCTGAACGTTTTGGCTATGAAGGTCAAGAAATTGAGGTTACGTTTGATTCGATTGAGGGATTGCCTGATTTGGATTGTGAACGCTTGACCTTGGATTTAGCGAATAGTATTGCTGAAAACGTGGAAGATGTTGATGAAGATTTGGTTCTATCATTTATTGAATCAGAAAGTTCTGATCCAAAATATTTAGCAGGTGTAGAATTTGATGATTGTTCGTTATATCCTGGAGTAGCAACTGATAGAGGTTTAGGCTTATATATTGTAGAAGATATGGGTGTTGAATTGTCAAAACAAACACTACAAAACTATTTTGACTATGAAAAGTATGGACGTGATATTCGTCTTTCACAAGGTGGTAGCTTTGTAGATAAAGGTTACTTTGTATCAAGATGATAGCAAATATAAGGGTTTTAAGGGAAGGAAATTTTGAATTTCTCTGTGAACTAGATATTATGAAGTACAGTCAAGAACAGGTTCTTGAAAGAATAAATGAAAGAGGAATTGACAAAGACAACTTTTTTATTTGTGGGATTTCTGATTGGGAAGTGGATAAAATCATGTCGTTAGACGAGGTTTACTTGCTGAAGAAAGCAGTGATGGAATTATATGATGGTGATGAATACATTGTCAAATTTCAATTACAGCATTATATTCCTGTGACAAAAATTGCAACTAGATATTATAGATTTTGTTCTAAAGATGAAGTTGATACAATTTTTGAATTGACGAAAGAGTTAGATTATAAATCGGTTGTTGATTATTTTTTTCAATGTGGGAATTGGGTGACAGTATTTCAAGGATTTATAGATCAGGGAGAAATTTTAAATACTCCCCAAGGATTTTATAGAAAGGTTGTTCTTTAATTTAAAAAGAAGGAAGGAAAAATATTGAGAAATTTTGAATTGAAGAAACCACGGAAAGAGAAACAGAATCAGGTAAAAATGAAAAAGATAAGTCAGAAAAAATCGAATCGTATTTTTTTAGCAGGCTTATCTGTTTTTGTTCTTTTATGTGGTTTAACAATGTTTGTTTCTTTGAGGACAAGTTCAAAAATGTTGGATAGATTGACAAATTCACCAGTTGTTGAGTCTAAAAAAGAAACAGATCGTAAGTTGGAACAGTTCTTAGATGGATTTGTGAGTAGATATTTTACCTATAATTCACAAAATGGCTCTAGTGAAGATGATGTAGCGAAGTTGAATGAATACTATGGAAGTATTCCTGAAGTTAAGAATCAAGGTCAAACGAAGCAGGAAATGTCGGTAGTTAGCGCTCGTATGTTACTTGCTAAAGATGGTATAGCTGTATATCGTATTGTTTACGATACAAAAAAAGATGACAAGAATCAGCGTGTAGGTATAGAATTTTCGATTCCATACGGAGAAAAAGACGGTAAATATTATGTAGCTGGTTTACCATGGTTCTCTCCTGTAAGTGATTTTAAAGCTGATGGGTTGGGAAAAGAAACTCATTTGGCTTTGCTTGATAATGATGAAATTGGGGAAGGTAAAAGAAAGAAATTAGTTTCGTTCTTAGAATTATTCTTTAAAAATTACACAACTAGTCAAGCGAATTTAGATTTAATTTCTAAAGATATTAAGTCGATTGGTGGTGCAACATTTAAGAGTTTAGATTATACCTACTTTAAAGAAAAAGATGGGAAAATCTTGGCTTATGCTCAGATTACTTTAGAAGTAGCTGGCTCAACTCATAGTGAAAACTTTAGCTTTGAGTTAAGAGAAGATAAAGATAGTTATTTTGTAGAAAAGATGGAACATACAATTCCATTAGACTACAACAAGAAAGAAGAAAAAGGAGAATAAGATAGATGGCGTTATTTAGTTTTTTAGTTTCTAAGTTTGGTATTCCAGCAGTAGCATTTTTCGCTGGTATGAAATCATTGAAGGCATGGAAGGAGCAACAGTTAGGAAAACTAGTTATCATTGTTTTGGTGGCTGGATTTATTCTTTTCTTTTTAGAAAATCCTGAAACAGTATTAAATGCAACTAAACCTATTTGGTCAAAATTGATTGAAGTAGTTAAGTAGGAATGAAGAATGGAAAGAAAAGACAAGAAGCTGTATGTCTATACAACAGCATTTAGACAGCCTGTTTGGGTGCATAAATTAAATGAAGAATTTAGTTTACCATTTGCAATTAAAATGTCTGCGATTGTCTATTGCCTAGTAATTTTAGTGTTAGCCTGGTTTTTACTAGGCTTTATTCCTTACCTTGATTGGGGTTGGCGCTTTATGGCTGCTGCATTTGCTGGTTGGCAACTTGGGAATCTGTTAGCTGATTATAAGTTAGATGGAAAGACCTTATTTAGATTTATTTATGAGTATTTGATTTTTTGGAAGGAATACGATAGTCAGCGAAAGAAAATATATATTTGTAAAGGAAAAAAATATGAGAAAGTGAGAAGTATCAAACGTGGAATTATCAAATAATATTTGGTCGGTTGCTGATGGTTTGATTCTGTTAAAAGATGGAACGGTTTTATCCGTATTTGAAATTGAATCACAAGTTGTCAATACGATTGAAGAAACGAAAAAGGAGACTAGTAAGGATATTGTTTATAATTGTTTAGCTAGTTTGGCAGAGTACAATGATCTAAGTATTCATAGCTTACATATTGATTTAGAATTGGCTAAGAAAATTGCTTTGTTATCACAAGATATTGAGCAAGGTCAAGGGACAAGTCCTTTAGGAAATTATATTGTATCTACAATGAAGTCACGATTGGAAGAAGAAGTAAGCTATCTCTTTGAGTATAAGCATTATCTTGTAGTTCCTTTGAAATCAGTTAATGTAACCTCGGACTTTAAACTAACTGTTGAACAGACGATAGAAACTTATCGTAAAAATGTGATGAAAATGGTTGGTTTTGAAGAATTACCAAAAGTTGACTGGTGGAAGGCTTGGCAAAATCAGAAAGATGTGATTCAAACTAAAATCCATGCTTTGAACGTGAAAGAAGTTTCAAAAGCTGATTTAGAATTATTGAATCGACTTCATTTTCTTGGCGGTCAAACCTATGATAAAGAAAGTGAGCTGATTGCACTTGAAAATTCGATTGAGAATGTAGATGAAACAATTATTGAAGTTGTTGATGGGAATGCTTTGAAATTGACCAATGGTCAGGAAAAAAGTTATGTAGCGACAATTCCTGTTGTTTCATATCCAAAAAATGTATCTTATCTTCATCTACAAGAAGAACTCCAAAATCTTGAATTTCCTGTTGATAGTATGTATAAAATCCGTTTTTCAACTCAAAAAGGTTTTTTCTCACTTTTATCCAGGGCAAGGAACAAACGTAAGAATCTCGGGAATACGGTAAATGAAACAGCAGAAAATGATGATGTTCAAAAGATTGAAGTTTTGGAAAGCCATCAGTTGTTAGAAGATTTTCAGGAGAAACATGACAATAAAGAATTGATGATTACTTATCTTCATACCTTAACCATTACAGCAGACAGTTTGGAAGAATTGAATCTTAAATTTGATATTCTGTTTGCACGGTTGAAAGAATTGGAAGTAGAAGTTGTCAAGGCTGTTGCAGATCGAGTATATCTATTCTATAAGAGTAGATTGACAGAAATTCTTGATAATAAAAAGGAATCATTCCTTCAATATGGAAGCTTACGTGGACTTTGTGAGAATCTAATGTTTACGACTAAGAAGGTTGGAACAGAAATTGGTTTTCCTATTGGTCGTGTTGATAATGAAATTTCTTCATGGTATGGAGATTTTCAAAAGGCTCTTGATTCAAGTACAAATGTTGTGTTTTCAAATTTATTACAAGCGAATAAAGTTGGGGTAAAAGGTAAGGAAACAAGCAATCCTCATACAGCTATAACTGGTTCAACAGGGAATGGTAAGTCATTCTTAACTAAATTATTATTTACCTATCATTCCTTATTGAAAACAAAAGTATTGTATATTGATCCAAAAGCAGAAATGAAAAAACAATATTTAACTGTGTTATCTGAATTGGAAAAAAATGATGAATTTTATGAACTTCAAGAATATATCAGGTCAATCAATTTTGTGACTTTGAATATGAAAGATAAGAATAATAGAGGTGTTCTTGATCCATTCTCATTCTTACAAGATGAAGCTGAACTGACAGAGTTAGCAACTGTGCTTGTAGGTTCTGTATTGGATAAAGATACCTATATCAAGGTTCAACCACACTTGTTAGATTCGATTGACAAAGTGATTGAACGAAGGAAAGCTGGTGAGAAAGTCGGTATGTTACAAGTCTTTGATGAATTAGAGAAAAATTCAAAAGAAGATGTTGAAACTGCTGGATATTTCTTAAAAAGAATTTCAAGAAATTCTTTATTGTCACTTTGTTTTTCTGATGGAAGCCAAAATGTTTTGAAGGTTGATAATAAAATTACAATCGTTGAAATTACTGGTTTGGATATGCCTAAAGGTACAGATAAAGATGAAATGACTGAAAGTCAATTAAGAAGTTTGACTGTCATGTATTCTTTAACCTATTTCTGTGCGATTTTTGGTGAACGTGAAAAGGACAAGGAAACAATGTTATTCCTTGACGAAGCATGGCAGATAATGTCAACTCCTGCTGGAAGGCAGGTAGTAAATCGAATTAAGCGTACTGGACGATCATTCAATAATTTCTTAGTGCTGGTAACTCAATCAGTAAAAGATTTGAAAACAAGTGAAGATGGAACTGGATTTGGTACAGTATTTGCTTTTCCTGAAAATTCAGAAACAGAAGCCATTTTGAAACATTTGCGTGTAGAAGATAACGATTCTTCACGTTCTTGGCTTGAAAATCAAACAATGGGTCAATGTATCTATTATGATACGTTTGGAAGAAAAGAGCGCATTACAGTAGATGGTACACTTTATCCTATTTTAATGAAATTATTTGAAACAGTAGAAACAGAATTAGTTGCTGTATAGGGGGAGGAATATGAGAAAAAATATTTTACTAGTGTTTATTTGTTCTTTCTTTCTTCTTCCTGCTTTTGTAAAAGCTGATTCTGTTAAAGATATTCTTCCAAAAAATAACTTTGATATTATTGAATTTGATAGGAACACGAATAAGCCTAAACTGGTTGATCCTTCTGATAATGCTAAAAAAATATTAGACAAGGTTAAGAAAGAAGCAGAAGAAAAAGAGAATCAAAAGAAAAAGGAAGCAGAAAATAGCAAATTGACTTATGAGAATTATAAGTCTAAGATGTCTGATTTAACAAGTAAAGTTTACTTTGACAAAAAGTTTTTTGGATTTGATTCCAATGTCAATTATTTCTTTAATTCTCTAGTTCAGTCTGTTTTTTGGCTTGGGAAACTTGTTTTCTATGTAGTTGCACAAGTTTATATTTCTGTTGAAGGAATGAGTGATGTTAGTGGATTGTTGAATGAAACTGTAAATAATTCTAGTAAAGTATTTTCTTCTTTGTTTAGTCGAGAAATTATTTATTTGGTTGGTGCAAGTATGGCAGGTTATTTACTGTATTTGTTTGCGACTGGAAAAGGTAGTTTCTTCAAAACATTGATAAAAATGTTATTGATTTATACTTGTATTGGAATTTATTTTATTCAACTTAATGTCAATGGTCAAAATAAGTATTTGATAACTCATGTCTATGATAGCTTTAGAACAACAACAATTACTTTGAATGGTGAAATTACAAAAACTTTAACTGGTGAAAGTAAAAATGGAGTAGAAACATATTTTTCTGAAACTTTGTTGAAGGGATATAAGTATATGAACTCTCCTGTAAAAGAAGATGGTTCATTTCTTCTTTCTGAAAAAGAATTTGAAGATTTAGCTGCTTATAAGCAAGGTGATGGAGATCATTTAGTTGGCGATAAAAAAGTCAAGGATCTTGCCAAAGATAAAGATCCTGAAAATAAGATGTTGAAAAATGAGTGGGGCTTAAAATTTATGTATGCCTTTGCTTCTGATGTCGATATTATTGTTATGGGAACGATTTATTTATTGTTAGGGTTGTCACGCTTCTTCTTTTTAATCGTTTTTATCTTTTTAATCGTATTGTTACCATTTATCCTTCTCCTAAGTCTGTTTCCTAAGATGGAGCATTTATTGATTGGATTCAATAAAAAAGGAATTTCAATGCTTGCTTTATCATCAATTATGCTTTTAGCAACTAGTATATTTTCCTTCTTTTACAATACTTTAACTGAATTTATCTCAACTGCAGTAGGTGGTGATTTACTAGTTACAGTCTTTTTAAAAGGTGTATTATTGTTTCTAATGTGGAAGTATAGACACTCGCTTTTATCAGCATTTTCAAGAGTAACCAATAGTCCTGTTGGTAAGATTGGTCGAGAAATAAGCAATTCTCAGTCTGTTCAAAAACTGAAAGAAAGATTGTCAAAAACAGGTAAGACTAGTTTGAAAGCAGGTGGAAACGGACTTAAAGTTGGTAGTCAGTTTGCTAAAGGTGGATTGAAGATGGGTAAAGATAAGTTGAGTGAAAATCTTAAGTCTTTACGCAAACAAAGTCCATTGGTAGAAAAGGTTGCTGAAAAAGGTGATGTGATTAAGAATCGAATGAATTCGATTAAGGAACATAAAAATAGTTCAGTCAATGCTTTAAAAGAAAAAGGCAATAATGCTTTAGCTAAACTCTATGGAGTCCGAGCCAATGCCTTTAAAGAAGGTAGTGACGATAGAAAAGTGTTGAATGAGAAGAAAAGAATCAAAAAAGATAGAGCTGAAAAATTTGCTGGTCAGAAAAAGGCTTCTCGTGAGTCAATTCAACGGCTGAAGGAAGAACGGTTGAAGAAAGGTCAGAAGCCATTTAAAGAGAATCAGGAAGGCTCAGTGAAACAGAAAATGCAGACTCCAAAAAAGGTCAATCCAAAGTCTGTGGAAAGAAGAAAAAACGTTGTAAAAAATCCTAAAAATGAAGAAATAACTTCTAAAGCAATTTTAAGTAAGCAAACCAAAATATTGAAAGCTAAAAAAAGGAAAAAGGTTGAAATTTAATGGGTAACAAAACAGCGAAACACTTTGGATTCTTTTTCGCAAGTCTTATACCTACGCTTTTAGTGATTCTCTTAATTCTTTTAAGCGTTATTGGGGTTGTTTCTGCTGGTGGTTCATCTGATTCTACTACTGGGAAAAGAACACGATTAACAGCGCAAGAGGTGGCTCAAAAGGCAAATATTTCTGTTGAAAGAGCAGAAGATGTCATTAAGATTTTAAACTGGCAACTCTCTAAGGAGAAATTTACTTTAGAGGGTGCTAGTGGTTCTCTTGCCAATGCTGAAAGAGAAAGCGACTTTGATCCTAAACTAACGAATCCATCAGGTGGGGTTGCAGGTTACTTTCAATGGTCAGGCTGGGACGGTAACACAATCAATGGTGATAGATGGAGAAATGCTAGTTCTCGTACTTTAGATAGTACGGTCGAATTAGAACTAATGAGTTATGAGTTGAATCATGGCTATAAAAAAGTCAAAGACTATATGCAGAAAGCGACTGATCCTTTTGAAAGTGCAAAATATTGGTCTGAACATTATGAAGGTGTCTCACTTTCAGACGGTCAGACAAAATTAGAGAAGCTGGAAAAGGATAGTAAGAAGTGGTATGAAGTCTTTAAAGGTACGATTGAATCTGATGGTTCGTCAGGTGGGAATGCAATAGCTGGTAGTTTAGATATTGCTCCTGGAGTTGTTGCTATGGATATACCTAGTGGATATTCGATTGATAAAGAAATAACAAAAGAAGGTTATATTACTCAATCTTATCCTTACGGTGAATGTACTTGGTATGTATTCAATCGTGCTAAAGAATTTGGAATAAATTTTGATCCATACATGGGGAATGGTCAAGACTGGGCGCATAAGTCAGGGTATGAAGTTTCTAATACTCCTACAAAGCATTCTGCTGTTAGCTTTCAAGGAAGGCAGGCAGGTGGTCACCCAACTTATGGTCATGTAGCTTTCGTAGAAGATGTGAAAGATGATGGTTCAATCTTGATTTCAGAATGTAACTTTGTTCAAAGTGGACAAGGAACTGGTATAACAGATTACCGAGTATTTAGTGCTGATGAAGCTAAAAATTTTTATTATGTGATTGGAAAATAAAGAAAAAAGAGGAAAAAATATGAATAAAAAAATTGTAACACTAGTTTGTGTAACTGTATTAAGCGGTTTTGTAGCTGGTGTAAATGCTGATGAATTAACTTTGGGTGGAAGTGTAGCTTCTAAACAAGATACTGCTGGTTTAGTTGTGGCAGAACAGCCAAAAGAAGAACAGCCTGCTGTTGTCCCTGCTATTCAAACTGAAGGTGAGAATCTTGATTTAGGTAATAAAACAGAAAAAGAGCCTTCACAAGATAATACAGGAGTTGTGGTAGAGCCTACAACTCCATCTGAAAAGCCGAAGGAGGAAAAACCAAAAGAAGATAAACCTTCTGAAAATCTTGGAAAAGATTCTGAGAAACAGCAGGAAAAGGATAATACAGGAGTTGTTGTAGAACCTAAAACTCCATCAGAACAGCCGAAGGAAGAAAAACCGAAGGAAGAAAAACCGAAAGAAGAAACGCCAAAAGAAGATAAGAAGCATACTGTAGAAGATACTCCTGAAATTAAGGAAGCAAAACAAAAAGCAGAAGATAATGTAGGTGTGAAAGAATCTGATGAACCTAAACCATTGAATGTCACTAAAGAAGAAATCAAAGAACAGCCTATTGAAACGAATACAGGTCATACAGTTGTATCTACCAATCAAGGAAAAGTTGTAGTTGAAACAAGCGAAGGTGATTATGCTGAAAAAGAGCCTTATGAAATTGGTGCTGTGAAGCAGTCTGACGGTACAATCGCTTTGAAAGATAAAGAAGGTCAGTTAAAAGTCCTTCCGAATACTGGGACAGCTAGTACAATCTTCACAACTATTTGGGGATTTGTAGGATTGATTGCGACAGTTTTGGGGCGACGTAAATTGAATTAAGGGAGACAGGATGAAAGAGTTGTTTAGAATTTTGAAAGAATCGGATAAGCTGGGATATAAACTATCTGCAATTTGTGGAGTGAATTGGCTGGTTGGTCAGTTGTTTAGATGGCAATCTTTAGTATTTGAAATGATAGCGTGTGCCGTTCTGATTAAAAAAATATCAGCAATACTTGAAATTAGTTCAAATTATTTAGGATTTTTAATGATTATTTTTATCCTAGCTGTTCCTTTTTCAAAGTTGCGTTTTGGTGTTGATAGATTCATTTATTCATTTTTTGAAAGCATTGTGTTAGGCTTGATTTTTTCAATCGTAGTGGATTTTCCATTTCAAGAGAATGAATCTTCATTATGGATTTTAATGGCTCTTATTAGCATTGGTATTTGTCAGTTTATGAAGTGGTTTCAAGCAAACCTATTTCAACGATATTTATTTAAAAATGTCTTGAATAAGGAATATCTTGGTATTAAGAAAATGACGGATCCTTTTCCTCCTGAAATCAATTTTTATGTTGATGCAGGTGAAAGTGATGCAAACCAGCGAATGGTTATGATTAATAAACGTGCAGTAAAAGAGGCTTATCAAGGGATTGTGGAATTAAGTTTTTTGAATGTTGAAAAATTTACTGGTATTGCTTATTCTAGAGAAGCATGGAATGGTTTTGAAGCTCCTTTGAAAAAAAAAAGATTTTCTGATGTAGATGAAATGTATCATTTAGTGTTTAGAGTATATCCTTTTGGAAAAAGAATAGATTTATCTTTCA